>Ga0222714_10003962_pt1 | contig 14775 bp, 16 predicted proteins | sample C33_3DmetaG_FD_165048 | JGI IMG/M metagenome (GOLD analysis project Ga0222714, IMG submission 165048) | Estuarine water microbial communities from San Francisco Bay, California, United States - C33_3D | ecosystem: Environmental > Aquatic > Marine > Unclassified | place: USA: California... | reverse complement strand
TTGAAAACTTTGGTTGGAGATCTGCCATCGCTGTTTTAATTAACGCTGGACTGCTCACCTTTTTGTTCAGAAATGAAATAAAAAACATAAACTTTAACCCACAAGTGAAAAGTGTTGTTCCTTCGGTACTGACTATCATTCATTTATTATTTCTTTTAGGCGTGGTCATTTTTGCTCATCACCCAGCAGTGTTTATGTCGCTTTTTTTATTTTTTCTCGGTATCACAACAGCTTACAAACATTATCAATCTGAATTAATTCTAAAAGAAGCTTTATTGGTTGCTTTTTTCTTGGCTGGGCTGGTGGTCATTGGGGGCGTTCAGCAATGGTGGTTGCAACCCATTTTAGTCTCAATGAGTGATAATGCTGTATATTTTGGAGCGACAATTTTAACCGCTTTTACTGACAATGCGGCATTAACCTATCTAGGATCCTTGGTTGATGGGCTGAGTGATCCCTTTAAAATTTCACTGGTGGCTGGTGCTGTTACGGGAGGCGGACTCACCGTGATTGCTAATGCACCTAATCCTGCAGGAATCAGTATTTTAAAGCAGTATTTTGATGAACAATCGATTAGCCCTCTAGGACTATTGGCAGGTGCATTAGCTCCCACGTTAGTGGCTGTTATTTTATTCAGGGTCATCTAATTTGTTCAAGTCAAAATACGTTATTAATTCAGATAAATTAAAATCAACCCGCGAGCGAGCAAAACTCTCTCTTGAAGACGCAGCGTCCTCTTGCAGCTTATCCTCTCAACAAATCAATTCACTTGAAAATGATTTAGATGTTGGTTTTTTTAATGCGCATTTTAAAGAAATAGCTGCCAAAAAATATATAAAATATCTTGGCTTAAGCCAATCTGATATTCTGATGCACGAGGAGGCCAGCCCAAGTAAAGAAGTCGAACCCTCGAAACAGACATTAACCCCCCAAACAAATTTTCATAGGCTTATTAGAATTGCGATAAAAAAAAAGAAAACCACCATTATTTCCGTTCTGGCAGTAACTCTATTACTAATGCTTGCCCTGAAGGATCCAATTGAAAATGAACACAGTCTTCAAGAAAATGAAATTCCGGCAGATGCATTAATAAGTGACAATCAAACGGATGTATCCCTATCAGAGGAGCCGATACGGATCAATGAACATGATGATCATTCTCATTCTTCACCTAGTCCTATTATTGCTAAGACTGATGAGGTTCCTGTAAACAATTCAAATGACTGCGCTAACTTTTTAAATACTGATAATTTTCAAAATTATCGAACAAAGTATGTGCCTGAAAAACCAAATAATTATATTCACATTAAATCCTCATTGACCCAAACGCTATGTATTCAGTCAGGAAATGAAGAGGCTAAATCAATCGTAGTCACAGAATCTGAACCATTAAATTTTAAGGGTGGCGCACCATTTTTACTGCAAATCAACGAACCAGATAAAGTCGAGGTGTATTTTCAAGGCTGGAAAGTGTGGCTGAATCCTAACTTTCAAGTCTTTAAGATTAACGCTTACCAAGATCCGACCTTAACAAGCCTCGAGTAATTCTTGCCAAGATGTTGTGAAGCGTTGACTTTTGTTTAATTGCTTCATCTGCCACTTTCCATCTTTTGACTGCCAACCACTGGTAATAATATTGTGACGATATTTGCTGCGGATGGCATCCAAAGTATTGCTTAAATTGGCACGCATTGTCTGTGCAGCATAATCCTGATTCACATGTTGAGCTCTTTTTAAGTCTAGCAAAATAATACCCGCTTTATGATATGCCGTATTATGCTGATATATTTGTGTTAAACCGGCTATTGCTAAACGCATTAGCTGTTCATGATGATCCGTATGGATGGCATGTTTCAATCGAATCGAATATTGAATAGGCTGTTTAGCAGTAAATGGGTTATTTCTAATAAATAAGATCATTTCCTTTGTGAGTAATTCTTGCTTTCTCAGTTTAGCTACAGCCCTCTGTAAAAACGTAGCAATTGCATCTGCCATATCTGTAAAATTATCAATTGTTTGTCCAAAACTTCTTGAGCATATGATTTGTTTTTGATCGGATTTAAGTGATTCTATCGGGTAACACTGAATTCCATTCAGTTCATAAATCATTCTTTCCATGTTGATCCCAAAGAGCTGCTTCATCCATTTTGGGTTGGCTGTTTTCAACTGATATACAGAGTCAATTCCAATTGCATTCAGTCGCTTTGCTAATCGAACACCAATACCCCATAACTCAGAAACAGGTATTTTTTTTATCAAACGATTTTGAGCTGCTAAATCAATTTCAGAAAAACACACCACTCCGTCAAACTCAGGATTTTTTTTTGCCACATAATTTGCTAATTTGGCTAAAGTTTTCGTTTCAGCCATGCCAACACAAACCGGGAGTCCAATATCTTTGAGTATTTTAAATCGAATCAGTCGGCCATGTTGTAGATAGTTTGTACGTTTTAATTTTAAGAAACATTCGTCAATGGAATAAACTTCTTGATCTTCCGCAAGCTTTCCTAACAGTTGCATCACTCGATTACTCATGTCTGCATAGAGAGGATAATTAGACGAATAAATCATCACTTTATGTTGACGCATAATAGATTGCGCTTTAAATAACGGCATTCCCATCTTAATGCCTAGCAATTTGGCCTGATTGCTTCGAGAGATAATGCAGCCATCATTATTACTTAAAACAACAACAGGGGTTTTTTCAAGCGATCGATTAAAGACACGCTCGCAACTGACATAAAAATTATTCACATCAACCAGTGCAATCATTATTTAAATTTACGGACAGATCCAGTAACCACCCCCCAAATTTCAAACTCACTGTCTGGCTTAATATGGATTGGTTTATATTCTTTATTTGCAGGCATTAAGTATGGTCCCTCACTATTTTTAGCGAGTACCTTCACCGTGAATTCACCATCAATAGATGCCAGCACAATGTCATTAATTGCTGCTGACTTAGAGCGATCCACAATCACAATATCATTATCTAAAATTCCAGCATCGATCATAGAATCCCCTTTAATGCGAACAAAAAAAGTAGCTTCACTTTGGTCGATAAGGTATTCATTTAAATCTAATCTTTTTTCCGCATGATCATCGGCTGGTGATGGAAACCCCGCAGGAACTTTATGGCTAAATAATATTATTGGATTAACCCTGGCTTGCTCTACTGGCATCATGAATGACGCTACATTGGATGTCATATTACGTAATAAAAAATTCTTCACTGCCTCAACACGGCTATGTGGAATACGGACTACCTTTGTTGGTTCGGCATAAGGTCCCGTGTCTTTTTTTCGACCAGCCCCTACTCTCAAGCCTCCATGTGTGTGTTTTATTTGATTCATATTTTGATTAATGTAACATTAATCAAAATATTTTTACAGTCCTTATTTTTAAAAAAAATCGAAAATTATCTTGACAACTGAATTTAATCACGGCAAAGTGATTCACAGGAGCCCAGATTCAGCAGTAAACGGGCGGTTTGAGCTGATAATAAAAATTATTTGTGATTAGCTTAAATAATTTATTCAAAAAATATGGAGGAAATTATAGATGAATAAAGGCGAACTTATAGAAGCAATTGCAGGGGCAACAGGCTCTACAAAGGCTGATGCCGGACGTGCTCTTGACGCTACGATTGCAAACATTACCAAGGCTTTAAAAAAGGGTGACACAGTGACTCTCATTGGTTTTGGTACATTCAAGGTTACTAAACGAGCAGCTCGAACAGGTCGAAACCCACAAACGGGTGCTGAGTTAAAAATCCCAGCACGTAAAGTTCCATCATTCAAGGCAGGCGCAGGTTTAAAAGCAGCAGTCAACTAATTTATTCTTTAATGAATGTAAAAAAACCCAGTATTTCTGGGTTTTTTTTCGTCTTAAGTTCATATCCAATTTTTATTTATTTTTTGGTAAACATTTTATACAGTACGGGTAAAACAATTAACGTGAGTGATGTTGAGGTGATGAGTCCGCCAATCACAACGATGGCTAAAGGTTTTTGAACCTCAGAACCTGGACCCGTTGCAAATAAAAATGGGACTAATGCCAACATCGCAACTGCAGCGGTCATTAACACTGGTCTTAATCGCTGCTTACAGCCTTCAATAATTGCCAAATCTTGTTTGAGGCCGTCTTTTTGCAAACCTTGAATGCAAGAAATTAACACCACCCCATTTAATACAGCAATGCCCGCGAGCGTAATAAAGCCAACAGAGGCAGGGACAGACAAATATTCTCCGGTAATGGCTAAACCAAAAATACCGCCAATACTTGCAAATGGAAGAACTGTGATAATTAGAGTAGCAAAGCGAACTGAATTAAATAATAAAAACAAAAGAAAGAAGATACCAACAATGGTGAGTGGAATAATAATAGAAAGGTGTCCAAGAGCTCGGGTCATATTTTCAAACTGTCCCCCATACTCAATATAATACCCATCAGGGAGGTTAAGTTTTTGATCGATTGCTTTTTGTAAATCAGCCACTAAACCACCCAAGTCACGCCCTTCAACATTAATACCGGTATAAACGCGTCGTTTTGCAAATTCACGACTAATTCGGGCAGGGCCATCGCGCGTTTCAATAGTGGCCAGGTCTCCTAAAGACACCCTTGATCCGTTAGGCGAGGTCAACATAATATTACGAATCACATCATCATCATCTCGGTATTGAGCTGGAAATCTTACCGCTGCTCCAAAGTTTCTTTGTCCCTCATAAATTCTTGTTGCCTCTTTGCCCCCAATGGCCATTTCAATCAGATCGTTAATTTCTGACACATTAAATCCATGACGCGCAATAGCCGCTCGGTCCAATACAATATTCAAGTACTGTTGGCCGGTGATTTTTTCAACCTTAATTCCAGTTGCCCCTGGAATGGTTTTGGCCAACTCTGCCACTTCATCCGCTTTTTTTCGAAGTATGTTGATGTCATCACCAAAAATCTTAACCGCAACGTCCGCCCTCACCCCAGTCACTAATTCATCTACACGATCAGAGATGGGTTGCATCATAATGATCACCACCCCTGGAAGAAATTTAATTTTCTCTTTAATGGCGTTAGATATGTCATCTTGCGTCCATCCTTCCGGCCATTCATTCTTAGGTTTTAAGCTCACCAATGGTGTTGACTCATTTTGCGCCTGAGGGTCGGCTGGGCTCTCTCCCCGACCTAGGGCGCTGACTACAGATTTAACACCTGGAACTTCCATGATGGCCCTCATGGCTTTGAATTCCATATTAATTGATTCTTCAATAGAAATATTTGGGACTCGATCAATCCCCGGAACAATAGAGCCTTCTTTCATTTCTGGAATAAACGAAGTACCTAAAAAAGGAATCGTTAATATAGATGCAATGAAAAACCCAACAGCAACAGAGATCACTTTTTTTTCATTTATTAAAACTTTTTTTAATAAAGCCACATAGGGGGTTTTTATTTTTTGAATAATTTTAGTATCTTCACCGGATCCTCCGGTTAAAAAGAAACTGCATAACGCTGGGGATAATGAGAAGGATAAAATCAATGAAATTGTAAGGGCAATGGCTATGGTTAAAGCTAATGGAGAAAACATTTTTCCTTCCATACCTTGCATGGTCATTAACGGTAAAAAAACTAAAATAATAATTCCCACTCCAAACAGAACTGGGGTTGCGACTTCCTTACACGCATTAAAAATCACCGTATTTTTGATAATATTTTTACGCTCTTTGGCATCATATTTATCTAAGGTCTTAATAAAATTTGGATCTATTTTCATCAACGCTTTTTGATTGTCTCCTTTTTTATGACCCAAACGATGAAAGGTATTTTCAACAATTACCACTGAACCATCGACCATCAGTCCAATAGCAATTGCTAATCCTCCAAGTGACATTAAGTTCGCAGAGATGCCTAAATAGTTCATGACCATAAAAGTGATTAACGGCGTTAATACCAAGGTCATCACAACAATCATGCTGGATCTAAAATCACCCAAAAAGACAAATAAAATGAGAATCACTAGAATAATGCCTTCAATAAGCACCTTGACTACGGTATTAATTGCCGCATTCACCAATTCACTTCGATCATAATAAGGCACGATTTTTAAGCCGCCTGGCAATAATTCTTTATCGTTAATTTCCTCAACCCTAGCTTTAATATTTTTTACAACTTCCTTGGCATTCCCGCCGCGCAGCATCATCACCACCCCGCCCACTGATTCGGTAATTCCGTTTTTAATAACTGCACCCACGCGAACTTCATAGCCAATTTTTACCTCGCCAATATCTCGCATATAAACAGGAATACCGTCGGTTTCAACCAGAACAATATTTTCAATATCATTTACAGTCTGTATTAAGCCTTCTCCACGAATTAAATATTGTTGAGCACCTTTGGGTAAAACACCCGCTCCACTATTAATATTATTTTTTTCTAAAGCTTCAAACACTCTGGATAATTTAATTTTATAGTGGGCCAATCGATCAGGATTCACTAACACTTGATATTGTTTAACGTAACCCCCTTGGGAGTTTATCTCGGCAACACCACTTATATTTCTTAATAGGGGTCGAACCACCCAGTCGTTAATTGTTCGTCGATTTGTCAGCTCAGGAACCGTCAGCTGCCGACCCTCCTCGCCGGGTAGCTCTAAAGTATATTGAAATATTTCTCCTAAACCTGTAGATACCGGTCCGAGAATTGGAGAAACGCCTTTTGGCATATTCTCTTGGACTTGCATCAACCTTTCCATAACCAATTGACGCGCAAAATAAACATCTGTTTTGTCATCAAAGACAAGGGTGATCAAAGATAGAGCATCTTTGTTTAATGATCTCATTTCAACCAAGCCAGGTAAGCCCGTCATGGCAATTTCTATGGGGACGGTAATAAAGCGTTCAACTTCCTCAGGAGACTTACCAGTAGCTACTGTAGCTACTTGAACTTGAATATTGGTGACATCAGGAAAAGCATCCAGTGATAATTTTTTTGCTGCAAAAAAACCGCCCACAATCAACATGGCAGAAATAACCAAAACAATCAGTCTTTGGTTTAAAGAACCGTTAATGAATGATTCAATCATAAGTTATTATTCTTTTGCATAGAGACGCTCATTGTTTAAATGAAAAGCGCCATCAATGACAACCTCTTCCCCCTCCAGTAAGCCATCTTCAATATGAATGAATTCTTTATTTTTAATGCCTAAAGTGACTGGCCTTAATAAAAACTTATTATCAGCAATTTTGATAAATACATTGGGGATATCGTCAATCGATACGATCGCATTTACTGGGACGCCGACTTTTTCAACCTCTTTACCCGATACTTTCATGGTAATCAGCATGTCAGGCTTGAGCAGACCATGGCTATTATCAATCTCGGTCCTTATGGTCACTGTTCTGGTTATTGGGTCAACGATGTCTCCGAGATAGCTTATTTTTCCTTCTACATGTTTTTCTTCGTAAGCAGGAACATCGATTAAAATATCATCGCCTTCTTTTAAAAATCCGATCTGTCGCTCTGGAACTTGCGCCACACCCCAAACCTCACTTAATTCAGCGATTGTAAAAATATCTTCGGTTGGCTCAACGACTTGGCCTACATTGACATTTTTTTTAATAATTTTGCCGTCAATTTTAGCAACGATACTTGTAATTGCATCAATTTGAGTTTCCGATTGAATCGCCTCTATTTCTTTTAACGTCATCCCCATAACAAATAATTGATCTTTACTGGCTTCCATTTCAGCTTTGGCCGCGGAAAGCTCTGTTTTACGCTCTAATTTTTGCGCCTCACTGACCACATCTGCATCAAATAATAAAACTGCACGTTCATAAGCTTTCGTTTTTAATTCAACCATTTGTACTGATTTAATATAATTCAGCTGTTGTTGAGCAAGCTCGGTACTATTAATGACGGCTAGCACATCGCCTTGTTTAACGGTTTGCCCGAGCATCCCACTGATCTCGATAATCCTTCCTTGCACCGGGGATCCAATACGAGCAAGTAAATTTTGCTTCACTTCAATGCTACCCGGAATGTCTAATGATCTTTTAATGGGAATTTTGATTGCTTGCTGAAACTTTATTTGTTGTAACATGGCATCAGATGCTACAACTTCATTGGGATTAATTCTTTGAGCTTCAGCCTCATCACTTTTTTCTGAACAGGCTCCAAAAAATACAACTAACATTATTAATAAATATTTAATTTTCATATCACTCCATTATTTTTGAACCTAACAATTGTTCCATCTCCATAATCGATACGATGTAATCTAATCGCGCTGACAAATAATCTTTACGCACGACCCTTTGCGTTCTTTGTGCATCTAAGTATTCTAAAATACCTCGCTCACCAAATCGATAGGCGGCTTCAACTACTTTTAATACCGATTCTGCTTGATCTAAAAGACTCTCTTCAAAAGTCATCACTTGTTCTTTAGCAATTAAATATCTCTGAAATGCTGCATTCACATCTCTTTTTAAAAGAAGGGATTGTTGCTCATAGGTTGCCTCTACTTCTCTTAAGTTTGCTGCAGCTTGGCTAATTTCACCTTCTCTTTGATTCCAAATTGGTAGCGGTATACTGACCCCAATGGTGTAGTTCCGAATACCAGGATCTTGATTCATGCCCGCACTTAATGTCAGTCCTGGATTAACTAAATTTTTTTCTAATTTAATTTTATTCTCAAATACTGAGGAGGCAGCTTTCAGTTGCTTCAACCTGGGGCTGGTTTCGATTAAATTCGTTACGTCAACTTTGTTTAGTCTAATATTGGACTGAGGAAATTGTCCGGTCAACTCAAACTCATCTGGGATGCTGTTACCAATCAAACCCTTTAAAAAAAACTTACTCTCCTGAATTCTCAGTTTTGCAGCTTGAGCATCGCGTCTTGCCGCCAACAATTCTGTATCAGCTTTAATTAATTCATAGCGAGGGGACTCGCCTACATTCACCCTTAACTCAACGCGGTCTCTGATGTCTTGAATGACCTTCTGGTCAGCTTCGGCTAATTTTAAGATTTCCTGATTGTGAATGACACTGTAAAAGGCTGACTTGATGTTCAGCATTAAATTAATTTTGGTTCCTTTATTCACTTCATCAACAAACTTTAAATTTGACTCGGCAATCTGTTTACGAGCACTTCTCACATCAGAAAATTCGATGGGTTGTGAGATGCCAATAGCCCAATTCTTATCCTCTACGATAGGGGCCTGCCGTGTTTTAGAGGGTCCAACTGCGACGCCAACATTTGGGTTCAAATATTGTTCAGCCACAGTAATTCCAGCTTTTGCGGCATCTTCTTTGGCTTGAATGACGTCCATGACAGGATTGGCTTGATTGGCCATATCGATGAGGTCGTTGAGCGTATAAACGGGATTTGAAAACAATCCAGATGACACTAACATCAGAAAAAGAATGAGTTTTGACTGTTTTAAAATCATTGAAGTATATTATAGAGTAATCGAGCTAGAAAAACAGAATATATAAGGAGAAAAAATGAGTCAAATCCTTGTGACAGGAGCAAATCGAGGCTTGGGTCTAGAATTTGTTCGTCAGTTTTTAAATCGTGGGGATCATGTCATTGCAACATGTAGAAATCCAGACACAGCCGATCAATTGCATGACTTACAAAACTTAGTTCCACTCGAAATTTATCGACTGGATGTAGGTAATCAAGATCAAGTCAACGCCCTTCAAAAACAGTTAGCGCATCTCCCCATCGATATTTTAATTAATAACGCAGGTATTTGGAGAGGGAGTCAGCTCGGCCATATTTCTATTGACGAATGGATGGAAAGTTTTAGGATTAACAGTATAGCGCCCATACACATGATTCAAACATTCTTGCCGAACCTTGAAGCTGGTAAAGATAAAAAAGTGATTTCCATCACCAGCAAGATGGGAAGCATTGACGATAACACCAGTGGCGGCTCATACATCTATCGCTCCTCAAAAACTGCTCTCAACTCCGCCATGCAAAGTATGCGTCATGATTTAACATCTAAAGGTATTGCAACCTGCACCCTTCACCCCGGGTGGGTTAGAACTGACATGGGAGGTCCGGGTGGGTGGATTGATGCTCAAGAAAGTGTGTCAGGAATGATTAAAGTCATTGATCAAATCAGCCTTAAAAAGACTGGGCAATACATAGACTATGCGGGAAAGATTATTCCTTGGTAGGGGATATTGAACTTGGGGAGGCATATCTGGCCTCTCTTGGAAAACCATGGAATTTATTGATTGATCAATTCAGGCCTTGTCAGCTTGCAAAAAAAGACCATTTACTTCCCCATCAAAGTGTCATCAAAAGTATTTTTTTTCAACAATTAACCCCACATGTTGGCAACATCATCTTCAATCGATTCAAGGAATTATTCGGTGGCCACTTTCCACCAGATGAAGATTTATTAGAAGCCTCTGAATGCTTGAAAGAGATTGGATTGTCGCAACGAAAAATAGAAACGATTATTCAGATTAGTGAATGGAGCTTGAATAAAACTATTCCCGGTGCAGAAGAAATAAAAACGCTCAGCAATCAAATGATTATTGAGCGATTTATACAAATTAAGGGGATAGGCCAATGGACTGTGGAAATGATGCTAATGTTTAATCAACTTCGCATGGACGTTATGCCCACATCAGATTATGCACTCCGCAAAAACTACACCCAGCTTTTCCAATTCGATAAACTCGTTACAGCCACCGAACTAGGCAAGGCCACCCAACACTTAAGCCCCTATCGTTCGATTGCAGCTTGGTATTTGTGGCAAATCAAATAGAAATCTATTTCTTCTTTGATTTTTTAATCTTGGGTTCCTGGGTATGGCAAGAAGAACCTTTTCGATAGGCACACATCACCGTAAGAGCATCAATGATTAATTGAAACACAACAATAAATAGGGCAATTTGAATCACATACCCAGCCCAATTAATTGTGGTAATGTCAGCAACGGCAGAATCCATCGAGTTAGCCCCTAAACACATAAAAAATAGTCTCGTATTTTCATACAAAGTTTGACCATCGATTACCCGGGTAATCACCGCCGGGACATAGGTTAAAGGGACTAACAATAGAACCCAAAAAAATAATCTTACAAAAGCACAACGCATGAACTTCTCCTTAATTTAATCAGTAAATTTAAAATCTCGCACAAAGTGACAGGAATATCCATTTGGATTTTTCTTTAAATAATTTTGGTGAGATTCTTGAGCAGGGTAAAAATTTTTGAATGGATGGATTTCGGTGACGACTGGATCTTGCCAATGTCCAGAGGCATTCACCTGGCTGATGACATTGTGAATTGCTTGCTTTTGATCTTCCGTGACATAAAAGATAGCCGATCGGTATTGCGTTCCCCTGTCGTTGCCTTGTTGATTGATTGTGGTTGGATTATGCATTCTAAAAAATTCAAACAATAATTTTTCTGTTGTGATTATCTCGGCGTTATAAATCACCTGGATGGTTTCCGCATGACCCGTTTCCCCGGTTTTCACATCATCATATGTGGCATTGTTTAATGTCCCACCGGAAAAACCCACGGTGGTTTCTATAATGCCATCCAAATCTTGGAGAAGGTATTCAAGACCCCAATAACAGCCACCGGCTAAATATATTTCTTTTTTTTCCATAGAAGAGGTTGTAAAAGTTTGAAAGAATAATAAAAAAGCTAAAAGAAAACGCTGCATTAATTCATCATGATACTATGCGCAATCACCGAATGCTTCTAAATACCGAGTTTGACATTCTTTATCTTCACTCAAACACTTGTCAAGTTCACTGGGAACTGTTTTTTTTTGTGGATGTGTTTTTGAAGATAACTTTTCCTCTGATAGGGTTTTCATTACCTCAAAACCGCTAGTATGATAGCTGGGCATGTTTCTTTTCTCCTTGTGAGATACATTATTAACGTTTAGCTTTTGGCTACCGTTATGATGAAGAATATCAAATTTAGTTCAGGTTTGGCAAGAAAATCCTTGATTAATTGATCAAGGAACATGTGCCTTCACGCATGCGCGAGGAAAACTGACCTTTGGTTAACTCTTTTTCAGAATAATCTTTTAATAACAGGTTATATCGATTTAAGTAAGTTTTTTCATAGAATGCGTTAGCTTGATCCGTATTTTGAATGGTGTACTTTTCGCACACCAATTCTTCCTCACCTAATTTGCACTCTTTTAAAAGGTATTGAGTGTGTGCTGATCGTAAACCCTTTTGGTCGTCATAGGTCCAGACTTCTTTTTGATTGTCTGTATCCGAAGACGCCCAATCCGTGCTGATCGTCATCTTTAAATCACATTCAATATTGATAACTTTAGCCTGAGCAATGCTTAACAAAAAAAATAAAAACAAGAACACACCCGACTTAATATAAGTCATTTTTTTCCTTTAAAAATATTATGGTTTAGCTTTTACCAGCCAAGCTCACAAATAAAATTCTCATCCCCGAGTAATTTTTCACAACGCTCTGGGTAGATATAAAAATATGTTAGAACAAGCAACAAAATTATGACGATATAAATAATTTTTTTCATAAAATCTCGGCTTTCTTAAAATGGCTTTATTAGAACCTACATTGCTATGATCCCCTATTTTTTGAAAAGTTACATCTATTTTTGCTTTTAATTGACTTGGCCACAAAAAAAGGGGATAGTGAGCCCTTAATTTACGCTTGTTATTTACGCTTAGAATCTAAAGTTGCACTTTCACTTAGTCTTTTAATACTTCATAACTCCCCATAAATTAATACTTACTACTAAATTTTTAAAAAGGAATACACATGGCAACAGGAATTGTTAAATGGTTTAATGAGGATAAAGGTTTTGGTTTTATTATGCCCAATGACGGAGGCAAAGATCTTTTTGTTCATTACACCGAATACAGATCGCCAACAGGCGCACATCCGGTTCTTAGAGATAATGACAAGGTAAATTATGAAGTTGGCGAAGGTCAAAAAGGCCCTCAAGCAGTCAACGTTACCATCATGGAATAATGTGTTGTTGATTAAAAAGGCAACTATTTCTTAGTTGCCTTTTTTTTTGCCTTCTTAGCCTCAGCGAGGATTTTGTCTTTCTTCTCTTTTTGTTTTAGTTTTGCAAGCTCTTGCAAGACGGTAAAGCCACTCTCAAAAAAATTAGCCATAATGCTCTCAATAGATTAACCTCACCAAGAATAACATAATCTATAGAGAGAGGGATTTAATTGGATGCTAAAATTTCTAACTCATCTGGCTCTTTAATTGGGAGATTTTGTAAAGCAATTTGAGCATCAGAATTTCCCTTCTCTGCTGAACGCTGATAATACTGTTCTGCTGCCTCAAGATCCACCTGGGTTCCTTGTCCATATTGATTCATTTGTCCAAGATGATATTCCGCTTGCGGAAAATTATAATTCGAAGCTAACGAGTAATATTCATATGCTTTCAAATAATCAATTGATTTACCTAATCCATAATAATGAATATGGGCGATATTTAAAAAAGCTTCAGGCTGATTAGCGGTAGCTGCTTTTTCATAATGCAGAAGGGCTTTCTGATAGTTGGGATAAACTCCATGGCCAAAGTGTTCCATTAAACCGAGGTTGAATTCAGCTTCAAGTGATCCTTGCTTTGCTGCTTTGGTATACCAATGATGGGCTTTAAGGTAATCTTTTTGATTCGGGTTATAGTGATACTGCTGTGCCAGATTAAGTTGTGCTTCAACCATGCCCTGTTCTGCGGCAAGCTGATAATAGTGTATAGCTCCATCATAGTCATAATGATCTCCAATTCCAGATAAGATAAGTTTTGCTGTATTAAATTGTGCTTCTTTTAACCCTTGCTCAGCTGCGGTTTGATACCACACCAAAGCCTGTTTGAGATCACGTTGAACACCTTTACCGTAATGATACATTTGACCCAGTTGATACTGAGCTTCAACCATCCCATCATATTCAACTTGGCAATTGTTTTCTGATACAACTTGTAAGCCTGAAGCTTGTTTAAAATAAATAAATGCTTTTTTATGATCCATGGCAGTTCCTATGCCATAACGATGCATCAGCCCTAAATTAAATTGGGCTTCAGGGTTATGGTCTGCCACCGATTGATAATAAGTAAATGCTTTTTGATAATCTTTATCAATCGATAACCCATAACGATGCATGAGTCCGAGTTTTGTGGATGCTTGGTTATGTCCTCGATCATGCGCCCGTTGATATAAATCTAAGGCTCGAGTTAAATCCTTTTTGAAAATAGAGCCGTCAAAGTACTGATTCGCAAATTGAAATTGTGCTGTACTGATTACATCGTTAGTCATCTGGGAATAAAATCCCGTGAATTGACCCTTGGGAAAATTTGTTTCCCAGAAGCTCTTTTCCTGACAAGGATTTTTTTCTTGAACTGAAACTTTTGGAGAAATCGGTTCTTGAGCAATGGCTAAATTCGATAATAAAAAACAATTTGCTAACATTGCCGTGAGTGTTTTAATTTTCATTTTTTTAATCCTTAAACTGATGATTACAACCAATAGATGGATTAAAAAACAAAAGTCAGGGATTATTTATTTTTTTTGCTTCTTAATAAGATTTTCATAATTATATTGCGCATAAAAATTGCCTAAAGCCATTGAGCGTTTATAAAATTCCAGAGCTTTTTCTATATTCTCATATTTACCACTTTCATACATTAAGCCAATATTAAACAGAAGATTTGGGTTGTATGGATTATTTTCAAGGATGGTTAAACAGTGACTCAGCTCATCGCATTCAGTTACATTAGTGGGAACAGGTTTTGATACAGA
>Ga0222714_10003961_pt1 | contig 14777 bp, 20 predicted proteins | sample C33_3DmetaG_FD_165048 | JGI IMG/M metagenome (GOLD analysis project Ga0222714, IMG submission 165048) | Estuarine water microbial communities from San Francisco Bay, California, United States - C33_3D | ecosystem: Environmental > Aquatic > Marine > Unclassified | place: USA: California... | reverse complement strand
GAGCACATACCCGCAAATCGTGGCCAGCTGGGTACGCCTCTGGGTTTCATCGGAAAGGACAATGCCCCCCTTGGTCTTTTCGGGACCTCGGTAAGGAAGGATGGCTATCCGCCACCCCGTGGGGGTAGGGATTCGATCGAGAACGGACTGCTCTAGGTCTTCCGGACGAAAATTACCTTCTTCGTCGTAAGCATCTTCTAGCTCAGGCGCTTTGTTTTCGGCGGACTCTTTCCATTTCTGTTCAAGAGCCGTCATTTCTACGTCACTCATGGGACCTCCGGTGGTTAAAAATCGTCACTGGTACGCTTGGCCAGAAGTTCCCGGACAGCGACATCAATGAGTTTTAAGCCTTCCAGACGGCCCATCATGAATCTGTAGCGCTCCATGTCGGAAATAGAGCCACCAAGGACAAACGCCTCGGTGTCAGCCTGAAGTTTCCTGATTTCTTTCAATATGCTCTCTGCAAATTCAAGCATGGCTTAATGTCCATGAGGGTAGCAGACAGTTTTAGCCACCGTCTGAAAGGCTGTAGTTAAAGTATACGTTATCTATACCTAATATAAAGTCCCTTTTCAATAAATCTTCGTGGGCTGCCGACCATCGCGACGAACCACCGACCGCGCTGCACCGCCTGCAACCTTTTTCATAATCCGAGGCTTGCCCGCCTTTCTAAAAGCAGCCGCAACGGCCTGCTTGGTCGCCGCTGCCAAAGACTTCGGCTTGCTAGTCCCGATCTTATTAGTCCGCTTAAAGGACCTGACCATCTCTCCAATGTTAGCGCCGATGATCTTCTTGCTGCTTCCCTTCTTAAGAGGCATTTTGCTGTGCTCCCCTGATTTGTTCGTTCATCATCCGCGCTCTTTCCTGCGCGACCTGCGCGCGCATGACAGCAATCTGTTCCTGAGATTGAATACGCTTTTGTTGCAGTGCAAGGTTTTCCTGCGCCTTCTGCTGTTCCAGTTGGAGCTTCTGCTGTGCAAGCTGTGCGTCCATCTGGTCGGCCTGTTGGCGCATCTGCAGCTCCTTCTCTTTGAGCTGTACCACCGGGTCCGGGGGCGGCGGACCACCCGCACCTGACAACTGCTCCTGCAGCTGCTTCAGTTCCTGCAGGTATTGCGCGATCTTCAACGCAGCCATGCCTTCCCGCTGAATCATGGATACACGGCGGTCTGGGTCCGCTCCGTACAGCTGGTAAATGCTTGCTTCCACGTCTTCCTCCGCTTTCAAACGGATGTGATCGAAGATGTGCTTCTGCAGCGTAACCAAGATGTTAGGCATCATCTGCGCCGTGGGTGACATGGCCATGATCAAATGCGCCGTGATGTGCGCATCATGCTGCTGACCAGCAAATGCCTTCAAATCCATCATATCGAGGACAGCAGAGTTCTCCGTGGCCGGGTCCTTCGGCATTTGATTGGTCTGGGGACGTAAGATGCCATCAATGTCGCGCACGTTCATCGCGGCATACACGCGATAGTACGCTTCGTACATGTTATGCATCTGCGGCGCGCTCTGGGCAATCTGAAGTTGCGTCTGAGCAAGCGTTAGCCGTTGGGCACTAGAGAAAATGTTGGGGTCAGCGACCGGCAAGACCGCGACCATGTTGTCAAAGTCATGCTTCTTGATAGTCCTGCTCGCGCCGGGAACATCATAGGGATATTCATCAGGCAGGAACTTCGAAAAGCCCTTGGCCAGCATCTCAAACTCAAGCTTCTGCGAGTAATGCAGCCGCTTGTGGATGGCCGACATGACCATCGAGCCGCGTTCCAACAGCGCAATCGTCGTTCCGACCGCCGCCTGCTGATTAGCGTCCCCAACTTGCATGTCCGCGATGCTGGCAAGACGCTGACCGGCTTGCACGGCAAAGCCCAGCAGCTGGAACAGCGTACCGCTGGGCTCTTTGTACGGGAGCGGCAGCAAACTGCCCTGCAATTCCGCACCGCCAGCGTCAATGTCACGCCACTCGCCGGGCTGAATCGGATTATCGTCGTCCGCGATGCGTGCACCTTTGGCCTTGAAGCCTGCAGGCAGGTTCGCAAGCGTGCCAGCGTCAAGAAGTTGGCGCAGCGCAGCCGTCGCAGCCTTGGAGAGACCGCCAATCAGGTGAACAAAGCCCAGTCCGTACGAGCCGGGGCCTTCTACCAGCACGTAGTGAACGAAATATTCGATTCTTTTCTTGAGTTTGTCGTCTTCCAGCCAGTTTCGGCGGACGCCAACGACCTTTCCGCTGCTTTCTTCAACCGTTACGACGTATGGCAGCTTGATTCCGGTCTGCTGACCAGACTCATCGGTGTCTTCAAAGCCCTCGATGTCCAAATCGACGTGAAATTCCAGCAAGAAAATCTCATCGGTGTGAGTCGTGGGGTCAATTCCGATGATTTTGTCCACGCTAGACTGGATTTCAGTTGGAGATTCGGGCGCAGCGGACGGGAAAATGGAGTAATCAAGGTACTCGCCAGCCCAAACGCGCTTCTTAAAGTCGTTTTCGTACATCGCAATGCGATGCGTGATCCGTGGGCATTGGCTCATGACGCTTGAGCCGTTGTACGGGATGTACAAATCGTCAGCTAAGACCAGTTTGCTGACCATTCGGCCCATCATGTCGTCGTAATAGACCTTCTTGAACACCGAACCACCATAGCCCAGATAGAAAAGGGCTTGGTCCATCTCCGGAGTGAACTCCGACATGACCGTCGTAATCTGGTAGTTCATGAAATCCTGCACGCGACCCGCCTGTTGGGCCTTGTCCAACGTCTCACGACCGACAATCTGCGTGCGAACAGGGCCTCCAGCAGGCATCAGCTCCTTGAAAGCCTGCGCTTGGAACTGAACGATGGCCTCGGTGAGCATCGGATGGACCGCGCCTGACGCGCCACGGAAGGGCTTCGTGCGCTCTTCCATGTTGAAGCCCAGCAGTTCCAGCCCTTTTGAGTACTGCGTCTCCCAATCTGCACGGCTGGACTTGTCGCCATCGTACAAATCGAGCAGGTTTGACGAGATACGGCCCAAGGCCGACGAATCAATGACCTCGGCAAGGTTGGCGTAGAAGTCAATCTCGGGAACAGACTCCCCCATCTCAATCGTCGCGCCACCATCTTCCTCAATGATGACCTCGATATCCGGCTCCATCAGGCCTTCGTCGGCGATGACCTCGTATGACGGAGCAGGATTAAGGGCTTTTTCAATTGGCATTGATTACTTTCCGCGCTTTTTGGGAGAGGCCTCACCCATCATGTACATGTTAGCGCAATGCTCTTCCAACTTCTTGATCAACTTCTGGATGAGTTCGACGGTGTCGAGGTCCCTGTTGTCCTCTTCCTCTTCCTCGCCTTCGTCCTCCATTTCATCTTCCATCTCCTCGTCCTCCATTTCATCTTCCATCTCCTCGTCTTCCATCTCCTCAGGCATCTCTTCCTTCATGCCCATGGGGGACATCATCGGAGGGAACCCCATCTTGGACAGAAGCTCAGACAGGTCCATGGCGGAAGAGCGCTCGCCCTTTTCTCCCATATCTTCTCGCATCATCCGTGGACCACGGCCCTTGGGGGACATGGAAATGGTGATGAACTCCATCACACCCTTTACCTTTGGTTTTTTCACAGCGGGTTCTCGCTTTAGCTAATGTCGTCTGGGTTGTAATAGACAAGAAACGGTGTTCCTGCTTTTTTTGCGTTGCGGGCTTTTCTTCTCATAATGCGGTTGTAGCGTTTACGGTCTTTCGCTCTCTGCTCAGGAGTAGGGTCGTACAGTCCGTCATGCTCTTTGTTCGTAGTCCTAGAACTTAGAAAGGGTCCTTCCGCAAAGAAGGGAGACTTAGACAGCATTCTTGAGTACATCTCTCCTCCGTAGTTAGCTCGTTCAGGAGTATTGTAGCCAAAAAAGGGAACAGCATATCTGTCAAACCCGTACTCCTTGCGGAAGTCGCGGTCATCTAGTCTTGTTGCATTAAAGACCCCGGGATTGCCTATCCCTTGATTGCGGAAATTATATTTCTGTCCCGCCCTATGTGCATAAAAGTTAAAGGTGTCTGGGTTCAGCTCATAAAACCCTTCAATTGGAGCTTTTCCCGGCCCCATATACACATTAAATTGATAGGGGTCTCCTAGCCAACTTGGGGTTTCCCCAACAATGCCCCCGGTAGCGTAGCCCTGAAGCAGCATTTCCAAATCCCTACGCGCTGAACCCTGCATGTCATTTCCCCCATATCCAGCTCTATTGATGAAGTCATCATTAGACAAGTCTTCTATCCTCACCGGGCCCCCCTTTGCGTAGTCAGGAACCTCAGTACCCGGGTTAAAGGGATTGTTCTCCGTATCAAACGGGTTGGCGGGTGTCTGCCCTTGTCCCTGCTCTTGCCCAAACATCACAGGAGGGATGGGAGTAATCGGGGGCGGGACATAGCCCTGCGGCAACGGGGTAAGACCGGGCGCGACTCCCGGCTGCAGTGGGGCGGGCTCGGCTGCGCCTTGTTCCTGTTCCTGTGACAGTGATTCTTGGAACCCGCTCAATCCTTCCTTGGCCGTGGTCCACCCTGCGGATTTAAGCGCATCCGTCCATGTATAGGGGTCTATAATCGCTTTGCCTGCGGCATCAATGCTTGTAACTTCAGCGGATTTTGGAATTATGACCTCAGCCCAATCTGGCAAAACACTTTTTGCGATGCCTGTGACGCCTGTTTGTTCAAGTAAAGCGCCCGTGTCATAAGACAGGCCGCCCATGACCGTGTTAAGCGGGTCCCAGTCCGATCTCATGCCGCCCATGACCGCGCCAAAAAGTCTCGCGGCCCACGGGCCGAACATATTGCCAACCCCGGCCGTGGCCCAGCCAATGGCGATATTGGTAAACAGTTTTCCGATGAACGAATCAAAGAAGCTGTTGGACTTGTCCATGCGACGAGCAAGGTCTCGCCAGTACCAGTCCAATACCGTTGCGTCATCTGCCAATTGATTACCCGTGCGCTTATTGTTCGCCCAGTATTCTCCATTGGCCCATTGCCAATTCTCTGCTTCGCGTTTCTTGAAGGCAGCAATGTGGTAACCAAGGGCCGGGTCGTTTGGGTCAATGCCCATGGACCAGAAGCCCGCGCCTTGCGCGCTGTAGTCAATGGGGTTGTCATTACGATAACCCAGACCATGGGGCTTGCCCGGTGTCCCACGGAACAAGCCGCTATACCCCGGTGTGCCTTGCTCAGGCTCTTCCCAGCCGTAGCGCTTACGAAGTTTTTCAATAACCTCGCCGTCTTTTTCTCTGTCTCCCGTCCACTCGTACTTGGTCGGGTCCACACGCGCGACCGGCGTGTGTCCCTCTACAGGAATTACCGGCACATTGATCGTTCCGCCGCCAGAAGTAGGCGTATTGGTCGGGGCAGGGGCGTTTCCTGTCGTGGGCTGTGTGGCAGGGGAAGGGGCGGGCGTCGCTGCAGTATTACTCGGCCCAAACCTAACTGGCGTATAATTACCGCTAAAGGCCTGAAGGTCCTGTGCAGCAGTCGTCTTGTCAGGGGACTGTGCAGCATTGGATTGCTGCACTATTTTCTGAATGTCTTCAAGTGTCATTGACATGGACGACCCTCGGCCCGCATTGATTTTGGAAGGATTCTAGTCCTCAATAATACTCTGGAACAAGGTCCGCCTCACCTCTTTCTTCCTTGTAGTCCGAATCCAGCACCACAAAGTTACCCGTCCGGAACCGCATCAGGGCCTGCGTCGTGGAGTCGACCATGTCGTCATTGTCCCCGTTCGGGAACGCCGCGCACTCCTCCACCAGCTCCTCCGCCCAGTCCGTGTACGGTGCCCAGACCATCCCCGCTTCCAACATCGGGGCCACCGAATGCGCCCGCGATATCTTGTCCTGACCCACGCGCCTCCCACCCGGGGAGTACATCGAAACAGGAATGCCCACCCGCCGCAGTTCCTGCTGCAACGTGATGCCTGTGGCCTTGGCCTCGATCAATACGTTGTCCGGACGCCAGTGGTCGTACTCCTCCTTCGCCACCCGCTTCAGCTCCGGAAAGTCCCATCGACCCTTCCGGACCCCCAACAGAATAATATTAGGCCCTGAGTCTTGGTCCGGGTAAAACACACCCCATGTCGTAATCACCGAGTAGTCCGCCGTCTCCTTCTTCGAATACGCCGTGTCGTACGACTGGATGATGTAGTTCACCGGCGGCGGCTCGTCGTGCTCCCACACCTGCCACCAGTCCCGCTTCAATATCGCCCCCTCGTCGTTCGTCGGCTGCTGCTGCCACTGGGCCTGCCACTTCTGCGCCGACAGCGAGGCCTTGACCGACAACAACTCCGATTGCTTCCAGAACCCCGGCCAAAGGGGCCGCCCCGACGGCAGAATCGCCGGAAACTCAATCACCTCCCACTGGTCCGCGCGGTGCGTCGTCTGCGCCTTCAACAACCGCGCCGTCAGGTCCTTCGTGTTCCAACGCGTCATCACCACCACAATCGCGCCGCCCGGTTGCAAACGCTGGCGAGGGCCAGACGTATACCAGTCCCACGCGTTCTCCATCGCCATGTCCGATAACGCATCCTGCTCCGAGTGCGGGTCGTCAATAATCAACAAGTCCGCACCGCGACCGGTCATCGCGCCGCCTACGCCAACAGCAAAGTACTCCCCACCATGGCTCGTGTCCCACCGACCCGCCGCCTTACTGTCCGCCCGCAACACCACATCGTCATACACCTCCTTGTACTTGTCCGAGTCCATCAGGTTCCTGACCTTCCGGCCAAACCGTACCGCTAGCTCGCCCGTGTGCGTCGCTTGAATGATCTTGGTCCGTGGCTCACGGCCCATGATGAACGCTGGCAGCAGGTACGAAGCAAACTCCGACTTCGTGTGACGAGGCGGCATGTTGATGATCAAACGCTTCAACTTGCCATTGGCAATGTTGTTGAAGGCAGCGGCCATCTTCTTATGGTGCTCGCCTAAAATGGCCTCGGGCCACATGTATTTGACAAAGGACAGGAAGTCCTTTTTAGCGGACTCCTGCGCCTTTAGCTGGAGCATGCGTAACTCTAAACGGGCCTGCTGTAATTCTATGTCTGCACTTTTCATGTGTACTTTCTGGTCAGATTTTTTGCAGAAATTTTGTACCTGAAAACAGTGTACGAAAACATGGGGGTAGGGGGAAAGGATTGTTTCACGTGGAACACGGCCCCCATTTGCTTTTGGGGCCTAATTGTTCATGTGAAATCGGGTCTTAGTCTAAGAAAATTTCAGCCCGGCCCGCGCTGCGGGGTCCGGGGTCAAAGGTCCGCGCAACCCCCACCACGCACCATGGCCGACTCCCCCCACCCCCGTGGCGCATACCCTACGGGGTATGGTATCCGGTCCGAGCGCATACCCTACGGGGTATGGTATCGGGCAGCACGCCCCACGGACCATGAGCCTATACCCCCGGGGGTATGCATGGGCCATGCCCCCGGGCATCGGTCCGAGGGTGACCGGACACATTGTCCGGTTCGTGACCCAGCGACCCGGGCGGGCCGGTCACGGGCCACGGGCCACGGGCCACGGGCCACGGGCCGGGCGAAGGGTGACCGGACGCACCACGGCGCCGCGTGCGCGGTTTTGCTAGGGGGGGCCGGTAGGGTGCTACCGGGTGAGGGTGTCCGGACGCCGGTGCGGGCTCAGGATGCGCCAGACAGGCAAAAAAAAGCCCGGCACATGGCCGGGCTGGTAGGGGCGGGATGCTTAGGCGATGGCCTCCGCATAACTGGACCGCAAGTCGTCAAAGGCGCCGGGGTGGCGTGGCCACGTGTCGGCGTTTTGGTAAATGCAATCCGTTTCCGCGTGCACGCGCGTAGATCCGAATCCAGCGTGGCCCATTTGATTGCCGTCTGCATCATGGCGGACGCTGATCCAAGTCCGCGCACGGCGGTCATACCACGTCCAGCCGTTGGGGATGATCACTGTAGGGTATCGGTGCATGGTTTGCTTTCTTTGGTATGCATGGCGGGAGTGCCATGGATCCGGACACTACAGGCACGGTGTCCGGACGTCAACGCCCGGGCACGCATGAAGGGGAAAGGGGACAGGGTGAGGGGCCCTGCCCCCGGGCCCGTTTTATTTTCTTCCCGAACGGGAAAAGAAAAGCCCCCGGACACTGCGGGTGTCCGGGGGCGAGAGCGTGCGATACGTCAGAGGGTGACGCGCTGCCGCCATCCCGGCCCATGGTCGAGGATTGCAACCCCGACGGACGCGCGGCCATCGGCACCTGCGCAGGCGCGGCATTGCGCACACGTGGCGACCTTGCCAGCCTCGGCGGACGCGGGGCAAACGCGCTCTGTGGGCAGTAACGCGGCGGACGTGCGAACACGGAAGGTCCGCCACCCGGCAGCGTGCGCGGCCGTGGCTTGTTCGATCGTGTCCGCGCTGGCCATGACAAGCGAGCGCCACGCTTTCGCGCGTGCTGCGGGTATGCCTAACCATGCGTGCGTATAGCCGGTTCGCCCGGCCGCGTCGCGTGCGAAGTTCCGCCACACGGCTACAGGTGCGGCCATGGGATCCCCATACGATCCGATTCTCACCATGCGACCGCGTGCGAACTCGCGCGCTTGTTTCAATGTGGCGCGAGGGTAGGCACCGCGACGATAGGCATTCCAGACCGATAGCGGAGCTCGGAACACTGTTACGTAACAAGAACGCTTGCCGGTTTCCTGATTGCGGCGATGCGGACACGTGCCGCAAATGCTCGCGTCCGCGCCATTGTTGGCGGCAGTGTGCGGCGCAACGTCGGCGCGCAAGATCCACGTTTGGATCATGTCGCCGGTTTTCGCGTTCTTGCTGCTATCGGTCGCAACTACGACAATCGGCGCGCCGTCAAAGGCGCTCGCGCCTTCCCAAAGTATGATTCCGGCCATGGTTCTTTCTCCCGTATGTGGCCCCCGAGATGGGGGCCGTGTAGGCGGACTATATGAGGCCAGGTGTCCGGACGTCAACCTATTTTTTCAGCCAGTCAGCGAACGTCAACAACGGTTTCCCGTCGCAGGCATCCGCGTGTAACACATAGGTCTCATATTCATTCATGAGAGCGCGGACACGTTCGCGGTGTCGGGAAAAAACCCCCTCATGTACCGAATTCGGTACACGGTAAAGGCTTCTGTCTGCTTGTCCCATGTCAACCATGATTTTTTCCTTTCTTTTGTATTGGTCCCCGGATGGGGACCGTGTGCGGACCTTACGCCTGACGCGTCCGGACGTCAAGCCCCCGCGCCACCATGGCGCGAGGGTGTCCAAGTGTCAGGCCGCAGCGGGCCCGAGTAACTCTTCAAGTGTGCCGATCTTCACTTGTCCGTCAATAATCAAGGATCCCGGCTTGCCGGTCATGATCGCATGAGAGACTGCAGCGGACAGGATCTGGATGACCGCGTCTTCATTCCACTTTGAGAATGAAAACACTTTTTTTCCGTCTATCTTCACGGTGCGGGAATCTCCCGGCGTCTTAACTTCGATTTTCATCTAATTGCCTTTCTGTATTTGCGCCCCGACAACGGGGCGCGTGGATAGTGCCTGGGCGACCGGTCGCCCGTCAAGCGGCCAGAAGCTTGCCCGCGATGCGCTCGAGGGCTACGCGCTCCGACTGGTGCGAGATCTCGCGCGCGGCGGCGGTGATGGCGGTGACGGCATCCCAGACAGTCTCGACCGGGCGGCCCTCTTCCAGCATATGTAGATGCTCATATTTTTTCGCTACGCGCGGCCCGACCAGTTTCGGCAGGAAATCCGCAGCGATCTTGCGGTTGCGGGCCTCTTCGATTGCAGTTACTACGCCCCGATCAGACTCACGCGCGATCTCGCTCATACGTGGAATGACAGTATCTAGCCAGCGCGCGCCAGCGTTGCGCGTGTGGCGGATGCTGACCTCGTGCACTTCCTCAGCGCCCCACACTATCCGGTTCGAGCACACGTAATCGAAAAGGAACGTCGTGATTTTCAGCGAGGCGCTGCCGGTTTCACTGTTGGACACGAAGAACCCACGCGCGAGGCTTCCGGTTCTTCCGTCGCGGCGGTTCGGTAGTTCGATCCTGCGCTCTTCGTCGGCAAGGAACACGAACATGTCACGATCACTTGCAAACAGCGTCGTATTCTTTTTCGTGATTTCGACGGCCTTGCCGAACTCCCCCGGCACTCGAAAATCGCCGGTGCGCCCGTCTCCGACTTGGTCAATCAGAGCGTCGACGATGTCGACGTTTAAGATCCTGCCATAGCGCGGTCCAGTGAAAGCGTGCACTGTGTCTCTCGACGCGTAGAGATTCACATCTTCGACCAGTTCGCTCGACTTCGTGACAAGAATTTCAGACACCAGCAGCGGCGGCAGGGTGCGCAGGAACTCGGGTGGTGCGCCAACCTTCGCGGCCAACTGGCCGAAGGCCCAGTGGGTCAACTTGCGCGGACGATCGTGGGCATCATGCACCATGATGTCAGTGCCAGCGTCGGAGACGTAAAGGTCCTTCAGTCGGACGTTGCGGTCATCCCAGTCGCAGTGCGTCGCCATCTCGTCGCGCATTTCAGGCAACGACAGGAAGCGCTCATCGTCGGAACGGGTGGCCCAGTTAGAGCTGCATGCGGTAAGTGTGGTCATCTTTCTTTCTCCTGTATGGGCCGGCGGAATGCCGGCATGGGTCGCACCGTACACAGGTCGCGTCCGGACGTCAACCCCTAAAAAGTAAAATTATTCTCAACAAGATAAACTGCAACACAGTTGTCACTGCGACAGGCTTGCGGGGCTCGTCTTCAATCTCTCGTCGGAAGGTGTGGCCGTCGCGGACAATTCTCACCCGCATGTCAACCCCCGCCGAAAAAGATGTTGCCAAGTGCGCCCAACGCGAAAAACCGCAAAAGCTTTCGCAACGCCTTGAATGTCGATTCCTGAGCCGGTGCCCTGTAATGAATGTCTTTCTTCATCGTCTTCCTTTCTGCTTTCTTTTCTGTGATTCAGCGCGAGAGTCGCTCACGCACGACGATCCAAGGTACGTTGCGCCATGGCCACTCGTCAAGAGGTGCCAGCGCAAGGCCGTGAACACTCAAGGCAGCGGCTTGGTCTCCGCCGTACAGCCGCAGGACTGCCGTGCTGACGTTTTTCTTGACCGCGACCAGCACATAGCACGGTACCCCCGCCTTCGCATGACGTTCCAGCCAGCTGATTTGATGCGCACTGATCGCGACCTTGTTGCCCCGGGTCACCACCTTGAGTTCGACCGCCACCAGCTGGCCGTCGAGGGCAATCAGGCAATCGGGAATGCCGAGATTCACCCTCGACTCAATGCGAGTGAAAATCGCGTCAGGCAGTGAGTCCCGAAGCCGCCGGAAAAGGAGCGTTTCATTCCCAGCCATCGTCGCTCACCTGTTCGTCGTCTTCCGGCTCGTCTTCAGGCTCTTCCAGCTGCTCCAAGAACGGCAGGTTCGCTTCAATTTCCGGGCTATCCGTGAGTTCTCCCGGCTCGATGTCGATGATCGACGGTGAAGCGCCCGTAAACATCAACTTAAGCTCGCGAAGCTTCGCCTCGACCTCTTCCTTCGACATGCTGTCGATGGTCCCCACTTTAATTTCTTTCCTGTCCACATAAATGGTGCCCATTGCTTGCCCGCGCCTGTATTCAGCGGTCACTGCCGCACCGTAGGCTCCAGCTGCCAAGGCAGCATCTCGGATGCGCTGCAGGTCGCGCATGTGTCGCTCATATGTCGTGCCGTACTGTGCCGCATACTCGGCACGTAAATCCTGAATCGCGGCCACGACATGCGGCGAGCGTGCCGGGTCAGTCAGCTTGCGGGCTTCTTCCTTGGCGATGTTCTCAGCGTACCCAGCCCTGAGGGCGGCTTCACGCATCGATATCTGACCGTCCTGCGAAACGTACTCGAAGACGAACTTACGCTCCTTCGCGGTCAGCGGCTTCAGGCCCACCCGCCTGACTTTGGTGGACAATCGCTGCTGGGTAACGCGATTAGGAGATAACTTCTTCGGGAGTACATCTAAAAACTCGGCATCGCTGGCTTTCTTCTTCCGTGGCATCAGGCAACCCTCCGGCACACCCACTCATCATCATTCTCCATGCGCTGCCGGACAGTGAACTTCCTGTCCTGAATCCGTCGGGCAAAGGACCGCAGCGCGTGCCTCGCGGCCAGTGCATCGCGGGCCGTGGTCAATGTAAGCCAGTCCCCGATCTGCATCACCTTAAACGGCCAGCGGACGCGCCCGGACGGCAGCATCCGGACATGGTGCTGCTTCCCTCCCTCCATCACTATGTCTTTCGACGGCATGAGTGCCTCCAATCAATGGTCTAATTCAACCCACCACAAGAGTACATCCAATCCACGCCGGGGGCAATCCACGCCCACTTTTTTCCAATTTTATATAGCGACTTCCAGCCAGCAAAAAAAAATATTTTTATTTTTGTCCCCGCGCGCGTACCCCGGTAACTTCTATAAAATCATTACGTCTTACGCTGAACTAAAAAGTACCGTGATCCATTTTCCTTTATAAATCAACACTCATTACGCTATTACGTCTATTACGTCATTTTCGTGAAAACACAACACTGAAAAAAAGCTGGCTGGAAGTACTCTATATAGATAGGGGGTAATGTAATAAGACGTACTGAAAATACGTACTTTTATTACGCTGACTGATTCCGCGTACTCAAGCCTTTTGACCCATGATCCGTGGTCCATGGTCCGTGCACAAAAACACGTGGTCCATGGTCCGTGCTCAATTCCCCTCCCCCCACTGCCCATCACCCAAAAAAAAGGGCCACCGAAGCAGCCCTGTCCATTCCCCATCGCCCACACCCGTCAGTGCACGATTCTCAAGTGAGGTTTCTTGCGCGCCTGCTCTGCCCTGTCCATCTCCCATTCCCGGATGCGGACCTTCAGCCGCTCGACCCCGAGGTCCGTGAGCCATGAAGAGAGGCACTCGAACGCGCCCACCATGAACACATCCTCATCAATGAACGGCCCCTCATCTCCTTCCCCTGCCCGCTGGCAGATGATGGACTCCAGCGTTATCCCGTCCGGGGTGGGCGTGGCGAGCAGGACGAACGCCCCTTTCTCTATCACTGACAAGAGGGTCATCAGCAGTGCCCGCTGTTCTTCAGAGATGTCGTCGTCTCTCATTTGAGTTACCTCGTTGTCAGTAGTAATTTTCTTTTTCATCATCGTCGAGCATCCGCTCGTACTCGAACAGCGCCTCGTCGATCTCATTCTCCAGCGCGGCCTCGATGTCATGTATCTGGTCGATCGACAGCGCGTAGGGATGCAACTGGTTGTCCTCGTCAATGCACTCACAACGCGTCACTTCGAATGAATAATTAAGCTCCTCGTCATCGTACTCCACATCCACAATGCCATCGACGAGAATCGCTGGCTGGGACTGCTCATCCCCACCCGGTTCGACGAAGAACGCCTCGAACCGCATCTCTGGGATGCGGGCGAGGGACCGGACGGGTCCCACGAAGAAAATCAGATTGGTCAGTTTGCTGGTGTCCATGGCTGTCTCCTGTATTTGAACGGTCGTTCAAGGTGCGCGGGAAAGCGTGTCGCAAAGTGCAATCAAGAACTTCAGAAAAAAATCCATTGTCTTCCTCCCGATTTGCTTGAGGCGGGCCATCACAGCCCTGCCGTGTGAATGAAAAACCAGATGCCAAACACGAAAGCGCACATGGCCCAGAGTTCAATCTTGTTCATCCTGCCCTCCTGTGTCGACATCATCGCTGAAATGCGTACTTGTTTCAAGCACTTCTTCATCTTTCTCACGAAGCTCCCTGAGCATCGCCTTGATGCGTTGTGCGTGAGCCTTGGGCACCCACTCTTCCACCCTCACAAAGCCCTCCTGCCGCCTTCTGGCACGCTCTGCACGCTTGTGCCCGGCCTTCTGTTCACGCCTGTCCATCGCGTCCATCGCTGCTGACCTCCTGCATGTGCTTTGGCAACTCGAAGGTCCGAATCACTGTAGACAGGCCCTCAATGTCCTCTTCGGTCATCCTGAAATGAACAAGCGCCCAGTGCAACATAGCGGCCTCGAGCGTCGGCAGGTACGTCTCAGGGTGGGTGTGTTCGATCAAACGCGCGCGGAGGCTGCTCAGGCATTCCCCGGGGCTGTGCAGAAGTACTCTCTGTGTCATATCACTTTCTCCTGTTGTTCGCGACAAAGTCGACAAGGTCAGTTAAACATGCGTCCGGTCACTTGTCAACACCCTTCGTCATGCGGGCAATAGCCGTAACTTCCCCGCGAGCAGTTGCAGTTCCAACACAAGACCCGGTAACCGGGCGGGAAGCCTCGGTTGCGCAAATCGCGGTAGATGTGCGAGCTCGTGGCGCGCTTGTGTTGCCGACCGCCACCGGCAATGTGGTCGAGGGTCAGGAACTCCCGGCGGCGCTCACCACAGCATGCACATGCATCCCCGTACGCCCGCAAAACGGCATCCCGCAGGGACTGGCGATGCCGTCGTCCATAGGCCGACAACCGCTCTTTGTGCTTGGCGACGTACTGCCGCCCAATCGCCCGGACGCGCTCGCGGTTGGCGTCCCGGTAGGCCGCGTCCTTCAGCCGCTTGCAGGGACGGCAAATATTGCTGCCCCGCGTGGCAGACTTGTTGACGGTGAAATGGTCCGTGGGCCGTGATTCCCCGCACCTGATACATGTCCGAGTGTCCAAGACCCGAAGTGTGCCGCAACTTCATTTGTTTTCAAGCACCTCGGGCACGGATGCGAAACGCGCAGAGCAGGGCGACTGCCGCGCTCTCCGAGCGCTCTTCCCGCCAGACGCGGGCCTCTTC
>Ga0222714_10003958_pt1 | contig 14787 bp, 10 predicted proteins | sample C33_3DmetaG_FD_165048 | JGI IMG/M metagenome (GOLD analysis project Ga0222714, IMG submission 165048) | Estuarine water microbial communities from San Francisco Bay, California, United States - C33_3D | ecosystem: Environmental > Aquatic > Marine > Unclassified | place: USA: California... | reverse complement strand
TTTCTTGAGTTGTTGTTTCTTGAGTTGTTGTTTCTTGAGTTGTTGTTTCTTGAGTTGTTGTTTCTTGAGTTGTTGTTTCTTGAGTTGTTGTTTCTTGAGTTGTTGTTTCTTTGGCAGAGGTTATCTCCTTGGAATATTCAAAGAAATATTCCGTGTTGGTTTCAGCATAATGAGCTTTAATCGAATAGATTCCTTCAGCTTTAAAGTTAACTCCATCCTTTACTAGAAAACTAGTTGAAAATTCCAAGTTGTTGTCTATGTTTCCAAAATAAAATCCTGCAGGAGTTCCATATGGATCATGGACACCAATTAGAACCGTAGGCGATTCCAGTATTGAGACAGTTCCAAAAATTCTGATTGTATCTCCGTCTACATAATGGTCTTTTTCGGTCAAAAGAGATGTAATTTCAGGCACTAAAGTCTCTTCAGAAACAGTTTCAGGTGGAGATACACTGTCTCCAATTACAAAAACATGTTTTTCAGATAATTGTCCATAATCAAATTTTACAAGATATTCACCAGGGATTTCATAAAATGGGGATTCTAAGACGAGTGATTTTGAAAAACTACCATCTGATGAAAGATCCAAATTATTTGCAGATAGAATTTTTCCATCAGGATCAAAAATACTCATTGCAATCACAGGCATTCCAAAATCAATTATCTGTCCAGAAATTACTAATGTTTCACCAGTTTGAAAATTGTCTTTGTTAAATGCCACATTAAATGAATCGGCAAATACGCCAGACAATCCCAATGGAGCAAAAGTTGCTAACACTAGAGTTATCCCTAGTAGAAGTCGCATCACAAGAAATAACACTCAGTTTTATATTTAATAATCACTTATCATTGATACTTTTTCATTCTACTGAAATTGATCTTGACATTGAATTTGACAATGCCGTAGGATCTTTTAGTGAACTCCACACAAATGTTTCAATCTCATACTCTCCAGAATTTTTTGGTATCCAAGATTGTGACACTTGAAGATTTTGTCCGGACGTCAATTGACCTTGTATCCAAGAAACAGACTCTACATAGTTTTGAGAATTTTTTACTTGAAACAAGTAGACGAACTTTTGATCAAAGTCTTGATTGTTTGACAAACTCCCGACAATCTGTACTTGTTGATTTGAAGAAACAGAATTCAAATAATTTCCAAAACTGTCAGAAATGTTAACGGCTGAATTATCTAATCTCATAGTCGAAGGAACTGCAGACTCCATTCTAGATTGAGCCTGAATTTCCAAATTATCAGATTCAGAATAGGGTTTTGGTAGGGTGTGGTCGTGGTATTTGGCAGATATTGTATCTCCAGGGATTGCATATAGTCTGTTTCCACTTGATGCAGAATTCTGTGTGAGAGATATAGTGGCAACAAAAGAGCCAGAGCTTTCAGTTGTCTCTATTGCATTTGCAGTAATTCCACCAACATCAGAGTCAGAATAAACTTCAATTGGTAGTTGATCAATTGCTTCAGGGTTCAGATTCATGTCAAGGTCAATTACTCTAACAACCACATAATCACCATTGTAAAAGACATCATCGACAAATTCCACATTTCCAATATTCCAAGAAACCGGAACTGATTCAGACAGAACTACTCCATCTGCAAACTCAAAAGATACCGTAACTGCAGAATCTCTTTGGACTTCCAGAAATCCATTTGTCGGACCATTGCCAATAGTTCTTGGAGTTGTATCATAATCCCCGTCACCATCTGCGTCGTGCAAAAATCCTGTAAGAATTATTTCTCCAGTAAAAATTCCACTAGATACATCTGTTTCAGTAAGTCTGTATGGCTCTAGTGAGTGACTTCGTGTTGAGACTTTGATTGGATTTTCATTATCATCACCAATTGAATCAATCAAGTCTTTGTCAGTATTCCAGCTTGGAGCAATAATTTTGATTTGAATTTTGTCAGTCCATGAATAGATTGGTCTGTCAAAAAATATCGGAGCATATGGTTTGTCATAATCAGGAATTTCTTGGGCTGTTGCAAATGGCAATATGAAAATTAAAAATAAAAAATCAAGCAATAGGTTAGATAATTATTGATTTAGATTTATGGCTTGTTAGTCTGACTCTTCATCAGGAAGAGAAATTGCCAAAATATTGTCACCGCGAAGCAAAACTTTGCCTATGGATGTAGGTTTTTCTTCAGTAATATCTTCAGCGTTTTCTAGAGTAAGATTCATGTGAATATCAAAGTCTTTTAGCACACCCTGAACAGTTTTGTTGTTTCTTAATCTAAGCAATACAACTTTGTCTTTGGAGTTTGCCATTAATGTTGAAATTTCATCTGCCATAATTATCATCTAACTATTTTTTCTTGCTTACTTGCATGTACAAGTCAACGGTACCACTTCCGATTGGAATGTTACTTCCAACAATTACGTTTTCAGTGATTCCTTTGAGTTGTTCAATTTCTCCACCAAGTGCAGCGTGTGCAATTGTTGGAACTGTAATCTCGAATGCTGCTCTTGCCAAGACACTGTCTTTGGTTCCAGCAATTCCATGTCTACCAATTTGTTGCATGTATCCTCTTGAACACATCAAATCAGCTACTAACATGATGTATCTGTTATCAACTTCAAGTCCTTGGTCTTCTAGAGTACTGTTAAGTTCATTGATCAATGAATTTCTTGCTGCTTCAATTCCAAGGGTTCCTGCAATTTCAAAGACGTTGTTTGTTCTAACATTTCTCTTGTCAATTCCTTGAACTTCCAAAACTTTTGCGACATTGGAACCGGTTGTTTGGATAACCCATTCATCATCTTTTTGGACAAGTGTTACACGTTCAATCTCAGGTACACCCTTGACAGTTGTGTTAAGAACTTTGTTTCTAATTGCAATTACGGTAGCAGTATCAGATTCATCAACTAGTTTCAGTGTGATTAGTTCACCAGTTGTCTCCATCTTGAATTTCTTGTTGGAAGATAGTGCGGCCTCTACTTCTGCAATAGAGCAGCCTCTCTCTCTGAGTCTATTTTCACTTAAAATTAGTTTAATTTGAGTAGAATAGTCAGTCTCACTGTCAGCAATCAAGGCACTTACTTTGGTTTGTAAGACATTTCTTGCGACTTCAATTGCTTTTTCTCTGGAAGTCTTTGATTCCTCATCAAGATAGATATCCATAGTTGGGGTAACAGGTTTCTTTCTTGCATCTACAAGTTCAATTAATCTTGGAAGACCTAATGTTACGTTTCTCTCTTTGATACCTGCAAAGTGGAATGTTCTCAGGGTCATCTGAGTACCAGGTTCACCAATTGACTGTGCAGTGATAATTCCGACTGCTTGTCCTGGCTCTACTTTTGCTTTGTTGTATAGTAGCAACCCCTTCTTACAAACTGTCTCAACACCTTCTTTACTTAATTCTGAATTTGCTAATGCATCAGTTACAAGAGAAGTTAATCTTGGATTGAATGTCTTTGTGTATTTCTTTGTCAAAGTTTCAATCTCTTCTTTTGTTGCCTTTTTACCTGAATCAATAATTTTTTGAGATTCAATTAATCTACTTGGGTTAAATGCTTCACCGTGGTCACTCTTTTGTACATCAATTCCATCTTCACCATATAGGAATTGTACAATGTGTCCGTGAGGATCTCTTACTGTTCCATCATATTCTAGTCTAATGTGTTCTAATGCGTTAATCAATCTACGCTGCATGTAACCACTTTGTTGTGTTCTGACTGCAGTGTCTACGAGTCCTTCACGACCACCCATTGCGTGGAAGAAGAATTCTAGTGCAGAGAGTCCTTCTCTGTAATTGGATTTTACAAATCCGTGTGCATCAGGATTATCATCATGTTCTTGATAGTGAGTTAATGCTCTGTTGTTGTAACCGTCATGCAATCTGTTTCCTCTTCTTGACTGTTGTCCGAGGGCTCCAGCCATCTGACCTACGTTTAGTGATGAACCTCTTGCACCTGTTGTAGCCATAATTTTTCCTGCGTTATCTGCTGGAAGACAATCATTTGCAGTTGAACCTGCCTTATCTCTTGCTTTACCTAATTCATTAACGATGTATGCCTCTAAAGCCTCTTCAGGTCTCATACCTCTAGTGAGTTTGAGAGTTCCTTTCTTGTATTGATCAGTCAAGTCACTGACAACATCATAAGTTTCTTGAATATCATCAAGAATCTGTTGTTTGTCCTTGTCTGGGACGATTAGGTCGCCATATCCATAACTAAAGCCATAGTGAGTAATGAATTGTTTTACCATAATGAGAATAGAGTTGAGGAAGCTTTTTCCAACAGCGTTTCCATAGTCTTTTGCAATTCTGTGAAGTACACTTTCTGGTTCCTCAGCACCAATTGAAGATTTGTCAATTACACCGCTGATTAGTTCGCCGTTTTTAATTACAACATCTTTTGCTTGTCCTTTTGTTCCCTTTGACCACTTTGAAGTAATGACATAGTTGAAGTCTTTTGGCAAGAACAGTGAGAAGAGTTGTTTTCCTGTGTATGCTGGACCATCTTTTGTTTTAGTTGCAGGTTTTGGTAATGCATCAGTATAACCACCAAGCATTGCAAGGTTTGAGAATTCTTGAATAGACAATACAGTATCATCTTTAGTTAGAAGGTATGCACCAGTTACAAAGTCTCTTAGTGCGCCAATGATTGGACCACCATATCTTGGAGAGATTAATTGATCTTGAACTCTCATTAAGAGAATTGCTTCTGCTCTAGCTTCCTCACTTTGAGGAACGTGTAAGTTCATTTCATCACCATCAAAGTCTGCGTTGTATGGTGGACAGACTGATGGATGCAATCTGAATGTCTTTCCTGGAAGTACACGGACATAGTGTGCCATGATGGACATCTGGTGAAGTGATGGTTGTCTGTTAAACATAACAATGTCACCATCTGCAAGATGTCTTTCTACCAAGTAACCAATCTCAAGAGTCTCAGCAATTGTTGAACGGTCTTCTACAAAGTCTAATCTAATCTTCACACCGTCTGGTCTGACAATATAGTTAACACCTGGGAATTTTTCAGGTCCATTAATTACGAGTTTTCTCATTCTTTCAATATTCCATTCTGTAACAATTTCAGGAATAGTTAGTTTCATTGCAACTGCTTCAGGAACACCTACTTCGCTCAAGTCCAAGTTAGGATCAGGTGAAATTACAGTTCTGCTAGAAAAGTCAACTCTCTTTCCAGAAAGTGAACCTCTGAATCTTCCCTCTTTTCCTTTGAGTCTTTGAGTTAATGTTTTGAGAGGACGTCCAGAACGATGATGAGCTTGTGGAATTCCAGAAACTTCATTATCAAAGTATGTGGTTGTGTGATATTGTAAAAGGTCTACCAAGTCTTGAACGATAAGAGGTGGGGTTCCTGCATCTTTACTTTCTTTTAATCTCTGATTAACTCTGATAATATCTACCATCTTGTGAGTCAAGTCATCTTCAGATCTAATTCCTGTTTCCAAGATGATTGATGGTCTTACTGTTACTGGTGGTACAGGGAATGCCTGCAACACAAACCATTCAGGTCTAGCAGTTATTGGATCATATGATAATAATTCTAAATCTTCATCAATGATTTGTGAGAATCTCTCTCTGATTGTAATTGGAAGTAATCTGTGTTCACCAATTTCTGTTTTTTCTACAAAGATTGTTGGTTTTGTAAAGATTAGTTCGTATTGTGTTTTACCGCAATGAGGACATTCTTTTGCTTTCTTTGCTTTTTCAATGATTTGTTCTGGAATACGTTTTTGAGAGATTACAGTGTATGCTGCATGTTTCTCTTTGATAGTTTTGAAGATGTTAAGATCTTCTTGTGGAACTTTTAGTCTTGCGCAAGAACGACATGTTGATTGTAAAAGTTTGTAAATATTATCAATAAATGCAATATGCAATACAGGTTCTGCTAATTCCAAATGTCCAAAGTGTCCAGGACATCTTGCTGCAGTATTTCCACAAGTAAGACATTTTTGTCCAGGTTCCAGAGTTCCTAGTCTACCATCCATCAAACCTCCCTGAACTGGCAATCCATCTTCATCATAGGTTTCTGGTGCAGTGATTTCTGCAACAGAGTATTTTCTGATTTCAGTTGGAGACCAAACAGAGAATCTGATTCCGTCAATTGCTTTAACTGCTTGAATGGACATTATAGTTTCTCCTTGATTAACAATCTTGGTGCGACGTTGAGGCTCTGCATCTCTTGTAAGAGCAGTTTGAATGCATATGCAACTGAAACTGATGAGACTTTGGCTTTATCGCCACAAACTCTGCAGACATATTTTCTTTGTTTAACATCATGATAAGCAACAAGACCACATCTTTCACATACAAAGATATCAGATTTGTCAGATTCATCTAGCAATCTGTCTTTAAGAATCATGGAAGCACCATAGGCAATCAAGCAGTCTCTCTCCATTTCACCGAATCTAAGACCACCACCTCTTGCTCTTCCTTCTGTAGGTTGTTTAGTTAACATCTGAACTTGACCACGGGCTCTTGCATGAATCTTGTCTGCAACCATGTGGTGTAGTTTTTGATAATAAACGACTCCAATGAAAACTTCAACTGGGAATGATTTTCCAGTTCTTCCATCATACATTATTTCTTTACCAGAATATTCAAATCCGTGTGCATCCATTACTTCTCTTACTTCATCCATCTTTTCTCCAACAAATGCAGAACCGTCAAATCTTGCACCACGTAATGCTGCAGATTTTCCACAAATGGATTCCATCATCATTCCGACTGTCATTCTAGATGGGAATGCGTGTGGGTTAATCAAAACATCAGGTGACATTCCACTTGCAGTATATGGCAAGTCTTCTGCTTTAGCTAAAATTCCTAAAACTCCTTTCTGTCCATGTCTTGATGCAAATTTGTCACCAATTTCTGGAATTCTCATATCTCTTGCTCTAATCTTGTACATCTTTCCACCTTCGTTAGATTGAGTCATAACTACAGTATCAACAACACCAGTTTCTGATGGTCTTACACCAATTGATGTGTCTCTTCTGTAAGGACCAGATGATTCAAACTCTCTATATTCTTCCATAAATCTTGGAGGACTAGTTTTTCCAATCAAAATATCTCCACCTTTAACTGGGGATTCTGCTGCAACAACGCCATCCTCTTCTAGTAATCTGTATGCACGTTCTCCTTTGTATCCCCTAATGTTATCTTCAGCATTTGGAATCTCAAAGGTATCACGCATTCCACCAGGATATTGTTTTGCTTCAGCATCATAAATTCTAAAGAAGAATGTTCTTCCTAAACCTCTGTCAACAGATGCCTTGCTAAGAACAATTGCATCTTCGATGTTGTAACCATCAAATGGCAATACAGCGACGACACAGTTTTGACCAGCAGGTCTGTCTTCTAATCCCAAAAGTTTCATTGCTTTTGTATTGACGATTGGGACTTGTGGATATAGCATAAAGTGTTGTCTGACATAGGTACTAGTGTTCATCATAGGAGTTGAGAATCCTAAACTCTGTTTTGCCATTGCAGATTCGTATGTATTTCTTGGAGACTGATTGTGTTCAGGATATGGAATGATTGAAGCACCTGCACCAAGAATTGCTGGTGGGAAAACTTCAAGGTGAGTATGTTTCTTTGTATCCTTCTCATCAAGAGTTACATAGCAGTTCTCTTCTTCATTGGCATCAATCATTTCTAAGACACCCATTCTCAAAAGATCAGTCCATGAGATGAGTTTCTTCGAAATTTTATCTAGTAAGTCAGTAGTGAGTAATGGTTTGCCATCTTTGATAATGATTAATGGTCTGAGTACACGTCCTGCATTGCAGTTAACATATAGTCTTCTGGTAGAACCCTCGATTTCAGATTTATGAAATGATACACCAACGTGTGGATGAATCTTTGAGTTTCGTCTCAAGTCTCTTAATGATTCTGCTAGTTGTTCACCATCTTTGTAGTAACCAATCAGTCTTCCATCAACAAATATTCTTGCTCCATCTTTCTTCAAATCTTCTTTTGCATCAAAGAAATGAACAGTTCCAAGATCATAGAGTTTCTCTACAATTTCTTCAGAAGGAACGTTTACAGAGATAATTCCAGATAGTGCGAGATTTTTTACAAGGCCACAGTTAGAGCCTTCAGGAGTTTCACTTGGACAGATTCTTCCAAAGTGTGTTGCATGCAAGTCTCTTGCCTCAAAGTTTGGCTGAGTTCTGCTAAGTGGGGATTGAATTCTTCTAAGATGACTGATTGTTGAGAGATAGTTTGTTCTATCAAGTAATTGAGTAACACCTACTCTACCTCTACCCCAGTTTCCTGTGGCAATGGCATTGTTTAGTTTATCAGAAATTATTCCCGGACGGATAGCAGCAGCAACAGCGTTGATTCCACGTTTTTGTCCAGAGCGCTCTAGTTGGTATTTCATGTCGCGGACAAGATTTCTAAATGCGGTTCTAAACAAGTCTGCCAACATTTGTCCTGCAAATTTGATGACTTTGTTTCCGTAGTGATCTTTGTCATCTGGTTTAATCCAATCAAGTTTTAGTTCTAATAATTTACAAGCAGCTTCTCCAAGGAATTGTGCTTTTTCTTTTCTGTTTTCAGGGTGTTTTCCCAAGTGAGGCAATAGACCCCAATCAAGTAAAGTCTCAGCACGTTTAATTTGGAATTCCTCAAGCATTCCAGGTGCAATTCTTTTACTGATGTAAACGATGGCATCTTTTGCAGTTGGGACATCTCCTGCTTTCTCAAAAGAGCCTTCTAATTCATCTTGGAGTTCATCGACCAAAGAAACTGCAGCTGCAATCTCTCTATCAGATTCCAATCCAAGTGCTCTCATCAAAGTAATTACTGGAATGTCAACGGGAGAACCAGGAATTCTGGCAACAATCAATCCATCATTTTTCATTACAAGTTCTAGTTTTGCACGGTAACCAACAATTGAAGAATAGACTTTGGCTTTGTGAACAATATTTCCGCCAACAGTTTCTCTGTCAACGATGATTTTATTGTAGGATAAATCCTCTAGTCCAACAATGACTCTCTCTGAACCATTGATGATAAAGTAACCACCAGGGTCATTTGGATCTTCACCATGTTCAACTAATTTTTGTGTAGAGAAATTATGTAAGATACATGCATTTGACTTTGCCATAACTGGAACATCTCCAATATGAACAAATCTGGATTCAAGAATTTTTCCATCTTCAACAACACTTGCCTCCATCATTACAGGGGCAGAATAAGAAACGTTTCTCAATCTTGCTTCTGCAGGTGTAATATGAGTAATGGAGCCATCAAGTTCCATCATTCTTGGTTGTTGCAGTTTAACTTTACCTAGTTGAATCTTGTAAGGATATTCTGCGTTTTCAATATCAATTTGACCGACTTCGTTGATAATACTTTGTAATCCTCTTTCTAAAAATTCATCAAATGAGTTTAGGTGTTGACGGGCAATACCTTCTCGCTTCAAGATATCTTGAATTACTGGCCAACGTTTTGTTGAAGGATCTGCCATCTAAACTTCCACCACGTATCTGTAATAGAGACTTTCACCTGCAGTTGGACTTTTTCTTGTGATCTTGATCATATCACCAGGTTTTACACCGAGTCCCAAAATTGCAGGATCGTTAACAAAGATTAATGGTAATTCAGTTGGTTTACAATTGTATTTTTTTAAAACATCTTCAGCTTCTTGTTTTGAAATAATTTCATGTGTTGGAACATAGATGTGATCAGGTACAAGGATTTGGTTTTTCTTAGTTGCCAATTACATAACCTCCACGTCGAACATAAGATGTAACAGTAATGAATGCACACAAACTGTCAAAACCTCACGTTCAGGTTAATATATATCTAATCTGAAATTCGTCAAGCAAATAGTGATTTTTCTATTTTGTCAATTAATCTTTTCACAACCTTAAATAGGATTAATTCAGGTGCAAAAACAATGAAATCACAATTGATGGTGTTAGCATTATCAGCAATTCTAGTTGCAGGTATTGGTATGGCACCAGCATTTGGACAAATACAAAATTCGATTGTTGTTACTACAGATAAAACAGCCTATTCAGAGGGCCAAGTTGTTACAGTAACAGGCGAAGTCAGAGATCTATATGCAGGAACTCCTGTAAGTCTCATTGTAAAAGCTCCTAATGGAAACATGGTCTCAATTGCACAACTTACAGTTGGAGCAGACAAGAAATTCAGCACTGAAATCACTGCTGGAGGTTCATTGATGAGAGCTCAGGGAACTTATACAATTACCGTTCAATATGGTAATGATAATAGATCTGCTACAACATCCTTTGAGTTTGGCGGATCTACACAAGTAGAGAAACCAACAGGTAGTATGACTTCTGAAGTAAGCGATACAACCGTTTCAGTCCAAGGTTCAGCTGATTTAATAGGATATGAGATCACAGGTGCAAAATTACTTGGAGTCATTCCTGATGTGGATGCAAATTCACTAATTATCTCAATTGATGCCATGGAAGATGGTTCAATCACTTTAACAATCCCTAGATCAGTATTAGATGCTACAATCAATGGTGCAGATGATGACTTTTTCGTCCTAGTTGACGGAGAAGAGGTAGACTTTGATGAAAAATCAACATCAACAGACAGAACACTCACCATAGCATTCCCAGCAGGGGCTGAAGAGATTGAAATAATCGGTACCTTTGTAGTCCCAGAGTTTGGTACAATTGCAGCTATGATTCTAGCAGTAGCAATTATCTCAATAATTGCAGTTTCTGCAAAATCAAGACTTAGCATTATGCCAAGAATCTAAAATTTCATCTTTTTTCTCTTTTTAAATATACATAAATACCAAGGCTACTTGGGGAAAATTAGAATGAATTTTAAACGTTCTACAACATCTATGGCAATAGCCCTTTTGGCAGTGTCATTAATTTCAGTGACCTCAATTCAACAAGATGCATTTGCTCAAACACAAGGAATGACCATTACTGCAATGGCAGACAGCGGTTCTAAAACAATTACCCTAACAGGTAAAACAGTTTCAGGATACACTGATGTTTCATTTACTGTAAAGTCTCCAAGTGGAAATAATGTAGTTGCTGTTGGTCAAACAACACCAGATGCTAAAGGAATGTTTGGTGCAGAATTCAAAATTGGTCCAACATGGACTGAAGATGGATTCTATGAAATCAAAGCACAACAAGGCAACACAGCATTGTATACAATGGTAGTTCTTGTTGAAGTAAATGATGGAATGGCAGAAAAAACTTCTGTAACTGAATCCAATTACTCTTCAGATGTGTTTGAACCAATCAAACCAAATGTTACAAGAGATGCAGGAATTGAAATTAGTACCGCCGAAACCGAAATGGGATCCGATACAATTGTGGTTACTGGAAGTACAGATAGAGTAAGTGCAGACATCACATTAACCGTAACTGCTCCAAATGGAAATGTAGTATCAATTGATCAAGTATCACCAATGCTTAACGGAGAGTTTACAGCAACCATCAAAACAGGTGGACCACTATGGACACAAGATGGTATTTACACTGTTACAGCACAACAATTTAACGATCCAAAATATACTGCTTCATCTGAAGTAGATATTCAAGACGGTATGGTAGTGCCAGAATTCGGTACAATTGCAGCTATGATTCTAGCAGTAGCAATTATCTCAATAATTGCAGTTTCTGCAAAATCAAGACTTAGCATTATACCAAGATACTAAAATCACATCTTTTTTCATTTTTTAAATATACATAAATAGAGACAGGTTCAATTCGCAACAAGATGAACAACCGTACGTCGTTCGCGCTACTAGCCGTTTTGACTGCAGTCGGTACTTTAACCGTGTCATCAGCATATGCTCAATATCAAGAGGCATGTGTTGGATGTTCCATGGAAGATGCAAGAGCAACAGCAAATAACATGTTGCTTAATGATATTCCAATATCTGTTTGGACAGATAGAACAAGTTATGGACATAATGACATGATTATGGTAATGGGGCAAGTAGCAAATGTAGCATCTGGATTTCCAGTTACAATAACTGTTGTGAGTCCTCTAAACTCTATTGTCACAGTTGACCAAATCACTGTAGCAAATGATGGTAGTTTTGAGACATCATTAAACACAGCAGGTGCAATGTGGAAATACGACGGTACCTACACCATTAAGGCAAACTATGGCAGTGCTGATAAAAAGAACACTGTTAAAGTTCAATTAACTGGTGGAGTTGTACATACTCCAACCTATGAAACACCAACAACGTCCAAACAATGTGGTGCAAAGGAAATTACAGCAAGTGGTCAATGTGTACCATTTACTATTTCAGGTGGTAAAGTAACAAGTGCAACTCTCAATACAAATGATAACTCAATTGTTATCAACATCAGCGCAACTGATGATGGAACATTAACAGTAACCCCATCAAAAACAGTCCAAGACGGTATCTTCATGGTATTAGTTGACGGTGAAGAATGGGATGATGTTGAGATTGTTGCAAACAAAGTAACAGTAATGTTCCCAGCAGGAACTGAACAAATTGAAATTATCGGTACCTTTGTAGTCCCAGAGTTTGGCACAATTGCAGCCATGATTCTAGCAGTAGCAATTATCTCAATAATTGCAGTTTCTGCAAAATCAAGACTTAGCATTATGCCAAGAATCTAAAATCACATCTTTTTTCATTTTTTCATTTTTAATAGTAAAAGAAATATACAAACATGACCTTCAAAGTTTGTGAATTCTAGAATTTTTTACGGTATACTTTCTTTATTGATAATTTCTTCAGTTCCAGCTTTTGCCCAAGAGTCATTAATTTCAGTTCAGACAGATGACAAGAATTATGACGAAGGCGACACCATAGTAATATCTGGATTAGTCACAACAGTTGTAGGGCAAACACCAGTAACACTTCAATTATTCAGCGAAGGAAATCTAGTAGACATAGCACAAATCACAGTAGCACAAGATGGAACTTATTCTCACACAGTCATTGCAGAAGGTCCGCTTTGGAACAAAGCAGGCGATTATCTAGTTAGAGTTCTTTACGGAGAAGGGAACATAGCAGAATCTCAGTTCAGCTATACTCCAAAATCAGAAATTGTTGAAACCACGACTAATTTTGAAGTAGATGCAGGAGGCCAAGGAACTTTTGATGTAGAATATACAATCAAGGGAGGCACAGTCAAAAACATGATTGTGGATCCGGACATTTTTGCATTAATAGTACAAATTGATTCAACTGATGAAGGAAAAATCGATTTAGATTTACCAAGAGAGTTCATTGGAGCTGAAAAACAAGATGGAAAAGATGACACATTTATCATTTTGATTGATGGTGTTGAAGTACCATATCAAGAATCAGTTGTGCTTTCAGATTCAAGAGTAATCACAATTAACTTTGAACAAGGAGATTCAGATATTGAAATAATTGGCACATACATTGTTCCAGAATTTGGAACGATTGCAATGATGGTTCTATTAGTTGGAATTATGGCAACAGTAATCCTAACAAAAAATAGAATCCAAATTAAAATTTAATTTTAAGAGAAAGAATATTTTTCCTTAAAGGGAGAAACGGCTCTCAACTCATCTATGACTTTTTTAAGAATTTCAACTGTCTGTTCAATTTCCTTTTGGTCATTAAACATTCCAGTTGTCAATCTTAGTGAACCTGTTATTTGCTCGTGGGAAAATCCCATTGCTTCCAAAACATGAGATGCCTTTTGAGTGTGAACGGAACATGCTGAACCAGTTGAAGCTGCAATTCCATATTCATCAAGCTTGATTATTAGATCTTCACCATGCACACCGAGAAAAGTGAAATGTGCATTATTTGGCAAATGAAATTCGGGATGACCGTTAACAGTTACTTTAGAAATTTCATTTGACACTTTTTCAACCAAAAAGTCTCGGGTTTTTTTCATATGAGAAATATTCTCATTTAGATTATTTTTTGCGATATCGCATGCTTTTCCAAAACCAACGATATTTGCCACGTTTTCAGTCCCAGAACGCAAACCATGTTCTTGTCCGCCACCCAAAATCATCGGATTAAGGTCAACGCCTTTTTTGATATACAATGCGCCAATGCCTTTTGGACCATATAGTTTGTGAGAGGATATGGATAGGAAATCAACACCCAATCCATGAACGTCAATTGGCACTTTGCCCACAGCCTGTACGGCATCAGTATGAAAGAGAATACCTCGGTCATGACAGAGTTTAGCGATTTCTGAAATAGGTTGGATTGTGCCAACTTCATTATTTCCAAACATGATTGAAACAATTCGGGTTTGATCAGACAAGTGACTTTTAAGATCAGATATTCTAATCATTCCAAATTTATCAACTGGAAGATAAATGACCTCAAATCCTTCTTGGGATAATTTTTTACATGGTTCTAGAATTGCATCATGTTCAATGGAAGATGTAATAATTTTTCCAGAATTGTGTTTCGTAGCAATTCCTCTTAATGCAGTATTGTTTGACTCTGTACCTCCAGAGGTGATAAAAATTTCAGAAGGATCAGCGTTAATTAGAGATGCAATTTGCTTTCTTGCTTTTTCAATTGCTTTACGAGATAATCTACCGTATCTGTGAATTGAAGATGGATTTCCGTATTGTTCTTTGAGGAATGGAATCATTGATTCTAATACATCACTGTGAATTTGGGTTGATGCAGCATTATCGAGATAAATCAATCTGCAATCACGTTAATTTTTCCCGGTTTATAGCCTTCTGGATCAATTTCAACAGAAGTAAATCCAATCATCTTTAATTTTTCTGTGATTTTATCTAATACAACATTATCAAATAGAGGAATGTCATTTTTTTCTACTTCGATTTTTGCA
>Ga0222714_10003957_pt1 | contig 14788 bp, 12 predicted proteins | sample C33_3DmetaG_FD_165048 | JGI IMG/M metagenome (GOLD analysis project Ga0222714, IMG submission 165048) | Estuarine water microbial communities from San Francisco Bay, California, United States - C33_3D | ecosystem: Environmental > Aquatic > Marine > Unclassified | place: USA: California... | reverse complement strand
ATGTCAGCGCGCAACTCGCCGTGCCGCAATGGGTGCGTGCCCGCGCATTGTCGGTGTACCTGATGGTGTTCGCCGTCGGCATGTCCGGCGGCGCCGTGCTGTGGGGGGTGGTGGCTTCGCGCTGGAGCGTGTCGGCGGCGCTGGTCGCGGCGGCGGCAGGCGCCTTGGGCGGCATCTGGGTGACCTGGCGCCGATCGCTGGGCGCGGACGATGCGCTGTCGCGTACCGAGCCCGCACACTGGCCGCAGCCGCAGCAACATGCGGAGATTGCCCCGGAGCGCGGCCCGGTGCAGGTGCATGTCGAATACGAAATCGATCCGGCCGATGCAGAATCATTCATCGCCGCGGCGCAGGCATTGCGCGGCATACGCCGCCGTGACGGCGCCCTGTCCTGGGGGCTGTTCGAGGATGCCGCTCTGCCCGGACGTTATGTCGAGACCTTCGTCGTCGAATCCTGGGCCGAGCATCTGCGCCAGCACGACCGTGCGGTGGCCGGAGACACCACGGTGGTCGGGCGAGTGCGTGCCTTCCATCGCGGCGAAGGTCCGCCGCGCGTCGCCCACTGGGTTGCGGTCAATGCCGACGAGCCTGCCGGCGACGTGTTATAAACAACGGAACTTTTTCAAGGAGGCAGTCATGCAGGATCGCAAGGCCATCACCGGCGTACCCATCAACGATCTGGCGGCACGCCGCTGGAGCCCGCGTGCCTTTGATGCGCAGCGCGGCGTGAATCCGGAGCAGCAGGCGGCGCTGATCGAAGCGGCGCGCTGGGCGCCGTCATGCTTCGGCGAGGAGCCGTGGCGTTTCCTGATGTGGAATCGCGCAAATGATGAAAAGGGCTGGCAACAGGCGTTCGAATGCCTGTCGGACAACAACAAAAAATGGGTCAAAAACGTGCCGCTGCTGTTTCTCGCCTGTGCGGGATCAAAACTGAACAACGGCAACCCCAACCGCTGGGCGCAATACGATACCGGCATGGCCGCGCTGTCGCTGTCGCTGGAAGCGCTGTCCCAGGGCATGGTCGCTCACCAGATGGGTGGTTTCAACATGGACAAGGTGCGCGCTGCGTTTGCCATTCCCGAGGAGTTCACGCCGATGGCCATGATCGCCGTGGGTTACCAGGCTGCGCCCGACGTGCTCGACGAGGAGACCAAGGTCAAGGAACTCAAGCCGCGGGCGCGCAAACCCGTAGCCGAGCGCTTCTACGGAGGCAGCTGGGGTCAGCCCCTGGCTTGAGGGTGTCAGGCGGCGGTGGCGGTCTGGCGCGGCGCGAGAGTTCCGGAGGTCATGGCTTCCGGCGCCTCGCTGTTCGGAAAATTGAACTCAAGCATGGTGCCGATCGGATCGCGCAGGAAGATCTGGTAACCGGCGTCGGCGACATTCTGCTGTTCGTACTGGATTTTCATGCTGTCCAGCCTGGCCTGGAATTCTGCTGCGCCGTGTGAATCGAAAGCGATGTGATCCACGCTGCTGTGGTGTTTTTCCTGCAGGAAGCCTTCGGCGCAGCGCGCGCTGACGTGCACCAGCGGATGACCGTCCAGATACAGCCAGATTCCGGGATTGGGAAAATTCGGCCGCGGCCCTTTTTTCAGTCCGATCACTTCGCCGTAGAACTTCTCGACGCGCTCCAGATCGCCGGGCGCGCAGCGGATGTTGAGGTGGTGGATGCGGTCGATTTTCATGGCATGCCTCCTGTGGTCTCCGTGATGCCCGCCATCATACATCCCGCGCAGGCCGCGACGGCTCAGGGTGCCGCCGCGGCCTGCGCGGGGGCGGGCAGCCCTGTCCATCCCCCGCCCAGCGCCCGCACCACGTCGGCGATCGCCGCACGCTGCGCGCGCAGCGCATCGGCGCGGTTCAGTTCCGCGCTCAGCAGGTTGCGCTCGGCATCGAGCACCTCGAGCTGGCTGGTGAGGCCGTTTTCGTAGCGGATGCGTGCGAGGCGCAGCGATTCGCCGAGCGCGGTGGCGCGCGCCTGCTCGGCGTCGAACACTTCACGGGCCCTGTTCTGCGCGATCAGCGCATCGTGCACTTCGCGGAAGGCGTTCTGCAGTGTTTTCTGGTACTGCGCAAGCGCCTGGCGTTCGCGCGCCTGCACGGCCTCGATTGCGCCGAACAGCCGGCCGCCCTGGAAAATCGGCTGCGCCAGCGCAAAACCCAGACTCCAGATTTGCGCCGGTCCTGAAAACAGGTTGGACAGCGCCGCGCTTTCGCTGCCGAGGTAACCGCTGAGACCGATGCGCGGGAACAGCGCGGCGCGCGCGGCGGTGATGCGCGCATTGGCGGCGATCAGCTGTTGCTCGGCGGCGGCGATGTCGGGACGGCGCAGCAGCAGGTCCGAGGGCAGGTCGGCGGGCACCACCGGCGTTGCCGGACGGCCGGCATCGACGTTGCGCGCGACACCGTCGCCCAGCAGTGCGCGCGGGCTGCGGCCCAGCAGCACGCCCAGTGCCAGTTCTTCGCCGCTGCGGCGGCGTTCCAGCGCCGGCAGCTGCGCCTGCGCAGCGGCGACTTCGGCTTCGAGCTGGCGCAGCGCAAAATCGTTGATCAGGCCGGCTTGCGCGCGCACCCGCTGCAGGCGCAGGTTGTCCTCGCGCAGCGCGAGCGATTTTTTCGTCGCCGCGACCTGCGCGTCGAGCGCGATCAGTGCGTAATACGACTGGACGACGGCGGCCGTCAGTGCGATGCGCACGGTTTCCCGCGCCGCGGTGCTGGCCAGCAGTTCGGCTTGCGCCGCTTTGGCCGAGCCGCGCAGCCGGCCCCACAGGTCAAGTTCGTACGACACGTTCAGCTGTGCGCGGTAATTGTTGTTTTCCAGCGCGCCGGGGAAACGCGTGGCGGTGCTGTCCGAACGCCGTGAACGGTCGCGCTGGAACGCCGCGTCGACCGAAGGTATCAGTTCGGCATCGGCCACCCGCGCCAGCGCGCGCGCTTCATCGAGCCGCGCCGTCGCCAGTGCCAGGTCCTGGTTGTGCTGCAGCGCTTCGGCCACGTAACGGTCGAGCGCCGCATCGCCGTACAGCGTCCACCACTGGCCGCCGCCTGCGGGCTGGCCCGCGCCCGTCGCGGCGGTCCAGGCGTCGGGCAGTTCGGCAGCGGGGCGCTGGTAGTTGCCGTCGACGGCGCAGCCGCCGAGGGCGGCGATCAATATCAGGGAAGTGAAATGATTACGACGCATCTTCGGTTCCCCTGCCGGTCAGCCCGCGGCGCGGCACGTGGACGGCACGCAGCGCCTGTTCGCGGTGATGGGCCACCTCATGTTCGATCTCCTCGGTCGAGCGCGGATCCGACAGCCTGCGGTCGACGATCAGCTTGTAGAACCACGGGATCAGGAATATCGCCAGGAAGGTCGCCGCCAGCATGCCGCCCATGACGCCGGTGCCTGCCGAGTGGCGCGCGCCGGCGCCGGCGCCGCTGGACAGCACCAGCGGCGTCACACCGAGGATGAAGGCCAGCGAAGTCATCAGGATCGGGCGGAAGCGCAGCCGCGCCGCCTCGATCGCCGCACCGGCGGTCGACAGCCCCTCGTTCTTTTTCATCACCGCGAACTCGACGATCAGGATCGCGTTTTTCGCGGCAAGTCCGAGCAACGTCACCAGGCCGATCTGGAAATACACGTCGTTCGACAGCCGGGCGATGCCGGCCAGCGGCGACAGCAGACTCTGCAGCCATCCGATGCCCGAACCCATCGCCAGGTAGTACGGCATCGGCAGCAGGTTGTTGATGAAAATCGCCGCCAGCGCGCCGAAGGTGCCGAAGGGCAGCGCCAGCATCACCGCCAGCGGCAGCGACCACTTGTCGTATTGCGCGGCGAGGATCAGGAATACCATCAGCGCGGCCAGGCCCAGTGCCAGTACCGAAGTGCCTCCTGATTTTTTCTCCTGGAACGAGGCGCCACCCCAGTCGAAGGAGAAGTCGGCGGGCAGGGTTTCACGCGCGATCCGCTCCATGCCGGCGATCGCCTCACCCGAACTGAAGCCGGGTTTCGCGGAACCGAAAATCTTCACCGCGGGCAGGTTGTTGAAACGGTCCAGCGTATCCGGGCCCGATGAATAGTTGACTTTGGCCAGCGAAGCCAGCGGCACCATGCCGCCGCTGTCGGAGCGTACGTAGACTGCACCGACGTCGTCCGGCCGCTTGCGGTAGGCCGGCTCGGCGGACATCAGCACCTGCCAGGTGCGGCCGAACTTGTTGAAGTCGTTGACGTAGGCGGTGCCCAGCGTCGCCGACAGCGAGTTGTAGAGTTCGTCGATCGAAACGCCCATCGCCTTGGCTTTTTCGCGGTCGGTTTCGACGTAAAGCTGCGGCACGTTGGCGCGCCACAGCGTGTTGACCTGGCCGAACATCGGATCCTTCTGCACCGCGCCGAGCAGCTGCTGGGTGACCTGGAACAGCTTCTGCGGGCCGCCTTCGCCGCGGTTCTGGATGTAGAACTCGAAGCCGCCGGCGTTGCCGAGGCCGAAGATCGGCGGCGGGCCGAAAGCCAGCACCAGCGCTTCCTTGATGTGCCCGGTCTTCATGAAGAATTCGCCGACCAGCTGCCCGGTCGACTCCTTGCGCTCGTCCCAGTGTTTCTGGGTGACGAAGATGGTCGCCGCGCTGTTGCGGAAACCGCCGCCTAGAAAGTCGAAGCCGGTGAAGGCGATCGCCGATTCGTTGGCCGGATTGGACTTGATCGCGGCGACGACTTCGTTGACCACCTTGTCGGTGCGCTCCAGCGTCGAACCGTCGGGCAGGAATACCGCGGCGATGTAATAACCCTGGTCCTCGTCGGGCACCAGCGATCCCGGCGTCGCGCGCCACAGGCCGAAGGTCAGCGCGACCATGCCGGCGAACAGCAGCAGCGCGATGCCGCCGCGGCGCAGCATCCAGGTCACGCCGTCGACGTAGCGCCCGGTCATGCGCCTGAACCAGTCGTTGAACCAGCGGAAGAAACGTCCGGGCTCGCGGTGCCCCTGCTTGAGGATCAGCACGCACAGGCTGGGTGTCAGCGTGATCGCGACGATGCCGGAAATCACCACGGCGATCGATATGGTCACCGCGAACTGGCGGTAGAGCTCCCCGGTAAGGCCGCCGAGGAAGGCGATCGGCACGAACACCGCGCACAATGTAAGCACGATGGCGATGATCGGGCTGGTGACCTCGCGCATCGCCTTCACCGCGGCTTCATGTGCCTCGAGATGCTCTTCGTGCATGATGCGTTCGACGTTTTCCAGCACCACGATGGCGTCGTCGACGACGATGCCGATGGCCAGCACCATGCCGAACAGCGTCAGCGTGTTGATCGAATAACCGAGCATCAGCAGCCCGGCGAAGGTGCCGATCAGCGACACCGGCACCGCGGCAAACGGGATCAGCGTGGCACGCCAGTTCTGCAGGAACAGGAACACCACCAGGAACACCAGCGCCATCGCCTCGAGCAGGGTATAGACGACTTCGCGGATCGACACTTCGACGAAACGCGTGGTGTCGTAGACCACGTTGTGCGTGAGCCCCGGTGGATAGGCCTCGGCCAGCGGATCCATCACCGCCTTGACGCGGTTGGCGGTGTCCAGCGCGTTGGCATTGGGCTGCAGGAAAATGCCCACCAGCGTCGCCGTCTTGCCGTTGACGCGGCCGATGAATTCATAGTCCTTGGAACCCAGTTCCACCCGGGCCACGTCCTTCAGCCTGAGGAGCGAGCCGTCGGGGTTGGCGCGCACCACGATGTTTTCGAACTCGGCGGGTTCAGACAGCCGGCCCTTGGTGGTGATGGTGTAGACCAGTTCCTGCGGTCCGCCGGTCGGCGACTGGCCGATCTTGCCCGCCGCGAACTGCGCGTTCTGCTCGTTGAGCGCGCGGATCAGGTCGCCCGGCGTCAGCTTCAGCTGCGCGAGGCGGTCCGGACGCGTCCAGATGCGCATCGCGTAATCCTTGGCGCCGAAGATCTGCACGTTGGTGGTACCCGGGATGCGTTTCAGCGCATCGAGCACGTTCAGTGTCACGTAGTTCGAGATGAACAAGTCGTTGCGGCTGCCGTCGGGCGAGCTGAAGGCAATGACCTGCAGGAACGACGACGAGCCTTTCTCCACGGTGACGCCCTGGCGCCGCACTTCCAGAGGCAATCGCGGTTCGGCCTGCTTGACGCGGTTGTTGACGTTCAGCGCGGCCTTGTCGACGTCTGAGCCGATGTCGAAAGTGACCTGGATCTCGACCACGCCGTTCGAGGTCGAGGTCGAGCTCATGTAGAGCATGTTCTCGACGCCGTTGATCTGGTTTTCCAGCGGCGCGGCCACCGTCTGCTCGAGGGTCTGGGCCGAGGCGCCGGGATAGATGGCGCGCACGGTGACCACCGGCGGGGCGATCTCGGGATACTGCGCGATCGGCAGCACGCGCATCGAGGCGAGGCCCGCGAGCACGATGAATATCGACAGCACGACCGCGAAGATCGGCCGGTCTATGAAGAATCTGGAGAGCATGGTCGTTCCGCGCTCAGGATTTCACGGCGGACTTGGCCGCCGGCTTGGCGGCAGGCTCCGCCGGTTTCGCCGGCGGTTTGCCCGGCGCACCCGGTGCGCCCTTCTTGTCGGGCTCGACGACGCTGACCGGCGATCCCGGGACGAAGATTTTCGCGACCCCGTCGACGATGACGCGCTCACCGGGCTTGAGGCCGCTGTTGATCGCCCAGCCGTCGCCGACCCAGGCGCCGACGTCCACCGGCCGCGGCTCGGCCTTGGACTCGGCGTTGACCACATAGACGAACTTGCCCGTCGGTCCTTCCTGCACCGAACGCTGCGGCACGACGATGACGGCGGGGCGTATCGCGCCGGTCAGCATCACGCGCACGAATTCGCCGGCGCGCAGCATGCCGCGCGGATTCGGAAACTCGGCGCGGGTTTCGGTGGTGCCGGTGCGGGTATCGACGCGCACGTCGATGAAATTGACCTTGCCTGATTGTGCATATTCGCTGCCGTCGGCCAGTTTCACGGTGGCCTTGAGGCGGCCGTCGGCCGGCAGCTTCAGGCGGCCGGCATCGGTGTCGCGGCGCAGCGCCAGCGCGTCGCGGTCGGGCACGCCGAAAATCACGTACATGGGATCGGTCTGGGTGACCGTGGTCAGCAGCACGCTAGGCCCCGAAACCAGCGATCCTTCGGATACCGCGGCGCGGCCGGTGATGCCGGTGATCGGCGATTCGACGCGGCTCCACTCGAGGTTCAGACGCGCCTCGTTGAGCCGGGCGCGCACGCTTTCGACTTCGGCGCGGGCGATGCGTTCGTTCGAGGTGGCGTCGTCGAATTCCTTCTGGCTGACGGCTTTTGCTTCGTATACCGGCTTCAGCCGCGCCAGTTCGCGCTGCGCCTGCTGCAGCCGCGCTTCGGCGACGCCGAGGTCGGCCGTGGCGCGCGCCAGCGCCAGTTCGAAAGGCGCGGGGTCTATCGTGAACAGTGATTCACCCTGGCGCACCGGGGCGCCTTCGCGGTAGTTGCGCTTGAGCAGGATGCCGCTGACTCGTGCCCGCACCTCGGTTTCGCGGTAACCGGCGGTCTGTCCGGTGTATTCCAGCGATACCGGAACGTCGCGCGGGGCGACGCTGATCACGGTGACCGGGGGCGGCGGAAATCCGCCGGGCGGGCCGCCGGAAGGGCCGCAGGCGGCGAGCAGCAACAGTACTGCGGCAACGGCGCCGCGGCGCAGGTGAGGGGGGTGGTCGACGTTCATGTTGTTCTTCCCAGAAGGTGGCTGCGCGGGCGGTACGCGGCAGCTTGCATGTACGGCGACAGTTTACATACAACCATGAATGTATGTAAAGTGTAACTTTGATGACAGGCATCCGGCTCCGGCCGGAGACCCTTGGAGGAGCATGGCCAGACGCACCAAAGACGAGGCAGTGGAGACCCGCAACCGGATTCTTGATGCGGCAGAGAGGGTATTCAGCGAGCGCGGTGTGTCGCGTACCTCGCTGACCGACATCGCCGATGCCGCTTCAGTGACCCGCGGTGCGATCTACTGGCATTTCAAGGACAAGGCGGAACTTTTCTGCGAGATGGTGGCGCGCGTCACCATGCCAATGGAGGATGCGCCCTGCCAGATCAATCCTGCAGACGACGCCGATCCGCTGGGCAGCGTGCGCGCGATGCTGACCGGCATCCTGGAGCGCACCTCGGGCGATGCGCAGGCGCGCCGTGTGTTCCATATCGTTTTCAACAAGTGCGAGTACGTCGACGAAATGCAGCCGGTGTGGCAGCGTTTCCGCGAAATGCAGGCCGGCTGCCTCGACCGGCTGGAACAGGGGCTGGTTGCGGCCATCACCCGCGGCCAGCTGCCGGCCGGGCTGGATGCGCGCGGCACGGCGGTGGGCCTGCACGCCATGGTCAACGGACTGATCAGCAAGCTGGTAATGGATCCTGAAGCGATACCGGCGGCGAGATATCCGGGGCAGCTGATTGACGTGTTTCTCGACGGTCTGCGCAACAAGCCCGCGCCTGTCCCCGCGCTGCGGCCGCGCAGCAAGGAGCGGCGCAAACCCGCACTGCGCCCGATGGCGCGTCGCCGCGCCTGACCGGGCGCCTTTAATGACCGATCAGCTGGTCATTAAAAATTCCAGGTATTCATCCCCTTGCGCGTGTTGAATCTGGTCATCCCGACTTTTTTCAGTTTGCCGCCCTTGCAGGCGGTCTTGTCGGATTCACTGATGGAGAAAGACCCTGCGTTGTCGATGCAGAACCGGTTGTCGCTGCCGGTGATGACGCTGGTCCGTGTGTTGGCGTAAACATAGACGTCGCCGCGGTAGTCATGATTGTTCCACAGGGAGCGGCATTGTCCGGGCTCGATCTTCCACCATCCGCTGCTCACCCAGCCGCGTTCTTTTGCGCGCCGGCCTTGCGGATGTACGAACGATGCCATTGCGGTCCACACGGTTTCATCTCTCCGGTTGCAGAACTGCAGGCTGACGCCGTCCGGTATCAGACACCAGACCTGCTTGCCGTGGAAGCGCCACTTGTCGGTTTTGTGGTATTTCCGGCATACCGTGGTGAGGTTGATGTTCTGGAAATTTCTCAGGTAGATCGTATTAAAACCGATAGCCTGATCTGCACAGGTGAATGCCTTGCGTTCCGGGGACCATCCGCCATAGTGCTTCTTGAGCGACTTGCAGTATTTGGCGAGGTCGACTTGAATTTCTTTGACATTGGCGGCTTCAGCCGGGGCCATTGATATTGAACTGATTGCGATAAACGCGACCGCGACGGTGGCGACGAAACCGGAAACGATACGGATGGACAATGGCAAGGTTTGATTCCCCGGGGCTTGTTTGCAAAATGGCGAACAGCCTTGTGCTTGCCAGGTATGCGACAGCGAAGAAAGAACAATCAATGAAAACAATTACTTGGAATTATTCTCCGCTGCGACTTTAGCGTTCCCAGGGCGGAGCTGTATCGCGGGACAAACTGTAACGCATGATTGCGTCGGCGACCACGGCTTTGCTGATCCTGCCTTCATCCGCCAGCGCAGCCAGCGCGGCGACAACGATGTGGTGGCGATCCATTTCGAAGAAGCGCCGCAGGTTCTCGCGGGTGTCGCTGCGGCCGTAGCCGTCGGTGCCCAGCGTGACGTAAGGCTGCGGCACGCAGGCGCGGATCAGGTCGGGCACGGCGGTGACATGATCCGAGGCCGCGATCACCGGACCATGTTGTCCCGACAACTGCGCTTGGACGTGGGAAATCCGCGGAGATGCGTCAGGATTCAGCCGGTTGTGCCGTGCGCAGGTCATGCCGTCGCGCCGCAGTTCGCTCCAGCTGGTGACGCTCCAGACATTGGCGGTGATGGCGAAATCCTTTTCCAGCAATTCCGCCGCAGCGATCGCCTCGCGCAGTATGGTGCCGCTGCCGAGCAGCTGCACCTGCGCATCCGGCCTTTTCTGCAGCCGGTACATGCCGCGCAGGATGTCATCGTGCACGCCGGCGGGCATCGCCGGCTGCGCGTAGTTCTCGTTCATCACCGTGATGTAATAAAACACGTCTTCCTGGTCTTCGAGCATGCGCCGTGCGCCGTCCTGCACGATCGCCGCCACTTCGTAACCGTAGGCCGGATCCCAGGCGCGGCAGTTGGGCACTGTGCTGGCGATCAGCTGCGACGAGCCGTCCTGGTGCTGCAGGCCTTCACCCGACAGCGTGGTGCGGCCGGCGGTGGCGCCGATGAGGAATCCCCGTGATCTGCAATCTCCCGCCTGCCAGATCAGGTCGCCGATGCGCTGGAAGCCGAAGATCGAATAGAACACGTAGAACGGCAGCATCGGTGTGCCGTGTACGCTGTAGCTGGTGGCGGCCGCAATCCACGACGAGATCGCACCGGCCTCGTTGATGCCTTCCTCGAGTATCTGGCCGTCGCGCGCCTCCTTGTAATAGAGCAGCTCGTCGCGGTCTTCCGGTTCGTAGAGCTGGCCGATCGGTGAATAGATCGCGACCTGGCGGAACAGCGACTGCATGCCGAAAGTGCGCGCCTCGTCGGCGACGATCGGCACGATGTGTTTGCCGATGGCCGGGTCTTTCAGCATCTGCGCCAGCATCTTGACGAAGCTCATGGTGGTTGATTCTTCGCGCGCGCCCGAGCCCTCGCTGATGCGCCCGTAGGCGTCGAAGGCAGGTGTCGCGAGTTGCGGCGAGCTGGCGATGCGTTTCGGCAGGTAACCGCCAAGCGCCGCGCGCCGCGCGTGCAGGTAACGCATCTCCGGACTGTCGTCGGCGGGCTTCCAGAATTTCAGCGCCTTGACGTCGGCGTCCGGTATCGGCACCGCGAAGCGGTCGCGGAAGGCGAGCAGCGCGTCGTCCTCGAGTTTTTTCTGCTGGTGCGCGCCCATCTTGCCCTGGCCCCAGTGGCCCATGCCGTAGCCTTTTTTGGTCTGTGCGAGGATCACCGTGGGACGTCCGCGGTGGTTCACCGCGGCGTGATAGGCGGCGTAAATCTTCACCGGATCGTGGCCGCCGCGGCGCAGGCGGTCGATGTCCTCGTCGGAGAGGTGCGACACCAGCGCCTGCAGTTCCGGATCCTTGTTGAAGAAGTGCTCGCGGTTGAAGCGGCCGTCGGTGGCGGCGTATTTCTGGAATTCGCCGTCCACCGTTTCGTGCAGTCGCCGCAGGATCACGTTGTCGGTGTCGCGCGCGAACAGCGGATCCCACTCCGAACCCCACAGCAGCTTGATCACGTGCCAGCCGGCCCCCGAAAACAGACCTTCCAGTTCCTGGATCAGTGAACCGTTGCCGCGTACCGGCCCGTCGAGGCGCTGCAGGTTGCAGTTGACGACGAAGATCAGGTTGTCGAGGCCCTCGCGCGCGGCAATCGACAGTCCCGCCAGCGATTCCGGTTCGTCCATCTCGCCGTCGCCGACGAAGGCCCAGACCTTGCGGCCGGCGGTCTCGCGGATGCCACGGTGTTCGAGATAACGCATGAAACGCGCCTGGTAGATCGCATTGACCGGGCCCAGGCCCATCGAGGCATTGGGGAACTGCCAGAAATCCGGCATCAGCCAGGGATGGCAGTACGACGACAGACCGGTGCCGGGACCGCCGGTTTCGCGGCGATAGTTTTCAAGGTGCGAATCGGTAAGGCGTCCTTCGAGCCAGGCCCGCGCATAGACGCCGGGCGAGGCATGGGGCTGGAAGAACACCGCATCGCCGTCCTGGCCGGCACGGAAAAAATGGTTGTAGCCGACCTCGAACAGGTCGGCGATCGAGGCATAGGTGGCGATGTGGCCGCCGAGTTCCGCGGCACCGCGGTTGGCGCGCACCACCATCGCCAGCGCGTTCCAGCGCACGATGGCGGAGATGCGCGCTTCGATGTCGAGGTTGCCGGGGAATTGCGGTTGTTCCGACAGGGCGATCGAATTGCAGTACGGCGTGTTCAGCACCGGCGGCATCGGCACGCGTTTCGCCCGCGCCTCGTCGAGCAGCTTGCGCAGCAGGTAGGTCGCGCGTTCGCGGCCGCCGGACTCGATCAGCGAACTGAAGGCGTCCAGCCACTCGCGGGTTTCGACCGGATCGGGATCGGCGGGCATCACCCGCCAGAAGGCGGCGGAAAGATCGGACAGATTGGTCATGACACTTCCTCCGCGCGCGGAGGCGCGCGCATCAGCGGGATGTTACGCGCAAGGCCGCGGAACAGGGTTTCGTATCTGCTTGTTTATAAACGTCATATAAGCATATAATTCTGTAAAATTATAAATTTAAAGCATAAAATGCCGAATATTGAACTGGATGCAACAGACTGGAAAATCCTCGCCCGGCTTCAGGACGATGCGCGGCTGTCCAATGTCGAACTGGCGCGCGCGGTCAACCTGTCGCCGTCGCCCTGCCTCGCACGCGTACGCCGGCTGGAAGAGGGCGGCTTGATCAGCCGTTACGTGACGCTGCTGGACGCGCTGGCGCTGGGGCTGACGGTGTCGGTATTCATACAGGTGCGTCTGGAGCGCCAGGTGGAGAAGGCGCTGGAGATATTCGAGCGCGCGATCGGCGAGCGGCCCGAGGTCATGGAGTGTTACCTGATGACCGGGGATTCCGACTACATGCTGCGGGTGATGGTCGCCGACGTGCAGGCGCTGGAACGCTTCATCGTCGATTTCCTGGCGAAGATCCCGGGGGTGGGCAACCTGAAATCGAGTTTTGCGCTGAAGCAGGTCAAGTACAAGACGGCATTGCCGCTGCCGGGTGCCGCGCCCGCGGCAAAAGCCGGGCGCCGGAAAAAGTGAAGTAAAGGGGGCGACGCGAAGCGGGTAAGGCGCGGAAGCGCTCAGCGCTTCTGGTAAAACGGCCGCGCGCCCGGCGGCGGGCCGGCGCGTTCGTCCTTGTGGCGGAAGCTGATACGGCCCTTGCTCAGGTCATAGGGCGAAATTTCAACGGTGACCTTGTCGCCGGCGAGGATGCGGATGCGGTGCTTGCGCATTTTTCCCGACGCATAGGCGGTGACCGCGTGGCCGTTTTCCAGCGTCACGCGGAACATGGTGTTGGGCAGCACCTCGTCGATGACGCCCTCGAATTCGACCATCTCTTCTTTGGACATCTGCGGCCCTTGTTGAATTTGTAATGCGCGGCGCGCGGGGATCCGCGCATCGAGCTGCTGGTTACAGGCGGCCGTTGCCGGGCCGCCCGGGCTCAGACTGCAGCCAGGTTGATGGCCGAGGAGCGTCCGTCCTGGCCACGTTCGATGTCGAACGACACCTGCTGGTTTTCGGCCAGGGTTTTCATGCCGGCGCGTTCCACCGCGGATATGTGGACGAAGACATCCTTCGATCCGTCCTGCGGCTGGATGAAGCCGAAGCCCTTGGTCGCGTTGAAAAATTTTACGGTGCCGATGGTAGCCATGCTGCTTCTCCGAAGTGTGTGATGCGCGCCCGGGATTGGACGCGCCATCAATTGACCAATTGGAGAAGACCAAACAGAGGCGCCCGGAACGGGCGCGAAGAATAGACTGACATCCAACCGCCGGCGCGGAGTATGGGCGCTTGAGGGCTGATTTGCAAGATGATTTTCCGGGCGGCAGGGCAGCGCACGGCGTTCGCGACCCGCGGATTTTTTGGTAGTGTCGGACATGTACCGACCTCCGATGATGTGCGCCCATGCCTGACAGGACTGATCTGCCGCTCCGCAAAGCCTGGCCGCTGGCGCGCCGCGTCGGCGCCATCGAGCCGTTTCATGTCATGGTGCTGCTGGCACGGGCGAAAGAGCTCGAGGCCGCAGGACGCAGCATCATCCACATGGAAATCGGAGAGCCCGATTTTCCGACGCCCGAAGCGGTATGTAATGCTGGAGCGCGTGCAGTGTCCCGGGGCGACATGTTCTACACGTCGGCCAAGGGGATGACCGAACTGCGGCAGGCCATTGCCGGATTCTACGGGTCGCGCCATGGCGTAAAAGTCGACCCGCGCCGCATCATCATCACGTCGGGCGCCTCGGGCGCGCTGCTGCTGACCATGGCAGCGCTGGTCAATACCGGCGATGAAGTGTTGCTGGCTGATCCGGGTTATCCGGCCAACCGCCATTTCGTTGAGTTGATGGAAGGCGTGCCGGTCGGCATAGCGGTCGGTCCTGACAGCAATTACCAGCTGCGCTGCGCGCATCTTGAACAGCACTGGACTGCGCGTACCGCGGCGGCACTGGTGGCAACGCCGTCGAACCCCACCGGTACGCTGCTTACCGCTGATGAACTGCACTCGATGGCGCAGTTTGCAGCCGAACGCAACGGTGCGCTGATCGTCGACGAGATCTATCACGGCCTGGTCTATGACGGTGATGCGCGCACGGTACTGGCAGTGCGCGATGACGTCTTCGTGATCAACAGTTTTTCCAAGTATTTCAATATGACCGGCTGGCGCCTGGGCTGGATGGTCGTCCCGGACCAGTATGTCGATGCCGTCGAGCGGCTGGCGCAGAATTTCTTTCTCGCGGCATCCACGCCCGCCCAGCATGCGGCGCTGGCGGCGTTCGAGCCGGAAACCCTGGCACTACTCGATGCGCGGCGTGAGGAATTCCGGGTGCGTCGCGATTTCCTGCTGCCGGCCCTGCGTGATCTCGGTTTTGGAGTTCCGCAGCTTCCGCAAGGGGCGTTCTATATTTACGCGAACTGTTCAAGTTTCACGACGGACAGCTTTGCCTTTGCGCGCGATTTGCTGGAGGAAGCGGGCGTGGCCATAGCGCCCGGTGTGGATTTCGGCACGCACGCGGCCGGCGAACACGTGCGCTTTGCCTACACCCAGCCGGTGGAAGTGCTGCGCGAAGGCGTGAAGCGGATCGCCGGGTTTCTGCGGAAGTAGTAACCGTTT
>Ga0222714_10003956_pt1 | contig 14790 bp, 9 predicted proteins | sample C33_3DmetaG_FD_165048 | JGI IMG/M metagenome (GOLD analysis project Ga0222714, IMG submission 165048) | Estuarine water microbial communities from San Francisco Bay, California, United States - C33_3D | ecosystem: Environmental > Aquatic > Marine > Unclassified | place: USA: California... | reverse complement strand
CTCCAGTTGAAACGAAAGCGCCTGTCACATTAGCATTACCTGATAATGTTATATCATCTGCTTGTATTGTTCCTGATCCGTTTAATACTAATGCCATTTATTTTTCCTATTCAATTGCATCTAATTGTTCTTGTGTTGGTTTTTCCAATGTTGGATGATTCCATTCTTTGATGTAGTCGCCTTTGCCATCGCTATCGTTTTGTAGCACGATGGTGCCACCAAATGGACTAAAATCATCAGCAGTTAATGTGTCGTGTATTTGTAATATTTTTTCGTATAAAGTCATTATGCTGCCCTCACTAATGTTGCTGATAAAAATGTATTACCACTATTTCTTTCAAAAGAAGCAGAAGAAGAACCAGAATATCCATACAATTCTAAATAATCAGTTGTACCATTCATATAAACTATATCTGAACAGCTAACACTATTTCCTGAACCAAATGTCCAGTTTGCCCATTCAGCCAAAAAAATACTAGAACCATTTTTATATACTGATGTTAATACTACTGTCGTAGTACCTGTCATATTGTGCATAATTTGTCCATTGACATGATAGTACCCAGCAACATTTGGTGTAAATCTATAATTAGTTACATTATCAAAACATGAATCTGTATCAAATAATTCTGTTGCTAAATTAACTTTAGTCCATGTAGATGCACTAATTGATTGATTTGTGCCACCACCAATATATGCTCTAAACGCTGGACCACTTCCTGCCACTCCACTCCCAATCATACCTTGTGTGATTGTGCCACTATCTGCCGTAGTAACAATGTTTCCGCCTGTAACCGCAGGTAATGTTACCGTATTATCTGAAGCCCCATCTGCCGCTTGAATACTAAGCGAACCACCTGATGTTGTTTTTAATTTTAATGAACTCATGTTTTACCTTATATCTTTATATAATCGCCCAAACGGCACCAACATTAATTGTTACATTCACGCCAGCATCAATCGTAATTGGACCAGCAGAGAACGCATTTCTATCACCAGCAATTGTTACATTTGATGTTAAGTTTTGTGAATTGTAGTAAATGACTTTACTGCCAGAAGCGGAATCATCCACAAACTGACCACCAGCAACTGATACATTTGATGCTGATGTTAAACGACCTTGTTGGTCAACTGTAATGACCGGAACACTTTCAGCACCACCATAAACACCTGGTGTAACTGCTGTGTTTGCAATTTGCGATGCGGTCATTACACCAGTCACTTTGGTGTTTGCAACCGTATCTATTTTTGCATCGGTGACAGCCGCATCAACAATGTTATTTGTATTGACGGCATCATCTGCTAATTCTACTGTGGTTACCGCATTAGCGGCAATGTCAGCCGCAATCACTGTTCCATCAGCAATCTTCGCAGAAGTAATTGCACCATCAGCAATTTCATTTGTTGTAATAGAACCAGCAGGAACTTCTGTTACAGTGGTCGTTGTTCTAAATCCTAAATGCTTAACTGTAATGGCTGAGTTTGCATCTGGAATAGAAGTAAATGTGATTGTTGTTCCAGATAATGTATAGTTCACCGGTGCATTTTGCACCACACCATCAATGGTGACCACTAATGTATTTGCACTGACCGGTGTTTCTGTTAGTTCAATAGTTGCACCAGCGCCATTGGCTGTGTAATTATCAACGGTAAATTGGCGAATGTTTTGTGCTAGTTTAGCGTATGTAATAGATCCATCTGGAACAAACGCATAGTTAGAAACACCAGAATTACGGTAGATAATGTAAATATTATTTGAACCGGTTGGAGGCGCTTCTGTAAATGTGAGTGTATAACCAGAAGCATTATAAGCAACAGTTGGTTCTTGTTGAACATTCTCAACAAAAACTTCTATATCAGTTGGCGAAACAATTTGACGAGAAAGTGTATATTGTGTAGTAGAATTATTTCCACTAAATCTTTCTGCATCAAATTGTGGTACTGGTGCCCTTGTCGGGTCATATCCAGGTGTGACTGCGCCTATGTATGCCATAAATTATTTCCTATGCTATCTCAAGCAAACTTGCAATTACATCAACTGAACCGTTTGCACTTGTTGTTACTTTAATTTCATCTGCCGCTTCTAAAACAACCTTTTGGTCTCCACCAATTGGAACTAATGTAGAACCAGTTAAGATTGGTGCATTGGAGATGATTGAATAATCAACAGATGAACGAGTTAAATATACATTTGCTGTAACTGTTCCTGCTGACTTATTTGAAAGAGTCATTCCAATTAATGTTGTTTGTGTCGCAGATGGACAAGTATAAACAGTATTGCCACTGGTTACAATGTCTGCGGAGACATTCGACTTAAATGTGTTAGCCATCTTATTTTATTTCCTTAATTTACTTTCTATTTATACAACTTTAACCTAAAGCAATTGAAAAAGCTAAGGCTGTTCCTTCTGCTTCTACTATTCTATTATAGATTGCCGTATTGGCAGTTCCAATTAAACTTGTGACATTTGCAATATTAGCTGTAAGTGTATCTGTTACTTCAGCATTAACAAATGTTGCATTTCCGGTTACACCTAATGTGCCACCAATTGTTGTGTCTAATGTGATGTCTGCATTACCAGCAACATCTAAATCATTGAAACCAACGGCATCTAATACTACGTTTCCGCCGAAGGTTGTGTCACCAGCAATATATAAATTACCATATACATTTGCATCAGCGCCAACATATAAATCTTGTGATAAACTTAAATCAGAGGTTACATTTCCAGTTAATATGGAGACCGAAGTAACTTCTAAATTGCTAAGTGTTGTGTTTCCTGTAACAGCAAGTGTGCCTGTAATGTCTGTATTACCTGCAACTGATAAATCATCATAGCCGATTGAGTCCAGAACAATATTACCAGTAACAGTTAAATCACCACCAATGGTTACATTATTTGCAACAGATAAATTGGTATTTGCATAGAATGTATATGCACCACCACCATCTGTTAGGTTGTTAGCTGTGGTAATTAAATCTTGTGTCGCAACAAGCCATTGTTGAAAGGTATTGGCACTATTGATATAATCTATCGCCATTATGCTTTCCTCGCTTGTGCTATTTCTTTAAGAAGATTTTTAATATCCAACATATCTTTTTCTAATTGAGCCAGTCTTTCTTTTGTTTCATATTGCTCTCGTTGCTGTTTACGAGCAATTTCTCGTTTCATGTAATAATCGTTTAGGCCTTTTCTATCTGTATTTAGTAAGGCTTTGGAATGAATGTCACGCACCAATGGAGTATCAGGTATAGCTACTGTTTGTTTTGTTGTTTTCATTTTATGATCCTGCCGGTAAAGCAATTACTCTTAAATCTCTTACTTTTGGAACATCAACAGTATTAACACCAGCTAATACAATTTTCACAGAAAATGTTCTAAATGTATTATAGGTGGTTGTTCCTGAAGTATAAGAAATGGTGTTATCTTCTATACCAGATGTACCAGGTGCAAATGTCAATTCACGATAATCATCTTTATTAATAGAAGTAAAGTTAGCATCACCTAATTGTGTTAATAATTGCCATTCTTTATCCTCAAATATATCTGGATCTGAACTTGATAGAAGTTTTACATAAACATATATTTGTGAGTCAATTGGTTTATAGGCAGTCATATACACACGAATATCGCCAGAGTCAAAACCATCATTCAATGTTACTCGGCGTGTAACGTATCTTGCTAATGCAGGACCGCCTCGTTTACTTGTTTCACCAACAATCACAGCCTCAGCGCCTGAACCTCCGCCTGAACCCGGTGTAATTGTTAAAGTTGGAGTTTGAGTGTAACCTGAACCAGCATCAACAATAGAAATATCTACAATTTCTCCACCAACCACATTTGCTTCTGCGGTTGCACCGGTTCCACTTCCACCAGAGATTGTAATTTGAACATCATTTGAATTGGCATATCCTGAACCACTGTTGCTTAAGACAATATCGGTATTAGATAAACCTAAATTATTAATACGATTATAAACAGACAAGAAACCTAATCGTGTAGCATCAATGAATGGTGAAATATCGGCATTTTGTGATTGCATTGTTGCATCAAGTATAAATGTGCTATTTCCTGTTGTTGGAATTAAAGCACGAGTTCCGTTTCCATCATTCATATCATAGTCGGTTAATGGATTAATTGGTTTATATCCAACATAACCACCAGTCAATGCTTCGGAATTAAACTCATAACCTAGTGATGTGTTAGCAATAGTCACATCAGCTGTGATTAAGTGAGCAATATCATAAGGCGCTGAACTAACTTCAGGGAAGTCAACAATAAATCTTGCAGTCACAGGATCAACAGAGAACTGATAACGATAAATCTGGAACATCATATCAGAACTTTGGTCTGCTGTCCAAGTTGAACCGTTTTGTGATAAGAATAATGAACCACCATAAGGTTGTTCTGAAATCTGGCGATTGGCCACTAGATCTAATTTACCAATTTCTGCAACAAACATTTCATATTTGTTTGAGTTTGCTAATACAACAAATGAGTGTTCACCTGGTTGTAAGAATATTGGCGCATCAAACACAAACTCGGTGTATTTTGTAGAATCCGTCATACTTGGAGTTTCTGTGACTTTGACCTTATCTGGTGTTAATGTAACCGTACCGTATGGATAAATGACTGAACTAGAAGGATATCCGTTGACAGATGGTCTCACCTGTAAAGTGACAGGCACCGTATCATCTTTTGTCTTAAAGCAAACACGAACTTTTGCCATAAAGACGCCTTGAGGATATTGAACAGGACTGACCAAGAATGTTTGTGCTAATGGATCGGTCCAAACCACTCTTCTGTTTGTTGTTGTTGTGTTTGAAATAACTCGGGTATCATTAACTGTTGTTCTTTGAATTTGTGGAACAGTAGTTGATACAATTGTTTCTTCAACAGTTTGTAATAAACCTTGTGCAAAGAATGAAGCATCTCCTGAAGTAGATGAACTTGGAACATCACCAGCAGAATTATCGGTCAATCTGAATAGTTTTTCACCAACTCTAAATTGTCCTTCAGGTATTGTAAATATACCTACGACAGAACCATGTGCATCAGTTCTAGGTCTTCCAATTGAATAGAATGATGTTGTGTCTGGTGTTGTTGTCCATGCTGGAGTTACAGTCGCAACTCTTGTTGCAGGATTGTATGAAGTAATTGTTCTTGTTTGACCTGAGCCAGTACCTTGTGCAATAAAGATTGGAGCCGAATTATAAGAAGCAATATTTCTTGCACCAGCAGCATCTTGTCTTAATGTGATTGTTGTTGATGTAGCTGTAGCTGCATTAGCACCATTATGTTCATAACCATCAACCGTATAAGTTAAACCTGTTGATTGGCCCGTAATCGTAAATGTTGAATTTGCATTTGTAAATGGCGCAGTTGGGCTAACATTAGTTACATAAACAATGTTGTTTGAAGTATGTGCAACTAAACCTGTACCGACTGTTGTAGCACCATCTTTAATTGTAATCGTTTCAGGATCAGCTAGTGTCTTCTTCAATCCAATATTATTATTATCTAAATAAAATCTATTAACACGATTACCTACATTATTTTCAACAGGAACTCCATCAAAGAATGGATAAACTGTTGTGCTTGGTTTGAAGTCTGATCCAACATATAATACATTCACTGAACGCATATATGGAATAATTGAAACATCAATAATACGGTCACCTAGTGATTGTGTAATAGATTGAGGAACAACTTGTGATAATACTCCACTACGAGATTGTCTTTGCTCTACGGATCTGGTTGTATGTTGAACAATATCATTTCTACCACCAACACCAGCGTTGAGTGTTTCCCAATCTAAACCACCGTTTTGTGCTGATGAACGATTGTTTTGAACTCTAAATGTGTCGGTTGTAACTCCAGTCCAGACTGTTTGCCAAGATCCCCACTCAAGGTTAGCAGCATTAGCTGTTAATAGTTCCCAAGCATCTTTATCACCATTCAAATTAACTAAAACATCCGCTTGTCTTGTTGTATCAATCCAAAAATCAGATGCTGGATTTAATGTAATTTTACCCAAATAGTTAATCACATTAAATGGATTAACATTAATAGCCTTAGAAGCTTTAGGTTGGTCAATTAAGACAACAGAAGCTGCATTTGATGTAATCAATGGACCACTTAATAAATAATTGGATGAGTTAGCCGCATCAAAAGTTAAACTATATGATGAAATATTAAATGACGGTCTTAATTCTTTTCTGATTGGATCAATTGATGAATTAAAATCTGTATCTGTTACATCAGCAACTGAATGTCCATCAAACGAGTCTACTAAGATACCATTCTTAAATCTTGGTAAATTAGAAGTATCTAAAATAGTTAAATCTTGTTTTGAAATAGCGTCTTGTTCAAGTAAAGATAGTGAAGTATAATACTCAAGGTTTTCAACACGCTTTTCAATTGTGCCAATATCACGCATTGTATAGCGTTTATTATTTACATATTCAACTTGAATATCAGCTGTATTTGCAACATATGGAGGACATCTTAATTTATAAAGTGTCATTCCAGTATCTTTGTCTTGTGGAAAAGCTGGGTTTATTTGTGAAACACCTTTAAGAACTTCAAAAGAACGGTTCTTATCTAAAATAACTTTATCATATCTTGGAAGATAGTAACTATAATCAAGTATAATGTCTGAACCATTTTTAGTAATTTTTGGACCAGTTGTTGATGAATCCACATCAAACACTACAGCTGACCCACCACCTGTGGTTGCATCAGCTCGAACAGGTCTAAAGTCTAAACAATCTCTTAAACGATAAACATTATTGTTTGTTGGTGAAACATATGTTGGAATGTTACCATAAGGAATTGTTGAATATGAATCCACATTAAAGAAACCTGAACCAGAAGATGTGAAACGATTATATTTCACAACAATTGGACCAACAGGTGGTCGTGTTGATGGTTTCAATCTAATAGAAGCGTGGTCATAGAAAGAATCTCTTTGTCCATTATCAAAATTATATTTTGTAGTAACATCAATAGCACTTGAAGTATTAGCAACAGAGATTGCATTTCCATTAAAATCTAATATTTGAACAATTTGAATTGCATCAGATACAAATAGTGATTGGATTGTATTTGGAACTTTGTTTATGTATCCAGAAGCAATATGTGTTTGGCCTTGTGTTCCATAGACAAGAACAGCCGAATTACTAAACACATCTGTGCCACCAGTTGTTTGTACAGTTGTATTAGCTGCAACATATACTTTTGATTTTTGTGTTGGTGTTGTGGAATCAATAGTAGCTACAATATTAGCAGTCATATTATTACCACCAGTTACGGTAATTTTACGAGTGCCGGTATCAACACTGAACTTATCAGCTGGAATACTTTGTCCAGTTAAATAACTAGATGTTCCAGGATTAGTCACAACAATTTGATAATTTTGTGATTTGGCTGTTGTTGATGTTGCTGAAGCTATATTTTCACCAGTACCTACTGAGAGAGCTGGTGAATCCGATGTTGCAAATGTTTGTGCTTGATATAATCTTCTATATGAGAAAGACAAATCGGAAATTGTATTTTGTGTAATGTGTGACTCACCTAAACGGAAGATAAGTGGCTCTAATCCTGTATCAGTAATGACCACATCATCATAAGTCGATGCTAAATCTTTTGAACGACTATCAACATCGGCGTGATTAACTAATGTTGTTCCACTAAATGTTGCTAAACTTTCTGCACTCTTAACATCAAAGTCAATAGCAAATTGTGACGCTGATGTTGGTGTATTGATAAATGGTTCGTTTAATGTAATTGTTTGTGTAGACGCTACAAAATTTGTAATTAATTTTGCAGGTTCACCTGCACCATTTCCAGTTGTAATCTTAAATCTTGCGCCATTGTAGGCATCATCAACACTTGTAAAAATTTGACCTGAAGCAGGATTACCTATTGTGATTGTTGTAGATGAAGCAGTTCTCACATTACCCGTAATTGACCTATCAACATTAACATCAAATAGATATGCTCGATATTCATATGTTGAGGAATCAGATGTATTAGCGGCTGAGTCAAACTCTAACGCTTTAACTCTTGCCGTACCAATTTTTGTATTTGAGATTGTTGCAGTAGACGCTGTATTGATAGATGTTTGAGCTACACAATGAACATCAATAGTATCTAAACTATTGATTGGCATACTGCCATATAAATTATTTACATAAACATAATAACCATAGTCAGAGCTAACTCGTTTATTATTAACATTATCAGTTAGTCTAGGTTTGTCAAGAGTAATAACAGTTGGTGCATTTGTTTCGTGTTCGTAACCATAAACATATGCTTTACCTGGTGATAAAATAATATTCGTTTGTGCTGTGTTTGCTGTATTTGTTTCTAATGAAATCTTAAATGGTCTAACTGTATAATTTCCAGACTCATCATAAGTTCTTCTTGCTAGAGTTTCTTCTAATACAGAATAAATTGGATATTTGTATTCTCTTGTAATTTCAGATTGTTCTAATCTTAATAGTTCAATAAACTGTTCGTCATCAATAGAATCCAGTGTTCGTGTTGATAATGTTAGATTAATTTTAAATCTATCTGAACCCGGTGCTTGATAGTTAGAAGCTTCTTGAGCTGGATCTAATAAAGAAGTATCTGTGCTAGATGTTGTAATTGTTTCTGTAATTTCAAAACCAACTCTTACATTAGCTGTTGTATTATTATATTTTGAAACTGCGATGGTTTGTGCATCATTTTTAACGAAATATCCATCATAGTAAAACACACCTTCATTAATTGAAAATACTTGACCTGTTCCAACACCAGATGTTGAAATGTTAGCACCCGTTGGTGTTGCTTCACTGGTTAAAATGGTATCACCAGATACAAATGGATCACCAAATATTTGTTTGACCATTAATGTTTTTGGATCACCAGTGCCTAGGTCATTATCATAAACTTTAATAACTTCTGCTCGTTTTGTTGGTGTTGCTACATTATCAACAATTGTTTTACCAACAAAATTGTTTGCGGTGACAGTGGATCCAACGTAAGTATCATCTAGTTTAAGATAGGTAGCATCTTGAACGAAAAATTGGCCGCCAGTAACAACAGACCCATTTTTAAAAATATGATTACCAAACCGTTCAACTTGTTTTTGTAATAAAGTTTGTAATTGTGTTAGTTCACGAGCCTGAACAGCATAGCCAGGCTTGAATAACATTCGAAGAAACTTTTTATCTTCATCAAAGTCATCATAATATGGATTTACATTAAAATTGGTATCAATACTCATTTAGTTCCTCTAAAACTTTATAACTAATTTAATATTTTCAGCTTGGCCTTGTTCTCTATCTGTCTTTATAGCATTTTCTGCATAAAGAATTTCACCGGAATAAGGTTGAAACTCTGGACGATTTACGGTACTAATCACGGTTCTGGAAACACCTGAAGTAGCACCAACTAAAGGTAGACCGACTGTTACTGTTCCATTTACTTTTGTCAATCTTACCTGATTAGATGTTTGGTCAATCACATTAGCATAAAATGTTGCATTGTTTGCCGAAACACCTTGATAAACATATTCATCTAGCGTATAACTTGAACCAGCAACTAATGAAAAATCTGTTGTCTGTGATATCACAGAATTTGCAGTTGAATGAGTTACTGGTAAAGTATTTCCATATTTATGCGGATTGGACATAATTCCGAACTGTCTAAATGAAGTATTTGCAGGAATTATTCCACCTTCTGTTGTATCTATTTCACCAATACGGATAGCTGTCATTAAATTAGAAGCGCCCAACTCTTTTGCTGGATTTTTAGCATGACCATATTTTGGTGAAAGAATAGCACGAGCTGTTGCACCTGTTCCTGACCCATAGATAAAGGCGTTTGCTCTTGAATATCCTGTACCAATTACCGTGATTGTAACATTGGCAACATTTCCACTTGATAATGTAGAAGATGCCTCTGCACCTGAACCATCACCATCAATATAAACTCTGGTGGAGATTGTAATGTTGTTTCCAGTTCCACCACCATTTGCTGTGGTTGCTGTTGAAATAGTAATCTGATTGTTTGGTGTATCAACAGATGAGATGTGTGTTCCTGTAAATATACCTGTTCCTGTGACAGCCATGTTTGCTGATATATTTGTTGTATTTGCTAAGGTTAAAACAGTACAACTATTTGCAAACGCACTCACCGTTACGATACTATTATAATAGCCTGTACCAGCATCTGTAACAACAATCGTTGTTAATTCTCCATCAACCACACCCGTTGTGCTTGTTCCATAATCTAACTGACTTGTTGTATATGGTGTTGGAATCCAATCTGTCGTTAAAAACTTATTTGATGGTTTAACATTATACATATATTTCCACAAATATCCATCAGCTGTAGCGATGTTACCATTAGATGTTGTATAATCACCACTTGGTTCTACTGTAGAATTAGCAGTAACATTATTTGACATACACTTATATACATTGCGATCCGATGTAATCACATACATGGGTTGTATACCTGCTGCTGAATTTGCAGTTAATAGTGTGTTTATATCAATAGTATCATCATATTGTTGATATCTGTTATTAGCTGTCCATGTTACTCTTGGAATAACTAATTCAACATCATTTGCGGTTGCTTTTTTAGCTGCATAGATATTATCCCATACATCTTTAGCTGTGTCAATTGTATCGACTATTGAGTCTGGTGATAATTCGTTTGCATAAGGCGGGTGATTACCAATATACACATATAAAACAGGATCGGATTCACCTGAATTATATTGTGCATCACGCCAAAGTTTAGCGTTTTGATAACCTGTAGTTTTTGTATTAATTGCTGGCATATTCTTTTATTTATGTCAATATGGTTAAGGTTTTTACATTTGCTGTGGTTGTAAATGCACTTGTTACAGATAAGTTGGTATTACTTATAATACTATCCACAACTCTAATTTCATTATTTACGACTATATTTGAACCAATTGTTAATACAGCATTTGTATTTGCTATATTAAAGTATGTATTTGTACCGGTTACATAAATTGAAGCATTAGCTACATTTACTGTACCTGAAATGGTTACATCTGAAGAAGTCTCTACTGTGATTGGCCGTGTAAATGTATTTGCTTTATTTAAGTCTGCATAATTGACAAAACCAGCAGGATGTAACAAATCTTTTAAAACATTTTTATATTTTGAAAATTCTGTTAGTGATGATGTTACATATGAGTAATCTACATAGTAATCACGGCCTTGTAATTTTCTTTCACTAGATGAGATGATTGAATCCGAAGTTGTCCATCTACCAGGAAATGAAACATAAACGGATTCAATATCAGCATTTGCTGTTGCTGTGCCATCACCATAACCAGTTAAATCTACTTGTGGAATATATTGATAATTTGCACCACCACTAACCACATCAATAGTTATAATTTCACCAGGTTGAACATTACCAATAAAAGGTGTAATATTTTCACCATCTCCCATTAATGAAGTAATTTCTACATTAGCACCAGTAGCACTTACATTTGACGATGATATGGTAATTGTTGGTAAATTATTTTGGTCATATCTTTGACCACCAATAGGAAATACTCCATATCGACCAATTTTTCTTCCTGTAGCTGTTGATGTAAAACTTACATTAACATTAGCATGGGTTGTATTTGAAATAGCATTAATGTATCGACTTTCATTATTAATAATAATTCTATCACCAACACGAACATCATTACCAAAATCGGTCGCTGTTCCAATAATCTCTACATTTCCACTTGAAATGTTTGCTGTTCCACTAATACGAGATGTTTGTATTTCTATTTGAGTAATTGTTCCATTTGCGTTTACTGCTTTAACAGCTGCAGCTGCTCCTTGACCAAATGTTCCGTATGGATTAGCTCCAAAGACCACTTCATCACCCTCAACATATCCTTGGCCACCATCATTAATTTGTATTCTTCCAACAGACTCAAAACTACGAATACTAAAGAAGTTATTTCCTATCTCATAGACAGCACCAACTGCATCGAGTGATGGTGAAATCGTCACTGAAGTATTTGAGAACAAAACAATAACATTGGTCATTGGTCCCAAATCAGTCAGTTCAAGAGGAGTTAAAGCATCGGCAATTACTGTGCTAACATTTTCTCCGGTTGGGATAACGTTTCCTGGAAATCCATAATCAGAAGCTGAAATACTCACATTTCCATAATCGGAAATTCTGTCTGTAAAAACGCTATATGTGTTTTGTGTAGAGTTGGCTGTTCCTGATGTGTCTATATCATCAACCGCTAAGTCAATAAACAAGGGTGCTATACCAGAAACAATGATATCACTACCGTTTGAGAACCCAGCGCCACCATAATTAACAGTAATTGTATCAATATACCCTTCAACTATATCAGAAACAATTCCTGTAGCTGGTTCAGTTGCACCACCTCCAACAACTAAAACTGGATCACCAACATTATAACTTGAACCACCAGAAATAACATTGATACGATTAACAATTGAAAAAGTATCAGCTCGTAAAGTAACCAAATTACCATTAATAATAGTATCAGTTTCCACTTCTTCACCTTGAAGAAATGAACCATTTAATGTTTTACTATTAATGAATAATTGAAATGGAAAACCTAAATTTAATTCATCTGTAATAATTCTTCTTACGGATCTTTCAATAATTGCTGTAGCACCAGAAGACCGACCTCGTATTTGACGATTATCTAACATAGTGATATCAATGTTCTGATAGAAATATTGGATAAAAGCACCATTAGCTGGAGCCGTGTCAAATACTAATTTTTTAGATTCTTGCCTTATATGAAATCCTGAAGTTACTTCTACTCCATCAACATATAATGTTCCAGAAATAAAAAGTGAATTTCCTGTTAAAGGACACCGACAAGGTGAAAGATAAAATGTTTTTGTTGTTCCGTCACCAGTATAAACACTTCTTATGTCTGTTTCGATCTTAAGAATGTTATCGACAACCCATTTACCATCTGAGGCACGAAGAACATTACTTTTTGGAAGAATAATGTCCACTTCATCATTATACAACATTCTAAAAAGAAGTTTGAAGGCTTTTTCGTTACCCTTTGCTAAATACAAAGGCAAAACATTTTTAATTAAAAACTCTTTATTAACCGAAACATCTCTTGGTAATAAATTTGCAAATGTATTAAAAAACTGTTCTTCAAATTTATTAATTGAAACATCAACATCAGCAATATATTTGAGTTCTTTAGCTTGAGTGGTTAAGTCATTTATTTGAGAACCTTGTTTTGTTTCAAGGTATTCATAATATGCTTCTAAAAAACTAATGAATAGGGGATATTCTTCCCGAATAAATTCAGGAACTTGACGATTGATTAATAGTGAAGTTCTTAAATCTGTAGTCATTAACTTTGTGTCAATTCAGTTACAATAGATGTTGGGTCTGTTTCATCAATAGTTAAAATTGTATTTCTTTTACTTTCTATAATACCTTCATCAGCCTCAATAGATAAACGAATTGTTCCATCTGATTGTTCTACGGAGAGTATGTTAATATCACTGATTGAAATGATTCCTGTATCATATTCAATTGTTCCAGCATTATTGTTAATAATTTGTCTTTCTGCATTATTATCATAATAAACCACTCTTAATACACCAGTTCTTGCATCAATGACTCCTGATGCTGAAGCGCCATAGCCGGTACTATCTGTAATAGTTATAACAGCTCGTGTATAATTAATACCTCGATTAATGACCGTAATACTTTCAATTTTACCATTCACAACAACAGCTCGGGCTGTAGCGCCCACTCCGTCACCGGAAACGGTGACCGTTGGAGAGGAAGTATAGCCTGTACCAGGATTATCAATTGAAATAGAAGATATTCCAGAAAATGACTGAGGTATTTCTTCAAAAGCAACTGTTCTTCTTGTTCCCGCTGAATCTAAAACATCAAATTCAGAAGAAGATAATTTGTTTGTAATTGTTCCACGATGTAAAGGTATCCCAAAATTAATAGTATAACTTTTTGATGTAGATAATGTTGGCGTAAATCTTTTTTGTGCTCTTACAATAGTTTCACTTCCAATAATTGCATTTCTATCAGTAGCATCAATATCAGACTCAATTTTAGATTGAACATATCTTGCGCCAAATCTGTTTAAATTAACATCACGATAATTCAAAACAGTGTTTCTTATTGTATTTTTTAAAGTTGCTTCAGTTTGTGTCGTTTTCTTTGGGTTATATTGCACATCACATTCAACAATTAAATATAGATAATCAGGATCAATTATTTCAGTAGAAACAGCTACAATTGCTTTAGGTTTAATTATTTCATCAATAATTCTTTGTTTTTCTGATTCCGAAATATAATAGTTTGATCTTGGTTTTAGTGAAACGAAGACCTTACCATATACAGCTGGAGAATTTTCTTCTCCACCCCAAACAGAAATGGAATCTAAATTGGGATAATTATTTAAAATATATGACTCATAATCTTTATATGAAACTAAACGATTTTGTGATGAGAATTGAGCAGCAGCTGAATACTTAATTTCATCAACGGACTCTCTTTCAGCTCCTCCAGAAGCAGGACTAACAGGCGTAATATTAAAAGTTGTTAAGGATTCACCTAGCGAGTCTGTTATAGAGGATGTTGAGATAAAGTTATTTGCTTTATTTGCAACTGAACCATTCGTAACAACATAATTAACCGTTACAATAGCACCATCTGGTAGTTTTTTACCAACAGCATCGTTACCAAAATAAATTTGATAATTTCCATTTCT
>Ga0222714_10003953_pt1 | contig 14794 bp, 16 predicted proteins | sample C33_3DmetaG_FD_165048 | JGI IMG/M metagenome (GOLD analysis project Ga0222714, IMG submission 165048) | Estuarine water microbial communities from San Francisco Bay, California, United States - C33_3D | ecosystem: Environmental > Aquatic > Marine > Unclassified | place: USA: California... | reverse complement strand
GGCAAACGTTCGGGGGTTCATCGAGCAAGTTTGTACGTTGATGATCCAACGACCGGCGACAGCTTCCCGCACGACGGACATTGCCACAGCGTTTGGTGCCAAGATCAGATCGGCCTGGATGTTGTCGCCCGTTCGGTTGCGCGTGGCGCCACGGTAGATAAATGACAGGTAGCTGAAATTTTGACCGCTGAGGCGAATGCGCTCGCCGGGTTTGCCGTTTTGGTAACGGTGCTGGACGCGCCCGGAACGGTTTGTAACCGTGATGAAATTGGTGATTGCTTGGATTGTCATCAGCGCAGACCGATGCGGGAACGTTGGCTACGGCTGTTTCGCAAGGTGCTCATTGAGCGGTTGTAGCCACCCTCTGCACCTTGGCGTGCGGCAAGTGCGCTGAATTCGCGGACCTGCTCGACCGTTGCATACTCCACGTTATTGATGACCACGGTTTCGAGCGTATAAGTGTTGTGGCCGCCGCTGCTCATGCCGCCGCCAGATGCACTGCTGTCGGGAATGACGTTGGAACCACGGGCGCCAGCGCTGTAACGAGCCATTGCACCAGTCATCCTGCTGGCGGGAATGATGTACTCGGGTTCACCGCCTTCGCCCACCATTGCGCGGGTGGGTCCAGTGACAAAGCCTCCTGTTGCAAAGCCTGGCGTAACGGTCGGCGCAAGATTTGGCGTATATGCGCTTCCGGCTAAATCCAGTCCTGCTGTGCGTTGCATAAATGCCGCATTTCCAGCAGGTGTCCTAGGTTCGACGCCCTGATTATTACCGCCGCTGGCGAGACCGGCGAAGATTTTGGCGATACCGATGGCGATGTACATGCCGATCATGCGGGTGCCTTCTTGAATAAGAATGTCCCCAACGCTCTTGAGGAAGTCGGCAAATACCTGTTGGGCATTCTTGGTGCCCTCAATTAACCCGACAATCCCTTGACTCATCGAGTTAGCAATAGCGTTACCGATACCATCGGCCACGCGAACTGCAAGTGCTTCAAGATCTTTAAGTTCATCTTCACTTCTACTAATAAAGTTCTGCAGCCTTTGACCCGGAACAACATCTGTAACACCAGCGCGTGCTTCTTCAGCTTTGGTTGTGACCCCTTGTCTAATTTCTTTTAACCTATCAAGAATGTCTTTAAACTCATCGTTATCTAATGCTTCAACAGTTTTAATCACATTGTCAAGAAGTCGTAGTTGAGCTTCCTCCATTTGATTGATTACAGCGAGCTGCTCAGCTAGCTCGGGTTTAATACCTTCACGTAGCAGTTCTCCGTATTCACGCTCGTATGCAGCACGATCTTTTTGCTGTTTAATAAGATCGTTAAATTGCTTAAGACTATCCGCGCCGGGAGCAAGTAGTGCCTGAGCTAACTGCAAATCTTCGTTCTTAAGGCCGTTAATTTGCTGTAGTTTTTGTATTTGCTGTTGGTAAATAAGCAACTGTTTGTTTGCCGCAGTTTCTGCGGCACTTGCTGCTCCAGAGGTATCTGTAAGACCAGGCAACGCGGCCATAGGTTGTAGCCGTGCATTCTGTATACCTTTAAACGCTGCGTCTACTTGTTTACTTAAAGCATCAAATTCACCAAACGTAATAGAGGCCCTTTTGACTACAGTTTCATAGAATTGTAGGTCTGCCGGTGTAAGCGTTCCGGGCTTCAGTTTTTCTTGTTCCAGTGCGGCTTTCGCAGGATAATACTCAGCACGAGCTGCGGCTTTTTGCTCTTCAATACGAGCTTTAAGTGCAAATACTTGACGATCTAGTTCTTTCTTAGATGCCTCTTCGTTTTGACGACGAATTTGGTCATTGATTTTGGCGACTCTAATCTTACTATCTTCGTTTGCACGGTTGATGCGTAGAGCATTATCGTATTTGTACCGTTCGATTTGGGTCTGAGCTTTTGCATACTGCAGCTGAGCTTGTTCTTGCGCTGCACGAGCTTCTTCTTCAACGGCCATGCGACCGGTACGGTAGTTTTCAACGGCGGTCTGAACCGTGTTTATGATTTCTGCCTGCTCTGGATCAGCAGACAATGCGCCAGTAATCGAACGCTGCAGCTGCCGTTCACGGTCAAGCAACCGCTGTGTTTGAAGCTCCTCTTGGCGAATCTTGTTTATATAGTCAAGCTCTTGCTCACGCATTCTCATGCGAGCATCTTCTAAACGTCGGGCTGCTTGTAAATCAAAATCTGCTTGTGTGCGCGTTGCTGCACGCACCATGTCAATGCGCTGTTCGTCATAGGCACGTTGTGCATCCGCGACGCGCTTATTGTTATCTTGGATGGCATTAAACAAATCGGCAGCGTTTTTAAGAAGGATTTGCTTTTCGTTTTCTGCAAATTTAAGGCGCTTCTGCTCTTCTATTTTTAGTGCTTTCTCGCGTAATTCACTTGTGCCAGTAGCAGCGCCAGCTCGAAGCTGTTTAATCTCTTGTTCAAACTTTTTAAGGCGTTCTGCGGCGTCCGCCTCTTTATTTATTATGTCTCGCTGTTCCTTGCTCTTACCTACCATTTCCTGTAAATATCCCGTGCGAACTTTTGCAAGCTCTACAAGTTCGTATTCAGTTTTAATCTGTTTGTCTAGTTCTGCAAGCTGGTTTTCATATTCGGCAGTGCCTTTTAATGATTGTTCGTATAGAGCGTCGCCTACTTGCCTAGCTCCAGGGATAAGGTTTATGAGATTTCCTATCGAAGTTGCAATACCATTAAAGAGAAAGAATATAGCCTGCACTCCGCGCAAGGCTGCGTTTAAGATAAAAATGAACGGCCCCGCAAGAATTCCTAAAGTCGTACCTACTGCTTTGGTAACACCGTTCCAGGCTTTTTGAAGTTCGTTGACAGCAGCGGCCGCACCCTGTCCGGCGAGACCGCCAACATCGCCGGTTTGCGCGGTTACAGCTGTAGTAAGTAAATTGCTGGCTTGCGATGTACCGCCGCTTTCTTTAGCAAGGCGTACCTGTTTCTCAAGTTCTGCGGTGAAATAAATACCCTCTTCGCGGATCTTGCTGAAGTTGTCACCGACCGTTGCCAATGTGTTTGACAAGCGTGCGGCCGCTGCTACCGCTTGATCTAAGGCTTGACCGAGGGCACCGCCAAGAATCTGGCCGCCAAATCCTGAACCAACAAATGAACCAAGTACCGAACCGGCTACGCTGCCGGCACCTCCACCGAACAACAAAGGAAAGCCGGCGCCAAGGGCCAAACTTTCGCCCATCTTTCCGATGGATTTTTTAGTTGCCTTAAAACTTGGGGATTCCAATGGGCCGTCTGTTCTAAAACCTCCTGGGGGTTTAGAGGCACCTAGAGCAACTCTCGATCTTTGCCGAAGTATGTCTACAGACCGAGCAAGTTGTGTATTGTACTCTTCTTCCAGTTTATTTTGTTTTTTCTGGAAAGTCATATTTTCCAGTGCTGCGTCAATCTGAGTTTTACCCAGTTCTAGGTGTAATCCTGTGGTATCTTTAATCTCCGCTTGCATTGTACTGGCAGCATCTATAGCACTCTCAAATAAATTTGTCTGACTGTCTAAAGTTTCTTTTACAGCTTTTCCAAGTCCTGTGTCTCCTAACGCTTTACCCGCTTCATAGGTAGCTTCAGCGGCTGTCTTCATTGCTGGGCCGAACGCCATTGCAGCTACAACAGCTGCACCCATTGCGGTCGGAATATCGCCTATACCTTGAAGAATGTGGTTAATTATTTCTGGAATACCGCCTAAAGCATCATTAAATGCTCCACCAAGTTTTTCGACCGCATTGACGACTGTTTCTCCGGCAACGTTCTGTATTGCACCTAAAGGACCAGTATGTGCCGTCATACCAGCGGCAACATCCCCGGCGGCGGTAGATGCGGCTACGGCGCCTTTTCCTAGAGCAAGTGTTCCGGCTGCTAAACCACCTCGAATCAGTGCGTTTTGTGTACCTGTTTGTACTTGTTGAGCAACATTTTGTGCAGCATTTTTTATCTCTGCAGACTTGCCAAACGTAACGGCGTCAAATATTGCGTCTCTTATTGCCGTCTCTTTCTTTCGCCGCTGTTCGACCAACGCCAAACGTTCGTTCTCTAGCTGTATTGACTGCCGAAGAGATTCATCACGAATGCGCGCAATACCTATCTCAACGTCCCTCAACTCCTTTGCGATGTCTGCAACCTCACGGAAGTTCGCCGCTCCAGCCCTGTTTTGAGCTACAGGGCCTATTACTGAAGCGTACGCATCAGGTGCGCCGCGTAGCTTGGCGTAGTGCGCTAAGCGGGCGGAACGCGCTTGTGAAGCGTCGTTTTCTGCTCGCGCCAGATCGCGCAAAGCACCCGCTTGTTCAATTAGTTCCTCTGTTACCCCCTGCTCACGTAAAATCTGGTCTTGAATAAGATCGTTTTGTCGCTGGCGGGCCGCATTTGCCAAGCCCAAGGCGCGTACATATTGCGTGACTGCGTCAGTTTCATCGGTTGTACCGGCAGTTACCCGATTTAGATTTCTTACTGTCTCGTCAAGACTTCTATTGAACGACTTTAATGACGTGTTAGGTCCAAATCTCCGTTTTTCTATCTCGTCTAAACGTCTTGATAGCTCGTTTGTACTTGTGTTTAGGCGATCTAGAGCCTGCTGGCCTTGGACGGCAACATTGATGCTAGCTGTGTAATTTGCGGCCACCGCTGCTCTGCCAGGCTTCTAAACAGTCTACGCAACAAAAAAGCCGCCGGGTTAACGGCGGCGGCGGGCTTTTTCAAATTCCTTTCCCTGGTCCTCGTTAAGGATCTGGAAATAGGCGCTCCAGCCGATTAGCTCTTCGGCTGTCATGGTGGTGCGAACTTCGGTAAGACTTAGCCCCAGCTCTTTGGCGACGCCAAACTGGAGCATGAGCCAACTGTCTTTTCGAAGTTCGGCCGCTAGTTTTTTGGATCAATCGGCTCGGCATCATCGGTAAGGATTGCCAGCATCAGTGCCTGGAGATCCTTGTCCTTGACCTCGTTTTTGAGCACGTCGATTTCGCCGGCACTGAATAGCTTGCTGCCGGATTCGTCCAGTGCTTTGGCGATCAGCAGTTGAAGCGCAAATGCGTTGGCGTCATCCGACTTGGCTTGTTTTTGGGCGCGTTCGCGCTCAGCCATTGTCAGGGGAGCCACCCACATTTCAAACTTGCTGCCGTCAGACAGCTCAACAGTTTTCTTTACGGGCTCCAAGTTGGCTGCCTTCTTGAGGCGGTCAATGGCGCGGACTGGAACAGGCATAACCATTTGTGGTTTGGTTCTACTGTAGCGGACTAGAAGCAATAAAAAACCCCGGCTTTCGCCGGGGCTCGTCCCCTTTGGTCAAACTATCAGGCAGAAGTGCTGAAGTCGAAGGTCGGGGTTGCAGCAGGACGGAAGTTGACGGTTACAGATTGAGCGTCATCAGGGTTGACGTTCAAGCTGGCGGAAGTCAGGGTTGCGTCGAAGCTGATCGAGCGGCTTAGGTTGTCGCTCAAGTTGCCGCCGCTATACACACGGTCGATGTACAGCTTGAAGGCGGCACCGGTTTGTTGACGCTGGAGCACGTCTTCGATCATCCGGTTACCCAGGGCAGCATCCTCGTTGGTCATGTAGACCGTTGCGGTGCCGGTGCCGTCGCCAAAACCAGCGATGTAGCTGCGGAAAGGCACGTACTGGCCGGGGGTTTGGCCGATGGTGGTCACGTCGATTTCGGCGCGAGTCACCTCAAAGCTCCAGTCGCGGACTTGGCCGACAACTGCAAACTCGGCATAAGCAACTTGGAACTCGTTGGGAGCAGCTGCCGTGCCAACATCGGTGATGTCAACAGCAGAACCACCTGCGGTTGCGGACACCTGCAGCGCACCAGTCGATGCAGCGTAGGAAATCACGTAATAGGTGGTAGACAGCGACAGACCGGCGGGAAGGGTGCCGGAACCAGCGCCGCCGGTTTGGCTGTTGACAATGCTGAACTGGACGGGATCACCGACCTTCAGATTGAGGTAGGTCTCAATCGTGATGGTGTCGGTGGCGGTGGCCACGCCGGAAGTACCGAACGTACCGGTGGTTCCAGCGGGTTTGTAGTAGAGGGCGCCGGACGTGCCGGACAGAACGGTGGTGGCCATTGGCTTACCAAAGACGACTTGTGGGCGGGCACTGCCCGGCTTAATACAGGTTAGCGCCTGTTACTAAGCATTACCTACGACAACACAGTCGCAACGTAAGAAGTATCAATCCGACCCACAAAATGCGGCGCGTCATCCGTTGCGGAAAATGTGGGGCCGTTAATTTCTCCCACACGGAAGAAAACGCCGCTAGTGGTTTTTGCGGTGTCGTTCAATGTTTCCAGCACGTTGGCGGCAGTGGTTAGAAGCGTCTGGTTGCGAGCAGGGCCGCGTCCTTTTTCCGTAAAAATGCGGATAACAATTGCACCACGGGCGTTATCAACGCTGCTACTAAGCGTGGGCTCGTTGGTAATGCCGAAAGTAACATTGACGCGAACGTATTCGGTAGTGGTATTAGGTGGGACGGCTGTGATGTTGTCGAAATAGACAGGAACAGCAGGACTTAATCCGCTGAACGCAGACAACAGAGGGTTTTCGACGGCAGCGCGGATCGCTTGGTAGTTCATTTAGACCCTCTGGCTTTGCCAAAACCCCGTTGTACTCCCCGGGCAAGATCGTTGCTTAGGGCGCCGCCGACGTTGTACGTGGGCCACCAGTCAAGGGGCGCCGTACTGATTGCAAATCCCTCGCCGGAGCTGACCTCACCGCGTCGTGCGCCAGTGCGTTTACCTGTAGCCACAGGGTCTTTAATTGGATATTTGTTTTGATCTAGTTGGCTAATAAATCTGCCCTCAACAAGATCCATTGCTTCGGCGGCGTGGTCGGCACCGTTGACGATCTGGAACCATACGCCTGAGGATTTGAACTTAGTTTTTGGTACGTTGCGAAGATCGTACTTATACAAACCCTGGTTGCTGCGCGGTTTGCCTGGGGATTGCCCTTGCTCTACTGCATACCAAGCAGACGAAAACTCACCGCTGTAACCGGGGCCAGCTTCGACAAGGCCGTTCATGATTTCAACGCAAGCGGTTCTGGCTGCGTTTACCGTCGCTTCCTCAATGTCCTTGACCAGAAACTTGATGTCGCGTGCCATTACTGCGGCCTCACGATCAGGGTGTGCATGACGGGATTGTCGCCTCGATAGCTGGTGATAGCGACGATCTTGGCTTCGCGGGTAACGCCAGCCTGGGTGTACTGGATGCGGTCGGCTTCGGTTGGGTAGTAAGTGCCAAGCTCGCTGGTGCCGATAATGACGCGCACGTCGGTTGCTTGGTACAACCCCTCGGATTCACGTGGATCGAGTCGCATAATCACGCCTTTTACGGTGACAGTCGTGTCGTCACCAGTTACGGCGCCAGTCGTAGGATCGTAAGTGCGGGGAGTGGCGGTCTTGATATACGTGATGTTTTGACCCCAGTCCGCAAGGATTGAGGTCGGGAGTGGGGCAAATGTGGTGTCGATTAGGCCCATGTCACCCCCGGAATAGGCGGACTGCGTAATTGGTGGCGCCGCCCATGCAGTACGGACCCAGGTAAGTCTGCAGCCAGGGGTACAGGTCAAACACGTTGTTGACCATGCCTGGGGTCATGGAGCTGTCTTTGTACTTCACCTTCAACTCGCCCAGTTCCACTTGCTCGTACAAACCAGTCGTGCCGGTGCTACCGGTGATGGCGTCGGTGTCGTTGGCAAAGGCGCGGGCCAGCTCGTATGTCGCAACCTTGATTGACGCGGGAATCGCCGTGCAGACCCAGGCAATGCCGTCAACCTTGTAGTCCTCGCGGGGCCACTTCAGCGCTTGGGTTTCGGTGCAACGGTCGCCGTAAAAGCTCAACGCGTCGATCCAGCGGGTGGCGGAAATGATGGCGCGGTTTTTCTGATCGTCGGTTTTGTCGTCCCAGGTGCTCGAATCCGGCACCGTTTCAAAATAGGTGTTGGCTTCCGCCAGCGTCACGTAGCTGTTGGCCGACGCGCCCTTCAGAGTGGCATCAATAGTCGCGGCCACAGTTACATCAGTCTTTGTTTGAGTCTAGCGCCGCTACGCGATCTTCTCGCTTTGGCTGGTGGAGCAAGAATTTTTGCGTGGTAAACATGTGCTCCATCCATTTCAAGCTCGGCAACACGCTCTAGGTGGTCGCCGTAGGTAATGTCCTCGTGCCAGCGGCGATTATTCTGTAACACGTAGAGCCTTACCAGTTTCATGCCCGCTCGCAAAATCTCCGACGCTGAAACCAGCGTAAAGGTCGCAGCACCTAAAACCAATCCTGCTCTTCCTGGTAAGGAAGTAAGGAAACTTGAAGATGTTGCGCTTGAGGTGCGGCGGCTTCGGGAAGAAGAAAATCTTGATATTGCTGCTATCGGGCAGCAACTTCAAGTCAGTTACGACGTGATGAACCAGCTCATCCTGCAGTCGTACAAGAGCACGATGAATACTCCTGTGGTGTTTGAAGTGCAGGAAAAGATTCGCCTCGGTATTGAGGAGTAGGTAATAAAAAAGGCCCCCGTTTGGGGGCCTTCTGCTTGTCCTGAAGATCAGGCGTAAGCAGTGGTGTCGAACGGGGTGTTGACCAGCAGACGGGCCACGGGGACCATCTTGGTGGTGCTGAACACCAGGTTCCAGGAACCAGTTGCGGCAAGGTTGCCGGAGGTGGCAGCGTTGGTGGGGTTGTCGCCAGCGGCGGCCCACTTGGTGCCGGTGATGTGGTAGCCGTAGTGGTAATCCACAGCCAGCACGTCCTGCATGGACAGGATGTTGCGGTCTGCAGCAAGGCGCAGATCCTGTTGAATGCCCTCGCTGACAACGCCAGACTTGAACAGGTAGACCGGATACTTCACCGCGTGGGTGGAAGTGCCGCCGGTCAGATAGGTCAGTTGGTCGTCGATAACGACGCGCAGACCAGCGAAGAAGGGCACTTCGGTGGAACGGACGCCAACACCGCCACCACCCCAGGTCACGGCGCCAGAAGCGGCCAGTGCGGAGGTGCTGAAGGTCAGCATTCCAACCTGTTGCAGGTAGTAAGCAACGTTGGAGTGCATTGCGATCGAGTCAAGCTCGTCGCCGCGCTCGCCCAGTTTTGCCTTGGTGGAAACCACGTTGGCAACGTTCAGGAAGTTGGCCTCGGTCATGGAACCGGGGACACCAGCGAACGACTTGTCGCTTTGGTTGGGGCCAAGGACGCCAGCGCCGGAAATGCCGCCAAACAGACCAAGCAGTTGAGCCGACAGGGTGCCGGTCTTCAGCTTGTTGATGGCAGCGGTCAGCTGGTCGCGGACGTGAGCCAAAGGATCGGCGCCAGAACCGAGCTTGCTCAGGTCGTCTGCGGCGTAGGCAAAACCACGGTGCAGCAGGGTCATGATCTGCTCGTCGGCAGTCACGTTCGAGGGAACGAGATAACCGCCGCCACCACCCCAGGTGCTGTTGCTAAGGATTTGGGTCTCGCTAGGTGCGATGGGGTCAAAGAAGGGCACGCGCACGCGAGTGCCGCCAGCACGTGCATCAAGGGCAGCGTTGCGCTGGATGATGCCGCTTTGGACCCACTTGGACTGCTCGAAAATGCCTTCAGAGGTGTACTGAAGGAATTCGGGGCGAGTAACAAGGTTCGAGAGGAATGTTCCTCCCGAGTAGTTGCCGTTAAAGGCAGACATGGTTAGCTCCGGTGGAGTTGTTTACGGGGTTGCGCCCCACAGGGGCTTACTTGCCGGCTTCTGCTTTCAACAACCTGGCTTTGTCGGGATTGTCAGCCAGCATCATCATTTGCTGGGTAACATTCCAGCCCTCTTGGGACCAGGGGTTGGCTTGGCCGGGAAGTGCGGTGGCGCGGGCACTACCCGCTACACCCATGCCTGCGCGATTCGTAGCAGCAAAATGATGCTCGTAACCACTGCCAGGGTTTTTTAAGTTGGCGATATACTCGCCAACCGGAACTTCCACACCGCCAACAACAGCCACAGGCTGTCCATCTTTGGTGCGTAGGTTCTCTTGCACTAAACGATACAACTGATCAGGTGCCAATGCACCAGCGTTGGAAAGTTGAGCGATGGCAGCCGATTTCACTTGTTCTTGTGTGAAATTGGCTTCCATAGATGCGATCTTACTGTCACGCTCACCTAGTTGCTGTTTGAGATCTGCAACCGTGTCTTGCGCTTGCTCCCACAACGTGCGGAATTCGCCTGATTCCGCCAACTTGGTCGTTTGTGCTTGCTCTTGAGCTTGCTTTAGCTCTTCGAGTTGTTGCTGGATCGTTTCACGGTTTTCGCGGTCCTTGCGGCGTTCGGCAATAAGCTCCTGGTTTTTCGCACGAAGGGCTTCGATTTGAGCGGCCAAATCCGAGCTTTCAACCACAGGTTGAGGAGCAGCAGCCTCCACAGGAGTTACTGATGCTTGCTGTTCTTCAGGCACAGTGTTGTGTTACATGAACTGTTCTAGTTTACGACAGAAGAGTTAATAGGTGCCATCGTCAAACTCTGCGGTGTCGGACACTGCAACTTCCCCGTCGGTAACAGTGATGTTGGTTCCAGCGGTCACGCTTGCTGGGTCGCCTTGGTCGCCTTTGGGGATTGTGAAATTGAAGATTGCGGCGGTACTGCTGCCGCTGTTGGTTACAACAACATTGCTGCCGGCAGACCCGGTCGTGACGGAACCGACAGTGATGGTTGCGGCTGTGCCGGCAGGTCCTTGGGCGCCAGTTTCACCTTGAGGACCTTCGGGACCTGTGGCACCGGTCGCGCCGGTGTCACCTTGGATGCCCTGTTCGCCCTGGATGCCTTGATCACCCTGCGGGCCTTGGGGTCCGGTCGCACCAGTTGGTCCGGTATCGCCTTGGGGGCCTTGGGGTCCGGTGTCGCCTTGGATGCCTTGTGGACCTTGCGGGCCGGTGGCACCTGTTGCGCCCGTAGCGCCAGCGTCGCCGCGTGGAATCGTGAAGTTGAAGACGGCGGCTTCGGATGTGCCGACATTCGTGACGCTGGCGTCGGTACCGGCATCGCCAGTCGTGGTAGTGCCGACGGAAATGGTTGCGGCGCTACCGCTGCCACTTCCACCTAGATTCCCGCCGACTGTTAGCTGACTAATTTCGGTGCGGGTGGCAAGCTCAATGCCGTCACCCCAGTCGCTTGCCTTGGGGCCGTAAATCGTCAGGCTGTCGGTGTCGATATACCAGTCGCCGTCGGTGCCGAGGTTTGCGGCGGGGGCGCCTTTGCCCGAATGGATGGTGTTGAGGTTGTCTACACGCTGGGTTAGACGGACTAATGCCGTGACCTGCGCCAGGGTGAGTTCTTTGGTGGCCATCAGCGGCTAAGCAGGTCAATTAGACGGTCAACCTGATTTGGCTCCAGTGCTTCTTGGCGGGCTTGCATGTCCTCGTCGCCTGTGTTTTCGGCGGCTTCGGGTAAGGCCAAGGCGTTTTCGGTGCTGGCGGTAAGCTCGTCTTCGATGTTGATGTTGTCGGGCAGGATTTCGCCGCGTCGCAGGATTTCAAGCAGCATCGCGTCGCTAATCTTGCCTAACTCGTTCAGTTGGGTCAGAACAGACACGTCTTGACCAATCAGGCGGTAGTAATCGAAATCGCGGTCAATTGTGATTTCGGGCGGTTCCAAGCCCACGTACTGCGCGGCAAAGGCAAAGGCTTGGTTGAGGGCGCTTTCCAGCTCTTGGCTGATGATCGACAGCACGCTGTTGCCTTGGGCTTGGTCGATGCGCTTGGCTTCGGCGGATTCAGCAACAAATTTTTGGCCGAACAGCTTGGTAAAGCCCAAACTGGACATTTGCATCTCTAGGGACTGGAGTTCATTTGCTTGGGCGTCGAAGCTGGTCGCGTCGGCCTGCACGTAATACGCCTTGTTGCCCGGTTGCATAGCAATGGCGTAGTTGACGCCCATCGTTGCGCTGCCAGTCGTGTCGTCCCAGCCCTCAAGAACCAGCGTGGGCATTGCAGCGATGTGCAAGGCGTGAATTAGGTCGGCTTGGCGTTGGTAGTGGGTCAGGTTGAGGTTGGCGATGTCCAGCAGCGGCGGCAAGGACTGCAACATGCCCCGACGGTTGCTGTAAATCGGCACCAGGGGGATTTCGGGCAGGCTGTAGTCGCCGGTTTCACTGAACTCAACAACGTCTTGACCCAGCGTGTACAGGTCGTACTTGCCGGGGTAGATCACCCGCATTTGCTCGATTTGTTCCTCGCCAAAGTCGTTTAGAGGGCGGGTCGTGTACTCGTGGATGCGGACTTGAGTAAGGGGTGCGCCAGGCATGGTGCTGGCTTGACGCCATCCCCAGATTTGGGCGGCATCGACGTGGATGAAGTACGGGCGGCGGCCTTGGGCGCGTTCTTCCGCAAGATTTCGCGCTCCCATTGCTGCGGGGTAGTCCACCAAGATTGCGCTGTGGCCGTAGGTGAGGCTGCTAACGAGGGCGCGGCGGGCATACTCGTTGATATTTGAACCGATGCCGTCGATGTTTTGCGCTAAATCCAGCCAGTACTGATCACCCTCGATGTGGATGGGTTTACGGAGAATTGCGCCAGCGGCGGTTTCGATTAGACGGCTTGTATATGGGCTAAGGACGCTGCGGGCAACGCGGGTTTCGTATGCGTCGTCGTCCTCGCGGGGTTCTTGGGGCAGATATTTCTCGCTTTGGTCGCGCAAATACTCGGTGCCGTTGGTCACGGCGGCCATCACGCTCCAGGCGGTCATCATTGCGATGACATCTAGGCTGCGGACGAACGGGGACTCGCTGACTACAGCTCCTGTAGGTGGGATGTTGGCGCTGTAGACCACGGCTTGACTCCTACTTTGTACCTATTTTGGCAGGTTAATCACCCTCGTCTTCGTCCTCTTCCTCGATAGGAATTAGGACTTCTATGCCTTGGGCTACTTTGGCGACAAATGCGCCAAGGATTGCCGGGCTTTGAGGAGTGGGAAACACAAAAGTCGCGGTGGTTGTGCCCTCCTCGGCGTCAACCTCGATATGGATACAACCGCCGCTGACTGTTTCGATCATTAGCCGTGATATGCAACAGCAATAATTGGAACAACACTGGGAGTTCCAGAGCTGATGGATGCAATACGCATACGGATGCGATTAGAGGGTTTACCGCTGTAGTAGTAGGCAAACTGACCGTTGCTATTGATAGTTTTGCTGGTGTCGAGTTCGAACCAGGTGCCGCCGCCGTTGAATTGGGCTTCAAAGGCCAAGGTGAAGTTGGCGCTGCCTGTCACGATTGCGGCGAAAGTGAACTCGCTGCTGTCGGCGTGGACTTCCAGCGCGTCGTTCACAGAGGTGAGGGGGGTCGATTCGTGGTGTTCGACCAGATTGGTGCCGCGAGAGATGGTGAGGGCCATTATTTCCTCCGTTTTTTGGCGGTCTTAGCTGCTTTTTTGAAGGCAGCGGCGGTGGGGGCGCCCTTCGCGCCAGGCTTTCGCATCTTTTCGCCGGAACCGGCGGCAATGCGCTTGCGCTTCGCGTTGATGTTGCTGTACAAGCCGCGTTTAGCCACTACTTTTTGCCTCCTTTTTTGGTGCCCTTAGGCTTTTTCTTGGTGCCGTAGTGACCGGGCATTGGCTTACACCTGCTACCACACACGATAGTTGGTTTTACCGAGGGCTTCTGGTTTGGCAAGATTGAAAGTTTGCAGGCAGAGGTAGCCCAAAGCGTCAAAAGCGTGGTCAACGCCAAGGTTTTTGTTGGGAAGACCTGTGCCGGGGGCGTAAGTCAACGTGCGGAGGGATTTGATTAGTTCTTTGCACTTGGGGTTGATAAACAGCCGGCGGGTTCCAGAGGCGTCGAGGAGGGCGGTGTTGACGCAGGTAATCTTGTCGCGGATTTTCCACGGGCTACGCGGACTGGACACCGTAAAGCCGGACTTACGCAAGATGTTGTGGTCGGTGGCGCCAACGCCGCTGGTCTTGCGGGCGCCACCCGTTGGGTCCGGGCACGTGATGATGCGACGCTCCACGCCGTAGCGGGATTGGATTTCTTCGCATAAATCCCAGGTGGTGGCGCCGCCGGTCATGATGATTTCGTCGAAAACCCACAGCACGTCGCCCTTTTTGACCGCGCAGATCGCGCTCATGGGGTCGATGTTGAAGTCCACCCCAATCAACAAGGGCAAAACGGGCAAATCTTGGACGGTTTTGTCGATGTTGTCGTCCGAGAAGCTGATGGCGACCAAGCCCGAGAGGTTTTCGAAGCTCGCCTCGAATTCTTGGCGGAAGGTGCGGGCGTCGAGTTGGGCGCGAGCAGCTTCGATCTCTTCCGGTGGGACGTTATCGCCGTCGATCGTCGTGAACTGCCACCGTTGCCAGTCCGGGTCGTCTTGTTCGCAATAGCACCAGAGGTCGTAAAACCAGCTCGCGGTGCCGTCTGGGGTGGAAATAAACAGTGCCCATCCCTGTTTGTCGGCTAACGCGGGTCGAATCACCTCAAACCAGACCTCGCTGGACATGAACGCGGCTTCGTCCAGCACCACGCCAGCCAAACTTCTACCTCGCAGGGCCATCGCGTTTTCCGTGCCCTTCAACTCGATCGTCGAGCCGTTCACCAGCTCAATCTTTAGGTCTGTCTCGTTCTTGCTCTTGATCCACGCCTTCGGGACCAGCTTTTTCATCACCTTCCAGGCAATGTCCTTCGCCATCCGGTATGTAGGGGCCGCGTAAAAGAATGTTTCGCCCGGCCTCTCGATCGCCCCACGCAGCAATTCGATGCATGACAGGTAGCTTTTCCCAAATCTTCGCCCGGCAACCAGGACCCGGAAGCGTTTACGGCTACTAAATACTT
>Ga0222714_10003952_pt1 | contig 14796 bp, 11 predicted proteins | sample C33_3DmetaG_FD_165048 | JGI IMG/M metagenome (GOLD analysis project Ga0222714, IMG submission 165048) | Estuarine water microbial communities from San Francisco Bay, California, United States - C33_3D | ecosystem: Environmental > Aquatic > Marine > Unclassified | place: USA: California... | reverse complement strand
AATTATTAGTTTGAGCATATTTTGAAGCAGAGCCAAGAACAGGCATAATTTCGCCCGTTTTGATGCCTTTAGTATTTATTCTTGTCGAATCAAAGCCCAAGGTTTCGTCAAATAGTTGTTTGCCCTCTTCTAAGAACTTTTCAATTGTTTGACCACCGAGTTGGTTTTCTACAAGTTCCCTAATTTTTTCAACCGAGGAAATACTGTCATTGTCCTCAAAAGAATGCATTGAAACTTTATTATTTTTAATTGAAATCAATGCTTCTCTAAACAGTTTCTTTTTGGGGTCAAGACCCTCGCTGAACTTATTAAGAATGAAACCCAAATTATCCATTACGGAATCAGAATCTGAATCATTGTTGTTGTGGGCTACATCTTTCGCATATATAGCAAAAACAGAATTCAAAGTTGGGGCGGATGTATAGCCAAAAATTTCTCCCCGCACTCTTTTATCGTTGAACGCTATTTCAATATCTTTCCAATCGGTATCGGGGTCAATATTGTAAGACATGGCGAACTTTGCACCGATAAAAGTGTCACCAACTTTTGAGCCTTGTTTCTTGATTTGTTCAAGCGCTGGTGGGTCAGACGCTGTTGAGTTGATGCCTAATGTTTTTAAAACTTCCGCATAATGGGCGACATGAGATAGTTCATGTACAGAAACACCTATTTGATAATCGTCGGTTCCTGCAATTTTCACAGAACCGTTAAACATGTCCCCTTTTTCCATGGCGTCACCGCCCGTACCAACATTACTTATCAGCAAAGAGTCAGCATAAAATCTTGTTGCTGAAATTATTTTTCCGTCAGGATAATCCGCTAACCACGCATAAGCCGCCGCGGTTTCAGGTCCGCCGTCACCTGTTTGATGTATCTCAAATGTGAATGCGCCACGCAACGAAGGGTTGTCTTGCATGTGCAATTCCGCTCCCGCAAGAGCCTCAACAAAACCTCTCCCCAATTCTTTACGGATGGCGTCACGACCGCCCTCTGTCTCCAACATTGATTTGATTTTTTCTAGTTGGTCAGCGGTGTTTCTTAATCGTTGCTTTGAGGCATCATCAACCCCATCTTCATCAGATTTGTTTCTTAGTCGAGAAATCCTTATGGTTAACAAATCTCCTCTTAAATCATTCATCCCACCATCAAGCATTTCTTTCATACTTCTTGACTTTGGGATACCCATTTTCGCAATTAGTTCATCACCATATTCTTCAACTTCTTTGTTTTTTGCATCGGGCACATATTTGTCCAAAAGTTTTGTAATTTTCGCATCTAATTCTGTGTTGAAAGAGTCGGCGTCAAATGTAACTTTTGCTAAATCATCTTTTCTTATTGAAGCATCAGGCGGAGACGCATTTACGTTGTCCATATCTGCTCTTTGTGTAGCAAGATTAGATTTCCTGTTTTTTCTCCTAAGAAAAGCAATTGCTGCTGAAGTGTATTTGGAAGAACCAACAGCGTGGATTTTGTCAATAATTTTATCTATTTCTGCACGCTGCTCTTTGCTGATTTTACCTTTTCGTTCAAGACGATTAAGAGCAAGGTCAGCGACATCTCGCCCAACTGTTCGCAATAAATCAACACCTACCAAAGTAACTGCCGACATCGTTCCAGAACCATCAACCTGCATATAGTCAAGGGCATTAAGTGTTGTCAATGCTGTCAATGCCGCAACTTTAGTGGCACCGCTAACTTTTTTGTCTTCAAGAATTTTTTTGCCTTTTGTAAGCATGTCGCTGACTTCTCGTCGCGATGCACGAACGGCTCGTTTAGCCAAAGCCATCCCCGGTACAAGACAGTTAGACATTTGCATGTCTGTAAATTGGTTTGCATTCGGTGTCCCCGGTGGGCACCGCAATTTCCCTGAAGCATCAACAATTACGCCAGCGGCACGAGCAGCACGCACACCAACAGATTGAAGACTTGGTTTATCTTTAAGGCTCGGTCCTAAAAAACCTTTAAAAAGAAGAACATTCTGTTGAACCGACGAAATAGATTTCGTGTATAGAGCAACCCTGTCATTCGCTGTGAATGCGAGAGACGAATTCATCGTCTCACCTACTTAACCTTCGACTGAGTCTGAGGCACCCTCGGATTGGTCGTCAGCAACTTCGTCGTTTGCTTTATGCTTCTTCCTAAACTTCTTAGGTTTTTCAGCAACCGACTCTGAAGACTGTTCTTCAACTGCAACATTTTCGCTGAGAACAACTGGTGTTTCAACTGCAGGTGATTCTTCAACAATAGATTTTACTTCAGCAACAACTGGTTTGCTGTCAGTAGGTGTCGGACTTGATGCAACGAAACCTGACTCTGAAGGTTGACTTACTTTTTTCATTTAAAGTCACCATTGTTTTCTTCAATTTCAAGAGCCAACATCTCAAATTCCATCAAAGAACCCAAAAGGCTCTTGGCTTCATCTTCAGAGATGGTGTTTTCCATGCTTGCCCAATTCTCGGGAATCATGTCTTCTTTGCCAAGTTCTTTAGCACGCTTCATGATGTGAGCCTTAGCCGCTGCTTTGTCTTTTGCGCGACCAAATGCTTGGATTGCATTTTGAAGGTCTGCCTCATCTTTGATTGGGTATGAGCCATCAGGAAGAGCCATTCCGCCCTTAGCCATTTCTGCACGCTGGTCTTCGCTGTACATACGCTTAAGAGCAAGGTCTGCTACTTCAGCGTCAATATCTGCGGCTTCTTCAGCATCGTACTCGTCGTATCCGAGAACTTCGCCATCAATGCCTACGAACACATCGTAAGATTTGCCGTCTACGCCTTCAATTTCTACCGCGTAAGCGTCATAGCCTTCAAACATGTCTGCATCAACTGCTACAACTTCGCCTTCAATTGACTTAGTTGCGATTGATGCCGCCTCATCAAACGAAATAACTTTTTCACCCGGAACAGCAGCAACTTCACCAATCAAATCTTGGTTAAGGAGATGCCAGCCCATGCATTCGCCGTTTGTTCCATCAAAGTACGCTTCAACGGCTTTTCCATCTTTGCGTTCAATGTCAACAACAAAGATGTCTGTTTGGTCTGCGTAACCAGAGTCAAGAACTTTGCCAGCGAACATGCTTTCTGCGATACCTTCAACTTCAAGAAGTGTTGGCATTTCGCCGTGCGGTTCGCAACCACCTGGGCAGTTAGCGCAAATATCTGCACCGCCCGGATACATCTTGCGTTCAATTGCGCAAACAAATGCTTTTTCGTCGCCATCAAACTCTGCAGTTTTTACGCCCATGGACTCCATGCGCTTCTTGCGAGCCTTTTTGCGGTTCTTTAGCATTTCTTCAAGTTCGCCCCACATTTTTTCTTCGTCTTCATTGACTTCGTCGTATTCTTCTTCGTCGTCGTCATCGTCATCATCCATAGCCTTTGGCATGTCTTCATCCATAGCCTTTGGCATGTCTTCGTCTGCCATCATGGTGCCGTCAGGCATCATATGCATACCTGCCTTCTTTTTCTTTTTCTTAGGCATGGCACCCATTCCGTCATACATTTTTTCTTCATCATCCTCTGATGATTCTGCGTCAACTGCTTCTGACGCCATGACTTCCATTTCGGAAACAGGCTTAATTTTCTTTGGTTTCATATCATCAGTCTTTTCTGTTGACTCAACCCATTCGGTTTCAAACTCTTCACCCTTAACTGCGACTGCGACTGCGCCGCATTTGCCACAAACTTTTGCGCCCGGCTTGTATCCGCATTCGGAAAGGTCTAAACCTTTTGCACACTTAATCCCGCCATCAGCGAGAAGTTGGACTGTCGGTGTTTCTGCCATGTTATTTTTTGACTCCTTGTATTGCATTGTTTTTGCAACGCAACCCGCTGGATTGGAACAACCATTACACGGCGTCAAGCGCTTTGCGCCTGAAACCATACAATGATATTTGATTGATTTTTCTGGTAAGCCTGTATTAGAAGTATAACCCATAATAGTGTGTGTATCTTGCTAGAAAATGAACATCATCCGATGTCTTCAATATTTTTGATTACATTGCTCAACGCTTGGTATGCCTCGTCATCAATTTCAGCGATGTCAAATATTTCAACACCAAATTCTGTTGCTTCTGATTTGATTCCGTAGTGGTCTAGAACTGGGTCAAGTAACTCTTTAACCCCATAAATGTTCTGCGTTTCAGCCTTCACCAAAAAACTTGCGGTTTTCATCTCAATTTCATCCATCCCGCCAGCAAGAAGTACTTCTTGCATAAGTTTGTAGGCATCCCGAAGTTTCTTGAGGTTTCTGGCGTTAATTACACGACCAGCCTTAACCTCAACATCTTCTTCAAGTTCTTTCACCATGTCGGCTAGAGCAGCGGCTAGGGCGGCAATCATTTCTTTACCCCCACCTCCACCACAAGAACCACCACATCCACACCCACCTGGCTTGGACGCCATAGGCATTTCTAAGGTTTCGCCATCTTCGTCTTCGCCTTCCACAACCCAGTTGTCATCGCCTGTCATGTAAGAAATGAACTCGGGTTCAGTGTTCATGAACTCACGAAGAGCCTCGTAAGCCTGCTTGTTTGCCTCTTCTTCATTATCCGTCTCAAAATCAGGTTCAGTTCCGACAGCCATACGGTCGGCGACCTCTTCCATCATCATCGCATTCTTCTCTTCCGTGCCCATATCACCGAAAATATCAATCACATCTTCGATTGTGAAAGAGCCATCTTCCTTGCGTCCTGCCAGACGAGCAAGACGCTCATTCCATTGAGAGTCATTCCAAATTGAACCATTCGCAATACCGCGAATCTTCTTACGGCAATTCTTCATGCCGGGGTGGTGACACCCTTCGTTCGGCCAGAGTCCTGTGGTTTCGTGGTGAAGCCACGCGCAGATGTTGTTCAACGGATACAACTCTGGATGGTTGGCAAGAATCACGCGACAGCGACGGAACCCACCTGGCTTACGCATGATTGGTCTCCAGTAACGGAGGAGGCGCTCAAGATTCCCACGGCGTGGTCCATAGCCACGCAGAATATCGCCGGTGATGATTTCCTGCGGGATGAGACCGCCGAGCGGGTCAGCCTTCTCAGGTGCTTTCGGCTTTACGCCAACTGGAACTTGCGGGTCTTCTTCCATGTTGTATCGGTCAACAAAACGGCGCTCTTCATCTGTCGTTGACGGCGTGCTGTCGCCATTCATATTTAGATAAACCAATTTTGGTTTTACTTGTGTTGGTTCGCCAAACATGAATTTTCCGTCTTCATAGTGATATGAAAGACGAAGGGTACGGACTTTGCCTGTCTCTGCTCTGTGGTCAAAGACAACTTGGTTCGCATCAGATTCTCTGATTCTTACTGCCCCACCGAATTTGCGAGACAAAGCGTTCGCTAGGTTGGCAACTCGTCCAAGTTTTGGGTTTTGTGCTGGAACGCCGTCATCGTCACGCTCTTCTTGCTCGTTTTCATTTTCGTTTTCTTTTGCTCGTTCCATGAGTTGGTTAAGCATTTCCATCATTCGGCGTTTCTTGAATTGCTCCATTGCGCGGACACGCATCATTCGTTCAAGTGTCGAACGGTCATGAGCCTTTGCTGTTGGTTCCATGCCTTTTGAACGCAGTTCTTCACGAACAAATTGTTTTTGTTCTTTCTTGAAATTTTTATCGTTTTCAATTGCTTCAAGCGCTTTTTGATAAATGTCTTGCATGTCGTCATTTTTCTTGGTGTTTTGGTAACGCTCAAGTAAGCGTCGTCCTTTAGCCGCAAGTTTTGACGCATCTTCCATATTCTGCGGAACTGGTTCACCCCATGCGGCGGCTGAAAGTGCAAGCCTTGTTGGTTTACCGTTGTCGTCTTTCATCGGACCGCTTGGGTTAGTGAAAAAACGAGTAAGGAATGAACCTTTGCGTCGCATTTTTTCTGGTGTGTTAGCAGGTCCTTTTACGCCGGGTTTTAGGTTTGAACCTTGCTCCCTGTTGAAATGGCGTCTACCAGCGGCTGTAAGCCCACCTTTAGGGTCTTTTAGTGGTTCGTCTGCTTTGATACTGATGGTTCCTGTAAGTTGGTTGGCTCCATGGAGAACAGGTGAAACTTCGTATAGTTCGACTTTTTTCAAGATATTTGCTTGGCGTGATGGGTCAAAATCTGCGTCAAGTGTTTTATAACCGATTGACCATTCTTGTTCTTCACCGAAGAAGGAAACATCCGAGAATGCTTGGCGTCCACGCTCTGATTTGAGGTTGAATTGCACCCGTGCGTATACCCCTCCGATTCCAGCCGCCTTCATCTTTGCTGGAAGTCGTGGGTCAGTACGAGGAACTTCATAGATTTCTAGAACTTTTCCAATTGGTTCATTCCAGTTATGACCCCATACAACACGCGGTTTGCGTCGTTTTAGGCTCTCATTGAACGCCCCTGAAACGATGATGTCGCCAACTGAGTCTTTGTTGCCAATGCCTGCTACGAATGCTTCAACAATGCCTTGTGCTTCGTCAATGTTTACTTGACCTTGTACTGCTTTGTATTCTGTGAGTTCTAGTGATGTGTTTGGCATGATGCTCCTAAGGCTCATACCACAATAAACTATTTTGTTGCTATGGAATGCAACACTTTCAGTAAAGTAAGGGGGTTTTACTGAAACTTAATCAAATCTGAATCGTAAACGGCAACGACAGTTGTATGTCAATGACGGAGGGGCAATTGGGTCGCCCGGAAACCTAAGCATCGCTCCGCCCACAGCAAAACCTTCACCAAAATCTACTGTTTTCCCATCCAAAAATTGATGTGCTGTACGAACTTTAGAATCTTGACGGGTTGTCCATGTTTTGGTTAAGCCACCGGAGTCTTTACCTGCAAGATAAACGCCAGAGTTGAACGCTGTTTGCGCTTCATGTTCCGCCATGGCGCGACGACGCTTGCGAAGCAAATTGATAAAAATAGCGACAAGAGCAAGTCTTAAAAGCGCTGATTTATCTTCATCATCTCCCGATGCAAGTGCAACAAGTACAGCAGATTGAATTTCTTCAAGAGTTGTTTGATTCGCTTGTTGCATTCGTGCAATTTGCTGTTGAGTTAATTCCTCTAATTCCTCTTCGTCAATTTCGGCAGGTGAATTAGTTTTTGAGGAAACATAATCTTTTGCTTCATTGCAGATTGCGACTATCACTGGTTTGATGTCATCGTTTAATTGCTTATTCCAAACTTCTGTATCAAAAAACATTTCTGCAGTTAAAACACCCGACGAAAGTGCCTTCAAAGATTTTTTACCGAATGCTTTTTCTGTTACGACTCGTTGCTGTCTTTCAAATAGACGCTCAAGGGCTCTGTCAAGGATTTCTGTCCATCTGTCTGTATCGGAGTCAGCCTTATTTTCAACTTCTTCCATGAACTTTTGTTGCATTTGTGCTTGGACGCTTTCAAAGGCGCTCAATTGTTCTTCGGGGGAGATAGCGGCTGTTTCGGCAGGTTGCCCTTCTCCTTCAGGGACAGGGATAGGCGCCGGCGGTGCAGGCTGAGGCATTTCAGCAGCACCTTCCATTGGTGGTAAACCGCCAGCAGGAGCACCTTGGTCAACACCAGCCATATCAACAGGCTGTTGCTCTTCAGGTTTGAATGGTTTTTCGGTGTTGGCAATAGGTGTGAGGTTCGGGTTAGAGAGAAGCGAATCGGCAAGTTCGGACTCAACTTTTTTCCTACCTGTTGAGTCGCGGTATTCATTCACGGAAATTAAACCCTGTTGAAACTCGTCCATCGTGTATCGCTCACGCTCTTGTTTAGCGATAATTAGAATTGGAATTTGCGATGTGTCAAAGTCAACATAGTATTTATCGTCAAGTTCATCAAGTGCTCGACTGATTTGATGAAGATGTGGTGTCATTGTTTCCATCCAAAAGACACGCAATTCTTCGGATGCATTGCTGAATGTTCTACCCGATGCGTTACCTATGACTGATTCAGGGACACCGAATGCTGAAAGAATTTCTTCTTTTTGAATTTGCCTCAATTGTATGTATGCGGCGTCACGAGGCGATGCGGATGTATCAACATAATCAACACCGTCGGTTGAAGCAATAACACTTGTGTAGCCAGTCCGAGAAAGGTTGCCTCGGAAACGAGATTTAAGTTCTTGTTTGTCGTCTTCTTCCATGTCTCCACGGACAACAAGCAGTCCGCCGGGTCGTCCATCGTTCAACAAATAGTTGCGGTTGTATAGTTTTGCAAGGTTTTCTAATTCAATAGCAATTCCTGCTGATTCCATCGGCGTGATGGACAAATATGGGTCAAGTGGATGCGGTCGTCTAATCCAACAAACATCATCTGGTTTCAAAATAACTTTTGTTCCGTTTCGTAAATCAACTTCATATCCCGAAACGAATGTTCGTGCGTCAGGTATCGGTGATGTGTGTTGTGGTGGGAGAAGGTGAAGAGCAATTATTCTTCCATCTCTTCCTTTGACTTTTTCTATGAATGCGCCGCGTGTGCTCATCAAAAGTTGTGATGAAAGCCTGTAACGGAATATGAAAGAATTTTCTCCCATGTTTGATTTTGAATTCAATAATTCAAGAATCGGACGGTCAGTTGTGACTACTGCACCTTGCTGGTCATTGTTTTTTCTGAGCATGATTGGAAGTTTTGCTTGGTTTCCCGCAATGGCATCAATGCATCTAAAAACCCAAGTTACTTTTTGGCTTCCCTCTCTATAGGCACGCTCAATATCCCAACCATCCCTATAAGGTTTGCCCGCTCGACCTGCATCAAAAGCGATTGGTGCACCAGCGTTGAGGATTGATTTTTCTTCAACACGACTCAAATCCTTGTTTAAATCCTTGTTATTGAAATTGCTGTTCCACGCCATTATTCAGACCCCAACAGATATCCGAAAATTCCGCAAGTTATACCCCCAACTATTAAACCAGCAGGCAAAAATATAAGACATGAACCCACTGTTGTCCCCAAAATAAATAAGACCATTAAACAGTTTGCCGCAAATTGTCGGGTTAAATATTTTTTGATTTTCAAAAATTTGTCCATCTAGACCATAACCCTAGCAAAAGTGAGACTCAAACTATAGTACCTTATTGCTACTCACAAGATTGCGGAAACCATGACTGACTGGAAATCTGTTTACGAATTTTTACAACCCAAGGAGCCTCCATTCTGCCCCGAGGAACCTTCTATAACCCAAAAAGTTTTTTTGAGAACATACGCTCTTGAAGCACTGTTTGGGGGTGCCGCGGGAGGAGGTAAATCTTCGGCTTTACTTATGGCGGCACTTCAATATGTGGATGTCCCAAATTATTCGGCTATTTTGTTCCGTCGAACATACGCCGACTTAGCGCTTCCCGGTGCTTTGATGGACCGTTTCCGTGTATGGGTATCAAACTATGATGATGTGCATTGGAACGCAAACAGTTATGTAGCCACATTTCCATCGGGTGCTCGTATATCTTTTGGTTACCTAAATAATACGAACGACTATTTGCGCTATAAAGGTTCCGAATTTCAATTTATCGGGATGGACGAAGTAACCGAAATCCGTGAAACAGATTATAGATACCTGTTTTCTCGTCTTCGTCGTCCTGCCCAAGGTGAATTATCAAAAGTTCCTTTGCGTATGCGTGCCGCTTCCAACCCCGCCCCTAATTGGGTTCGGCAAAGATTTATAGTCGAAGGTAAACAGGAAGGTCGCATCTTTGTGCCCTCGTTCCTTACTGATAATCCGGGGATTGACGCAACTTCATACAGACAAGCGCTTTCTGCTCTTGACCCCATTGAAAGAAGACGACTTGAAATGGGTGACTGGTGGGCAACAACCCTTGGTTCACTTTTCGATAGAGCGGATTTTCCGATTATTGACCACACAGAAGTCCCACAAATAACAAGTTCCGCTAGGGCGGTAAGATATTGGGACTTAGCGGCTACCGAACCTTCCCCAAATAATCCAAATCCAGACTGGACAGTAGGAACATTAATGGTTTTTGACGGAGGTATTGCCTACATTATGGATGTCCGTAAAATTAGGGCAAAAGGTGACAAAGTTGAGGCTTTTATTGCTAGAACTGCTGAAGAAGATGGCAAAAATGTGGCAATTCGTATGGAACAAGAACCTGGGTCTTCAGGTAAAGCCCTTATTGACCAATATGCGAGATATGTTGTGCCGGGTTGGGATTTGCAAGGTGTGCGTCCAACAGGGGATAAAGAGACAAGGGCAAGACCTTTTGCGGCGGCTGTCGCAAACGGTAATGTCCGTTTGGTTAGAGGTTCTTGGATTACTGATTGGTTGGATGAATTTGCTTCTTTCCCTGAAGCGTGTGACCATGATGACCAAGTTGACTCTGCGGTTGGCGCTTTTATTTTTCTTACTGGTTTAGGGTTGCCGCAACGAGGGCGTGTCAGTATCATCGTCTAGGCAAAGCAATTCCAAAAATAACCTAATTAACTAACTTAACTAAAATTGAGGTAAACCAAAATATGACTTCCAATAAATCCGAACAGCCAAATGTTCTATCTCCAATAGATTCATTTCGCGATTCGCTACAAAACTTGGATAGCAATTTGAAAAAAATTGTTGAAACCAATGATGTTCAAACGGTGCTTGATGCTTTGGTTGCACTTCACGCAATCAAAAGCGAAATCGGTGTTTTGTTTACTCAGTATCAAAATTTGATAATGAATATCATCCCTGACTATGAATGCAAAGCATCGAATGGTCAAGTAATTGAAAAAAAATCCGCTACCGATAGAAAAGGTTGGCAACATCAGCGAATTGCTGAAGAAGTTCTTAGGCGTTTAAATGACTTGTCTGTTGACATGGATACAGGGGAGGTTGTAATGTCCTCTCAAGAAATCGCAGTGAAACTACTTGACTATGTACAACCTTCATATTGGCGAGTCAAAGAGTTATCAAAATTGGGCATTAACGCAGACCAATACTGTGAAGTTGGAGAAGTTAAAACAAGCATAATGATTAGAAAGGTTGATACAAAATGAGTAACATTTACCAACAGTTATCTGAGCCATTTCCTCAGGAGATGGAAAGACGATTGAATAAAGGTGGGGCAAATCTTGTCTACATTCCTGTCAGCGAGGTCATTAACCGTCTCAACAAAGTTGTTGGGACAGAGAACTGGTCTTTCACTGTTAAAGATTGGCGTCAAGTCGGAAATTCGATAGTTGCACATGTTTCTGTTGTAACCACAATCAATGGCAATGTGGTCACAAGAGAAGGTGTCGGTGGGCAGAAAATCAAAATGTCAAAACAAGGTGACCCAATTGACATTGGTGACGAAGTTAAAGGTGCTGTTTCCGACGCTTTAAAGAAGGCTGTACAAACTCTTGGTATCGGCTTATATTTGGCTAGAAGCGAAGACGCTATTGAGATTGAAAGCGTGATTGAAGCAAGCGCACATGCGCAACCTCAACAGCCTCAAGAAGTTGGTTCACCAAGGTATTTTCAGGTTAAAGAATTATTTGAAGCGTTGAACGATGACAAAAAACAAAATGTTAAAAAGTTTTGGTCAGAGTACAGCGGAGGTGCATCAAAGCCTTTGTCAAAAATGAATGATGAGGAACTTGAAGTCATTATGTCAGAAATAGTTCGCTTGAATTTTGAGGGCTCAGTGGTTGTAGATACAGCAACTAAACCATCAACTAAAAAAGTTGAAATGCCTGCAAGAAAAGATTTGGACTAAAAAAATTGCTTAATGCCCCCGATTATTTATCTCCGAGTTCAATTGCAACATTTCATCAATGTCCTTACAAATATAAACTCTCTCGAATTGATGGCATAAAAGAACCCCCAACAGAGCACACTTTGTTGGGGAATTATGTTCATTCTGTTCTTGAAAATTTTTATCGCTTAGAACAAAATGAAAGAACTGTCCCTGCGATAAAGGAAATTTTTCGTTCAGTTTGGGAAGATTATGTAGACGATGTCAAAACCGTTTATAAAAGAGAACCTAAAAATGTTCACCTTCTCAGGTTGAGGGCTTGGTACTGTATTGAGAACTTGATGAAAATGGAAGATGTTTCATCGGTGCAGTTTGATGGAATAGAAACAGAACTTGATGCATTAGTTGACGGGGTTAAAATCAAAGGTTTTGTTGACCGATGGAATAAAAAAGACGACGATTCAATCGTTATTAGTGATTACAAAACAGGCAAAGTTCCAGCCAAACGATGGCAAGATGACAAGTTTGACCAACTACTTATTTATGCGGTTGTTTTAAGCGAATTATTGGATAAAAACATTGCGTCTTTAGAATTGCTATATGTAGCCCACGGTGAAAAACTTACTAAAACCCCAACCGTACAAGACATAGAGCGTACTAAATCCACTATTGTTGAAACTCGGAGACAAATTGATGAGCGTTGCGAAAGTGGTATTTTTGAAACGAAAAGAAGTAAACTTTGTTCGTATTGCTATTTTAAAACTGTGTGCCCTGAATGGAGTAAGTGAAAATAAATGAATGATGATGCATTTGCTCGGTTGGTAGCCGAAGATGTAAAAAACAAAACAAGCAGAGACCAAAAAACATATCTTTCTTTGCCCGAGAATTGGGGGCGATGGCAGAAAGCGCTCAAATTGTTGATAAATAATTTGAATGAACAACGCGAACAAATTCTTGACAGTGAAACTCAGACAATCGAAAAATATCGCCACCTAGGTGACGAGGGTGTTCGTCTGATAATGGAGTTAAACGCATCATTTGAAGACCGCAGGAAAAAAATTGAGCGTTTTACATACTATGTAGAACAAAAATTTGATGAAGTATCAAGAATGATTGCGACAGGTGGAGATAAAACAGACGAAAGACTCAGCATGATTGAGTTTTACCGTAAAGCCATATCAAGACATAAAGAACTGATGACAGAATACGAACTTGACGCAACAAATATTGATGAGGCTCTTTGGTCTGCTCTTGACGGCAAATGGGAATTTGATGAAATCACAGAAGAGAGCGCTTACGCTTCTTTAGACGGTGACTAAATCGTGACAAGGCAACGGCTGTTTCTTGATACATCATGTGTCGAAGCGGCGAGGCAACGAATCAGGCATGTGTACGACACATTTGATACCGTTTGTGTTCAGTTTTCTGGAGGTAAAGACTCCACCGCTATTTTATATTTGGCTAAAGAAATTCATGAAGAACGAGGTTTGGGTCCTGTAAAAGTTATTTTTCGTGACGAAGAAATGGTTAGTCCTTCAGTAATTCGTTTTATTGAAAAAGTCCGTCAATACGATTGGGTTGACATGGAGTGGTATTGCTTACCATCAGGTCAAGAAGTTTGGGTTTTGGGTCGCCGTGAATATGTAATGCTTTGGTCTAAAGCAAGAGAGCAAGACGGCAGACTTGTAAGAGACATGCCCCCTTGGGCTATTCGTGCAGAACATTTTGGTTTAGACCCATCAAAGCCATGCCCTAAATTGGTTGACTATTACACGATGCAGGGAAAACGAGGCAGGACTGCATTCATCACTGGTGTTAGAGCGAACGAATCAATGGTCAGATATAGGTCATGTGTACAAAAGTTGCACGAGAACTACATTGTTACACCTTTTCTTTTACCGAAGTCATTGCCTTTGCGTTTTGCAAAAATTATTTACGACTGGACAACAGATGATGTCCTGAAGTTTTTGATTCACGAACATAACGCAGAATATTGCGAGTATTACGATTTGGCGGATATGACTGGTAGCAACTCACGAGTTGGGATTCCTTTACATTCGGTTGCTATTCGCAGAATTGGTGATGTTGTTGCTACAGAACCAGAATTTTATGACCAACTCGTTAGATGTTTTCCGCAAATTGATGCACAAAGAAAATATTGGCAATACTTTGATATTGAAACTTTGATTTCTACATATGCATCAAATGGTTGGGATGGTGTACGAGATTGTATTGAAGACAATATGTTGACGCCGGGTATTAATCGTGATGCAATGAAATTTGCTTCCGAATTTAGAAAAAAGAGAGCAGTTGACCCTTTTGGTTTCCCTCTTGAATATTTAATAAGAACTCTTCTTTTGAACGAGTTTCATCAGTCAACCCCGACACCTGTCGGACCAAAAACTAGAGCGCACACAATGAGAATGAAAGCAATAGAAATGGGAGAAGACTACTAATGATTATCCATAATGTCCCACTATCGTCATTGAAAGCCCCATCTTGGGGTTCAACATATTTGCTCAGACCAGAGAAAATGTTGCTTCGACTATCCATGATTGAATCTGGCTGGTTGCAACCTTTAGTCGTGCGTTTATCCGACCAAACAATTATTGATGGAACAAAGAGGTGGGATATGGCTCTTTCTGAAGATAAATTTTTGACCAAATACGGTAAGACCGCCCCCATCATTTATCACGATGTTGACGAAATTGATGCGATGGTTTTGCATGTTCGTTTAAACAGGGCGAGAGGAAATTCGCATCCTGTTGGTTTGAGTGGTTTGTTGAAGAAAATTATTTATTCAGGCAAATACAGCGAAAAAGATTTGTCAAGTATTCTTTTGATGAGTGATGACGAAGTTGACCTTTTGCTTTCTCGTGGGCTTTTAAAGAAGAAAAATTGGGAAAAATACGAATATTCAAGAGCATGGGTTCCAATTGAAGTTCCTAAAAATGTTGAAGTTGAGACATCGTTTATAGAAAGACCACCTAATCCAGATAGGTAGTTTTAGCCCACATTTCTTAAAATGTGGTAAAGTCGTAGTAGTTTCTTTTAGGAGTAGCGATGCCACGACCCCGTTATACGGAAGATGTTGAATTCCGCACAGACATTAATACCGCCGGTAATGTAGTCCGCCGTGCAAACTTTGTGCGACGCCCTCGTAGGGTTGGTGGTCGT
>Ga0222714_10003950_pt1 | contig 14799 bp, 12 predicted proteins | sample C33_3DmetaG_FD_165048 | JGI IMG/M metagenome (GOLD analysis project Ga0222714, IMG submission 165048) | Estuarine water microbial communities from San Francisco Bay, California, United States - C33_3D | ecosystem: Environmental > Aquatic > Marine > Unclassified | place: USA: California... | reverse complement strand
TTGATTGGATAGAAGAGCCTCGCGCTATATTCGCAAAGTGGATCCAACCAAAATTTTCTGAAAAAGCTTGAAGGCAACTTTCATGTCCCAACTACTAAATGTTCAATTTATTGCTGGCCCTGATGGCCGACCGGCGTTCGCTGTTCTACCTATCAGCGAGTATTACGGCCTGTTAGAAGGCACTAATTCAGGTTTTTCCAAGCACACTTATCAGGAGCCGCCTGAGCTTCCCGCAGGCTATGGTGCTGAGTTTGAAATGCCTGCTCCGCCCCCACGCCCTCCTCGAGAACCTATGCCCGAGTCAGTGCAGAAGCGCATAAATGCCGGAGAAAATCCGATTCTGGTTTGGCGGGAACAACGAGGGCTAACTCAAGTGGCTCTTGCTGGCTTCATCGGTTTTCAAGAGGACGATATAGAAGCCTTTGAGACAGGTGCGATCACCCCCTCAGTAGAAATTTGTCAAATGCTTGCAATGGCTCTAGACGTTGATTTCGAAGACGTGATTCCCCTCTGACACGCATTTATTACTCAATTAGTATCAAGGCCTGTAAAGACCATTTATCCAAGATGCACTGCTGACGACAAAGGCTATTTAAACTTGGAGGCCTGCGGCATGACCTGAGTGGATCGCTCCAATCAATGGCCGGGGACTCTGGCAATCACCCACCCGAATAAGGTCAAAATCCTGCATTGCATAAGCTAGAGACAATCTAGGTGACCTAGGGGTCGCGTAAATAAGTAGGTCAACATCCTCAATCATTTGTAGCGAGCCAATATAGGGATTAGACCAAGATACATTTCCATTTTTAAAGGCAACTGGAATTGCTGCGGGTAACAACGTAGAACCCGCGGAGTAGAGCCTTCGGAATACACCAATAGAGCTGCAGTAATTTACGCCTTCTGCAAATTGAGGGCGCGGGGTCATTAGAACCACTTCTTTAAATTGGCTAGCCAGCAAATCGGCAAGCCCATAAACAGCCGCTGTCTGATCTTGATCAAACAGAATTACTCTGTCCTTACGCCCTGTCCATTTTGCTATATCAAACGCACGCGCTGATAAAACTGGCTCATTTGTGGGCGCGAGAGATTCTGGCCAACGCTGGTCCGCACCGGTTGCAAGAATAATGGTATCTGCCGAGTCTCTCACTTCGTCTTCAGAGGCCAATCTCCCTAGGTGAAATTTCACACCGGCCTCTTCTGCCATTAATTTCTGCCATGCCGTTATACGGCCCATGTCGGACCGTCCAGGCAACTGTGTTTCTAAATCCAGGGCACCTCCCAGGCGGCGGCCGAACAGCGTCACATCATGACCCCTTGCGGCCGCAATCCAGGCAGCCTGTAAACCCGCAGGACCTGCTCCCACGACCGCTATGGTTTTAGGCGTTTTGGTCTGTGGTGGCGTCCAACCGCTTTCCCCTGCTAAGCCAACAAGAGGGTTTAGATGGTCTGAAAGAGGTTTTCCTTGATGCACAAGGCCCCAAGCAACATTGTCGAACGTCGTGGGTCGAATGTACTTAGAAACCCCTGCCTCAGCTTTTTTTGGCCAATCAGGGTCAGCTATCAAAGCTCGTGTCATCCCTATTAAGTCGCCCTGCCCGGCAGTTAGAGCACTCTCGGCTTCCTTCGGAGTGCTAATCCGGCCAAGCGCCATAACCGGCACTCCCGCCGCCGCTTTTTTCATTTTCTTATGAATTTCTAGGAAATGACCCGGCTGGTAATTTATATCGGGCACGTGACTTTCAAGGCTAAGAGAAAAGTTACCCTGCCCATAGGCAAAATAATCAAAAGCCCCAGATGCGGTTAGAGCTTTTGTTAACCGCTCAGCCTCATCAGGGTCGATTCCACCTTCAACCTCCTCAGTCCCAGGCATCTTCAATCCAACGATAAAATCTTTACCAGCTTCGGTCTTTATTCCATGGGCTATTTGTACAGCGAAGCGTATGCGATTCTCGACCGAGCCACCCCAAAGGTCCTCGCGGAGGTTTGACCAAGGTGAAAGAAACTGATTGATGAGGTAACCGTGAGCTCCATGCAACTCAACGCCATTATATCCCAAACTAGACAGCTTTGCTGCTACTGTTATGTAGGCTGAGACAACGCCCTCTATCTCTCCATTAGTCATCACCCTAGGTACTGTCCAGCTATAGGCATCAGGTTGATTAGAGACGCCCATTGGTGAGGAGGTAGCACCCCACAACTGTTGCTTTCCTGGGTGCCATAGTTGGCCTACTAGTGCTGCGCCTTCCCGATTAACCTGGGAAGCAAGATCGGCAAAATCAGCATCATTGGCGTCATCAAAACCAGTTACAATAGCTGGCTGAGCAATGGCATTTGGATCAACTGCGATCACTTCTGAGATCAGCATGCCAACCCCGCCCTTAGCCCGCTCGATCAAAAAATTCTTGTAACCCTCAGTAATACGATTTTGTCGAGCTAAATTAGTGACCGTCGCCGGTAAAGCGATTCGGTTGCGAAGCCGAGAGCCTGCAATTTTTATTTCACTGAATAGATTAGGATATTGCTCCACTCTTTGTGACGTCTCTTGCATGCGTTTACCTGGGGGCACCATTCAAACTCTCAAGGTAACGTATTACGTTGTCGACAGGTTCCACATCACCAAACTTAGCATCTATGTCGAATAGGTTCCATTCAATGGCACCCGCTATGCGGTCTCCTATTGTCTCGCGCGGCAAAATTGGACGAAAGCCCTCAGCGATAGCGTCTTCGGCGGTATTTCGCACACACGCGCTTGCCGTGGTACCGGTGATGATAACCGTGTCCACATCAGCAGAACGAAGTAAGCCCGCAAGCATAGTGCCATGAAATGCGCTCGCCCGCTTTTTAACTATTACATGCTCGTCTGGTTGAACATTAAGACGACTATCAATCTGTACCGCCTCGCTTCCAACCTTGAGTGTTTCACAGGGAATTTTCCGACCCCACATTCCCATATCAGTATTAGGCCCCTCGGTGACAGCATAGGCTGTTGTGGTGAAGATAATTGGGATTTTTAGCTTTCGAGCTGGCTCTAGCACTCGGTTGGTGGCCTCTATTATCTCGTCGCAATTAGAACAAGTGAATGCGTGACCAGGACGTGTCCAGGCATTTGCAAGATCTATGTTCACAAGTGCTGGCCGGGTGCCATAGCCTATACGCCGCTGGAAGCCCCTGGTCTGATAAAGTGCAGAGTCCGCATCAAATATTGTTTTAAGCGCTTCCTGAAGTTTGACTTCGTTTCCCATGCTCTTGTCCTATCCGTCCTGAAGCGCCCCTGAGTTACGCAGATTGGCAATTTCATCCACTGAGTAACCAAGTTCATGCATTATCTCATCATTATGCTGCCCCACAGCTGGTGGTGGCCTTACAGGTGCCTTTTCTTGGCCGCGCATAAAGACTGGCGTGCCTATTGTCTTTGCGACAGGATTATTTACTCCTGCGTCAATCACCGCACCTGCATCTTCGAACGTACGATCTCTCGGGATATCAATAGTCTTGCGCACAATGCCAAAGGTTATGCCATGGTCACCTAAAATCTGACGCCACTCATCCCAGTCTTTCTCGCTAAACACATCGTCTAGTATTTTGGTAAGAGCGCGCGCGTTTTCTTTACGAAGCTCTTGGGTTTTGAAGCGGGGGTCTTCGAGAAGATCCGGCCTATTGATGGCCTTTATGAACCAGTCAATCTGACGTGCTTCATTCACTAGCGCCAAAATAAACCATCGACCGTCTTTGCACTGATAGTGATTAGATAAAGCGTTGAACCAATCGTCTCGATGCGGCCTTACTGGGATTTCAGCACCACTTAGGGCAGCTTGCAGATAAAAAGAGTTCCACCAAGCTCCATTCGCAACCAAAGAACTCGAGACGTAAGAACCTTCTCCTGTCTTTTCCCTTTTATACAGCGCCATTGCAATGCCTGCGAAAAGAGCGGTTCCCGTTGGGTGATCACCCATTCCCGGCGCAGAGCGAGCAGGAGCCTCATCAGGCGATGATTTAATCATGTCCATCAAGCCAGATCTTGCCCACAGTGCTGTGGAGTCAAAACCAGTCTTATTAGCCTCTTCTCCTTCTTCGCCGTAAGCCGTAAGGGAGGCATAGATCAGATTTGGGTTCGAGACCTTCAGGTCTTCATAACGAAGCTTGAGTTTCTCCCGAACTGGAAAGGGGAAGTTGGTAATGAAAACATCCGCTTCCGCAACTAACTTTAAGAGTATCTCTCTCGCTTTATCCTGTTTAAGGTCGAGGCAGATACCCCGCTTAGAACGGTTATCAGCGAACCAAGCATAGTCAAAATCAGCGACTGGCATTCCCGGCCCACGATACAAAGAGCGGTAGGGGTCACCGCCAGGGGCCTCTATCTTTACGACTTCGGCGCCAAAGTCTGCCATAAATGTGGCAGCAACCGGTGCCGCTATAAAGCTGGCACAGTCAATGACTTTTAGGCCCTCGAAAATTCGGCCGGACATACAACAATTCCTCAGCGATCAATAACAGTTTATAACTTTCTTCGAGCCTGAGCCCTTCCGCAAGCCCAATACCATCGATATACCAACGCGCGTGATGAAATATCTCGATAGCCAACAAACTCTTCGCATCGGCACGCGTGGCTCGCCGTTAGCACTTTGGCAGGCCCATCACGTGGCGGATAAACTTCGTGCCGCCTGCCCAGAACTATCCAAACCGAATGCAATTGAGATTATCAAAATCGTAACTACTGGCGACAAAATCCAAAATCGCCCTCTTGCAGAGATTGGTGGTAAGGGGCTGTTTGCAAAAGAAATTGAAGAAGCTCTTGCGGCAAAGGAAATTGACATAGCGGTCCACTCGATGAAGGACGTGGAAACTATACTTCCAAATGGCTTTGTAATAGCAGCTATTCTGGAGCGGGCAGACCCAAGAGATGCCCTGATATCCGCTTCTGGACAGAGCCTAAAAGATCTACCTGTAGGATCTTGCGTCGGCACATCATCGCTTCGCCGAAAGGCACAGCTGCTTGCGGCACGGCCAGACCTCAAAGTTGTCCCCTTTCGAGGAAATGTTGAAACCCGCCTGAACAAACTCACTAAAGGGGAAGCAGACGCGACACTGCTCGCCAAGGCTGGGCTCGACAGGTTAGACAAATCTGAGGTCATAACGGAAGTGTTAGATCCAGCTATTATGTTGCCTGCCGCAGCCCAGGGGGCTATCGGCGTGGAAGTGCGGGAGGATGAAGAAGTCATCATCCAGACTTTATCAAAAATTGCCTGTTCAAATACGACCATTGTCGTAGAAACAGAAAGAGCGCTTTTAGCTGAACTTGACGGGTCCTGCCGAACACCAATTGCAGCCCTGGCAGAATTAAATAAACAAGGTGACCTTCGGCTCTCAGCAATGCTTGCCCGAGAAGATGGATTAAGGAGTTGGCGGATCGAACGATTAGGCTCTGCTAATGATGGTCCCGCACTTGGCCGTGATGCTGGTGCTGAACTACGCGCCAACGGCGACTCCGACTTGTTCGTATCGTGACTGAACGCCCTGTCATTTTGATTACAAGGCCAGAGCCCGGTGCCAGTGACTTTGCTAAACAGGCTGCCATAGCCGGGTTCGATCCACTAGTTGAACCCATCTCTACCTTAGAGTTTTTGCCAGTTGAGCTTGGTGACGTTGATAATTTTCAAGCGCTGCTTCTGACCAGTGCAAATGGTGTTAGAGCCCTTTCCGTGCGAACAGAAAATCGCTCTATACCCATATTTACAGTTGGCTCAGCCACCGCCAGAGCAGCCAAAGCTGCTGGATTTTCTTACGTTGAGAGCGCTGATGGGACCGGAGCAGATCTCTCCCAAATGGTAGCAAGACGACTGTGCCCAAGTTCAGGAAGCCTACTTCATGTATCTGGCACTGAAGTGGGTTTTGACCCAGCAACCTCCCTGCAATCGGAGGGTTTTTCTGTCAAACGGGCAACTCTGTACCGTGTGCGGCCGGCTAATACCTTGAGATCTTCCTTCAAGACAGCACTTCAATCTCACAGCATTGCATATGCCACTTTCTTTTCACCGCAAAGTAGCAAGACATTTGTTAAGCTGCTTGTTAAAGCATCGCTAATAGGGGCAGTTACCAGGATAGTAGCTGTTGCTATAAGCGAAAATGCGGCTGAACCGTTAGAGGCATTGTCATGGCGAGAAACGCTGATTGCAGAAAATCCGACATCGGCGTCGGTGCTAATGGCAGCGGTATCACATGCGCTTAATCCTAGATCAGAGGATGGAGGCGACAAGATAAGATGACCGATACTACGAATGCGACCAACCATGTGTCCTCGGCGCCAATCGAGGCGGATTTTCAGGATATCCCACGCAGGCGAAGTTCGGAACAATCCATAAAAGCCGAAATTGAAAACAATCCTTCCTCCAACTTTGATCATGAAGAAGGATACAAAGAGACCCGAATACTGAAAGAATCATCCAGGCGAAGCAAGCCGCGCCCTATCACATCTCTCTGGCTACTACTTTTAACTTTAGGTCTCAGCTGTCTTCTTTACATAATCATAATTGATCCATCCATACTTCGAGATCGAATGGCCCTAGGCGATGCTCCAGACATTAAGGCTCGGTTAGACAAAGCTTTAACCGCCGAAAAAGTTGCTATAGCCAATTCTTCAGCTGTCCGGGCTATAAAACTCGAACAGGCATCAACAGCTTCGAAAGTCGACGAAGCAACAGCATCTGTTGAAATCCTCAAAGCAGAAATAAGCGACGCAAATACTAATCAAACAGAACAAGTTAGCGGTTTAACAGCCGATGTGCAGAGACTAAAAGAAGGTGCCGCAGTATCTGCCAACGTTGCACCGATAGCGGACGCCGCCCTCGAAACAAGCAAAGCAGCGCAGGCGGCAGCAAACGCAAATGCTGCTCGCCTCGATGAAACTGCGGCGTCTATCAGTAAGTCTTTAAAAGAGGCCAAAGATGCTCTTCGGTTAATCGAAGGACGCATCGTTGCTTTGGAGGCCCAAAGGAGCGACCAACCCTCGAACCAACCCGGCACGCAATTGTTAGATAAAAAAGAATCCTCAGTGAGTACTGTATTAGAAAACACCAAGGTGCTTCTCCAAAACGCCGAGGGTCAAATTGCTACACTAGACACCCAACTCAATAAAATGACAGACCGGTCTGATGTCCACGCAGTCGTAGCGCTAGGCTACCTGCGAAGGGCCATAGAGTCGGGTAAGCCGTTTAATGAAGTTTTATTAAAAGCACGCACAGCCTTACCAGGAGCAAAATTACTAGAAACAAGCCAATGGGTCTCTTTTGCCCCTGTGGGACTTCCAAAAGCACCTCAACTTGCGCACGAAATGGGTCTGATTGCTCAAAAAATTCGCGAAGACAAGATGCGCGCCAAACGTAATCCCAGTGAAAGTTGGATCACTTGGGCTAAAACAAACATTGCAAACCGGCTAAAAATTCGACGCGTAAGTGCCAGTGCGGAAGGTAATGATGCTGCTGCGGTAGCGGCGAGAGCAGAAGCTGCTCTTCAAGCCGATGACATTGAAAAAGCCATCAGCGAAATTTCAACCGCTGAAGGCACGGTATCTAAATATTTTTCTCAGTGGCTTCACAAAGCTCAAGCCAGCCAAATCGCCGTTGAAGATATTCGCTCTTTGGAAAAATCCATCATAGCGATGAAAAAGGGAACCTGAACCATGTTTGGTACAATTCTCTTCTTCGCCATCGCAGCTATCCTAATATGGGCTGTCTACCTCCTTAGTACAGTGCAGACCCAGATAGAATTAAGTTGGGGTGAATGGATTATAGGGCCCTATGCCCCTTTTGAGGCTGCAGTCGCTGCAACGTGCGTTGTACTGTTTATTCTAATTGCATGGAATTTTGTTGCCTGGCTTCTTTGGTATAACCCTCGCAACATCGTCGGTGGCTTGAGGCGGCGACGACAGGAAGAGGGCTTTAGGGCTCTGACACGCGGCATGGTGGCGCTCTCAACGGGTGACATTCGTGAAGCATCGCGGCAACAAATTCGCGCGGAGTCTCGTTTGCCGCCAAACCAAGCTCTTAATAAGATGCTGGCTGCCCAAATTGCTGAGAAAAAGGGTGATTTTGAAACAGCGGTCGCACTGTTTGAGGCAATGACAGAAATCGATGAAACGCGACTGCTCGGGCTTCAAGGGCTTTATAATCAAGCACGGCGTGACGGCGACATGAACCGTGCTTTAGCTCTTCTAAACAATGCCAACAAAGTCAGTCACGACACACCATGGGTGCTAGAATCGCTTTTTCGGGTGCAAGCCTTAGCTGGACAGTGGAACAAAGCGCGAGAAAGCCTAAGACAACTTGAGCGAAAAAAGCTGGTTAATATTGAGCAAGCTAAACACTGGCGAGCCGTTGTTGATATCGAAGCAAGCCGCGAATGCGCTGATAAAAATGATGGGAAACAGGCACTTTTACTTAGTAAAGAAGCTCATAGGGCTCAACCAGACTTTATACCTGCAGTCATCCAGTACGCCGAAATGGAAATACAGTACGGTCGAGTTGGCAGAGCAGAAAAAGCTGTTTCTGACGCCTGGCAAATAGCGCCACACCCTAACTTAGTGCCTGTTTACGAAGCCGCAACGGAGATCTACCGGCCCGAAAAGCAGTATGAGAAATTCAGAATCCTTGCTTCAAAACGCATTGAACACACTGAATCACGAATAATGCTTGCTCGAGAAGCCGTTCGGTTTGGGCATTATGACGAAGCAAGAAGCCAGCTTCGTCAACTCAGTGGAGATGACACAGACGCACGTGTCTGTCGCTTAATGGCAGATATCGAATTGACTGCCAGCGGGAATAGCAATGCTGCTCGAAGCTGGATGGCGCGCGCCTCTGTTTCAGCACCAGATCCTGTTTGGGTTTGCCGTGAGTCCGGTACCGTAGCCATAGAATGGTCCGCAATCAGTCCCGCTGGAGCATTCGATAGCTTAGAATGGAGGCGGCCAAATTATGTGCCACAAGCTCAGCTTCCAAATGCACCAAACCCAAATCTATTAATTGCACGCTAGGAAGACCTATCAAAAAACAGTCTGGAGCGTTGAAAATCGATTAGAGTTATCAACGACTACTGGACTCCTAAGTTCCACCGAAAGGACATTTAATTTTGAGTTACAAGAGTTTTATTGAGGCCTTAAACATCACTTGGATAGAAACATCTAAAACACGCATAAAAGCGGAAATGAACACGACGGATGAGCATTCCAACGGAAACGGCGTCGTACATGGCGGGATTTATATGGCCTTTGCGGACACGTTAGGTGCTCGCGGAGCAATAATGAACTTGCCCGATGGTTGTGTCACCTCGACGCTAGAATCAAAGACTAATTTCTTGCGAGGGGCCACTTTGGGAAAATTGATAGGCGAGTCATTGCCGGTTCATATAGGCCGCACTACTCAAGTATGGCAGACCGTAATTACGAATCCTGAAGGGAAGAAGTTGGCTGTTGTAAGCCAAACCCAGATGGTAATGCCTGGCGAAGGCCCTCAACTCGAGCGCCAACAGGCTGTCAGGGATGGAAAGATCACTTAATAAATCGTTGGGATGAAGAGGATGATCCGCACTGAAATCTGCGATATGTTTGGCATAGACCATCCAATTTTGCTCGCGGGAATGGGCGGAGCCTCAACACCAGAATTAGCTGCCGCTGTTTCTAACGCAGGCGGGCTTGGGGTAATGGGTGCATCAAGTATTGGACCCAGGGGTTTGCGTGATTGGATTCACCGTTGTCGCGACCTAACCGACAAGCCTTTTGGCATAGATACATTGCTGCCTGCATCTGTTCGGCGGGGTACTAATCTAAAATCAATGTCTAATGGACCGCTGCCACAGGACCTAATTCCAGAATACCAAGAGATGGTTGCGGCCTTTCTTGTGGATCAAGACATACCACCAGCTGATGACAAAAACATATGGCCAGAGCCTGATGGACCGCCGTTATTATCAAAAGAGTTTTTCGAAGCTCAGATGGACGTAATAATCGATGAAAAAGTACCTGTGTATGTATCTGGACTTGGCAATCCAGGCCCATGGGTAGATCGTATCCATGCCTATGGTGGCAAGGTGATGGCCGTGATCGGTGCAGTAAGACACGCTCGTCAGGTTGTTGAATCAGGGATCGATGCAATTGTGGCCCAAGGCCATGATGGTGGTGGACACAACTCACCTATAGGAACCATGGCGTTGATACCGCAAGTAGTTGACGCTGTCGGTGACCGGGTGGCAGTAATCGGCGCAGGTGGAATCACGGATGGTCGGGGGGTAGCAGCAGCTCTAATGCTAGGCGCAAAAGGCGCTTGGATTGGTTCGGCGTTCCTTGCTTCAGAAGAGGCGGGTTTATTTGACGGCCAGAAACAAGCTATCGTTGAAGCAACGGAGGAAAGCACAATAGTATCACGCGCAGTCACTGGAAAACCCGCTCGCATGATTAAGTCTAAATGGACACAACTCTGGCAGGAGAGTGGAAGGGAACCTTTACCTATGCCCTTTCAAACACAAATTTCACGGCCTGCCCTCTTTGCGGCTAACTTCGCTGGCCGCTCTCAAGACGTAAATCCTGGTTTTGCTGGTCAAGGCATCGGAATGATTAAGGCAGTACGCCCAGCAGCAGAAATCATGGCGGAGATCGTGCATGGGCTAGAGGCAACTTTAACCCACCAATTTAATGAGCTCGTAAGATAGGAATGAACGCATGGGCCACCAAGAAAAAAATCTAGACGTTGTTATTGTGGGTGCTGGAGTTGCCGGGCTTTATGCGATCCATAAACTTCGTGGCCTCGGCTTCTCAGTAAAGGCCTTCGAAGCTGGCGATGGGGTTGGAGGAACATGGTACTGGAACCGCTATCCTGGCTGTCGCTGTGACGTTGAGAGCCTCGAATACTCGTTTTCATTCGACCCAGAGCTGGAGCAAGACTGGCATTGGCCAGAACGTTACGGCAACCAGGGTGAAATTTTAGAATACGTGAATCACGTGGCTGACCGTTTTGATCTGCGGCGTGATATCCAGTTTGAAACACGAGTGACATCTGCGCAATTTGATGATGAAAGTGGCCTCTGGACAATCGAGACAGATAAGGGTGACGTCGTAAAAGCTCCCTATTGCATAATGGCAACGGGAAATCTCTCAACTCCGAGAAAGCCATCTATTCCAGGCATCGACAATTTTGAGGGAGATTGGTTCCATACAGGCCAATGGCCACACGGTGGAGTAGACTTCACCAACAAACGTGTGGGCATCATAGGGACTGGCTCTTCAGGAGTTCAATCGATACCTCTAATTGCTTCCCAGGCAAAGCATCTCTTCGTGTTCCAAAGGACCGCTAATTTTAGCCTGCCCGCTCGTAATGAACCGATGACAGACGCCCGTGAACAGCCGCATAAGGCAACATACCGGGATCGACGAAAAGCTGCCTATGACACACCTTTCGGTATTGCTGGATACCCACCACCCACAAAATCAGCACTAGAAGTCTCAGAGGATGAGCGCAACGCTATCTTTGAAGCAAAATGGCAAGAGGGTGGCAGTATCAGCTTCCTTTATTCCTTCACAGATTTACTAACTAACAAAGAAGCTAATGATACCGCATCTGATTTCGTGCGAAACAAAATCCGCGCAACGGTCAAGGATGAGGAGACAGCTGAGGCTCTATGTCCAAATGATCACCCAATTGGAACAAAACGTCTGATCTTAGACACGAACTATTACGAAACCTACAACCGGTCGAACGTAGATCTCGTGAATATTAGAAAAGATCCTATCCAGAAAATCACATCGACTGGGATTGAGACTCAAACCCAAGAATACGACTTAGACGTGATCGTTTTCGCCACTGGCTTCGATGCCATGACTGGCGCCATGAAAGAAATAGATATTCGTACCGATGCGGGAGCGGATATTCAAAAAAAATGGCAAGATGGACCGGCCACTTATCTTGGTATCATGATGGCCGACTTCCCCAATCTCTTCATGGTAACCGGTCCACAAAGCCCAGGCGTCAAAAGCCAGATGATCTTATCCTGCGAACAACATGTGAACTGGATAGCTGATTGTTTGGTCCACCTTCGTAACAGCAACTACCGTCGAATCGTGCCTACACAAGAATCTGAACAAGACTGGGTTACTCACAATAATTGGGTTGCTGATCAGACCCTCTATCCGCTAGCAAATTCTTGGTACATGGGGTCGAATATCCCTGGGAAGCCAAGAGTCTTTATGCCCTATGTCGGCGGGGTTCACACTTATAAGAAAAAGTGTGACGAAGTCGCCGCTGCGGGATACGAGGGTTTCGAGCTAAGCGCATAGCTGTAATACAATAGTTTTGAGCGGAAGCCTGCGGGGATTAAAGGCGCCAGGGGTTAGCCTTAATTCTCGTATGGGTCACGAACCATTATGGTGTCATCCCTGTCAGGGCTTGTTGAAAGCAGGGCGACAGGTATGCCTACTAGTTCCTCAATTCTTCGAACGTATTTTATTGCTTCTGCAGGAAGGTCAACCCAACTACGAGCACCCTGTGTACTGCTGCTCCACCCTGGCAAAGTCTCATAAATTGGACGGCACTCTGCTTGTAATTTCATTGATGCCGGTAATTTATCGTGACGTGCACCAGACGCATCCTCATAACCTACGCAAATTTTGACCTCGTCGAGGCCATCAAGAACGTCCAATTTAGTCAAAGCCATGCCATCAATGCCGCCAATACGGCTAGTCTGGCGGACAAGCACTGCGTCAAACCAGCCACATCTACGTGGACGGCTTGTAACTGTACCAAACTCGCGGCCTCGCTCGCCCAAACCACGGCCAATATCATCGCTGAGTTCAGTCGGGAATGGCCCTGATCCAACACGAGTGGTGTAGGCCTTCGTAATACCAAGAATATATCCCACCGATCCCGGGCCAAGACCTGAACCGGCGGATGCGGCTCCCGCTACCGTGTTCGAGGATGTAACAAATGGGAAGGTGCCATGATCAACATCTAAAAGTGCACCCTGAGCACCTTCAAACAACATCCGCTTACCTTGCCGAGCTGAATGCTCAACACGGTCCCAAGTTGCCTCAACAAATGGTGCTAACCGAGCACCTACTTCCAGCAGCTTCTCCTTAAGACCTATTTCAGAAATCTCTTCCTGACCTAATCCACGCAAGAGGGCATTGTGATGATCAAGAAGTGGTGGAAGCTTGAGCTCGAGAGTCTCGGGCTCCATTAGGTCGACCACCCTAATTGATCGGCGCGCTACCTTGTCCTCGTACGCAATGCCAATACCCCGGCCCGTTGTGCCAATTGCCGATTTTCCCCTGGCTATTTCCCGAGCCTTATCTAATTCAGCATAAAACGGAAGAATAACTGTAGCATTTTCAGCAATGCGGAGCACTTTGGGAGTTATACTCAAACCCTGGGCCGTCACCCGATCTATTTCCTCGAATAGTGCCCAGGGGTCGATAACCACACCGTTTCCAATAACTGACAACGTCCCGCGCGTCACGCCGGAAGGGAGTAAACTGAGTTTGTAAGTTGCTCCACCAGTCTGAATGGTGTGGCCAGCGTTATGGCCACCCTGAAATCGCACAACTAATTCAGCTCGATCCGCAAGCCAATCAACAATTTTACCCTTACCTTCATCGCCCCACTGGGAACCAACAACGACCACACTCGTCATGATCGGTAACCTTCCTTGAAAAAGTCAATTGCGCCATCGCGCCAGAGGCCCTGGCATTCAAGTCGTTTGGCCTCTTCATGCGGATCACTATCAGGGTCCAAGCCAGAAATAGTTACGCATCCTGCCGCCTGGATGGCCTCACGAGCCACACTCATTCCAAAGCCGAACGGAAGGAATATGCGAGCCGGCGGCGCCTTACGTTGAGCCGCCTGACCTGCCGCAGACATAAAAAGGCTAAATCCCACGGCAGGCTCGCCCGCGGGATCTCCCCCCTCACGCACTGGTGCCTGGTAACGCCCTCCCCGACCCAGCTCGCCCAACCTACCCTTAGAAAACAGCGAAAAAGCTACATCACTGTAGTAATCGAAACCTCGATGCTCGACAAAGTCTATGGTCATCAGTAAGTCCGGAGCCTCAGCCCGGACCAGGCTAACTATAGTCTCCAGCCTCTCAACACGTTCTGCTGAAATAGGATCAAACTTTGCTCTTTTAATAGATCCTAGTGCCTCGTCTGCCCTACCACCCGCATCTATCAATTGACCCAAAAGACCTGCTGCGTCTGGCGCCACCCTGGCTATTTCCGATATATCCTTGCGATCTAGGGCATCAATAAGTGCTGGAGTTGCTTCATCAATCAAGCCAGCCGATATAGCCGCACTACTCGCCATGCGGGGCAAGTTTAAATCAACTGTTATATCCTCGACCCCGATAGCTTTAAGGGCCGCTGCAGCAAGTAAAACAATTTCTGCATCTGCTTCAGGACGAGAGGATCCTATAAGTTCAGCTCCAGCTTGACGCAATTGACGTTCAGCTCCTGGACGACCACCAGAAACTCGCAGCACCTGCCCTAAATAACACAGCCGAAGGGGCCTCGGCACATTACTCAGCCGAGTTGCCGCGATTCTCGAAATTTGAGGGGTCATGTCGGAACGGAGCACAAGCATACGTTGGGATGCTGGATCCATTATTCGAAAAGTTTCACGAGCCAGAGGTTCTCCCGCTCCAGTCAAGAAACTTTCTTCGAACTCTAGGAGTGGTGGCGCTACCTGCTGATAGCCATATAACGCCAATAAATTCAAAGCACGCTCTGCAGCAGCGCTTTCTTGCTCAGCATCTGGGGGCAGCGCATCT
>Ga0222714_10003949_pt1 | contig 14803 bp, 7 predicted proteins | sample C33_3DmetaG_FD_165048 | JGI IMG/M metagenome (GOLD analysis project Ga0222714, IMG submission 165048) | Estuarine water microbial communities from San Francisco Bay, California, United States - C33_3D | ecosystem: Environmental > Aquatic > Marine > Unclassified | place: USA: California... | reverse complement strand
ACATTTCATTTAATAGTACTACTACAACCACGGTAGAATTGAGTAGTTCGACCTATGTGAATGCAGATTCCATCCAGTTTAGTAATGACAATGTAATGACTACATACAATGACAATATATTATCCGGGTCTTATGCCAATAATAATGTTGTATTCAAAAATTCGACTTTTGTCTCAGTAACTTGTTTAGGAACAGCTACCGCTTCTGTTGTAGCGGCATCTTCCGATTATCGTATTAAAACAAATGTAACCGAATTAGACGATTCATATACTGTAGATAATTTGAATCCAGTTGAATATAACAATCTATTATCAAAAAAATATGAATATGGCTTCATTGCCCATGAATTACAATCGGTGTACCCGCATATGGTTATCGGCGAAAAAGACGGCGAAGAATACCAGCGTGTTATGTACAACGATTTAATCGGTATTTCAATCAAAGAAATAAAAGATTTAAAACATAGAATAGATAAGTTAACCACCGCATAATATCTTATATGTATATATATATAAATATATACATATCGTGATGCCAACAATACCAGACTGGGATATTGATAACAACTCAAATCACTTAGCGGAAAGTTATATAATCGATTTCATTGATATTAGTGGTATTTTAATTACTCGTGATACTGCGAATGTCGATTTACAAGGGTCTCTTACGACCAGTGGAAATGTAATCATTGGGACGTCCAACTTTAATGGAGATATAAGTTTGAATCACTTAGTTAGTGTTGGCGGGGATGCATCTTTTAATGGAAATGTTACCATAGTGGGTGATATTTCTGGAACTATTACTTATTGTTCATTTGACGCCAATCCGGTACCGTCGACTGCATTTGACGGATTTATTTCTCCACCTGGACCAAATTATACATTGCCTACGATTGCATATGATAATAATTTTGAATCCACCACGGATGTATCTATCAATGGACCCGTCGTACGTGGTCAAACCTTTACCATTGATGGTGACATTCAATTTAACGATGATACGACGATTAGTACTTACAATGATAATGTTACCATAGACGGTCGCGTATACACTGATTTGTATATAAATACGGATATAAGTACTGGGTATGTAAACGATGGTGATGAAAACATAAAATGTTCCACGGATGGAAAGTATGTGCTCAAAGTATGTGGAACACATATTCTAAATTTATCTTCTACATCTGCACTATACTTATCAACCGATTATGGTACAACTTTTAATCTAATTACCCTTCCTCCTATCACGAAATCATTAAGTTATAACAATGACTTAACTACATCAAACAAAACATGTGCAGGTATGTCAGGAAATGGTAAATACATGATGTGTGGAATAGGCGGTTCGGCATCTACACATAACACCTGGTTAAATTCGGTTATTGCGTATAGCACAGATTATGGCACAACATGGTATACTGAACTAGTTAATGATTTTTTTAAATTATCCCCAACGACCGTTTCTCTCCCAGTTGCAATGGCAATAAACTTTGACGGAAGTGTCGTCGCAGTTTCACTTACTAGTGGACAGAACATACCAGAGGCGAAGGGCACTTATGTTTCCACTAATTTTATGAAATCATTTCGTATGTTAAATTTTAGTGGTTCATCAGCTGCGATACCAATTTCGTATTTTTCCAATGATTTAGAAATAGCAAATAATAATCATCTCGTGTTTCTTTGGGAAAGATCCGTTTATATAGTTGACATAAATGGAACAGCCTTATTTAACAGTGGAAATGTACTTCTTAATTATTATGCGAAATATTCAGTTGCAAGTAATGGTACCATAATTATATCATGTGGATGGGGGCCAAATTCATCCAGTCCGGTATATATATATAAAATTTTATATGACGGTAGTAGTTATTCGATGACTAACATTGGAAATAATACGGACCTTTCTGGGGTCTATTATGGTACAAACTTGACAAATTATTATGGTATTACAAGTGTATCCTCTAATTCAGGAAAATATGTTATAATAGGTAATGCATATACTTATTTCGGTAGAGCTGTTAATAATCCGGATATATTTACAAAATTATGGTGGTTAAGTACAGATTATGGGGTTACATTTACTCCGCGGGCTGCATTAAATGCGTCGATAACAAATAATGTAAAACAATCCATGGCGTTAACTAACCATGGCGACTTATACGTATCCATGATGAACATATCTCCATTTTCAAATAAAATATATCGATATAAATTCGGTGTGTTTAATACTTCCTCTTTCAATTCACTTAACATAACGAACACGTTAACAGCTGGAAGCTACTCTTCATCTTCTGATTATAGAATTAAAACAGGAGTGGTTCCCTTAAATGAAACCATTACTATTGATAATCTTCATCCTGTAAAATATTTACAAACCATCATTAATAAGCCACAATACGGATTGATTGCCCACGAATTAGCTGAACAGTTTCCCGATTTAGTCAATGGGGAAAAAGACGGAGAACAATTACAATCCGTTGATTATACTGGGTTGCTTCCAATTATTATTCATGAAATTAAACGTTTAAAACAAAAATTGGATAGGGTAGAAGGTAAAACGCAGACAACGGAATAGTATTTCCGTTTTAACTATCTATATGACAACTTATATGTAAATTGTCATATGTTCCATTTACTATAAAAGTGTAAAATTCCGTAATTTAATATACATGTATATTCTATAAATAGGATAATATAATGTGGAATAGCGATGTTAGTGCAAATCGGTTAAGTCAAATTTATATTGAGAATTATTTAGATATTAGTGGAGGAGATCTAATCGTTCGTGGAAATGTACAAATGAATACAGGAAACGCCCATATAACAAATATGACTCTGCCTAGCGCGTATACTTCGGTTACTGATATGTCGTTAACCAACATGGTTATCGTCGGTGATGTATCCATGGGAGATATATCTTTGAATGTTGGTGGAGATATTTCCATTAATGGCAACTTATTAGTTAGCTCATATGCCGCCAATTCCATATCGGTTAATGCAGTTGCCGGAAGCGATGAAGGTGGAAATTGGTATACCAACACAAATACGGTTGCTACCGTAACTACAGACATTTCCTTTGCCGATAAGTTGACCATGTCAAATAATGTATATATGAATGCACAAGTGATTGCAGATTTAAATATACCTGTCGGTGTAGTATCCACGGATAAAAAAACGGATTTAGTCGGCGGTGGAACAATGAGTAGTAAAAATTGGAGCGATGTTGCTATGTCAAGCACGGGTCAATATGTAATCGCGATTGTAGGGGATGCAATTCCATGGACGAATATATATAATACAGGAAATGTTTGGATATCTATTGATTATGGAAGTACATGGCGAGAACTAAATAACCCGGACGGAGATGAAAATGGTGACTATAAACAAGTTAGTTCTCAAGCTAGATGTTGGTATAAGGCTATGATATCTGGCAATGGTGCAATAATGATGGTAAAAGCGACTGGCGCTTATTTGTATCGGTCAGTTGATTATGGAAAAACATGGACACAAGTCAGTTATCCAAACAATTATGATGAATTTACATATCAACCTGAAAACGAAGGGATTGTGGGTCCACATATAACCATGTCCGTCAATGGTAATTACATATACACGTATCGAAAAAGTGGTAGTGGTACTTTGACTTATTCAGAGGCTACCATGATTATGTCTAGTAACGGCGGGTCTACTTGGAGCGACATAGGTTCCCAAACTTACATACAATATATGTGTGCATCTAAGTCGGGACAGTATATTTATATAACTCGCGCTCAATCGAACTTACGACCCATATACTCAAACGATTACGGTAGTTCGTTTATTACATTAACCAATGGGCCGATGGCCTATTCAGGTAACGGTTTACAGATTACAATGAATCACATATTTGATAATGGTATCGTTTATGCAGTAATGGGAAATGCTAGTGCTAGTACTGTTCCCTATTTTTATAAAGCTGACCTAACTACCGGTACAGTTAGTGCGGGTGCAAATAATGTCAGTTTTTCGTCCGTGGCGATAGATAGAGGTTTAGTAATTATTACTGTTTTAGGCACATCAAACGATGGTAAATATATTATTATTCAGGGCGAGCAGACACAGGCATTAAATATATATTCGCACAGATTTCATCGTTGTGTTATTTCAACTGATTATGGTGCGTCATTTTATACTTGTTCTCGTGCGATGAATAGCCCGTTTTATTGGGTTCATAACGGCAGTGATGTATCTGGAACGGTTATCAAAACATGGGGGGGACGCTTTTCCGATGATAATAAATATTTGGCGATGGCGAGTTCGAATGGATATATTTATGTTAGAAATTTGTTTTCAAACGAAATAAACTATAATAAAAGCACGTATTTTGGTTCAAATACTACATTGAAATTGAATAATGATATTAGTGGTATTTTGTTCAGTGACGGTACTCGAATCACTACGTACAACGATAATATATTATCCGGTTCTTATGCAAATGGTAACGTGATTTTCAATGATTCGTCCTTTAATAATATGACGGTGATAGGCGACTTCGCATCCAATCCTCAATTATCGGTTTCTGATTATCGCATTAAAACAAATATACAATCATTAGATAATCAACATACACTGGATAATGTGCAACCCGTTGTATATAACCAAACCTTGCTCGAAACCATTCAAATTGGATTTATTGCGGACCAACTTCAACAAGTTTACCCAGAATTAGTGGAAGGTGAAAAGGATGGTGACCAGATGCAATCAATTAACTACAATGGACTCATACCCATTATGATTCATGAATTACAACAGTTAAAAAAGCGTGTGCAAGACATGTAATTGATACATATTATTTAGTTAATAATATTTATTGAAAACACAGAATGAACAAATTAGAAACTGCAAAATAAATACAAAATAAATATGTATTTTTTATTTATTTCTACAATTAGTTTATAACAATGGCAACTGTATATACATACACAGTCAACGGTATTACATGGAGATACACGTTAGATGCAAGTAATAATGCATCAATTGGTAATGATACTGTTACAAATGGTAATGCCACGACTTCAGGAGCAAGCATAAGTGGTGCAATTACCATTCCTGATACAGTTGGTACAGAAAATTATCCTGTAACGAGAATAGGTGTAGCCGCTTTCTATAATTGTACTGGTATAACATCAGTAACGATTCCTAACACTGTGACATTTATTGGTGCTGTAGCTTTCTATAACACCCGTCTATCAACAGTGACGATTCCTAACTTGGTTACGTATATTGGTAGCCAGAGTTTTATGAATATCCCAGGGTTATCGTCAGTGAAGATAGGTAAATCAGTCACGACTATTGACGCGGAGGCTTTCCGTATTTTACCCAGTTTAACGTCCATAAATATCCCTCCATCGGTCACAACAATTAGTACTGTTGGTTCGGGGGTTTTTGACCAAACTCCCCTTAGTCTTGTTATCACAATGAATACACAAACAATTAACGGTACTACATATACTTCTCCTACTACTACAGACATATCGTTTTTTGGAAACCCAAGTGTAACATTGATTGTGCCACCACCTCTTACCATGACTATAGCATCAGTCACCCCTGGTGTTACGAGTGGTTCAACTACCAATAATGAATCCATCACATTATCATTCACGTCATCTGCACCAACAACTGATTTTATTATTACGGACATTACTGTGACTGGTGGCACATTAACTAATTTGGTTACTAGCAATAACATTGTGTATACCGCTACATTAACATCATACGGTTCAAGATCAACGGTTATACTGACAACAACAGTTAAAGTAACAGCCAATAAATTCACAGATGGTGAAGGACGTAATAATACAGAATCTAATGAATTTACTTGGACATATGATAACGTTTGGATAACTACCCCATTATCAAATCGGCTGTCCCAAACTTATGTAAACAATTTTGTGGATGTAAATGGAATGATGGTTATTCGCAATAACAACAATGTGATAATGAAAGGTAATTTGACGGTTGATGGAAATATTATTACTGCAGCTGGAAGTAGTACGAATTTCACTCAGTCAATGAATCTTCAATCTCGTCTTTTTACCAATAACAATGTCACTGTAAATGGAAACCTTTATTTGGGCGGGGATTTGTCGGTAAATGGTCAATTTAGCAGCAATTTTGCAGACGGGGTCATACTGAGTGACGCAGTCATTTTTTCATCAGGCGGAGCGGATATTCAAGGGAACGTTAGCATAATGGGAGATGTGTCTTTCAATGGTTCCTCCGTTGAATTAAGCAGTTTAACCGAGTTACAAACAACAGGAACCATCACGTTTAGTGATGGTTCGCAAATACGAAGCTATGATGATAATATATTAAGTGGTTCATATGCTACCAATAATGTTATTTACAAAGATTCTCTGTTTTCCGCGGTCACTGTAAATGGAAATGTGTATATAGGTGGGTCATTATATACTTCATCCGATTATCGAATTAAGACGGATGTTGCCACTTTAGACGGTTCATATACAGTTGATGCATTGAATCCGGTTCAATACAATAATACGTTAACATGTGGCCATGAATACGGATTCATTGCCCATGAACTCCAAGAGGCGTATCCGGACATGGTAGTGGGTGAAAAAGACGGAGAGAAATACCAATCGGTCATGTATACGAATTTAATTGGTGTTATGGTAAAAGAAGTACAAGAATTAAAACACAGGATGGATAAATTAGAAACTGCAAAATAAATACACAATAAATACACAATAAATACAAAATAAACGTGTAATTATTGTATTTTGATATAATATATTGTTATTATATTATGTCAACAATCCCTGATTGGAATACTGAATTAAATACAAATCGATTAATTAAGACCTATGTGAACGAGTTTATCGATATAAGTGGAAATTTAGTTATACGTGAAAATACCAATTTACATGTGACTGGAAATATCGATACAAAAGGTAATGTATCTATTGCAGATTCCACATTTAGCACTGATGTAAATTTGAATCATCGTCTATATGTCGGCGGAGACGCTTCGATAAATAGCAATGTTACGATAAATGGTAATAATTCGCTTGGTGGAACCATTACGTCATGTCAAATCGCGGCAGCTTCTATTCCAGTCGCTGCATTTAATGGTTCTGTTCCTTCGCCCAGTCCGGATTATAGTCAACCTACCATCATATATGAAAATGACGTCAATGTAACTGCGGATATATCGATGAATGGGTCCACTGTACAAGCCACGAATATTAAAGTAGATGGCAATATTCAATTCAGTGACGGGACAATCTTAGACTCATATAGCAATCATTTTAAAGATATAAGCGGCAATGAATTTAATACTACTATAAAACCATATTTAGTTAATTCAGATATACCAACCACTATGTTATCAAATGATGTCGCACCACAAATGCATGTATCAGCCGATGGGAGATGTGTTATATGTTGTAGATGGACAAATCCTGGTACTGGCGTTACTTCTGCTAATGCTGGACCAACCTATTCTGGAGCATTTTTTTCGACTGATTATGGGAATACATTTACACGAGTTGTTTTGCCGCCAACACTTTTAAATAATTATAGTACTGCCGCTATTTTATCGACAGCGATGTCAAATGATGGTAAATATATGATGATATGTACAACGGGTACATCTGGTGGTTCGAGTTCTTGGACGAATGCCGTGATTGGTTGGAGTATGGATTATGGAAAAACGTGGTCTAGTGAAGAAGTAAGACCGTTATTAGGCCAACCTAATAATCACTTGTCATTTGGAGTGCAAATAAATAATATAAGTATAAATCATGATGGAAGTAAAGCAGTCATGTATGTACAAACCAGTGATGGTACTTATGGGCCAGGTGTTAATGGTGTATATGTAGCAAACAATTGGTCTTCGAGCCCATATGTATGGAAAAAATCGGTAACACCAGGTTCAACCCAAGTAATGCATCGCGGGTCGCTCGTGAAAAACATATATGTCGTGCCGAATACCGTTGCATCACAAACATTAATATATAATATTGATACTAACACTTTCCTACTTGGCAGCAGTGTATCTACTTCTTATCAAGGAAGGTATTCAACTGGACCATTAGCAAACGAGGTATATATATCAAATTCAGGTAATAATATGTTAAAAAGAATTGCAAACCTACATACTGCTCCAGTTGAGAGCGATATTATTTTACCAGGTACTCCCTCAGTCAACTATCGTTATGGTGTAGTGGTCTCTAATTCAGGTAAATATGTCATAGTTGGTCACAATTCCGCTGGTTCAATGTGGCAACCCCGTATGGAATTGTTCAATACAACTTATCCTCCTTATTTTAGTAATGATTATGGTGCAACTTTTATTGGTCCCATAACACTTGCTAATCCTTCTTCTGAAGCCGGAGCTATATGTAATATATCATTGTCTGATTCCGGGTTTATGTATGTACAATTTTATAGTAATAATAACAAAATTTTACGTCACGATTTTAGTATATTCAAAGCATCGACTTTTACGAATTTAAGTGTAATCAACACGTTGAAAGTTGGAGCGAATCAATATACATCCGATTATCGAATTAAAAATGACGTAACCCCATTAGATGCAACTATAACCATCGACCATCTTCGTCCAGTAAAATATTTACAAACTCTTATTCATAAACAGCAATACGGTTTGATTGCCCATGAATTACAATCCTATTTCCCAGATTTAGTGAAAGGTGAAAAAGACGGTGAACAACTACAATCTGTTAATTATACTGGATTGATTGCTATCTTAGTGAATGAAATAAAACGGTTGAAACGAGAACTAACGGAACTTGAAAATGAAATTCAGTAATATAAGTAGACTATCATTGATATGATAGATTATTTAGTTGAATATACACCGGTAATTTATATATTATTTCTATAGAGTATATAAATAATGGCATCGTCCAATGATTATGCAGACCCTGTAATCACCTATGGCGATTGGGGAGTTGAAGTGAATGGAGAAACATATCGTAATGAAAATAAGGTTTATAGTTCGACTAATATCAACTTTGGTAATTCAGTTGCAATCAATGATAATTATATGATTGTTTGTGCCCCCATAGAAAATAAAGGTGCATTATATATTTACAAACGAGACCCTGTAAATGGTTGGCCAACAAACGCTTCTCAGAAAATTTTATATAACGGAGATGGTACATATTTTGGACAATCTGTATGTATGAATGAAACATATATTATTGTAGGTGCTGTATATCCTAATACTACTGGTAGAGTATTTATTTATGAAAAAGATGAGAATGGGTACTGGGAAAACACGGTGATATTACGTCCAAATAGTAATGTAACTGGTAGCGTAAGATTTGGCGATTCAGTTGCAATCGATGGAAACTATATTGTCGTTGGTGCAAGTAGTGATAGTATATCTTCTGTTGTAACTGGTGCAGCATATATTTTTAAATTAAATGACGATGGAACATGGGGAACTGCAGTTTCAGGCGATACAGCTCGTGCAGAAACAACTAGGATTTGTGCGGCTAACCGAACAACCTATGATGGATTTGGTAATTCAGTTGCGATTAAAGGAAATTATATAATTGTTGGTGCATCCGCTGAAGATGGTGAGGGTGATTCAATTAGTGGTGCCGGTGCAGCATATATTTTCAAATTAAATGACGATGGAACATGGGGAACTGCAGTGAGTGGTGAATCATATCGTACAGAAACAACAATACTCCGTGCTAGTAATCAAGCCACAAATAGAAACTTTGGTCGTGGAGTTGCAATCAATGAAAATTATATTGTGATAGGAGAATCCGGAGGTAGTGATGTAGCATATATTTATGAACGAGACCCTGAAAATGGTTGGCCAACTACTGCAACAACACAAATTAGACCAAGTGACTTAACCAGCAGTTCCTTTGGAAGAAGTGTCTCTATATACGGAAATGTAATTATTATTGGTGCACCAAGTAATAAATCAGGATATATTTTTGAATTAAATAATGGAACATGGGGAACTGCAGTGGACGGCGAAACATATCGTACAGAAACTACTAAACTCTCTTCATCGGGTAACATAACCGAATTTGGTTGGTCAGCTTCAGTATATGGAACTTATATAGGCATTGGAGCCAGACTTGGTAATTCCGCTTTTATTTATGAAAGACCATTAATTACGACTATATCCCCCACTCCACTTACATTTACCAACAATATTCTTACTATTAGTAACAGCATCAATAGTACAGACACAGATATAATTTCGTTTGTTCTTCCTGCTGGATATGAAATGAGAACATTGGAGGTTACTGGTTATAATGGAAGTGGTTCCATTAGTTATACGTTGTCAGCAACTGGCAAAACAGATATAACTGGTACATTCAATCAAGTTGGTACAAATCTATTGGAAGGGATCACAACAGTATTCGCAGTCACCGATATTACATATACCTTTACATTTACAACGACTGCGGAGGAAACACTTAGTTATACAATTGAAGGAATATCTGCACCGTTTAATTTTGTAACCACGAATTATACCATTGAACAATTGCTTGGTTTTGGGTTTACAATGCAGCAAATAATTGATGGTGGGTTTTGGAATGCAGACCCATCCGCAAATCGCATCAATTCATCTTACATAGATGGTTATTTAGACATCAGCGGCGGAACAACAAAAATTCGCGGCAATTTATATGTTGGAACTGGAACATTAGAGCAGACTAGCCAAGTATATAACCAACAACCTTCCATTACAAATGATAATTCATTAAGTGGCGATTTGTTTATTAACGGAAATGTGCTATTCAATTCACCAGGTACGTTAAATGTGACCGGTGATATTTCAATCAATGGATTTTTGTCCGTGGATTCCTATGTGAATGGTTCGATTCCATTGACTGCACTTGCTAGTAGCGGAGGCGGTGGTAATAGTGGTTATTATGTACAAGATAACACCACCATCATAACAAAAGAAATGGAATATTCAAATCCAATCCAGGTGAATGCAGATATATCGACTAACACGTATCGTTTTAGTAATTTTACTTCACCACCAGACGCATTTAAACCAAGTGACGCTAAATTAACTTTAAATCTGGTAGGTGGTGGAACAACTGCCGGTAATATATGGAAGACCTTTGATGTATCAGATACAGGTGAATATATTATTGCAGGTGTTTATGAAGGTAACCTGTGGATATCAGCAGATTATGGCGGAACATGGCGTGAATTGTCTGGTGCGTCTGGAGATTATGCACAAGTCTCAGGCGCAACGCAGAAATGGCACGATGTTGCTATTTCAGGAGATGGTTCAATTATGATGGCAAAATGGGGTCCAGTAGGACCGGTTCAAGGAATATTATATAGGTCGGAAGATTATGGAAAAACATGGTCTACTCTTTCTTATAATGGAATCACGTTTCATGAACAAGGGGACCAGGTTGCAAACGGTATTCCTGTTCCCTTTGTTATGTCTAAAGACGGCAACTATATATATTCTTACTCGAACCCGCATGGTGTAAATGCTAATTATGGTACAAACAGTCCAGTTTTTGAGGCTGTATATTCACATGATGGAGGAGCAAATTGGCATAATGTAGTTACCACAAGAAGTTGGATTTCTAATATATACACGTCAAAGTCTGGTAAATATGTTGTTTTAGGTATTTATGGTAGCGGTCCTAGGGATGACACGATGGTAAAATATTCGAACGATTACGGGGTAACTTATAATATATTATATCATTTAAAATACCCAGCTATAATTTGGTCCGCTTCGGCTAATTATTTTGGGGCAAATGTATTAGATAGTGGATTATTTTACCTCTCATATATTGAGACGACCAAACCATTCTATCGATTTGATTTATCTAACGCTATTATAACTCCCTATGATGCCAGTTTCAATATAAGTGATGCAAGTTATACCGCAATATACCCTGCTGGTTTATACGGGAGTGGCATACAAATTGTTGCTACAGAAGATGGAATGAGCGTTGGACTTCATACATTTCAAAATGCAGGACAACCCAGGCTAGCGAATTCAGTATTTTCAGGTGATTACGGGAAATCTTTCTCTCCGAATATGGGTCCTATAACTAGAACGTCGTTTTATACTAATAATCAGGGAACGCCTGTCAACCCAGGTGAAATGATGAAATTTATGAGGTTATTTAAGAGAAATAATTCAACTTACATCATGTATATATTTACGAAGTATTTATACATCGGTTTGCTTGAATATATAAAAACTGATTCAGCGAACACATTATATGTCGGTCCAAGTACTACCATAAAATTAAAACAAGATGTCAGTGCCATTCTCTTGGAGAATGGTAGCTCCATCAGCTCTTCTAACATAGCAAGCGGTTCATATAAAAATAATAATGTAGTGTTTCGCGATTCGTCGTTTAATAATATGACCGTTACCGGCGCATTTACTTCATCTCAGTTAAACGACCCATCTGACTATCGTATTAAAACAGATATACAAGACCTGAACGAAACGCATATATTAGATAATCTTCGTCCGGTGAAGTTCTATCAAACGCAACTTGGGCAAACGCAAATTGGATTCCTTGCACATGAACTTCAAGAATATTATCCGGAATTGGTCGATGGTGAAAAAGATGGAGCCATCATGCAATCTGTCAATTATAACGGTCTGTTAGCGGTTTTGATTCATGAAGTACAACAACTAAAAACGAGGGTCGCGAATAGACGCGCTCGTAATCTGGTTGCGTAAAAGCATGAAAACGTAGAAAATTGATACATTTATCCTTCAATTCATAAATGTATCAATTCAAGGTAATCAAACCTACCCCCGCCAATATGCAATCTTATTCGACTGATTTATCGTTTTCCGTCCCCCCGCCCACGTATCGCCGCCGGTTCCTGGTATTCGACGTTGAAACCACCGGGCTTCTTCCCAACAGTCGCAAAGGGGGCGTCGCCGTTCCTATTTCCGCCTATCCCCATATTCTGCAACTCAGCTTCGCCATTTACGATTTGTCGCAAAAGCAGGTGATTCGCAAATACGACGCTTACGTGGACGTTCCTGACGACGCGGTCATTAGTGATTTCGTGGCCAATTTGACGGGTATTACCAAAGAAAAATGCAAACGCGAAGGCCGGCCCATTGTCGAAGTCCTCGAGCAGTTCTATGAAGCGTACATGTTTTGCGAAGGGTTGGTCGCGCATAACATGGATTTCGACGAGAAAATGATTTTGGTGGAATTGGAACGCAACCGAGAAGCGGTGTTGGCGAAAGCGCCGTATTGTTTCATGACATTTAATTCGATGTACGAGAAAGTGCACGGTATCGAGAGGTATTGCACCATGAAAAAAGGTACGGATATATGTAATATTGTGGTCGAATCCAAAACGGCTGGGCGAGCGCCGTCCAAGAAATGGCCCAAACTGGCCGAATTGTATGGGAAATTATTTGACGGTGCGACTGTCGAAGGGTTACATAATTCCATGATTGATGTGTTGACGTGTTTGCGGTGCTATTTGAAAATGCGGCATGGGTATGATGATACTGCGTTGTTTGCAAAGTAAATGTTGCTGATAAAATATTGATATAAGAAGCGGGAATGCTTATATCAATAAAAATGATAAAAAGGTAAAGGTATGCGTGATGTATTTAGTGTTTTTTGTTGGCCTTCCTGGACTGTTTCTTTGCTTTCTTGGCGCGCTTGGATTTGGATAATTTTCTTTTGGGCTTTTTCTGGGATTTTTGTTGCTTCTGTTTCTTTTGTTGTTGTTTCTTTTGAGATTTTCGTTTTCCACCGGCGGCACCCCCCTCCTCCGGCTCCTCCTCCTCCTCCGCCCCATTCCCCTCCTCCGCCTCATTCTCATCACCTGGTTTCATTCTTTTACAACTCTCATCAATCTCAACACGCGGACGTTTTCTACAAACCTCTTCAGCAGCAACTTTAACTAATTCTTCAACTACTTCTTTAATCTCATCACTTACGGGTGCAACAGTAATAGTTGATTCTGCAGTAGATTCAACAGGGGATGCGTTGATTGCTTTTACAATGGCATCCGTATTGTCATTGATTTTTTTTTGTAGTTCATCGCTTAAATTAGCGGCTTTGATAGCTGCTTGTATACTAGTTGCGTCCGTGACTTTCTTAGCGATTAGTATCATTTGCTCAACAGTGATACCTAATGCACCGAGTGCAGCTATAAATGCAACTTTATTCGCGGTCCAACCAGTTATTTTCATTATAGGAGTAATATTCTCCATTGCTATAGAAGCCGTTTCTTTTGTAATAAACCCAGTTATAACCGCGTTCCATGTAGTTTGTGCAAAGTATGGTACTTGTTCTCCAACTAGTAACTTAAGGACAGTTTGTGAACACCCAATTGCGGTTATAGATACTTGATCGGCCAGTGTTTTTAATATACCGAACACTCCACCCTTTTCAATCGTTTCCTCTTTCAGTTGTTTTACCTGATTTCCAGCTTTGTAAAATATGGATATAACCTTATCAGCGGCATCATTGCCTCCACCGGATAACGAAACGCCTGCAAGCCCCTTTAACGAAACGCCTGCAAGCCCCTTATCAAATGCAGCCTTCATTTTGTTATATTCTTCCGTTTTACAATCCCCTGGCATAGTCGTATTATCATGAGTCGAACTAATATTCATTTTTTACTATAACATATACCCAGAAATTAAGCAGAGCACATTTCGCAAATTTCATCTTCCACTTCTTCTTCCATTTTCCCCCCTAAATCTTTTTTCTCCGGTTCAATCGTGAATTGTTGTGCCTGATGTCTCGCCCGTCGTCTCAAATAATATA
>Ga0222714_10003948_pt1 | contig 14804 bp, 13 predicted proteins | sample C33_3DmetaG_FD_165048 | JGI IMG/M metagenome (GOLD analysis project Ga0222714, IMG submission 165048) | Estuarine water microbial communities from San Francisco Bay, California, United States - C33_3D | ecosystem: Environmental > Aquatic > Marine > Unclassified | place: USA: California... | reverse complement strand
GACTACAGTGACTTCGAAAAGGCGTGGCTCGCCGCTCGCCTCGAAGCGCTCGAAGCAGAGGGACTTGTGACGCTTGCCGACAGTCTCTAACGGGCATTCGTTACATCCAGCGCTGAATCTTGTCACTACTATTTTTTAGGGACAGGAATGAAGAGCGAAGAATACGAGGTTAAGAGTGAACAATAAAATATGAGCGACAAAAAACAGGCACATCAACAGGGCGATCCTTCTAGACTCGGCAGCGCTATTGGCTTAGAAGCCGATGCGCCGGCACCCAGCATTCGCTACAGGGCGCTCTCTGCTCGCTGGCGCACGGTGATGGCGATCCTTACCGGCGCATCGATTTTGCTGGCGATAAATCAGGTATTCAATTTAGGCTTTTTCGTTGGCTATGTGCTGCTCGACAGCCGGTATATGTATCTGATCACCGGCGTCATGTTGAGTATGGTTTTTGTCACATTTCCAGCGACTAAACACAGCCCAACACACGTGCCTTGGTATGACGTCGTCATCATGCTGGTGATAGCCTGCGTGTTCTCGTACTTCGCCTTTTATGCCGAGCGTATCGTGCTCGAGGCATGGGAATATGCGGCGCCGCCGATTGGTGTTTGGCTGGCCTTAGTAACTTGGGTCATTGTCATGGAGGCAGGTAGGCGCGCCGGTGGTTGGCCTGTATTTGTGATCGTCGCCGTGTTTTCGCTCTACCCGACATTCGCCGACACGCTGCCCGACGTGATGGCCGCGCTAAGCATTCCCGTGCAAGACGTTGCGATGTTTCATGTGATGGGTGAAGAGAGCCTGTTCGGTATTCCAATGCAGGTATTCGCCCAGCTCGTCTTTGGCTTTCTGGTTTTTGGCGTTTCGCTGCAATACACAGGCGGCGGGCCCTTTTTCATCAATCTCGCTTTCGCGCTACTTGGTCACAAGCGCGGAGGCCCTGCTAAGGTATCTATTTTTTCCAGCGGTTTAATGGGATCGATGAGCGGCGGGCCTATTAGTAATGTACTCACCACCGGTCCGCTATCGATACCGGCGATGCAGCGCATTGGTTTCACGCGCGAATATGCCGCTGGCGTGGAGGCGTGCGCCTCGACCGGAGGCGTTTTGATGCCGCCGATTATGGGTGCGACGGCGTTTGTCATGGCCAGCTTTCTCAATATTAGTTACGTCACAGTTGCGATCGCCGCGATCGTTCCTTCGCTTCTGTATTTTTTCGGACTCTTCATGCAGATCGATGCCCACGCGGCTCGCGATAACCTGCAGGGCTTGCCGAAAGAAGAGCTGCCGAAGGTGGGCGCCGTGTTTCGCGACGGCTGGTATTTTATCGCCGTGTTTGCCGCGCTAATTTGGATGCTTGTCTTTATGCAGCGAGAAGCCGTTGCGCCTTTCTATGCCACCGCGCTACTACTCGTGATTAACCAGTTCACCAAACACAGACTCGATGTTAATAAGCTACTCGAGTTAGTCGCGACGATGGGTAAACTGCTGGCCGAGCTCGCGGGTATTCTCGCCGCAATCGGTCTCATTATTGGTGGGTTGGCAGTTACAGGCATTGCCGGCACGATTGCGAATGATCTCGTCTATTTAGCCGGCGACAATGTGCTTGTTCTTCTGCTCATGGGCGCACTGACGAGTTTTATTTTGGGTATCGGTATGACGGTGACGGCTGCGTATATCTTCCTCGCCATCGTGTTGGTTCCTGCATTAACAAATTCGGGATTAGATCCTCTCGCAAGCCATATGTTTGTTATGTACTGGGGCATGCTAAGTTTCATTACGCCACCTGTTGCGCTGGCAGCCTTTGCTGCGGCTTCGGTCGCGCAAGTGTCACCGATGCGTGCAGGTTTCGAAGCCATGCGACTTGGCGCAATTATTTACTTTGTGCCGTTCTTCTTCGTGTTTAACCCAGCGCTGTTATTGCAGGGATCGTGGCTTGAGAATCTTCAGGCACTGTCGACTGCGCTAGTGGGTGTAGCCTTGGTCTCTGCGGCCTTGCAGGGCTATTTAATCGGCCTGGGTGATTTGGGCCGCGGTGCGTTAAGCTGGGTGATCCGGAGCTTCATCGGCCTCGCGGGCATCACCTTGGCGCTCCCCGCGGGCGGGTTGTTCGGAATCAGTCAGCTTATTCTGCTTGCGATAGCAGGGTGTGCTCTGGCTCTGGGACTCGGCCTGAGAAAGCTAAATTCTGCGATGTTAAACACGCAGGCTTTGTAATTGCCTGTAACGTTACGCATCGAACGCTTGTGAGAATGAAAGGATAGCTGCGCTATGAATAAACTGACGAGAGGCTTTCGAGACCTTGTTGCCGAAGCTGAAAAAGAGATCGAAGTCTTGAGTCCTGGGCAGGTTCGATCAGCGCTTGATTCGGCAACTGGCAACTTACTGCTCGTCGACTTGCGAGACGTACGCGAAGTGAAAAGAGAGGGGCGCATTGCCGGTTCGTTGCACGTGCCTCGAGGCATGCTCGAATTTTGGGTTGATCCCGAGAGTCCTTACTACCGACGCGAGTTCGACGAGGTAAACAGGCTAATACTTTACTGCAACAAAGGCTGGCGTTCGGCGCTTGCCGCGCAAACGCTTAAAAAAATGGGTGCCGACGGTGTCGCTCACATGCACGGCGGCATGGAGGCTTGGAAGAACGAGGGTGGGGCGATCGAGCAGGTGCCTCAATGATCGCGCAATAATGAATAGCACAGCACAGCGTGAGGAAGGCTGATGAGTAATCTCTTAGGACGAGTTAAGTTGCCACTGTATCTCCTCTGCCTGATCGGCGTTGTCGTGTTAAATACGAATACGGCACACGCTCAGTCGCAAAATAAATCCCCCGCATTCGCCCTTGCAGGTTATCAGGCGTTTGCCCTGCGCGTGAGCAACATCGAGCAATCTGTTCGGTTCTACAGCGATGTCTTTGGCACGGCGCCCGTGCTTGATGCCAAACGGGCAACCTATTCGGTGGGTCAGGGCAAGAGGCATTTCGTGCTCTTCGAGGCTGAGGAAGACGAGCCGCTGGGGTTTGCTTGGATTGGTCTGGGAGTCCGCGATTTCGATAAGCGCGCCGTCGGCGATGTGTTAACGCAGCTTGGTTTTACACTCACCGCGGGGCAAGACCCAGAGCCCTTGGATCGCGCCATGCGATTCTGGATTGACGAAAGCTGGGGACAAGACGCGCTGTTCTTCGCCGATGCTGAAGGTATCGTGTTCCGCGTGATGTCGACAGAGGACTGCGGCGCTTGCCCTTCTATAGTCTCCTCCGAAGGATTGCTTGCGGCGCTGGGCATAAATCATTTCACCAATTTTGTCGCTAATTACGAGCGCGCAAATCGTTTGTTTTTCGAAGGGTTCGGGCTCGGTATACTCGCCTATCAAGGCGCAAGCTCGCCGACTGTGAGTCTTGGCGATGGGCTGCAGTTTCTGATGTATGTCGGCGGCACTGATAGTGCTGCGCCTACTGCTGTGGGCCGCACCGATCACGTCAGTCTTAGCGTGGCTGAATTCGATGTCGATGCTATGCGGGCTCGCTTGACGGCCTACGGACTAGCGCCGAGTGACGGACAGCGGCCACCGCGTCCACTGACCCATTGGGTGAGTCTGCGACAGCCTAACAGGGGAGGCGCAGAGGGCGGAACGCCGGAAGTCTACTTCAGCGACCCCGATGGCCTGGCCATTCAGATACAAGATGCCGGCTATTGTGGAGGTGGCGGCTACCTCGGTGATCAGTGCGATTAACGCCTCGGCCTCGCGATTTAAATTACAGAAAAGAATAAAGGACGACACTATGGAATACCGTTACATCGGCAAGAGTGGCCTTCGCGTCACACCTATCTGCATGGGGACAATGAGCTTTGGCAGTTGGAGCGACAAGAAAGAGTCATTTAAAATTCTCGACACAGCATTCGATCGCGGCATCAATTTTTTCGACACCGCCGAGGTCTATCCCGTGCCGCCGAATGCGGAAACCGTTGGTGTTACCGAGAAGATTTTTGGGGAATGGATTCAGACAAAACCGCGTGATTCGCTGATAGTGGCGACCAAGGTTGCCGGTGCGGCAGCGGGATGGTTTGTGCCGCCGGTTCGACATGGTATGACTGCCATCGATCGGTTTCATATCGAGACGGCAATCGAAGGCAGTTTGCGTCGACTCGGCACCGACTATATCGATCTCTATCAGGTGCACTGGCCAGATCCGATCGTGCCAATCGAAGAGTCGATGGACGCACTCGATCGCCTAGTTCAGGCCGGAAAGGTCAGATACCTCGGCACATCGAATGAGACTACCTACGGTCTCACCAAGGCGAACACTATTGCGTCTTATGAGGGGTATGCCAAATTCCAATCGATACAGAATAATTTCTCATTGCTGCACAGACGTTTCTTGGATGAATTAGCCGACGCATGTCGTAAAGAAAACGTCTCTTTGTTGCCCTATTCGCCGATAGGCGGCGGCGTGCTCAGCGGCAAATATAATGTGCCTGAGGTACCAAAAGGCTGTCGCTTCGGTGATTATCATTATCACGACAACCCCCGTCAGCGGGCGATGGCGGATAGGTTCGTCAATGAGGGTACGCTTGCGGCTACTGCTAAATATCTCGAGATAGCGAAAGAGGCGGGCATGTCGCCGGTCACGCTCGCAACAGCATGGAGCATGAATTTCGATTTTGTCGCCTCGACGATAATCGGTGCACGCACGGCTGCGCAGCTCGAGGAGTCTCTCGCGGCACTCGATGTAACATTATCGGACGAAGTGATGAAACAGTGCGATGAAGTGCATAAACTCATTCCTTATCCGATGGGGTGACGTTCAGTGAGACAGCTCGCGCTTCTCTTGTTTGTTCTGAGTAGTGGCGTTGTTGCCGCAGAGCCAGAACCTATCATCGTCCATTGCCTCGATGGCTCGTGTCCCGTTTGGCACGGCGATGACGCGAAAGACGAGATTGTCGTGCGCCAGCTTTTCGCGTCTCAGATCGACTCTATGGGCGACGGGCAGCTGCCACGGTGGGTCGCCTACCGCGTTTTAGGTGAGGGGATTGGGGTTGCGTCTCTTCTTCCTCGCGAGTGGGTAGCCGAGTCGTTGCTCGCCGGTTCGCGCGAACAACAACTCGCCGCCAATGCGCAGATGAGGCTGCAACAGCCTGATTTAACCGATTCTCAAGACCGCGACTACCGCCTCACCGAGGTCACGCTGCTCGCAGCCGAACAGGGGAGGCTCGCGCCGATGACGAGCTTTTCCGCAACGCCTTTTTGGGATGAGTTGAATCTGCTATCAAACAGGGCGCGGTTGCCTAGCGATTTAAGACAGGGGCCTTGGTCTCTGCTAGATCAAACGCTAAACGAATTGGCAGCCCGGCAGATAGCCAGTTCGGATGGCCGTAGCGCGGCGATTTTTGTAGTATCCGGACCTCTGCCTGCGACGGAGACTGAAGAACAAGGTTTTTTCAAAATTGCCGTGCTCGACGGACGTTACGCGGCCTTTGTCTTCCCGTCGTCAATGCAAAGTCATCGACATTTTTGCGAGTCGCTCACCTCGCTCGCCGCGATAGAAAGTCGCGCGCAGCTTACTGTGTTTGAGAATCAACAAGTAGCGCCGGGCCTCGCGCTCGGCTGCGTGGAATAAATTAATGGATTACGTTTTTTCGCCTCCCCCCCAAGTCTCTGTTCCCGTTGTCGGCTTAGCCGCGCGTTTTCCCGTACACCGCGTTTATTGCGTCGGCCGAAACTATGCCGATCACGTTGCCGAGATGGGTGGTGACCCTAAGTCCGAGCCTCCTGTGTTCTTCTCGAAGCCTGCGTCGGCACTCGTCACTGACGGTGCGCCGGTTCGTTATCCCCAGGCCACAACCGACCTGCATCATGAAGTCGAGTTAGTTGTAGCGCTTGCAGGCGGTGGGTGTGATCTGTCGATGGCGGAGGCTGCCGCCTGTGTGTTTGGCTATGGAGTGGGCATCGATTTTACCCGGCGAGATATGCAAGCAATTGCGAAAAAGCACGGGCGTCCATGGGATACTGCGAAAGGCTTTGATCAGTCGGCACCGCTTTCGGCTCTTACACCCACGGCGGATTTCTCGCCGTCGACTGATACCGTCATCAGTCTTACCGTAAACGGTGAGGTGCGGCAAACGGCAACCCTTGGGCAAATGATTTGGCATGTTGCTGAGATAATCCAGCAGCTGTCGATGCTGTTTGAGCTAAGGGCTGGCGACATAATCTATACCGGCACGCCGGCCGGTGTTGCGGCGACGGTCAAAGGCGATAAGCTGTGCGCGGAAATTAGCGGATTGAATGTGCTTGATTTTGAAATAATCTAACCGCGGAGTTCGCATGTTCGATGCCGAAACGCTCGATCAGTTAAAACTAATGCTCGTGTTGATCGGCTTGCTGATACTGTTGGTATGGGGGCGTTGGCGCTATGATGTGGTCGCCCTCGGTGCGCTTTTTACTGCCGCGCTGTTCGGTTTGGTGCCGCAATCGCAATTGTTCGCAGGCTTCGGTAATCCTGCGACGATCACCGTAGTACTCGTACTCATTATCAGCTTTGGGCTGTCACGCTCCGGGGCTGTCGAATTCGTGACTAGCGCGATTGAGCCCCTGTCATCGCGACCCTCGCTCCACATCGCGGTGCTGTCGTTTATAGCCGCGTTTCTCTCTATGTTCATGAACAACGTCGGTGCGCTCGCGCTGCTGATGCCTATCGCTATTCAATCGACCAATAAGGCGGGGCGGTCCCCGGCAAGTGTGCTCATGCCGCTGTCGTTCGGGTCGATATTGGGTGGGCTTGTAACCCTGATCGGAACCCCGCCGAACATTCTGATTGCGAACTACCGTGAAGAGGTTACGGGACAAGCGTTTACCATGTTTGATTTTGCGCCGGTCGGCGGCGGGGTCGCAATTGCAGGCATTCTGTTTATGCTCGTGTTTGGCTCTAAGCTCGTGAGAATAAGAAAACAAGCCTCCGGCAGTGAAGGCTTCGATATAGAGCGCTATCTATTCGAAGCAAAGGTTGCTGATGACAGTGATTTTGTTGGCCAACCCGTCGGCGACTTAAAAGACGCACTCGAAGCACAGAAGATGGATCTCGTTACTCTGCAGAGCAGGCGACAGGTTTCGCCCGTTGTAAACAGGCGACAGCTGCTGAGAGTAGGCGATATTCTTGTACTACAGGGGTCGCAGGAAGACATAGACGGCTTCACCACAGAGCATAAGATTGCGTTAGTGAGCGCCGAAAATTCGACGCGTGAATTGATGCACTCGGCCGACTCTCAAATGCTAGAAATAGTTGTTACCCCAAGATCATCTCTCGTGGGGCGAACGCCTGCCGAGGTTAGGTTTAATCGGCGCTATGGGGTAAATCTGCTTGCGGCGTCTCGCTCGGGGACGCCCCATCGCAGCCGATTGCGCGACTTTACTATCCGCGTTGGTGATGTGCTGCTGCTGCACGGTGAGGAAGAAGCGCTGCAGGAAGCTATCGTAAAACTCGCCTGCTATCCGCTTGCCACGCGCTCGCTAGATCTCAAGCGCGGTGAGAACTCCTTGCCGGCACTCCTTATCTTCGTCGCGGCGATCGCTGTGACCGCGATTGGACTTGTGTCGATTCAGCTCGCACTTGGGCTTGCCTGTGTCGCGATGGCGCTCCGTTCTATCGTTCCTATTAGAGAGCTCTATGACGGTGTGGATTGGCCTGTGGTGGTGCTTCTTGGCGCACTCATTCCATTGGGAACCGCGCTTGAAACAACGGGAGCGACCCAGGTTTTGGTTGGGGGAATTTTGGGAGTGGCGGGGGAGTATTCGCCAGTCATCCTACTGACTCTCATCCTCGTCGTCACAATGACGGTGTCTGATGTTCTCAATAACGCAGCGACTGCGATCTTAATGGCACCAATTGCCTACAATATTGCGACGACTCTAGGACTCAATCCCGATACCTTTCTTATGGCCGTGGCAATTGGCGCATCGTGTGCGTTTTTGACGCCTATCGGGCATCAGAACAACGCGTTGATTATGGGGCCTGGCGGGTATGAGTTCGGTGACTATTGGCGCGTCGGATTACCACTCGAAGTGGTAATCGTCGCGGCAGCTATACCTTTATTGCTACTGGCTTGGCCTCTGGCAGGCTAGCCTAGACGGCCTAGTGGCTCGTCAAAATCATCGTCGAAGTCGAAGTCATCGTCGAAATCAAATGCCTCACGTAGGCGCTTGCTCTCGAGTCGGTCCTCTATCTTTCGCCTGAGATCCGTCACACCCGGCTTCAGTTTTTTAGTCGAAAGCGTCGCGTCGGAATCCTCATCGACCTCTAATTCGGCGCTTTCATCGGTAGAGTCAAAAGACTCGACTTCGTCGTCTGCCTCGCCGTCCCAATCTTCTTCTTTCATGGCACCCTCACAATCAAAAGTTTGACTTAAAGTGAACGCTTCACTACTACTGTTACTATCGGTATACGCTTCTCTGAAGAGCTAAGGATCAAAGTGGCATACCAATTTCGGCGGATTCTAATCAAGGTTTAGGTGCCAGTCGAGTATTATTTTGGGTCGATTTTTGGGTCTGTTTTGTCTCTGTTTGGATCTGTTTTGGGTTTGGCTTATAGCCGATTATGCTGACTCTAGCAGCGCGATAGTTTGCGCGCGTAGCTCTTTCTTCGCGATTTTTCCTGTCGCGATACGCGGCAGTTGTTCATGCTGAAAGTAGAAGCGAGCGGGCACTTTAAATGCGGCGAGGCGATCCCGTAAGAACGCGCGAATCTCTGCTTCCTCGAGCACTTCGTTTTTCTTCAGCATCACCGTGGCGCAGGGCACCTCGCCGAGTCGCGTGTCAGGGATGCCGTAAACTGAGACCTCGCTCACCTTGGGGTGCTCGGCAATCGCGTACTCAACTTCTGCGCAACCGATGTTCTCACCGCCTCGAATCACGATATCCTTTGCCCTGTCGAGTAGGATTAGGAATCCGAGTTCATCGAGCATCCCAATATCGCCAGTGTGGAACCAGCCGTCTTTAATTACCTCGGCAGTTGCCTCGGGTTGATTCCAGTAGCCATGCATCACGGTAGGCCCTTTGATGCAGACCTCGCCGATACCGCCTGCAGGGAGTTCGTTTCCAGCCTCGTCAACTATGCGCACGGTTGTAACCGGCGGGGTGGGTCGACCCGTGCTATTCGGGCGCGCGAGATAGAATGGTCCTGAGATGATCGCGCCTATCGCATTGGTCTCGGTCAGGCCGTAGCCTAGACCCGGAACCGCTTTTTCAGGAAATTTCTTCGTGATTAGATTGAGATGCTCGGGGGGGCGCGGCGCGCCGCCTGCCTGCACACTGCGAAGGCTTGAGAGGTCGGTAGTCGCGAATTTCTCTGACTGCATTACCTCCCAGGCCATGGTGGGCACGCCATGCAGAATTGAGATGCGCTCCTTTTCGATTAACTCAAGCGCGACCTCTGGGTTCCACTTGAACATCATGACAAATTTGCGCGCATACAAGAAGCTTGCAAGGAACTGAGCGTGGCTCCCCGTACAGTGGAAAAGCGGCACATTAGCCAGTAGCGCGGGCTGAAACTCAGGGTTCTCATCGACTAATTCAGGGCGCAGTGTTTCGGTTATGTCTTTTACGAAATTCCACGTGTAAAGCGCGCTCAAGGTGTTGCGATGACTTGATAGCACGCCTTTCGGGTTGCCGGTGGAACCAGAGGTATAGAGAATTGTGGCGCGGTCGTCTGGCGCCACATTGAAGCCCGCAATTTCGGCCTCCGTGTAGGGTTCGAAACTGCTGGCAACTGAGTAGAATTCTGGGTAATGCGACTCGTCTTCGGGTTTCGCTATAACCGCATCGATACCTAGGCGCGTCAATGCGTCTTGCATCTGCGCGAGGCGCGGAGGATCCGTGATAACGAGTTTGCTGCCACTGTCGGTGAGACCATACTCGATTTCACGCCCCTGCCACCAAGAATTCATTGGCACGGCAATGGCGCCGATTTGCGTAATTGCCATAAAGGCGAGACACCATTCTGGGGAATTGCGCGCGCAGATGGCAACGCGGTCTCCTTTATCGATGTTGTATTTTTCGACCAAAGCGCGCGCGAAGCGGCGAGAGAGCGTTAAACATTCACCGAAGGTAAGTCGCTCATCTTGATAGACGAGAAAGCATTCGTCTTTGAAATTATTAGCCTGTGCGTAGTATTCGCCAAGGTTGGCGGGAATATTGCTGAATACGTCGAGTTCAACACCCATCACGTTCTCGGTGTGGGTTTCGTAGTTGCTTCCCTTTGCTTTCGTTGCAATGGCTATGTCTTTGAGTCTTTCTAGATCTTCCTTGATTTGCTGGTCGCTGAGCATGCTTTGGCCTTGGGATACTATTTGGAATTGTTGTCACGGCGCGTGAGTAATCTGCGGCGCCGCACTGTTTATTTGTCTATTTCTTGGTCTATCTATAGATCTCAAGCTAGGCTTCTGTCTTTATTTCTAGCGTCACCTTGCCCATGACTTTGCGTTCGGTGAACACGTTGAACGCGGCGACATAGTCTTCGAACGCAAACGATTCGGTGACGATTGGCTTAAGTTTGCCCTGTTCGTAGAGGCTGAACAGTTCGGCGAAATTCTGTTCGTAGGCGGCGGGTTCTTCTTTTCTGAATCTGCCCAAGAAGACACCCACCATCGATGAACCTTTGAGTAGCGCCAGATTAGCCTTGTATTCGGGTATGCGTCCGCTAGCGAAGCCGACTACAAGTAGGCGCCCGTTCCAAGCGATACAGCGACAACTTTGATCGAATAAATCGCCTCCGACGGGGTCGTAAATCACATCGGCACCTTTGCCGCCAGTAAGTGCATTGACCCTCTCTTTCAGCTCTCCGTCGCCATAGTTGAGCAGCTCATCAGGCTGCGCGGCCTTCACGAATTCGAGTTTTTCATCAGAACTTGCGGCAGCGATGACGCGCGCACCCATGAGTTTTCCAAGCTCAACGGCGGCGAGGCCGACACCGCCGCTAGCGCCCAACACCAAGAGGGTCTCGCCGGGTTGCAAATTTGCCCGCTGCTTAAGCGCGTGGTAAGAGGTGGTGTAGACCATGGCAAAGCTCGCAGCACTCTTGAAATCCATGCTGTCGGGAATTTTGCGTAGGCCTTCGGCCTTCACTCTCACTTGCTCGGCGAGGCCGCCAATGCCGGGTGTCGCCATGACTCTGTCGCCAACGGCGAAACCTGAAAGTGATGAACCCGCCGCGATGATCACGCCGCCTACCTCTGAGCCCGGGGTGAAAGGCATGTAGGGTTGAAATTGGTATTTACCCTGAATCTGAAGCCCATCGGGAAAATTGAGTGCCGCCGAGTAGACTTCGACTATCGCCTCGTCTGCCGCAGGGATAAGATCGTCGACCACCTCGAGGCAAAGATTTTCGGCCGGTCCATGTGATTTACAAAGTATTGCTCTCATTACTACTGCCTCATCGGTGTCGTGAATTCAGGGTAGAGACTGGCTCGGCGATTATGGCGACGAGACGCAGAAAACATGCCGGATTCAATCACGAAAAGGCGGCTACTTCAAATGTCTGAATGTTGCACGCTTCGGGTGTATCGCGTTGTTGATAGCGTGGCTAACTGGTATTGTTACGACCTACAAGTATTACCGCTAAAACGCCCATGTTCTCAACAGAATTGGGCATGCGCCTGCGGTAGTTCATTTTTCCTTGGTTGACACTAAATTAGAGCAGATTAAACGAGATGGAAGAGGCGAGACGACAAGCCTATTTGCGCGCGATGGGCGTGCAGGTCTATTTCCCTCGCATTACTTTGGCGGGCGCGAAAGCGTCGCCGAAATACGATCTTTCCAGTGAAACTGATCGCTCCGACATGCTGCCTGAGTCCCCAGCCCTCATGCCCGGCGCTCCGACGAGCCCAGTGCAATCGACGGCTTCGAGTGTGCCTTCATCGCGCCAAGAGCTACCGCGTTTTCGTAGCAAAAACCCCGACAGGCCCATTATCGATACCCCCACCAAGGGTCGCGCCAGAGCGGCCTCCATGGGCGCCGCACCTGCGCCTGCCGATGGTCTCACTTCGCGGGGTGATGTGGCAGGGGTCGAACTTGGGAGCGGGAGGAGCAACGAAGCGGGACCGGTGATCACCAGTTTACGCTTTGACCTTGGTTATTTTGTGGCTACAGAGGGGGTTGCGATACTCTACGAAATTCCGCCGGTTGCGAGAGAGGAAGATAAGGCGCGGGCGAAAAAACTGCTGTCGGCGATCCTTCTTGCCTGCGAACTAAATCCGGCAGCTGGTGGCGCGAGCCCTGTTCACGAGGCGTTTAATTGGCCACTAGAAAACGATCTTGGGCTCTCGAGCAGCGATCAGGCAGCTGCGGCTGCGTTGGCAGGATTCATCCGCCGGCGTCACGATGGCGATCGCTTCAAAGAACTCATTGTTTTTGGCGGCGTTGTCGAACCGCTAATCGCAGAGATAGGCAAGAGCATGCCTTACAAGCAGACGCTGCTGTCAAGCCTGTCGGCGATGCTATCCTTTGCGTCTCTGAAGCGCGAAGTGTGGGCCGATCTGCAGCCAGTGATAGCGCGTATACGCGTATGAATAACGCAGGATTGTAACAACCGTGACCGACGCACGCGCCATGCCGAAAGACTAGGAAGTACACCCTCCCAATGCTACCCAACACTCCAGAGAGCGAATTTTTCGCCCGCGCGATGAGGTCGAGCGACCTCGATCTCGTCGTTAAAAACGAAGCGGTGGCTTATGTTTCGCCATGGAGTAAGCGGATATTTGTCGATTGCCTGAGATCTGGCTATCAATGTTGGGTACTCGCCAGCAAAAATCAGATTGTTGCGCACGGCGTGATGTCTGTCGCTATCGGCGAATGCCACCTCCTTACTCTCTGTGTAGCACCTAAATTTCAAAGGCGTGGCTTGGGTAAACGGCTTTTCAAGCTGCTGTTAGAAAAAGCCGAAAAGCTTGACGCAGAGACCTGCTTTTTGGAGGTCAGGCGATCGAATAGCGCGGCAATCGCCCTGTATGAATCCCTCGGATTTATGCGAATTGGAGAGCGCAAAGGCTATTATCCTGATGGTTTTGGTAAGGATGGAGCAGAACGGGAGGACGCGGTGGTGATGTCGGCCGCAGTAAGTCGGCACAGGAAGTGATCGGGCCAGGCTAGGCCAAACTTGACCAAGCTAGGAGTAGAGTGTGGCTAGTCGAGGGCGAACTGACTAACGTGCCACTAGCGACGAAATTTGCTCAGCAAGAAACCGAGTAGCGCGGCAACGCCGAGTATAGCAATCAAGAGTATGACGAGAGCGCCAAATTCTCTTGCCAGCGCGATTAACGGGATATCCTGCCACATGGATAGACCCCATAGGCTGCCTGCGCCAATGAGTATTCCGCTTAACGCAGCGGCGATTTTTTTCCGTAATTTTAAAAATGAGAAAATCATAACGCGGGTCTGCCCTCAATATCTGTATAGCTTGCCGTGCACACTGGGTAGCTGCTGCAGCCCCAAAAAGCCCCGTTCTTGCCTTCTCGCTTAACGAGTAGCTGTCCGCATTTTTTGCAGCGATGCGCTTTTTTCGGTCTGCCTTCGTGGTCATCGAGGGTGACTTTACAACCTTTGTTGTAGCCACTACAAAACCAGTACTTACCCTTCGTTTTATCGGCGCGCACGAGTTTTCTCGTGCACAGGGGGCAGCGGTAATCGGGGTTGATCTCAGCGCTGGGCCGACCGTCGACTTCGTTAAGGGTCGTCCTACATGTCGGGAAATCGCTGCATCCCCAAAAAGGTCCCATGCGTCCGTCGATTCGGCGCATCGGTTTTTTGCACGTGGGACAGGGATGGACCCTCCCATAGGTCTCTTTGTTCCACTTTGAATTCTGCGACATTGAAATTTCCGTCGTTGTCATGCTCTCTGATCGCTCATTCAATAAAGCTTCACGAGAGAACCTACTGTGCGCTCGAACTGCCTTCACAGAGCCTCGCTAGCGCGTTAACTAGCCGCTCGTTTTCTTCTTGGGTCCCAATCGAAATTCGCAGTTTGTCACGCAGCCGATCCTGATCGAAGTAACGTACCAAGATTCCCTCCTGCTTTAGTGCCGCATAAGCACGGGGCGCGCCGATAGACTCGGGTATTGTGCACAGCAAAAAGTTGCTTTGGCTGGCCAAACAGGAGAGGCCTAGTGCGCCGAGTGCGGCGAAAACCTCTTCTCGGCTCTGCCTAACTCTGTCCCACGTGCTTTTCGCGTAGTCTTGGGAGGCGAGGGCGGCGGCGGCGAGTCGCTGGGAAATCGCATCGGTATTGTAGCTATCTCGAGTTTTAAAGAGCATGGGTGCGGCAAGGTTCTTGGCCGCGAGACCATAGCCGAAGCGAAGGCCTGCGAGCGAATACCCTTTGCTCATCGTCCGCAGAATGAGCAAATTATCGAAGCGGTGCAATAGAGGCACACAGTCGTGTTCGAGGTCGGGATCGACAAAGTCGATATAGGCTTCGTCGACGACGAGCAGGCCGTCAAAATTCTCGGCGATCTCGGCGATTGTTGCGCTCGGCACTAAGCTGCCCGTCGGTGCATGAGGATTGACGAGAATGAAGACCTTTGCCTTAATTTCATGCAGCTGTTGGATCAGATCGCTGGGGAGTTTCCACTGTGCGTCGAGGTCGATTTCACGAAGCGTCGCATCCTGAATTGCGGCTAGGACAGGATAGAGCGAATACGTTGGTTTCGTCGTCGCCACCACCTCGCCTTCGGCGACGAAAGTAGTAAGCATTAGGCGCAGTAATTCGTCTCCGCCGTTTGTCGGAATTATATTATCGAGGGACAGTCCGTGAAGGTCGGCTGCGACTT
>Ga0222714_10003947_pt1 | contig 14807 bp, 8 predicted proteins | sample C33_3DmetaG_FD_165048 | JGI IMG/M metagenome (GOLD analysis project Ga0222714, IMG submission 165048) | Estuarine water microbial communities from San Francisco Bay, California, United States - C33_3D | ecosystem: Environmental > Aquatic > Marine > Unclassified | place: USA: California... | reverse complement strand
ACGCGCAACAACGGCCGCACAAGTCTTCCGCCGTCATTGCATACGCGAATCTCCTTCGTCTTGATGTCGAACGTGATAGAGGTATAGATATTAATGATCCCCCGATGTTTCTTGCTCTTCAGATCGCGATACAGCTCTAGAGGGTCAGACGCGTTGCCTAGCCAGCATCCGTTGAGGAATACCTTGACCCCAGAATGCAACTGCCATGGGGTCATCTCATCAAAAGGGAGCACATACGGCGTTACGAATTCATGCAGTGCACTGCTGTTCGTAGGAATCGTCACGTGCGCCATATAGCTGAGGTTCTTCACAACACCAACAGCGTGGCCTTCTGGGGTTTCTGCTGGACAGAGGTAGCCCCAGGAGGTGCAGTGCAGCTTGCGTGGTGGGATCAGTTTCCCGCTTTTATCAATCGGCGTGTTGATGCGGCGCAAGTGGCTAAGACTCGAGATGTAGGTGAGCCGATTGAGTACTTGCGCAACGCCAACTTTAGACGATGATGACTGCTTGAGGCCGAAGTCACCGGTTGACAGAGCACGCTTGAGCCCATTCTCAATCGTTGTGGACTTCACGATCTTGTAGATGTTCGTTGCGTTCACGATACTGTCGTATTCGTCCTTCGCGCGCCAAGACCCACTATTGATCTCCTTGACGATCGCCTTTTGCATGTCCTTCACGAGCTTGTTGAAGTAGTTGCGGTACAGGTTGTTGAGAAGGGTTCCGGTCAGATCAATGCGCTTGTTCAGATAGGAGTCGCGGTCATCTTGCTCTTCCCATCCGAGGCTGCAGCGTAGGAGCTTGTTGGTCATGTAACCTAGGAAGTGCTGCTTCTGCAGCATCGTATGGCAATGAGGGAAGAGATCAGTCTCGAGCACCTCGACTGTGAACTCGCGCTTCTTGCGTGCACCGGTCTCCTTGTCAACATTCATAGGTGTGAACATCGCGTGAGACGTGATATGCTGAAGTGCCGCTTCCTTCGTCATATATCCGCTCGCGTCGACAACTGACGCTTTCAACGAGTCAAGCAGCTTGACAGTCTCCGGATCTTCCTGTCTGTTACCAGCGTTTGGGACGATGATCTCACAGATCTGCTTGTCAGTAAGGACGCCAAGAGCACGGAACACTACGAAGAGTGGGATAGGCATTTTGATCCTAGGGATCTGCAAGAGCAGACTGTGCCCGAAGCCGTTGTTCTTGCTCGTCATGTAGAGTGAGATTTGCTTCGGCGAGATGCACTTGAAATCGGGAACCGACTTTATCTCAGCCATCCATGACCATTTGTTGTTGTTTTTCTCGACATTGAAGCACTGGACCATGTTCTCAGCTGCGCGCTCCTGTCCTTGGCAAGTCTTCTCCGATCCGTTGATGATGAAGTACCCACCTGCGTCCATATCGCACTCACCACTGATTGCGCTTGGAACGTGAGCGTACTGGCGGAGCACACATACAGAAGACTTCAACATAATTGGCAACTTGCCAATGTGTACGTTCGGGATCTGTTTGTATAGGGTCTGTTCTGACTCTAGCCCAGGGCCATCACGCACTACGCACTTGATGTTCATGTCAACCGTCATGTTAGCTGCGTATGTGAAGTTCCTGAGCCGCGCCTCTTGTGGGAACATCAACTTGATGGCCCCAGTGTTCTCGTGTATTTGTGGGCGATGAAGGTTGAAGTTCTCGAATGTGATCATCATTTCCAGACTGTGCTTCCCAGACGCCTCATCGAAGCACTTGTCTGAGTGCACGCTGACAGGGTTGAACATCGCGATCGTCTTCGGGATCTGGTAGGTGACGAAGTCATCGAACGACTCGATCTGGTGTCGTACCAGCTGCTCGAGGTGCTTCCCTTCGAAGTAGGAGCCTATCACGGCCCAAGGCTGTTCCACGTATGCGTTGTAATCGATTTCGGTACTCATAGTTAGGTTCGTATGCGACGGGTTTGCCATAGGAGTGATAGCTGTGATGAGTTTCAATTTCCCTTTAAATCTATTCTCACCATATAGAAGATGACCGACAACAGCAACAACCTGATCGATATATCAGGTACCACAATAACTTTCTTCATCAGAGACGTATCTGGTGGTTATACAACACCAACTGAATTGACAGATTCGGACAGGGACCTTGAAATAACTCCCTTCGATAGATGTAATGAGGATTATTATCGGTCGGTCATCGAATCTGCGTCTGTAGTAAATGCAATTTTGAAACTCTTGGAATCAGAGAATGATGAACTCTCTCCAGGTAAAAGATATAGAAACGGGGGAACCACAGATCTAAGCATGAACTCCACTCGTCCTAAGAAGAAGTCAAGATCTAAAGACTTAATCAAGTACCTCGATAATAACGTACCTAAGCCGCCTGGATTGTGCTGTGATGACGACCACGACGCGATCGCCGCTCGCGCTGATAGAGAGAACCCATTCGGGGATATCCCTTGGTCTCCTGGTCCATCAGCAGATGAAGAAGTCATTGTAAGAGAAAAGATCGACATAACAGCGGAGATAGGATGCTTAGCCGATCTGCTCAAGCTGATACGTGACAATCCGATCGCCGAGAATGTTGAGTACAACATTAACATGGCTGCACTGCATAGGATCGAACCAGATCTACTGAACCTTCACTCAATGATTGGGATGAGCGCTTTGAAGAACCACGTTGTCGACCAGATTATCTACTACTTACAAGGGTTTGACAAGATGGGAAGCAGTGGCGACTTCATGCATACTGTAATCTATGGGCCGCCTGGCACAGGAAAGACGGAGGTTGCGAAAATCATTGGAGCCATATTCAGAAAGCTTGGTGTTCTCAGCAAGAATAAATTTGTGAAGGCGACGAGAGCAGACCTGATCGCTGGTTACCTCGGACAAACTGCGCTGAAGACCAGAGACGTAGTAAAAGATGCACTCGGTGGAGTTCTGTTCATAGATGAGGCATATGCACTTGGTAATCCTGAGAAGCGTGATTCTTTCGCAAAGGAATGCATTGACACGCTGTGCGAAGCGCTAAGTGATCATAAGCACGATCTAATGGTTATAGTGGCTGGATACGAGAAAGAGCTCAACGAGTCATTCTTTGCATATAACCAAGGTTTGGACTCCAGATTCACGTGGCGCTTCAAGACTGATGATTACAAGCCATCAGAACTAATGGAGATATTTAGGAAGAAAGTCAAGGACGCAGGGTGGTCAGTTGACCAAGATGCCTTGTCTGAGGAGTGGTTTGCCAGAAACATCGCATACTTCAAGTTCTTCGGGAGAGATATGGAGACATTGTTCGCGAAGGTCAAGATAGCACATAGCCGCCGCGTTTTCTGTTTGCCACAGGATGCGAAAACTATGGTCACTATTGCTGACTTGGACAAAGGTCTTACACTCTACCTTGACAACGAAGAAGTTAAGTCAAGGAAACCAGACGACTATTTCTCTCGGCAAATAATGCATTCGTTGTACACATAGAGCGGTAAACGTCATTGATTCTTTTTCGTTCCTACTATAGATGAACTCTACGAAGACCATTCAAGTGAACAAGGACTTCTTCTCGCTAAGTGGCAAGAGTAGCAAACGCCGTGAGAAGCGTAAAAAGCCAGAGCGCCCAAAGACGCTTGCGAACCCAACAAAGCTAAGGAAGGAGTTTATGAAGCGCGTTCAGGCTTTCCAAGACAAGAAGAGGAGAGACGAACAGAGTAATACACGGTCCGGTGGAGGGGAGAAGGCTGCTGCTGTAGACCCTGAGCTCGAATCATTCAACAAGGATTTCGATCGAACGGTCGACTTCATGCAGGAATTGGCCGCACGGAGAGCGAAGCACAGACAAACACAGAAAGCAAGTAAGGAAGCACGATGGGCACAACGGCAAGTGGAAGTCAATGTGGACACACCAACTGAGTTGTCTCCTATGCCAGCGAAGGATCGTGAGGATAAGCCCGCTCGTGTCAAGGACGATAGTAAGCGACCGAATGTTATAGAAACACCTGCGGTCAAGGTGACTCTAGGACCAGAACCACCCTATAGCACGCTCAGAGGAGGATCGAAGCCAACCTACAGAGACTGGATCCGGCAGACACAGAAGAGACCACAGGAGTACAAACCAAAGCTTGAGATATCAGGGGTGCCCCTCAAAGCAAAAACTACAGAGAGAGCTGAGAGACTCAAAGCATTCAAGGACTCGCGAGGAGGTGGCAAAGAGAAGCCATTGGGGCGACGAATGGTACGCACGAAACGGACAACGCGTACGGTGAAGCGTAAACTTGGAAAATCGGGAAGGAGTGTGGGCGTTCTTATCAAGAGTCGTGAGACACGGAAGCGCATCCAAACAGACAGGATCAAACTGAGCCAGACTAGCATATTGGAAATAAAGCGTTACCTGCGCGATAGAAACCTCATCAAAGCAGGTAGTCGCGCTCCGAATGATGTGCTGCGTGAAATGTACGAGCAGTGTGTACTAACTGGTGACGTATCAAACAAGAGTGCAGACGTCCTAATACACAACTACATGAACGAGGACAACTAAGCTCCTACACAACAAGTATAAAGCGTGTATCAACTGTATTATAGTTAATACACGATGGGCATCGTCGAAGATTATCTCGCATACACTCGCAAATGGAAGGCGGAGTATGGGGACAAGACGCTTGTCTTGATGCAAGTTGGTTCCTTTTTTGAAGTTTACGGCCTAGAGGCGGAGGACGGAACGATAAGCGGTAGCAGCATCGAGGAGTTCTCCCGCATATGCGACATGGTGATCAGTCCAAAGTCTCAGAAAATCAAGTCGGCGCAGGTGATGATGGCCGGGTTTGGTCTGGCACAAATAGACAAATATCTGAGAAAACTTCAACACGCTGGATATACAGTTCCTGTATACGTGCAGGATATGCAGGCGAAGAACACTACAAGGAGTCTGTCTGAGATCGTCTCTCCGGGTACATTCTTCGATGATGATAACCAGTCCCTAAGCAACGTCACTATGTGTGTATGGCTGCACAGGTCTCAACAGACTCGCTACTCACCATCGCTCATGCACATCGGTATCGCTACAACAGACAGTATGACAGGGAAGAGCGTGATCAGCGAGTTCTCTCGCAAGTACTATCGCGACTCTTCTACATTCGATGACTTGGAGAGGACCATATCTATCATGAGGCCATATGAATGTGTGATCATCTCCAATCTCGACACAGATTATGTCGAGGAGATAGTGGGTTTTGTCGGCTTGAGTGACTCTCTCGTCCATATTGTGGACAAGCGCGCTGATACCGATACCGCGAAACACGCTCAAAACGCCGAAAAGCAGGTGTATCAGCAGACGTTGATCACTCGCTTTTTCCCTAACGTGTCAGCTGAGTTAATTACGGAGACGTTCAGGACGCACGAGTTCGCAATGCAGGCGTTCACTATGCTCGTTGATTTCATTCACCAACACCGCCCGATTCTCTTGTCGAAGACTGCGTTCCCAGACCTCGAACACGGCTCAGGTAGACTTCTCCTTGCGAACCATTCACTCCGCCAACTCAATATCATCGATGATGGAAGACATAGTGGGAAGCATAGCTCGGTTGCTTCTCTCCTCAACAACTGTGTGACTCCAATGGGACAGCGTTCATTCCGACATACACTGACGTCACCTATCACCGATGTGGGCAAGTTGTCAGAGTCATATGACATGACTGAGTACTGTCTTACTGAAAATGTGTGGGATGCAATTCGTAATGGGCTCACTGGCATACGTGATATGGAAAGGTTCGTTAGGAAACTTGCACTGAAGAAGGCATCTCCTAAAGACGTTGTCACGTTCTATCACAGCGTTGCTGCAGCTGCTACCGTTATCACGACACTACGCGAGCTCGATGGTATTCAGCCAGTATTCGAATCTGAACACGGCCGCTGCGCCAATCTGTGTGAGGATGTGATGATCGCAATTACGAACTGCCTTGATCTCGAAAAATCTAGATCGCTTGACGACATATCTGCAGACAAGCTGGGTACCCTTACACCGCGAGAGGGGTGTTTCGTTGTGCCCGGCAAGAGTGATGTAGTAGATGCACTTTTGGAAGAGAGTTCTAGCAGCAGTGCGAACTTCGAGGCAATCCGGTGTTTTCTCTCCGAACTAGTAGGTACTGTTGAGAAGAGCACTAAGACAAAAGACTTCGTCAAAATCCACGAGACAGCGAAGAGTGATCCTATGCTTGTATGCACCAAGCGCCGTGCGACTCTCCTTGATTCAGCGATCAAGAAGACACACGGAAAAGCTAAGAGCACGACGTTCAACACCGATAATGGTAGTGTGGAGCTGGACGTTGGGTCGATCGTGAGCGAAACGATGGGCGCGAACAAGAAAGACGTGATCGTGACTAGTCCGACGATTTCGAGCCTAGCGAGGTCAATCCAACTATCAAGAGAGAAACTCATTTTCGAGTTGAACAGCGTGTATAGCGCCTTCACTGACGAGCTGCTGGCTATGCATGATGGCATTCAGAGCATCATCGCCTTCGTCGCGTGGGCAGACGAACTACAGAACAGATGCTACTGTGCGACGAAGTTCAACTACTGCAAACCCCGCATCGAGCCTGGGGCGCCGAAAGCATTCGTTGATGCGGCAGGACTTCGCCATCCGCTAATCGAGCAGCTTCAAACAAGGGAACTGTATGTCACTAACGACATTGGATTAGGCGATTCCGTAGATGGCTTGTTGTTATACGGAACGAACGCCGTTGGAAAGACGAGCCTCATCCGTGCATTAGGCATATCAGTTGTCCTTGCTCAGGCAGGGATGTATGTGCCATGTTCGTCGTTCGTGTTCAAACCATATACGAAGGTCTTCACTCGTATCCTCGGGAATGACAACCTGTTCAAAGGTCTCTCCACGTTCGCTGTCGAGATGTCGGAACTTCGGACAATCCTAACGATGTGCGACAAAGACAGTCTTGTTATGGGTGATGAACTATGCTCAGGCACAGAGAGCGGGTCAGCGAGGAGCATTTTCACAGCCGGACTTGAGTGGCTCCACGACACCCACACAAGTTTCGTATTCGCCACACATTTCCACGAGGTGCAGGACTACGCGGAGATTACCGCGCTCGGCAGACTAGTGATGAAGCACATGGCCGTCACATATGACGAGAAAAATGGAAGACTCGTATACGACAGGAAATTGCGTGACGGTGCGGGCGCGAATATGTACGGCCTCGAGGTCTGCAAGGCCCTGAACTTACCTGATCGATTCCTAACAAGGGCACATAGCATCCGTATGCGATACGATCCGACCAGTTCTAGTGTGCTCGGTTCGAAAGGGAGCCGCTACAACACCAAGAAGCTGAAGAGTGTGTGTGAGCTATGTGGGGGCGCAGGGGATGAGGTACATCATCTGCAACACCAAGCTGATGCGGACTCGCAAGGCTTCATCGGCTCAACCCACAAAAACCACCCAGCAAACCTCTTGAATGTATGTGAGAAGTGCCATGACAAGCTTCATAACAGCGGGAAACAGCATCGAGTGGCGAAGACGAGCACTGGTTACGCCATCGTAGAGGAATAATATCCCCACGTATATTAACATGGCGCAACTCGCCGACTTCCTACAAAAATACTGGCCAAGTATCCTGACTGTTATTGTCACGTTTCTGACGCTTCTAACAGCATTCAAGATTCTGGGTGTGGATTTCTCACCTATAGAGGACAAACATATCCAGAAGGTGGTCACAATCGAGTCATTCGAGTCTAGAGCAGATCCAGAAACGGTCGCGAAGGTATCTGGTGACGATCCAGCCGGACTTCACTCAACGTGTACATCCATCAGCAAGAAGAGCTGTGGCGTAGCGAGTTACTGCGTTCTCCTTGACGGAGAGCAATGTGTCGGCGGGAACGCGCGGGGACCGACATACCTCACAAAGGATGGTAAGAAAGTGGACTACAACTACTACGTGCATCAAGGCAAATGCCACGGCACAGGGTGTCCATCTGATGCAAAACAATCTTGAGAAAAATGATTTGGAGATAATCTTGGTAGAATATAGTAACCAAGATGATCATCCCAGTACGTTGCTTCACATGTGGCGAGGTCCTCGCGAACAAATACCGCTTCTACCTACGAGAAGTTAGGCAGCGCAAGAGCCAGCGCGGAATGGCCTCTGATCGCGTTGTCTACCTCACGTCTGAATATGTCGACAAGACCCCAGAGGGAGAGGTTCTCGACGCTCTACATCTCAACAAGCCGTGCTGTCGGAGACACATGCTCACCCACGTTGACATCGAATAAAATCTAGCATTATATCATAGCTAGATGGCAAAAGGCAGAAAACACGCGAAGCGCGGCGGTCGCACACGCCGTCTGAGAGGAGGCATGATTTCTTCTCCTGCAGCTTACCCGCAAGGCGAGGCTTGGGGGGCGCCAATGCGCATGTGGCCCGGAGTTCAGGGAGATGCGTCGCAGTTTGGCAATCATTATTCGTATAACACCAATGTAGAACCTTGGCCAGAGAGCACGAGTAACACGAGCTGCGGACCTTGCGCTGTAGGAGGAAAGCGTACTAAGCGACGTGGGAAAGGGAAGAGCAAAGGAACGAAAAGAAAGACTAGACGCACTCGGCGTGTTGCTAGACGTACTAAGGGCAAGATGAGTCGCAGATCACGTTCGCGTGGTGGCAAGGGCAAACGGCAAACAAGGTCAAGACGCGGTGGAAGCCGCGACACGATCTTCCCGCAAGAGCTCGTGAACGGATATCGTTCTGCTGGTCACAGCTTGCAGCAGCTCGCTGCCGACTGGCAAGGAGTCTCAGGCCCTGCATCACCATTGCCCGCCGACCAGACTTTGCAGGGTTCGGATAACCTTCCATACAGCCCTATAGATGTTCCACAAATCACAGCCGATGCTGATCGAGCAGTCAGCCAACTGTAGGCTTTTTTCTCCATACTCTGTATAATGCAGGTTATGAAGACTGTCCGCGACCTGTGCACGCCCGCGTACGTGTACCTGGTTCTCTCTGTAATCTCGATTGTTGCGATGATGTTCCAGAACGCAGGAAACTCTTCCAGCTTCTGCCTAGGAGACTACTCCTGCCCTGTGCCTCACACCGGTGCTGTGTTCGTCGGCCAGGTGATGTATGTGGCATTCTGGACATTCATCTTGAATGCAGTATGCAAGGCCGGTTACAAGAACTTCTCTTGGTTCCTTGTTCTTTTCCCATTCCTACTGATGTTTGTAGCACTTGGCCTCATGCTTCTGTTCGCCGCCGAAAAGGAAGTGAAGAGCCTTGTTGGCATGTAATTCCTTGGTATGCTGTGAGTTAACTACATCATACCAAGCTCGGAATAACGCGCATAAAAATATCTCCTCGAGCTATACTATAGGATGAGTGATCAGTTCGCACAGAGCATCATCGACAGATTATTCGAAGATAACCCTAATCTCCTAGTAAACCACCATCTTGATTCATTTAATGAGTTCTACTCGTCGGGAATCAAGCGTATTCTTAGAGAGAAGAATCCAATCCGTTTGATGAAAGATCAAGATCCGAAGACGAAGGAGTTCGGGCTCCGGTGCAATCTCTATCTTGGTGGTAGGAGTGGAGATAGGCTTTACTACGGGAAGCCGATTATCTACGATGACAATCGAGAACACTTTATGTATCCAAATGAGGCAAGACTGAGGAATATGACATATGGGATCACAATCCACTACGATGTAGAGGTGGAGTTTTTCATACGCGATCCAGAGGCTCCACCTGGGAGTCCTGTTCCAGAGGCACCTACCTCGACAATGATTCTTCCTAAGATGTTGCTTGGAAGGTTCCCCATCATGTTGTTCTCTGATTTGTGTTTGCTGAAGGGGATGCCTGATGACGTCAGATTCGAGATGGGCGAGTGCAGAAACGAGTATGGTGGCTACTTCATCATTGATGGGAAAGAGAAGGTCATAGTATCACAGGAAAAGTTCGCGGACAACATGCTGTACGTCCGAGACAAGGTTAACGATCTGTATACTCACTCTGCTGATATCAGATCTGTTGCAGAGGACGCGTCGAAGCCTGTCAGGACGCTTGGTGTGCGTATGGTCGCGCCAACTGAGAGGCTCGAAGGTGGTCAGATCGTTATCAACGTCCCGAATGTTCGCAAACCGGTTCCGTTGTTTATACTGATGCGTGCGCTAGGGGTCGTATCAGACAAGGCGATTATCGAGCACTGTCTTCTCGACTTGGATAGCTACTCAACATACATCGATCTATTCAGACCATCCATCCATGACACTGGGGCCATATTCGACCAAGAGACTGCCTTGAAATACATTGCGACGCTTACGAAAGGTAAGACTGTCCCACACGCATTGGAGATCTTAGCTGATTATCTGCTTCCACACGTCGGCGAGATGAACTTCAGAGCTAAGGCTTACTTCATTGGGCATATGGTTAGAGAGATGCTTCGCGTATATACAAAGGATACAAAGCCTACGGATCGTGACAGCTTCAGATACAAACGAGTGGAGCTCCCTGGATCTCTCATTTACGACTTGTTCAAAGAGTACTACACTATCCAGCAGAGAGAGATATACCAGACATTCGACAAAGAGTACACATTCAAACAATCACGCTACAAACGAGACTTCTTGATGCTTATCCAAGGCAACTATCAAGAAGCCTTCGGTAAGCGTGTTGTTGAGAAGGGCTTCCGTACAGCGTTCAAAGGAAACTGGGGTGCTGAAGCGCACACGAAACGTCTTGGTGTTATCCAAGCACTCAACAGACTAAGTTTCAATGCTTCGCTTTCGCACCTCCGCAAAATCAACCTGCCTCTCGACGCAAGTGCGAAGGTCGTTGGCCCTCGCCTACTGCACGGATCTCAGTGGGGCCTGATCGACCCGGTCGACACACCAGATGGTGGCAACGTTGGTCTGCACAAACACATGGCGATCTCTGCCGCAATTACAACTAACTGTTCCGGAAGGCCTCTTACACATTGGTTGCGTGGAAAAGGGATGCGTTTCGTCGAAGAGGGAGATCCTTCATTCAATGGAGCGCTCACGAAGATCTTCGTTAACGGGAGCTGGGTCGGCGTTACTGCTGATCCGAAGGAGCTCGTTACTGAGTTCAAAGCTTCACGACGCGTTGGTCTCATCCCGATGTATACGTCGGTCCAATGGGTCATGGAAGAAAGCACATTGTTCTTCTATACAGACTCTGGACGACTATGCAGACCTGTCCTCTACATGCGTGACGACGGGAAGCCGGCCTTCTCATCCAAGCCTGTTGCTGAGAAGCTCAAGACTGGAGAATTCACATGGGGGCAGCTCGTTACAGGATTTGCCAAGAAGAAGGATCCATCATTCGATTCTACTGGATGCAAGATCTACGATCTCAATGAGCTATATGATACCACGTCCCTAGAAGCGTTATCCGAATCCCGAGCAATAATCGAGTACATTGACACCGCTGAAGAGGAGGGAGCGTTAATTGCATTCGATGGAGATGACCTAGCATCTAAGCCCTACACGCATATGGAAATCCACCCATCGCTTATGTTAGGCGTAATGGGTAACCAGGTTGTCTTCCCAGAGAACAACCCGCTTCCACGAGACCTTTTCGCATGCGGACAGATGCGTCAGGCGGTGTCACTGTATCACTCGAACTTCCAAACGCGCATTGACAAGATGGGTGTTGTGTTGAACTATGGGCAGGTTCCGCTCCTTAAGAGTCGGTACTTGGAGAAAATCAGCAAAGAACAACATCCATACGGAGAGAACGTTATAGCAGCGATCATGTGCTATGGTGGATATAACGTGGAGGACTCCATCTTGTTTAACGAAGGTTCGATCAATCGAGGCCTGTTCCGTACAACATACTACAACTCATATGAGGCCCGCGAGGAAAGTTCCAAAGTTGGTAATAGCCAAGTCGATACGCTATTCCAGAACATAGAGAATGCGCGTCCAGTTGGCAAGAAGCCAGGCTTCGACTATTCTATCCTTGACAGTCACGGTCTTGCTGTTGAAAACACACCTGTCACAGAGCGGTCAGTGCTAATCGGAAGAGTGAGCGCTAGTACAGGTGACCAGGAGCTTCCAAGGGATGCGTCTGTTACACCTAAGAAAGGTCAGCTAGGCTTTGTTGACAAGGCCTTCATCACTGAGGGTGAGGAAGGGTTCCGTGTGGCGAAGGTCAGAGTGCGTGACGAGCGTATTCCGAACATCGGTGACAAGTTCTGTTCTAGATGTGGTCAGAAAGGAACTATCGGACTGATCATTCCAGAAGAGGATATGCCGTTCACCAGTGATGGAGTCCGGCCAGACATCATCATCAACCCACACGCTATTCCAAGTCGTATGACGGTTGGGCAGTTGGTTGAGAGTGTGATGGGTAAAGCGTGTGCTATGTACGGAGGTTTCGGGGACTGCACTGCATTCATGAACAAGGGTCAAAAGGCAACTGAGTTCGGCAAGATGCTCACGCACGTTGGTTTCAATTCAACAGGCAACCAGATACTCTACAATGGTCAGTCTGGAGACCAAATGTACGCCGAGATCTTCATGGGACCCACATATTACATGCGATTGAAGCACATGGTTAAAGACAAAATCAACCACCGCGCACTTGGTCCTCGTACAATGCTCACCCGCCAAACAGTTCAAGGTCGTGCTAACGATGGTGGTCTACGTATTGGAGAGATGGAGCGTGACGGCATTGCCGCACACGGCGCGGCGTTCTTCTTGAACGAGTCTCTAATGGAGCGAGGAGACGAGTATTTTATGGCAGTTTGCAACAAGACTGGTACCACAGCAATCTACAACGAGAGTTACAATCTGTTCCTGAGCCCGCAATCAGATGGCCCAATTAAGTTTGTTGGCACGTTGGAGGATGGGATGAACATCGAGAACGTCTCACGATTTGGCAGATCGTTCAGTGTGCTCAGAATACCGTATGCCTTCAAGCTGCTGATGCAAGAATTGCAAACAATGCAAGTCCAAATGCGTATTGTCACAGAGGACAATATTGATCAACTCACTTCAATGGCGTTCTCGGACAACGTTGTGCGTCTTGGTGGACCAGGTATGACGCCAGACATGGTTGCAACTAAGAACAAGCAGATCTTATCCAAAGAAACTGCACCAGCAGTACTGCGCGCCACACCAGGTCCGGCATCTCCAATGACGCCGGACATGCCCCTTCCGGTCCAACATGCCGCCCAGGCCGTGCCGAAGGTGGATCCTGTAGCGCTGGGTTGGGCGTTCCATCACAGTGACTACGAATCCGGTGATGTATGGAGATCACTGGTTGTTGATGCGCAAGGTCAACCGAATGCTTACTGGTATGTGGACGATCACGATTACCGCGATCCGAATGTTCCAGCACCAGGATTTGATCAAAGTCGTCTAAGATATCCAGATGGGGCGAACATGAGCAGACGCGATATCGCATTGGCGTTGGCAGCGGACCAGCAGCCAGGAAACTTCGAACGTGTGGTTGCCAGATTTAACCAGGACTGGAGGACTGAGAACGGGTTTCCAGATAGCCCACCATACGCTCCCACAAGCCCTGCGTACGCTCCTACAAGTCCTCCATACGCTCCCACAAGCCCTGCGTACGCTCCTACAAGTCCTCCATACGCTCCCACAAGCCCTGCGTACGCTCCTACAAGTCCTCCATACGCTCCTACAAGTCCTCCATACGCTCCTACAAGTCCTCCATACGCTCCCACAAGCCCTGCGTACGCTCCTACGAGCCCACCATACGCTCCTTACTCACCACAGTACGCGCCGGGCACTAACTCACCGAACTACACAGCTATACCATCTCCAGAGTACACGGCAGTACCGTCTTCAGGTGCCGACGATTCCAGACCACCATCACCTGACTACCCACCTCCTCGTACCGGAGGGTTCCTGGGTGGCGCCGCACCAATCAACATCACCATTAACACTGCTGGAGGTGCAGCGGAGAAGAGCGACGAGGATGTGGAAGGCGAGGACGTTGACAACGTCATTTCTGCCATAAACGCCGCTAAGAGAAACGAGAATATCATAAGCGTCGCGACCGAGGTGAGAGGTAATCCAGAACAGAAGCTTGGACTGCTTGCAGTGAAGCCGAGTGAGATCGCGAGCGACGATAGCGATAACGAGGGTCAGCCGGGCGGGAATAAGAAGAAGGTGACGATCTTGGCATAAAACAACAAAATTGAATCGAGATAAAAATCGGGCATTATAGCATACACTACAATGGCACAAAGCGGATTCTCAGTTCAGATCAGCAACAGCAGATTCAACCTGCTAAACATACTAAAAGCGCGTGGCTTCGATACTGAGAAGTATGCCGGGGCATCTGTAGCAGAGGTCCATGCAATGTACCAGCACGATCAGTTGGACATGCTTCTTGAGAACAGTGAGAGCGGCAGAAAGGCATACGTGAAGTATCATCTCGGTAAGACGTTGCGGCCGAACAACGTCTATGACTTCACCACAGACCTCTTCGAAGACGAGAAGATCCTGAGAGTTGATGATGATCTGATTGTCATCGCACGGGCAGACGCGAACGACACGCTCCAGAAGACACTCAAACTGATGTGGAACGAGCGCAAGCACTTCGTGACAGTGTTCGGTCTCGAGGCGCTGCAATTCAACCCACTTGAACACGTCTTGGTACCGCCACATCGGGTCCTCAGCGAGGCTGAAGCATCTAAAATAAGGCAGAAGTACAACATCATGGACGACTCGCAGCTCCCAGACATCTCACGCTTCAGTCCTATTGCGGCAGCAATTGGTGTGAGACCGGGGCAACTATGTGAGATCCTGCGACCCAGCAAGACTGCCGTTACGGCGCCGTTCTA
>Ga0222714_10003946_pt1 | contig 14808 bp, 15 predicted proteins | sample C33_3DmetaG_FD_165048 | JGI IMG/M metagenome (GOLD analysis project Ga0222714, IMG submission 165048) | Estuarine water microbial communities from San Francisco Bay, California, United States - C33_3D | ecosystem: Environmental > Aquatic > Marine > Unclassified | place: USA: California... | reverse complement strand
AATGTCTGCTCCACGATGGTGGGCGAAGAGATCCAATACAGTCCGGGTCGCTCCTACATGGGTCGCGGGCAATCCGATAATGGCGGCTTCTTCGTGCGCCCTGGCACCGACCACGTCGGTGAATTACAGGCCTGGAACGTCGACACCGGCGAGCGGGCGTGGACTGCCACCTTCGCCAGCCAGAACTGGGGTCCGGTGCTCAGCACGGCGGGTAATGTCGTCTTTATGGGCGGCACCAACGACCGCTATTTCCGTGCCTTCGATGCCCGCAGCGGCGAGATTCTGTGGCAGCAACGCACGAACTCCGGCATTACCGGCGTGCCGGTGAGCTACGAGCTCGACGGCAAGCAATATATCGCCGTGCAATCGGGTTGGGGAGTGGATGCAGAACGGGAGCAGAACCTGATGAACATGGCCACGGGTTCGTCCACCTATGTTCCACAAGGCGGCGTCCTCTGGGTGTTTTCTTTGCCTGCCGGTGCTCCTTAACTGAATCGTGCAGTGAACGCGCTTGCTGCGAGCCCCGATTAGTGCGTTAAAAGCACCGCGCCAATTGTTCACTTACTCGCTGTAAGCTGCGCATTGGCGCGGCACTTTTGCCTTCTACTCGAGGCTCTCGCAGCGTGCTCGGCATTGTTAACACTGCATGCTGGGCATTGTTAACACTGCATGCTCGGCATTGTTAACATTGCATGTTCGGCATTGTTAACACCGCATGCTCGGCTTTGTTAACACCGCATGCTCGGCATTGTTAATACTGCATGTTCGGCATTGTTAATACTGCATGCTCAGCATTGTTAGGGCTGCATGCCCGGCGTTGTTGACGCTGCACGCTAGGTATTGATAGCGCTGTACGCTGCGCATTGATGGCGCTGCGCGCTCGACTTACGAACGGCAACTGGGGTACGCGCAGCGGAAGCGCGGAACTTCGAATCACGTTGAATTTTTTTCCAAGGGCAGGTGCTACGCATGAAAAACGAACTGGAGTTGATCGAACGGCTGGTAGGACAGTTTGAAGGCAAGCGGCTTTCGCGCCGTGAATTTGTAAGCGCGCTGTTGGCGGCGACGGCGGCGATGTCTTCACCCACCAGCTTGGGCCAGACACCGGCACCGGTTGCGATCGGCAAGTCTATGAATCATGTGTCGTTGTCGGTCGTCGATGTTGAACGGTCAGCCGCGTTCTACCAGCGTGTGCTGGGTATGGAGATTATCAGTCGCCCGGCCAACGGTGGCCTTAATCTGGGCCTTGGTGGCGAGAGTTTTCTGGGTTTGTACAATTTGCCGAATCCCGGTGGCATGCATCATCTGTGCATCGGAGTCGAGGACTACAATGCCGATGCGTTAGCCGAAAAATTGGTGGCGCACGGAATTGAGGCAGATGTGAATCGTAATCCGGCGAATCGCACGAGCGGCGGCGATCAGCTGTACTTCAACGATCCCGACGGCATTCGCATTCAGCTCGCCCAACACGGCTATCTGGGTTAAGTCTCCGGATTGACTGATCGCGGCCGCCTCCGGACGTTCATTCCAGACTCGCGCCTGTGAGTTGAGCGATGGCGGACAGAGTCGTTTGTGCTGCGTTCAAACCCAACCTGAAGTCCTCTTCGGTGAACGTCGTCCAGACGTCGAGTGGCGTATGCCAGGTAGGATTCCAACCCCCTCCAGTATGCGCCCCACGCTCATTCTCGCGCAGACTGATCGAAGGCGTCACATTCATGAACGGGGTCGAATCCGTATTCGTCATATGCGGACCGACTGTCGCCGGATAATCCGTGTTGTAGGCATCGGCAGCGGCCTTGAAGACAAACGCGAGTTGCATCGACTCATTGACGAGTTCGGAGGTCGATTGGAATTCGATGTTGACGTCGGCTTCGGGGCGTTGATCTCGACTCACAGTGCCGTCGGCGCGGGGTGCACCGTGATCCCACAGCATCATGTCGTGTTGAATCATGCCGAGCCAGCGCGGTTCCGGATAGCGACCGGAACCGGGCGGAGACTCGATTCCTTGCAAGGCTTGTCGCTGCTCGACATAGGCGCTGGAGCCATTGAGTCCCGTTTCTTCGTTGTTCCACAGCGCAAAGCGAATGGAGCGCTCGGTGCGTACACCAGGCGCATTGAAGATGCGCGCGAGCTCGATGACGAGTGCTGTTCCTGAGCCATCATCATTCACGGCCTCATTGACACCGTGTCCATCCATATGTGCGCCAACAATATACATTTCATCGGGTCGGGTGCTGCCGATCTTCGTGCAGAATACTTGTTGGCGCTGGCCATCCACGGGTTCTTCTGCATTGAGGGCGCGGATGCGTGCATCCGGCTGGGCCTCCAGATCGCGATTAACTCCGGTGGGTGCACGGTAACCGAAGATCGAGGCGCCACCCGGACCACTGCCGTTGCGCCCTACCTTGCCGCCAGTAGCGGTGCCGAGTTCGGGAGATGCCGCGCGGGGAGCTGGCGCTCGATTGCTACGCGGTGGCTCCTCGTAGGTGTAAGTAATACGTTCGACATTGTCGCAGCCGGCAGCGACCAATTGTTGTTCAATCCAGTCAACAGCGTTGCGATTTCGCGTCGTTCCCTGACGACGATCGCCGAACTGGGTGAGCCCCTTGATGGTATCCATGTAACTGGCCAGCGAGAGGCGACTGACGAGTTCCCGGATTGTGGCCTCGTCTGCCTGCTGCGCCGATGCGAGGGGGGGTGCAAGGAGGGTTGCGAGGAAGGTTGCCAGAAAGGTTGCGAGAGAGAGACCTGGTGCGAGCGCGACGGCTAATCTGCGATTCATGCGTTCACCTGCGTAGCTGTGAAAAACAAAGAGCAAGAATAGGCAAGCGAGTCGCGAGAGTCCAGTGGAGCAGCGCGAGGTGAACCGCCGTTACTTTTGCAGTTTGAGCAGAAATCGGTCGGTATTGCGGCCCAACATGGGATCAAATACCGGACGCCGACGCCGGTCACGGGGGTTTGCCAGCAAATCGCTGTCACCTACCACCCGCAAATTCAGCCGCGCCGCGAGGTCCAGCGCCTGTTGTCGGCTCATGCGATGCAAGCGCGCGTTGTCCTGCCCGGCATCTCCGGCGTGGTCGATAATGGCGACGAGGCCGTCCGGTTTGAGGTAAGTCAGCAATTGAGCGAGCAGGGCCGCGGCATAGTCCGGATCGGTATTGTAGAAATCATGGAGAATCTGGACCAGCATGATCAGATCCAGCGAGGCAGGCGCTATCGACAGCTCGAAGAAGGATTCGCGCAAGTGCGTCACGTTGGTCAAGTCGGCTAATTCGATTCGCTCATCGAGAGCATCGGCGAGAGAGTACATCTGCCGTATGTCTTCGACATTGGAGCCGGCCGGTGGGTTCTGGGCATAGACTTGACCGGAGTCACCTACGAGTCGTGAGAGGAGGTAGGTGTAATAGCCGTCTGCGGCATACAGGTCCAACACTCGCATGCCTGGAGTAAGGCCAAGAAATTGAATCACCTCCGCCGGCCTGCGAGCGTCATCCCGCAACAAGTGATTGACATCTCGGGTAGAGTCGGCGAGCGCATCGGCAATCGCGTAGGCGGTTTGCGCCTTCGTGCTCGCTGGAGACCCGAGGAGCAAGAGAGCACTCAGACACAGGCCAGCAAACCGTATGAGGCGGTTCGCAATAGCGCTGAGGGTGAATGCTGACAAAATTTCTACCTGTTCGGCGGCTGCAACAAAGCTGGGTCAGTGTTGAGCGGTGCAGTCAGCGTTTGCAGGAACGCTTCCAGTTGCCGCAATTCTACGCTGCGCAAGCCCAGGGGCTTCGCTTCATTATGGCTCAGCATCGAAACGGGCGCCTCGTTGTAGTGTTCGAGCACTTCACGCAAGGTCGGCATGCCGCCACTGTGCATGTAGGGTGCCGTGAGCGTGACATTGCGCAGAGTGGGGGTCTTGTGGGCGCCAACGAGATCATTACTGTCCCGTGCAAAGCGCAGCTCCGTGCATTGCGACGCACTCGCATCGCTGAACTGACCGAGACAATTGAAGGGGTCCTGCCGGGCAGTGCGAATGCCGTCATAGCGTCCCATGGAGGGTAATTCGCCAGCGACAGGCAGGATGCCGGTGTTGTGAAACTCATGATTCGTGAACAGGGGGCCATTGTGACAACTCACGCACTGGCCCTTGCCGATGAACAGCCGTAACCCCGCGATCTCGCTGCCGTTCAGGACGCTGGACGGCGTCGAACCCTGCGTTGCAGAGAGAGAGTCGGCATAGGCATCGAACCGAGCCGCAGCCGGTTGAATCTGGCGCTGATAGGCAGCAAGTGCCTTGCCCACATTGCTGAATACGCGCGAAGCGGCTTGTTGTAACTGCGGGTCCATGCGTTCCCAGGCGGCCTTTTCTGTGGCATCACCCGCCGGTGACGCCGCCGGGGGCAGCTCACTCAATGAGGGCAAGTCGCCAAACAATTCAGTATAGAGGGGGGCATAAACGGGATCGGATGCGAGGAAGTGTGTCAGCTCCACGCGGGTGAAGTCTTGTTCAATGCCGGCCTCGATCGGCGCCAATGCCTGCGACCACTGGCTGTCCTTGCGACCGTCCCAATAGAACCAGGGACTGTGGGAAATGCCGACAAGACTTGGCGTGTTCCTGGAGCCGACACCGGCACCCACAGCGAGCGGGAGACCATCGGTGAACATGTGAGCCGGCTGATGGCAGGAGGCACAACTTACCGTACCCGAGGCACTGAGGCGCGTGTCGAAGAAGAGTCGATGTCCGAGCGCGATGGCGCGAGGATCATCCGCTACACGATTACTGGGGCTTGGTGTCAACGCCGGCAATTGCGACAGCGACAGCGACTTGATGAGGGCTATTTCACTCGCTGACCAGTCGCGCGAAACGGGCAGCGAAAGGTAGTTCCAGCTCACTACACCGAGCACAATACCGGAGATAAGCGTGAAGAGGAGGCGGCGCATTACAGAGTGAAGTCGATGACGGCAGTTTGTTCGGTGTCGTCAACCGAAAGGTCAAACCGCAATTGCCAGTGTCCGGGCATGTGAAAGCGCATGCCTTCGAGTAAATAATCGCCGTTATCGAGCGTGCCCGTGATCTGGGGCGCGGTAGGCAGGCCATGGTTGTGTTCCGGCATGCCACCACTGATGCTGAGTTCGGGTTGCAGCCGCGTGCCGTCGGCGTTGAGCACACGAATATGCCAACTGTGGATCTGGTTGATTGCCAGCGGATTAAGCTCGCTGAAGACCTGGATCCGGATGCCCTCTGGGGTAGTACCTGTGAGCACTGGTGTTTCGAGCGCAGCGGCCCACACTGCGGTTGACAGACTCAGGCTGAAGCTCAGACAGAGCAAGCAGCGCAGCGGGCAGGGGAATTTACTCATTGCGATGGTCCGAAGCTATGTAGTGGCTCTTCAAATACCTGGTGTTGGTCAATTACCTGGTGTTGGCAGACTCGATGGAATCCCGCACGGGTTTGCATCCACCCGGGTAGTCCTGAACCGGTTAGACCTGAACAGGGCAGTCCTGAACCGGGTAGTCCTGCACAGGGCAGTCCTGAAAAAGAAAAGGGCAAACGATTGCTCGTTCGCCCCTTTCCTGTTTTTTTTCAGATCTTGCTGATCGTGCAGATCTCGCAGATCTTTCCTGATCTTGCTATTAATCACAAACGGGGAATGTACCCCCCCTGCAATTAGATGGCGACGATCTGCTCGGCTTGAGGACCTTTCTGGCCCTGGGTCACGAGAAATTCGACGCGCTGACCTTCAGCAAGCGTCTTGTAGCCAGTGCTTTGGATCGCGCTGAAATGCGCGAACACATCCGGGCCACCTTCTCTTTCAATAAAACCGAAACCTTTGCTTTCGTTGAACCACTTAACGGTTCCTGTAATTTTCTCAGACATGAGTAATATCCTGTATCAGTAAAAATAATCCTATTAGATAGGGGTCGTGCTAGAAATTAGGCTGGTACTTACAAACTACAGGACGAGGTATTACTACGTAGACTTCGAAATGGAGTGAAAATAGTGGGCTTAATTTAAGCTGCGTTAAAGTGTACAGGCAAATCCTTGTTAGTCAAGGGGTTTTCAGTCTTGCTCGAGTGACAGGTAGTTATCAGACTGGAATCGGGGTGAACAGATTGCCAGAAAGAGCAGGTCGTCATCGCCGGTATTTGTTATGCGTTGCCTGGCACCAGCCGGGATAATGACCACATCACCGGCTGCTACCCGGGTCGGAACTCCGTCGCCGATTTCAACTCGACCCGTGCCGGCCAGCAGCACATAACGCTCCGTAGTGTGTTGAACAGCGTGCCATCGGGTCGTCACACCGGCCTCTACGCGTGCCCGGGCTATACTGATGGTGTCGTCGGCAGAGTTTGACACCTCGATAATGTGGCAGCCCTCGTGGAAATAGTATTCCTGATCGAGTTGCAGGTGCTTGATAGTGCCTCTCACACTGTCACCTACGCTGTCACCCACGTTGTCACCCACGATGGTTTTCACGACGGCAATACGTCGGCGGTTGCCATCCAGTCATCGTTCCACCTCGAGATTTTCACCCACCTTCTCGCCATCCGCTTCCAGGCGACGAGCACCGGCCAGGATGCCCGGGAACGAGTGGTTGCCTTCATGACAGGCATATTCATAGAGCGGTTCCGCCGAGCGATTGAGGCTCATCTCACCGCCCCAGGTCTGCGTATACAAGCTCGGGTCGTCCACGGTGAATTCGTAGAGTATCTGGTCCTCAGACCAGCGCGTGAAGCGTTCGGTGACTTCGCCGGCGTCGGTAATGAGTGCGCGTTGAAGAGGATGCGGATTGACCGTCTTTACCACCAGGGTATCGCCCTCGTACCAGCCGACCGAGTCACCCAGCCACCGCCTGATGCCGTTATCGGAGTGATCCTTGTCCAGCCGGATAATCCGGACATCGTGCACCATTTCCACCAGAATCATGACATAGCCCGGGGCCTGCACAATCTGGTAAGTGTTGTTGTACAAGCCGTTCTGCATCACCGGTCCGCCTGCATTGGAGAAGCTCAGCAGGCAGCGTTCGGCGAGGGGTCGTGTCTCCGGGCCATCGAAACTGCCCATGCGCGGCACGCCAGCGGGATCGCGCTGCAGCGCGCGACCGCTTTCCGAGTAAGGGATCTGCCCATTTGGGGGATTGGTAATCCACGACGTGCGGATCTCATCGCGCACAATGCCCAGGTGTGTACCGGGATCAATCCAGAAATAATTATAGCCCCGGGTGTTGAAGGCCGCGGCCCTGTCGCCAGCGTCCGGTAGGGCGACTTCCTGGACACCATTCTGTTCGGCACCGACCCGATTCCAGATATTGGAGCGTTCGAGTTCGATCGCTTCGGCAGCGGTGACCACCAGTTGCTCGACGCCATTGGGGCGAGTGAGGTTGGTGATCGATGCCGCCGACCAGGTGCCCTGCAGGTCGGGAACGCCGAATTCGGTGGTTGGGCGGACATAATCCTGTGCGGTTGCGCCCGCCGACAAGGCGAGTGCGATAGGTGTCAGCACTGCCAACAGCACAGGCAGTCTGGTTGTGAGTGTTAACATGTTCTCCCTCTTTGAGGCGCTCGCCCCGACGCTAGGCCGATACCCTCGGCTGATTAGGTTGATCAGGGTCTGGCCAGCAACCACCACTTCAGGGTGCTGGTGACCAGTTGTGCGGCATCTTGCTGCACGAAATGACCGGAATTGGGTGCCGTGACAATGGTTGTGTCAGCATCGATCCAGTCCCAGGTATTGTTGAGTCCATCAGAATTCAATGCAGTGTCTTTCAGGCCGTGAAAAATCAGCACGGGCATCTGCAGGATGGGTGGCGCCGGAGTGGGGGCTGCATCGGGTCGCGGATAATTTTGTTTGTAGAAGGCAAGCATGCTGTAGAAATTGGAATTCGTGAAGGCTTCGACATACCGTGGCCGGGCGGCGGGATCAGTTACCCAGCCCGCCAGATTCTGCGCGGTCATCGGCATGCCGAAGAATATATCGGGATCCGATGACGAACCTGCAATGAAGGCGCGGGCATAGGCGCTATTGGCCTGTTGATCTGGGTTGTTGGCCAGTTCCCGACCCATGCCATTGGGATGGGGCAGGTTCAGGATAACGAGTTTGTCGACCATCTCCGGCATCGCGAAGGCGAATTGCCAGGCGACGACGCCGCCCCAGTCATGACCTACGACGATGGCTTTTTCCGCATCAAAATGACGGATGACGGCCGCGATATCGGTTACCAGATAGCGCATGTTATAGTTCTCCGCACCAGCCGGTTTGTCACTCAGGTTGTAGCCGCGTTGGTCGATGGCTACGACCTTGAAATTATCCTTCAGGCCTTCCATCTGGTCGCGCCACGTGTACCAGAAATCCGGAAAGCCATGCACCATGACCACGAGCGGACCTTCGCCAATCGTTGCATAATGGATTCTGACGCCATCGTTGTCCGCGTAGCCGTGCTCGACTTCGTCCCAGAGCTCGGCTCTGGCACCGGTGCCGATTCCGAATAGCAGGACAAGCATACTGAGTTTTGTGAGAGTTGAAGTGCGCATCGTGTTCCCCCGTTGGTGATGGCCGGAAACGGAACGCTCCTGTCCCGCCGCATAAGGCCAATTAAACCAGAATTCACGGCCTTTGTTGATGAAAAATACCGGAGTCATCGACTCTGCCAAGCCGGCATGCTGTCAGTAGGGTACAATGCGCGGGTTGCTGCGGATCGGCTGTCTCTGCGCCAGCTGTGTAAGGCATTGACCTGCATCAGGGTCCGCTCAATACGGTCTGCTACAACGTAACCAGTGGCGGACACCCCCATTAGCCATACTACTCAAAGTGACAGGTAACCAGCGATGAATCGAACAGTCAAAACCCTGCTGCAACTGGGACTGGCGAGCGTGCTGCTCGTACCAGCCCTGCCGGCAATCTCCCAGGATAAGGCGACGGCGCCGTTACTCTCCGTCAAGCAAATCATGAATGCGATCATTACTCCGATGACCAGTACCATTTGGGGGGCATACCAGCTACAGACGGATGCGGAATGGCAAGCCGTTGAAAATGCCGCATTGACCGTGATGGCGGCAGGCAATTTGTTGATGGCGGGTGGCGCCAGCGCCGACGAGCAAGCTCAGGCCAGGGAGGCTGACTGGCAGACCTATAATGCGCAGATGATCGCCGCCGCCCGGCAGGTGCTCGCGGCAGTGGCAAGCAAGGATGAAGATGCGCTCTCGGCAGCCGGCAATGACGCCCTGTATCCCCCTTGCGAGTCCTGCCACCAGCAATACCAGTCGCATTAGGCGAGTCGCCCTCAGACACTGAGCAGGTTAGGCAGGCGTTCGATACACCAGAACGTGGCAATACCGCCGAGTCCGTAAGCCAGACCGCGCTCGATGCTGTAAACAAACGGGGCCAGTAAACGTGCAGCCAGATAATTCAACACTGACAGGGCGGCGATGAAGGCGAGCTGGCCCAGTTCCACGCCGACATTGAAAAACAGCAGCGCCAACGGAATGTCGGCGTCGCTGAGCCCCAGTTCGCCGAGAGCGGCAGCGAAACCAAAACCATGGATCAAGCCGAACAGAAACGCGACGATCCAGGGACTCTCATGCACGAGCGTGCGTTCGCCGCGCTGACCTAAAATGACTTCCCGCGCCAGGAAAGCGATCGAGAGAGCGATCAGTACCTCTATCGGTGCATTGGGGACGGGAAAAATGCCGAGCACGGCGCAGGCCAGCGTTATGCTGTGGGCAACCGTAAATGCGGTGATCGTCTTCACGAGCCGCCAGAATCCCCGCAGCAGTAACAGCAGACCCAGCAGGAACAACAGATGATCGATACCGCCCAGAATGTGATCGATCCCAAGTTGAAGATAGCGGGCGGCGAGGCTGCCGAGAGAGCCGGCGTCCGCCTTGAGATCTGACATCGGAATTTCGACTGTCGTGCCCGAGCCAGGAAAATACCCGGACACATCATTGCCGGTCTGCCAGCGAGCGATCATGACCACGCCTTCCAGCGCCCACGGAAAAGTGAGTGCATCTTCCGCGTTCAGGGCAGGTTCGCAGTGGAAGCGGTAGCTGTAGGAGCCAGGTGGAAGGCCGGAGCAGCGTGCGGGCAGGATGCGTTCGACATTAAACAGCGGTGGTACCTGCTGGTCGACGATAGAGAGCTGGTAGTCATTACCCGGCAACTCGTCCATGAAGACACGGGCTACTCCGGTCACATCTATATCATGGGCATCAAGGCTGCCGGCACTGAGCAGGAGCAGCACCATCGCTATCAAACCGAACTGATATCGCACGTCAATTTTCCCCGGTGTCGTCGGTAATCACAATCCGGTAGCGCAACCACAGGGCATCGATCTGTTGCTGCAGACGAGCCTCTTCTTCCTCGGCGATCCAGTCGAGTCGGACACGATCGGCGATGTCCTCCAACGCGGGCACAGATGCCGCTTTGCGATCGGTAATGCGCAGCCAGTGTTGGCCGCGATTGCTGACGAATGGTCCTGTCCATTCCCCGGTGCTGGCACCAAGTACCGAGTCGGCAAATTCGTCCGAGAAGATGTTGGCCAGATCGACTGGATTGACATTGGCCAGGGGGGCGACATTGCCCGGAGACAGGGCCAACATGACTTCCGGTTCGGCACCTTCCCGCAGCAACTTATGAATGCTGTCCGGCAGATCTTCCCGAGTATTGAAGACGAGTTCATCGGTTGTGATCGTTTCAAATGTCCGATAGCGTTCGGCGTTAGCCGAGTAATACGTCTCCAACTCTTCAGCTGTCGGCTGAATGATCTCGCCACTGAGAATATGGCGCATTTTTTGCGCCAGAATATCGTGGATGCGGGCATCGTCGTCGAGATTGCGGTCGAGTGCCTCCCGCACGAGGATCTGGTCTTCTATATAGCGAGAGGTGACGTACTGGCGCTGTTCTTCAGACAGCGCTTGACCGCTGGAGAGTTCCTGGAGGAAGAGTTGGGTGTCGATGTCACTCTGATTGATTTCCAGCGTATTCTGAGCGCGGGACTGACCCAATGCATAGAAGAGGAAAATCAGCGCCGCGATCAGGAAGAAATGCAGGGTCGGTTCACGTAACGCTGTCTGCAGAAGGGTCCGGGAATCTGGCATAGGAGGTGCGTCATTGGCGACAGAGCGCCTAGTTTGAATACTGAGCTCGCTTGATGCAAGTATTCGGGGTTGTCACTATCGAAACCCGTATGAAGGTAGCAACGGAGGTGGCGCGTATCGAGGTGTTGTGTCACTGCCAATCTATACAAGGGCAGGTGCACTCTGTATACTCTCGTTTTTGTGGATAGTGGTAAATCTTATGTTGCGTATTGCTGAAGAGGCCCTAACATTTGATGATGTACTGCTCCTGCCTGCACACTCCACCGTTCTGCCCAAATCAGTAAGTCTCGTTACTCAATTGACGCGTTCAATCGCGTTGAATATTCCCCTTATTTCAGCTGCCATGGACACAGTGACCGAGGCTCGCCTCGCGATTGCTATGGCCCAGGAAGGCGGTATCGGGGTAATTCACAAGAGCATGAGTGTGGAGAAGCAAGCCCGGGAAGTACGCTTCGTCAAGAAATTCGAGAGTGGTGTGGTCAAGGACCCGATCACAATTCCTGTCACGGCCACAGTCCGGGATCTGGTTGCCTTGATGAACGAGAACAATATCTCCGGCATGCCGGTGATGGATGGCACCGGACTGGTAGGTATTGTCACCAGCCGGGATGTGCGCTTCGAGATCAATATGGATGCGCCGGTGAAGTCGATCATGACTCCCAAAGACCGTCTGGTTACTGTGAAGGAAAACTTCCATATCGATGAAGTCAAGGAATTGCTGCACCGGCATCGCATCGAGAAGCTGCTGGTTGTGAGCGACGATTATGAGCTCAAGGGTCTCATCACCTTGAAGGATATACGCAAGTCTGAAGATTTCCCCAATGCCTGCAAAGACGAACTCGGTCGGCTGCGTTCAGCCGCTGCCGTGGGTACGGGTGCCGATTCGGTGGATCGTGTAGATGCGATCATCGAAGCGGGTGTCGATGTCGTTGTGGTCGACACCGCACACGGCCATTCGCAGGGCGTACTCGATCAGGTCAAACGGATCAAGCAGAGATACCCGGAAATTTCCGTCGTCGGTGGCAATATCGCCACCGCCGATGCAGCCCGGGCGCTCGTTAAGGCGGGTGCTGATGCAGTCAAGGTTGGTATCGGTCCGGGATCCATCTGTACCACGCGCATCGTCACTGGCGTCGGCGTTCCGCAGATTACCGCCGTTGCCAATGTCGTCGAAGCTGTGAAGGGCACTGATGTGTGCGTGATCTCTGATGGTGGTATTCGCTATTCCGGCGACATTGCCAAAGTTATCGCTGCCGGTGCCAATGTAGTGATGGTGGGCAGTCTGCTGGCGGGATCCGAGGAAGCGCCGGGTGAGGTAGAGTTGTATCAGGGTCGCAGTTATAAAGCCTATCGTGGAATGGGTTCGTTGGGGGCCATGTCGCACTCTCAGGGTTCGAGTGACCGCTATTTCCAGGATATCGACTCTGGCACGGAGAAGCTGGTCCCGGAAGGCATCGAGGGCAGGGTTCCCTACAAAGGCACGATGTCAGCGATTGTTCATCAGTTAATGGGTGGTTTGCGTTCGAGCATGGGCTATACCGGCTCACCGGACATCGAGTCGATGCGGACGAAGACGCAATTTGTGAAGATTACAGCGTCCGGGATGAGTGAGTCGCATGTCCACGACGTTTCCATCACCAAAGAAGCCCCTAATTACAGGGTGAGTTAGCTGGGAATAATCCCTGGCAGGCACGATACTTCGTTAAATGCGGATAAAAAATGCTCACGTACTACGTGTACGCTCCGCTTTTTTATCGGCATTTGCCTCGTCTCGCACCCGCCATGAATCATTCTTGGCCAATAAGAGATTCTTTCACAGGTAATTTCCGGACTGGTGCTGGCACAGGGGGCACCAGCTATATCCTATTTTTAAAATTTGACGTTGCGATGACTGGCAGATACTGATTTTCAGGCTCGTAAAATAACTTTCTATTCACGCCCTACTGGTGCAGTTACTACATGACAGCGACAAACATTCATAGCCAGAAAATTCTTATTCTCGATTTTGGTTCCCAGTACACGCAACTCATTGCAAGGCGTGTGCGCGAGTTGGGCGTGTATTGTGAAATCTGGGATTACGCGGTTGATGAGGCGCTGTTTGCCGAATTCGCTCCCCAGGGCATTATTTTTTCGGGCAGTCCCGAATCCGCGAACACCAGCGAGTCACCCTTGCCGGCACCGTTTCTCTACGAGGCAGGACTGCCGATTCTAGGCATCTGCTACGGTATGCAAGCAATGGCGGAGCAGTTCGGCGGCAAGGTCGAGGCTTCGGCGAAGTCGGAGTTTGGCTTCGCCCAGGTGGATGTGGTCGAAGCAAACCCCTTGTTTGATGGCATCGAGGATCGGTTTTCCGACAGTGGCAAGCCTCAGCTTGACGTCTGGATGAGCCATGGCGACAAAGTCACGGCAGTGCCGCCGGGTTTCAAGCTCGTCGCTGCTACCGAGAGCGCGCCGATTGCGGCGATGTACGATCCTCAACGGTCGTTCTACGGTATTCAGTTTCATCCTGAAGTCACGCATACCCTGCAAGGATTGCGCTTGCTTGAGCGTTTCGTCCACACGATCTGCGGTTGTCAGAGTCTGTGGACTTCGGCGAGCATCATCGAAGATGCGATTACCAAGGTGCGAGCACAAGTGGGTTCCGACAAGGTGCTGCTAGGTCTTTCCGGGGGAGTGGATTCATCAGTCGTCGCCGCCCTGTTGCACAAGGCTATCGGCGACCAGTTGACGTGTGTATTCGTCGATAACGGCCTGCTGCGCCTGCATGAAGGCGATCAGGTCATGGCAACCTTCGCGAAGAACATGGGCATCAAGGTCATTCGAGCCGATGCCGAAGCATTGTTTCTGTCGAAACTCGCAGGAGTCGATGATCCTGAAAGGAAACGCAAGATTATCGGCAATACCTTCATCGAAGTCTTCGATGCCGAGGCGGCGCGACTGCAGGATGTCCACTGGCTGGCTCAGGGTACGATTTATCCGGATGTCATTGAGTCTGCTGGTTCGAAGACGGGCAAGGCTCACGTCATCAAGTCACATCACAACGTTGGCGGATTGCCAGCTGACATGAAGATGCAACTTGTCGAACCGCTGCGCGAGCTGTTCAAGGATGAAGTACGCAAGATCGGCCTGGAGCTGGGCCTGCCGTATGACATGGTTTACCGTCATCCGTTCCCGGGTCCTGGACTTGGCGTACGCGTGCTCGGGGAAGTGAAGAAAGACTACTGCGATATCCTCAGGCAGGCCGACGCGATATTCATCGAAGAACTGCACCGTTTTGATTATTACAATAAGGTCAGCCAGGCCTTCGCCGTTTTCCTTCCGGTAAAGTCAGTTGGTGTTGTTGGTGATGCGCGACGTTATGCCTATGTAATCACGCTCCGCGCTGTGGAGACCATCGATTTCATGACAGCCCGTTGGGCACGGCTGCCGGCCGAGTTGTTGGAAACGGTGTCGAATCGCATAATGAATGAAATCGCCGCGGTCTCCCGCGTCAGCTACGACATCTCCAGCAAGCCACCTGCAACGATTGAGTGGGAGTAATATTATCTGTTTGTAAAAATGGTTAAAGCAGCTATTGATATATTCATTTTCCAATCAAAATGATTCTAATCGTCGTGTGCTCCAAGACTCAGGTTGGTGCGTATATAAGATTCAAATATAGGATCTCCGATGTACCGACACACACTGCTCTGGTTCACTAATAACTTGCGTCTTGATGAC
>Ga0222714_10003944_pt1 | contig 14812 bp, 12 predicted proteins | sample C33_3DmetaG_FD_165048 | JGI IMG/M metagenome (GOLD analysis project Ga0222714, IMG submission 165048) | Estuarine water microbial communities from San Francisco Bay, California, United States - C33_3D | ecosystem: Environmental > Aquatic > Marine > Unclassified | place: USA: California... | reverse complement strand
GCCAGGGCAAGACGGTGTTCGCCGACATCGAGGACCGCTCTGGGACGATCCAGGCCTGGGCCACCCTCGACCGCCTGGGAGAGCAGGGCCTCGGCCTGCTGGCCGACGCCCACGTGGGCGACATCATCGGCGTGCGGGGCACCGTGGTGCGCACCCGTCGCGGCGAGGTGTCGGTGGCCGCAGACGCCGTGGAGATGCTCGCCAAGTCGCTTCGGCCGCCGCCCGATCGCCACGCGGGCCTCAAGGACCCGGAGACCCGCTACCGCCAGCGCTACCTCGATCTCATGGCCTCCGACGAGGTGCGCGCGCAGTTCGTCACCCGCGCCCGGGCCATCGCCGGTGTGCGCCGGTTCCTGGACGACCGGGGATTCATCGAGGTGGAGACCCCCGTGCTGCAGCCCATCTACGGCGGGGCTGCGGCTCGCCCGTTCGTGACCCACCACAATGAGCTCGACCGCGACCTGTACCTGCGCATCGCGACCGAGCTCTACCTCAAGCGCTGCCTGGTGGGCGGGCTCGAGAAGGTCTATGAGATCGGCAAGGACTTCCGCAACGAGGGCGTGTCGTTCAAGCACAACCCCGAGTTCACGATGCTCGAGACCTACGAGGCCTACGCCGACTACGAGGATGTCGCGGCGATGCTCGAGGAGATGGTGGCCGCCGTCGCGGTGCAGGCAACCGGGGGCACGGTGATCCCCTGGAAGGGCGGCGAGATCGACCTCACGCCGCCCTGGCGGCGCGTGCGGCTCACCGATGCGCTCGAGGATGCCAGCGGCATCGACGTGCTCGCCCACCCCGATGCCGCCGACCTGCGCGCCCGCATGCGCGCTGCGGGCCTGGATGCCCCCGACACCGCCCCGTGGGGCAAGCTGGTGGACGGCATCCTCTCGCAGGCGCTCGAGCCCCAGTTGGTGCAGCCCACGATCCTGCTCGACTACCCGCTCGAGCTCTCGCCGTTCGCGAAGCGCCGCGAGGACGACCCGCGCCTGGTCGAGCGGTTCGAGGCCTTCTGCGGCGGCATGGAGATCGCCAACGCCTTCTCGGAGCTCAACGACCCGGACGACCAGCGCGAGCGATTCGCCATGCTGCAGGCCGACCGCGAGGCCGGCGATGACGAGGCGCAGCCGTCGGACGAGGACTTCCTCACGGCCCTCGAGCACGGCATGCCGCCCACCGGTGGGCTCGGGCTCGGGCTCGATCGCCTCGTGATGCTGCTCACCGACCGGCACTCCATCCGAGAGGTCATCCTGTTCCCGGCGATGCGCACGTAGGTTGCGGTCGGGCGCTGAGGTGATAGCGTCCCGCGCCGTTTCGACGTGCAGGTACTAACTGGAAGGTCACATGGCGAAGCCGCGCGGACGCGGGCGTATAAAGAAGAAGAAGGGTGGGGCGCCTGCGCCGCGCAAGCGTCGCCCGCTTCTGTCCGCCGAGGAGCTCGACTGGAAGAACGTCTCCTCGCTGCGTCGGTTCCTGTCCGAGCGGGGCAAGCTCCGCTCCCGTCGCATCACGGGCCTCTCGCGTCGGCAGCAGACGCAGTTGGCGCAGGCCGTGAAGCGTGCGCGCATCATGGGCCTTCTTCCGTACCCCGACCAGGACCGCTCGGTCAAGGCGCACCGCGCTGCCGGCGGCATCTCGGCTGGCGTGCCCGAGGGTGTCGAGGCGACCGAGGGCGTCACCGATGAGGTGATCGTCGAGGAGATCATCGAGGTCGATGGCGACGGCACCGAGCTGGTGGATGCCGAGGCCGTCGAGGTGATCGAGGTCGTCGAGGAGCCGGTTGCCGTGGGTGCAGGCGAGCCCGAGGACGGCGAGGCCTAGCCTTCTCGCGGGCCGGTGCCCGCGATGGGACAAGGGACGGACAAGGGCTGCCCTCGAGGCGCCCGTTCGGCACCCGCGCGTCGGGGTCGGGTGTCATCATCTCGTAATGGAAATGGGTGCTTGCCCGGCCTGTGACGCCGCCCTCACGTGGCGCCACAACGGCCTCTGGTGCGACCGCTGCCACCGCAAGGTGGAGACGTGTTGCGAAGGGGCTCCGCAGCAGTGCGGGGATCCGGCGCCTGCACCCGACCGCACCGGGCTCAGGGAGGCCTGACCGGTGCTACCGTCGATACCCACTGCATCAGCCGTTTACGGCCCCTGATGGGGCCCCTGGAGGATTGAGGCACGATGTTCGAACGCTTCACCGAGCGCGCCCGTCAGGTGGTCGTCCTGGCCCAGGAGGAGGCGCGGACCCTCAAGCACAACTACATCGGCACCGAGCACATCCTGCTCGGCCTGCTGCGTGAAGAGGAGGGCCTCGCAGCCCGCGTGCTCGAAGGCCTTGAGATCACGGTGGAGGAGGTGCGCGCACAGGTGATCCGCATCGTCGGTTCCGGCGAAGAGGTCACCTCGGGCCAGATCCCTTTCACCCCGCGCGCCAAGAAGGTGCTCGAGCTGGCGCTGCGCGAGGCGCTGTCGCTGGGGCATAACTACATCGGAACTGAGCACATCCTCCTCGGCCTCGTTCGCGAGAACGAGGGCGTGGCCGCGAGGATCCTCGCCGACTTCGACGCCGACTCCGAGAAGATCCGCAACGAGATCATCCGCATGCTGTCGGGTCCCGGTCGCAGGCAGGGCCAGGGCAGCGGCGGCGGGGGCGGTGGCACGCAGTCGGGCGACAAGAAGTCGAGCAAGCTGCTCGACCAGTTCGGTCGCAACCTCACCAAGTTCGCCGCCGACGGCAAGCTCGACCCCGTTGTGGGTCGCCAGAAGGAAATCGAGCGGGTCATGCAGATCCTCGCCCGCCGCACCAAGAACAACCCGGTGCTCATCGGCGAGCCCGGCGTGGGCAAGACCGCCGTGGTCGAGGGCCTCGCCCAGCGCATCTCCTCGGGCCAGGTGCCCGAGCTGCTGCGCGGCAAGCAGATCTACACGCTCGACCTCGCCGCCCTCGTGGCCGGGTCGAAGTACCGCGGCGAGTTCGAGGAGCGCCTGAAGAAGGTGATGAAGGAGATCTCCCAGCGCGGCGACATCATCCTGTTCATCGACGAGATCCACAATCTGGTGGGCGCGGGTGCCGCAGAGGGCGCCATCGACGCCGCCAGCATCCTCAAGCCGGCGCTCGCCCGCGGCGAGCTGCAGACCGTGGGCGCCACCACGCTCGACGAGTACCGCAAGTACCTCGAGCGCGACTCCGCGCTGGAGCGCCGCTTCCAGCAGGTGAAGGTGGACCAGCCCTCGATCGAGGAGACCGAGCAGATCCTGCGCGGCCTGCGCGATCGCTACGAGGACCACCACAAGGTGAACATCACCGACGAGGCCCTCGAGGCCGCATCGGTGCTCTCCGACCGGTACATCTCGGAGCGCTTCCTGCCCGACAAGGCGATCGACCTCATCGACGAGGCCGCCAGCCGCATGCGCATCCGCACCATGACGGCCCCGCCGTCGTACCGCGAGCTCGAGGACGAGATCGAGACCGTGCGCAAGGACAAGGAGGCCGCCATCGAGGCGCAGGAGTTCGAGAAGGCTGCGAACCTCCGCGACACCGAGCGGCGCCTCACCAACAAGAAGCGCGACCTCGAGGAGGAGTGGAAGGCCGAGGACGCCCCCCGCCCGAGCATCGGCGAGGAGGAGATCGCCGACATCGTCTCGATGTGGACGGGCATCCCGGTGTTCAAGCTCACCGAGGCCGAGACGCAGAAGCTCCTGCGAATGGAGGACGAGCTCCACAAGCGGGTCATCGGCCAGGACGCCGCCATCACGGCCACCAGCCGCGCCATCCGGCGTGCCCGCGCGGGCATCAAGGACCCCAAGCGGCCGGCCGGCTCGTTCATCTTCCTGGGCCCGTCGGGCGTGGGCAAGACCGAGCTCGCCCGCACCCTGGCCGAGTTCCTGTTCGGTGACGAGCAGGCGCTCATCCAGGTGGACATGTCCGAGTACATGGAGAAGCACGCGGTATCGCGCCTCGTCGGATCGCCGCCCGGCTACGTCGGGTACGACGAGGGCGGCCAGCTCACGGAGCAGGTGCGTCGCAAGCCCTACTCGGTGATCCTGCTCGACGAGATCGAGAAGGCCCACCCGGAGGTCTTCAACATCCTCCTGCAGATCCTCGAGGACGGACGCCTCACCGACGCCCAGGGGCGCCAGGTGGACTTCCGTCACGCGATCGTGATCATGACGTCGAACATCGGTGCCGCAACGATCACCCGCTCGACCCCGCTGGGCTTCAGCGTGGCCGAGGAGGGCGGCGGCATGGACTACGACGACATGAAGTCGCGGATCATGGGCGAGCTCAAGAAGGTGTTCCGCCCCGAGCTGATCAACCGCATCGACGAGATCATCGTCTTCCACCAGCTGTCGAAGGACGAGATCAAGTCGATCATCGACCTCATGCTCGTGCGCCTGCAGAAGCAGCTCGCCGAGCAGGGCGTGTCGATCCAGCTCACCGAGGACGCCAAGGAGCTCCTCGTGGAAGAGGGCTACGACCCGGCGATGGGCGCCCGGCCGCTGCGCCGCGCGATCCAGCGCCTGCTCGAGGACCCCCTCTCCGATGAGTTGCTGCATGGCACGCTCACGGAGGGGCTGGTCATCGTGGTCGACCGTGACGGCGACAAGATGGTGATGCAGCGCCGCGAGGCCCCTGTGGCCCCGGCTGCGCCCGAGGCCGTGATCGTCGGCGCCGACTCCGAGGGCGATTCCGAGTAGCGCGGGCGCCGGCCGCGGGGTGAATCCCGCGGCCGGCCACCCTGCCCTGCCGTGATGCCCGTTCGTCCCTCGCGGACGCCCCAGGGGTGCCCCATGTATGGCGGGGAGTGCGCGCGCGTGCAATCCTCGGTGTTTGCGCGCGCCACCGGCGCAGGAAGCCGGGGATCGCGGGTGGAATTACCGACGAAGGCGAGGGGGTGATAACGACGTCGACCGACAAGGAGCGGTCCGCGCAGGCGGACCCGCCGGCCCCGAGGGCATTGGGCAACGGCCTGCCATACCCCGGCCCCGGTCCGCGCTCGCGGCAGCCCCGCGGCATCGTCGCGCTCGTCAGCCAGGCGGTGCTGATGCTGCTGGGCGCCCTCGGCGCATACCAGATCGGCCGCAGCGTGAACCTGGGCTCCGCCATCGGCGAGCCGTGGCATTACCTCGCCTACGTGGGCGTCATCGCGCTGGGCGCGATCGTGGGCTGGACAGTCGGCGGGTTCATCGCGCGCTGGCTGCCGTCGCGCATGGGCGCCATCGACCGCGCCGCCGACAAGCGATCGGCCGGCGAGCTGATCGTGGGTGCCCTCGGCCTGGTCGTGGGGCTGGTGGCGGCCGCGCTCGCGGGCGTGGCCGTGGCACGCCTCCCCGTGGTCGGGCCCTACCTGCTGCTGCCCGTGGTCCTGCTGGTGGCGTACGTGTTCACCCGCATCGCGGCGCGCAAGCACGCGGACATCCTGCGCCTCGTGGGCATTCGCTCGCGCAGCGCATCGGCCGTGCCCCCGCGGCTCATCGACTCGAGCGCCATCATTGACGGGCGCATCGTGGATGTAATGGACGCCCGGTTCATGCCCGGGCAGATCGTGATCCCGGCGTTCGTGCTCGAGGAACTGCAGCGCCTGGCCGACTCCGCCGACCCCGAGAAGCGCCAGCGCGGACGCCGTGGGCTCGACCTCGTGGAGCGCATCCGCGAGGTGGGCGAGCAGCGCGTGCAGATCCGCACTGGCGAGGTGGCGGGCGATGGCGTGGACGCCAAGCTCGTGAACCTCGCGCGCGACATGCACGCGAGCATCGTCACCACCGACTACGGCCTCAACAAGGTGGCGCGCATCCAGGGCATCGAGGTGCTCAACGTGAATGAGCTCGCCATCGCGCTCAAGCCCGTGGCGCTGCCGGGCGAGGTGCTGAGCGTGCGCATCATCCGCGAGGGGCGCGAGTACGACCAGGGCGTGGGGTACCTGGACGACGGAACGATGGTGGTGGTCGAGGGTGGCCGCGCGCTCGTGGGAACCGACGTCACGGACGTCGAGGTGACGAGCGCCATCCAGAACCCCTCAGGCAAGATGATCTTCGCGCGCATCCCCGCCGCGGGCCGATGAGGACCGCGGCGGTCATCGTGGCCGCCGGGTCGGGCGAGAGGCTCGGCGCGCGGTTGCCGAAGGCCCTCGTGCCCGTTGCGGGGCTCCCCATGGTGACCTGGTCGGCACGGGCCCTCGCCGAGGCGCCGGAGGTGGAGTGCATCGTGATCGCCTGCCCGCCCGGCGGCGAGGACGACATGGCCGCTGCCGTCGCCGGGCACGCCCCGGTGCATGCGATCGTGCCGGGTGGGACCAGCCGCCAGCGCTCGGTGGCGGCGGCGCTGACCGCGGTGCCCGACGACGTCGAGGCGATCCTGGTTCACGACGCCGCCCGCCCGCTCATCACGCCCGCCCTGGTGTCGCGGCTCATCGCGCAACTCAGGTCGGCTCCGTCCGTGATCGCGGCCACCCCGGTGGCCGACACCCTCAAGCGCGCCGGGGCTTCCGACAGGGTGGAGGCCACGGTCGACCGCGCAGGCCTGTGGGGTGCCCAGACCCCACAGGCCTTCCGCGCCGAGACGCTGCGCTGGGTGTTCGCCGACGCCGACGATGCCGAGCTCGGCAGCGCCACCGACTGCGCGGGAATGGCCGAGCGGCGGGACGTGCAGGTGCTGCTGCACGATCCGGAATCCCCCAACTTCAAGGTGACCACGCCGGCCGACCTGCGCCTGGCCGAGGTGCTGCTGGGAACCGGCCGCATAACGTGATCACGTAACGTCCCGCGCCGGTGCTCACCGACTACCACCTCCACCTGCAGCCCGATGGCCCCGAGGCCCGGGAGGCCGATCATCACCGCTGGGACGCGGATGGCGGCCCGCGCACGGCTGCGTGGATCGGTCGCTACGTGGACGCGGCGCGCGCGCGGGCCGTGGACGAGATCGCCATCACCGAGCATGTGCACCGTTTCGCAGAGGTGCGCGACTGGCACCCGAATCCGTGGTGGCAGGCCGAGGCCACCGAGGACCTCACGGCGCACTGCGCGGCGCTCGGAGCCGCGCGCGCCGAGGGCCTGCCCGTGCTGATCGGTATCGAGATGGACTGGATCCCCGGGCGCGAGGACGACATCCGCGCCCTCCTGGCATCGCAGCCCTTCGACATCGTGCTGGGCTCGGTGCACTGGCTGGGCGACCTCGCGGTGGACCACCCCGACTACCCCTGTTGGGATGCCTTCGGCCCCGAGGACACCTGGGGCCGCTACCTCGACGAGCTCGCCGCGGCCGCCGGCAGCGGGCTGTTCGACGTGCTGGCCCATCCCGATCTGCCCAAGGTATTCGGCACCCCCATGCCGGCCACGCTCGAGCCCCGGCGCGACGACGCCATCGCGGCCATCGCCGATTCCGGCGTGGCCGTGGAGTGCTCATCTGCGGGCCTCAGGAAGCCATGCAAGGCCCTGTATCCCGATCCCGACTGGCTCCGGGCATTCCGCGAGGCGGGCGTGCCGGTGACGCTGAGCAGCGACGCGCACCGCCCCGAGGACGTCGCGCGCGACTATCCCACGGCCGTCGCGGCGCTGCGCGGCGCGGGCTATGAGACGATCACGCGGTTCCGGTCGCGCGAACCCGAGCAGGTGGAGATCCGATGGGCATGAGGGTTGGTCTTGGCGTCGACGCCCACCGGCTGGAGCCGGGCGTGCCCCTCGTGCTCGGCCTGATCGCGTTCGAGCACCCCACCGGCCTTGCCGGCCATTCGGATGGCGACGTGGTGGCGCACGCGGTGTGCGACGCCCTGCTCGCGGCCTCCGGCGGCCCGGACATCGGCGTCCTGTTCCCGTCCGGGGCGGATGAGTGGAGCGGCGTCACGGGCGCCGCCATGATCGCCCACGTGCTCGAGTGGATGTCGGCCGAGGGCGCGGAGCCGGTCAACGTGCACGCGGTGATCGTGTGCGAGAGCCCGCGCATCGGCCCGCACCGCGCCGCCATGCAGGAGGCCCTCACGCGTGTGGTCGGAGCCCCGGTGTCCGTGCACGCCACCACCACCGACCAGATGGGCTTCACCGGCCGCGGCGAGGGCATCTCGTGCCAGGCCGTCGCGCTGGTGGAGGTGGCCGGGTGACGGTAAGGCTCCACTCGACCCTTACGGGTCGCGACGAGCCGCTGGTGCCGGGCGACGATGGCGTGATCGGCATCTACGCCTGCGGGCCCACGGTGTACTCGCGCATCCACATCGGCAATGCGCGGCCCTTCGTGGTGTTCTCGGTGCTCAAGCGCTATCTCGAGCGCCGCGGGATGCGCGCGCGGCTGGTCATCAACGTCACGGACGTGAACGACAAGATCTACGACGCAGCGCGGGCCGAGGGCATCCCGTCCACCGAGCTGGCCGAGCGCTGCACCAGACAGTACTTCGAGGACACCGACCTCCTGGGGCTCGGCCGACCCGACGCCGAGCCGCTTGTCACCGGCTGCATGGACGAGATCATCGTGCTCATCACAGACCTCGTGGCGCGTGACCTCGCCTATGCGGCGGGTGGTGACGTCTACTTCCGCGTGAGGGCGTTCCCGCGCTACGGCGAGCTCTCGGGGCGGAGCCCGGACGACATGACCGACACCGACCCCGGCGAGCTCAAGGAGGACCCCCTCGACTTCGCCCTCTGGAAGGGCGCGAAGGAGGGCGAGGACGCCGCGTGGGAGTCGCCGTGGGGCCCGGGGCGGCCCGGCTGGCACATCGAGTGCTCCGCCATGGCCGAGCGCGAGCTCGGGATGGGCTTCTCCGTGCACGGGGGAGGGATCGACCTGGTGTTCCCGCACCACGAGAACGAGATCGCCCAAAGCGAGGGCGCACACGGCGCGCCGTTCGCCCGCATCTGGATGCACAACGAGATGCTCGAGCTCAGCGACAGCAAGATGAGCAAGAGCATCGGCAACATCGCGCTGCTCGCCGACGTGGTGCAGGAGTGGGGCGCCAACACGGTGATCGCATACTTCATGCAGAGCCACTACCGCTCGCGGCTGCCGTTCTCGGACGAGCGCATGCGGGACGCCCAGGCGGCCTGCCGGCGCATCCGCAACGCGGTCCGCGCCCTTGACAGGGCGATGGACGAGCCCGGCGATGGCAATGACGCCGCCCTTGCCGCAGCCGTCGTGGAGGCCCGCACGCGGTTCTTCGAGGCCATGGATGACGACTTCGGCACGCCGGGCGCCATGGCAGCGATCTTCGACATGGTCCGGGCCATCAACCAGGCGCTCGAGCGCGGACGGCTGCCCGAGGGCCAGCTGCAGGAGGTTCGCCTCGAGCTCGCCGGCCTGCTCGACATGCTCGGGCTCGCCGGCCTCGCGGAGGCGGGCGGCGATTCCGAGGTGCCCGCCGAGGTGATCGACCTGCTGCGGCGCCGCGAGGACGCCCGCGCGGCCCGCGACTTCGCCGAGGCCGATGCCCTGCGCGACGCAATCGCGGCGCAGGGCTTCGAGGTGCGCGATGGTCCCGACGGCGCCGAGGTCGTCCCGGCCTCATGAGCACGCGGCGCCCGGGCCGGCGCCCGCGCAAGCCCGAGGGCGATGGGCCCGTGCTGGTCTACGGCCGCAACCCCGTGCGCGAGCTCATCCGGGCCGGTCGCAGGCCCGTGAGCGAGGTATGGGTGCTGGAGCAGGCGGCGGATGACGCTGCGCTGCAGGGCGTGGGCGTCGTGGTGAAGACCCGGGAGGCCCTCGCGCGCCTCGCCGGCACCGGCGACCATCAGGGGATGGTGGCCATCACCGCGGACTACCCCTATGCCGACTCTCAATCGGTACTTGAGGGTTCCGGGCCGGTGATGGTGCTCGACGAGGTCCAGGACCCCCGCAACCTCGGCGCCGTCGCGCGCGTGGCCGACGCCGCGGGCTTCGCCGGGCTGGTGATCCCCATGCGAGGGAGCCCGGGCATCACCCCCGTCGCCTGCAAGGCGTCAGCCGGCGCGGTGGAGCATCTGAACATCGCACGGGTGGGGTCGATCGTCGCATTCATCAACGATCTCGCGGGTTCCGGGCGATGGGCGGCCGGTGCGGATGCCGATGCCGGCACCGACTACCGCGAGCTCGAGTGGGACCCGTCCGCGGTGATCGTGCTGGGTGCGGAGGGGGCGGGGCTCAGGCCCCGGGTGCGCGAGGTGTGCGACCGCCTGGTGCGCATTCCCATGCGGGGGAGCGTGGGGTCCCTGAACCTCTCTACCGCCGCTGCCGTGCTCGCATTTCAGGCTGTCGCGGGGGACTGATTTCGCGCGGGAGGTTGACAGCGTCTTGTGCGATCGGTATCAATCCCCCATCTCTTACCTTCAAGTGCACATTCAGGGTATGCCTAATGTGAAGGTTGAGGGATTGAAAACCACCCGCCGACAGGCCGAACGGGAGTAAGAATGGGAGCCGCCGCCCGCAGGCTGACCGACCTGGACCAACAGGGCCATGTCGACATCGTGGACGAGGGCCTCGTGCGCCGCGCACGGGCCGGCGACCAGCAGGCGATGGATCAGATCATCGCCCGGTACCGGGGCTTCGTGCGCCTCAAGGCCAGCGCGTACTTCCTGGCCGGGGGCGACTCCGAGGACCTCATCCAGGAGGGCCTCATCGGCCTCTTCAAGGCCGTGCGCGACTACCGGCCCGAGCGCGAGGCGTCATTCCGCTCATTCGCCGAGCTGTGCGTCACGCGCCAGATCATCACCGCCATCAAGACGGCGGCGCGCAATAAGCACACCCCCCTCAACACTTACGTGTCATTCAGCAACACGCGCGCCGGCAGCGAGCAGGAGACCACGCTCGCGGACGTCCTTCCCGACGATCCGGTCACCGACCCCATCAACCAGGCCATCTCCACCGAGGAGCTCCAGAGCCTGGTCGAGTGCCTTGGCAAGGTGCTGAGCCCGCTCGAGAGCCAGGTGCTCGCGATGTACCTCGAGGGGCGCTCCTACGAGGAGGTCGCCGAGAAGCTCGAGTGCAACCCGAAGAGCGTCGACAATGCCCTGCAGCGCGTGAAGCGCAAGGTGGAGACCCACCTCAAGGAGCGCGAGGTCCTCGACCTCGGGTAGAGACTGATGCAAACCCTCAAGTAGAGGGTAAGACTTCTCCGTGATGCCGCCACTTCAGGCGGCATCACGCGTTTCGGGGTACGTTTCCCCTCGTCCGAGGCCCTCAGGGGCCCTGAGCAACACGGGGGACCCCATGAGCGCACCCATCCTGGTCGGCTGCGACCGCAGCGATTCGTCCAAGCGCGCCCTGCAGCGCGCCATCGAGCGCTGCAACGAGAAGCACGCCCCGCTGCTCGTCGTGGCCATCCACGAGGCGATTCTCGACCCGACGGGCCCCCGCGCCTTCGGCACGATGGGCGACGGCAGCCCCATGCAGGGCCCGTTCCCCGAGATGCCGGACGTCCACGAGGCCCTGCAGGAGGCCCGTGACCTGGTCGAGGACGGCGCGGTTGCCAAGGCCGAGTACGCATGGGCCATCGGCGAGCCGGCAGCGCTCATCGTGGAGACAGCCCAGGACTACAAGGCGCAGCTCGTGGTGGTGGGCCACACCCACCATGGCTTCCTCGGCAAGATGTTCGGCGCGGACATCTCGGAAGAGGTCGAGAAGCACGCCGGCTGCCCCGTCGAGGTCGTCGACTAGAACCCCACGTGCGCGTCCCGCGCGCGCCCGCCGGAGTAGCTCAGTTGGTCAGAGCACCTGTCTTGTAAACAGGGGGTCACCGGTTCGAATCCGGTCTCCGGCTTTGCCCGGGTGCCCGTGGCCCGGCCGGGATCCGGGTGTCACGGCTCGCTCCTAGGATGCACCCATGGAGCGACCGGACCTCGAGAGGCGCCGTGCAGAGCGGCGCGCACGCACGCGCCGCCGCCGTACCGGGGCTCTTGCCGCGGGCGCCGTGGTGGTCGCCGCAGGCGTCGCCGTGGGCGTGGTGGTGTCCGGCGGGGGCGGGGACGATCCCGGCCCTGCGACGGCGTCTTCCCCGGCGTATCGCCAGCCCACCACTGCGTCACCGGCCCCCGAGCCCGCGGCGGTGCCCACCACGGCCGACGCCGTGGCGCAGTCCCCCCAGCGCATACGCCCGCCGGTGCCTGGTCCCGGGAGGGTCATCACCGAGGGTCCTGCCAGCGCGGGGCGCAAGGTGGCGCTCACGATCGACGATGGCACGTGCGCCAGTTGCGTCGACCGCATCCTCGATGTGGTCGAGAAGACCGGGGGCAAGGTGACCCTGTTCCCCAACGGGGTGTACGGCAGCAGCTGGGAGCCCCAGGCGAAGCGCATCCGCGACCTCGTGGCGAAGGGGCAGGTGACCGTGGGCAACCACACCTACAGCCACGGGGTGTCCACGCAGATCGGGCCCACGGCCTTCGGCGCCGACCTGCAGCGCAATGAGGACTGGATCCAGAAGACCTTCAAGATCACGGGGCGCCCCTGGTTCCGGCCGCCCTACGGCGACCACAACGCCGCCATCGACGCCGCCGCCGGCCAGCGTGGCTATCGCAAGGTGATCATGTGGTCGGGCACCGTGGCCGACTCGCAGCCGCGCAGTGAGGGCTACATCCTCGACGCCATCGACCACTGGGCCCGTCCCGGGGCCATCATCCTGATGCACGCCAACTATCCGCCCACGGCCACGGCGCTTCCCAAGATCTTCCGCGCGCTCGAGAAGCGCGGCCTCGAGCCGGTGACGCTTGCCGAGCTTCTTGGCGGGGAGTCCCCGGGGACGTAGGGCCACGGGCATGCCGCTATCGCCGGCGAGCGGGGTCGTGCGCACGGGTGCGTCCCGCTGTCACCCCCGCCGCCCTCGCGGGGCTAGCCGGTGAGGAAGGCCACGGTCATGAGCGCGCCGCCGCCCGGGGCATTGGCGGCGGTGACCGTGGCGCCGTGCATCTGGGCTACCTGCTGCACGATCGAGAGGCCCAGGCCGGATCCGGGCTTTCCGCGGGCCTCCGCCGAGCGGTAGAAGCGATCGAACACGTGGGGCAGGTCATCCGCCATGAACCCCGGGCCGTGGTCGCGCACGGTGAGTACCCCGCCCGTGAGGGTCACCTCGATGGGTTGGGAGGGGTTGTTCCACTTGACAGCGTTGTCGAGGAGGTTGGCGACGAGCCTGTTGAGGCGCTCTGGGACGCCGTCGATGACGGTGGGGGAGAGGTCCTCGAGCACCGTGATGCCCGGGTGCAGTCGGCGGATGCGCTCGATCGCGGCCGAGGCGATGTCGTCGAGGCGCACATCCTGGGCCTCGTCCTCGCGCACCGTCGTCTCGCCGGCGCGCACGATGTCGGTGACCAGAGCGGCGAGCTCGTCGGTCTGCTCCACCACGTCGCGCAGTAGGGCCGCGTGCTCCTCGGGCGGCAGGGTGCCCGGCTGCTGCAGAACCTCGATGTTGGCGCGAAGCGATGCGAGCGGGGTGCGGAGCTCGTGCGAGGCGTCGGCGACCAGGCGCCGCTGGGCCTCTGCCGATGACTCGAGTTCATCGAGCGTGCCGTTGAACACCCGCGCGAGGCGTGCGACCTCGTCGTCGCCCTGGACGGGCAGGCGTCGCGACAGGTCGCCGGCGTCTGCGAGGGCCTCGGTCTCGGCGGTGAAGTCGGTGACCGGGCGCAGCGCACGGCCGGTGACGACCCAGCCGAGGCCCGCGCCCACGGCGATGCCGGCACCAGTGACGATGAGCAGGATGATGCCGAGCCCCTGCAGCACCGACTGCACCTCATCCACCGGGCGGGCGATCTCGAGGGCCACCCCCGAGGCCACGGGCGCGGTGATGCCGCGAAGCGGCACGCCCTGCACCTCGGCGTCCCAGAAGTACGGGGGTGATGTGCCCGCGGCAACGTCGCGGTCGCGCTGGGTCACCGGGAGGCTGACGTCGTCGACGCGCTCGCCTTGTCCCCCGGGGTCGCCGTCGCGCCGCCGGTCGCCGCGGCTGGCCGCGCCGTCGCTGAGGCTGGTCCGCGGCGTGACGACCTGCGAGTAGACCTGCGGACCGCCGAAGCGGTCCCCGCGCTGGAAGATCCCGGGCGGTGGCAGGCCGCGCGGGCCCACCCGGAGGACCCTCTCCACCTGCTGGCGCAGGGAGGCGTCCACGTCGCCCTGCAGTCGCGCACGCACGGCGAGGTAGCTGGCGAGCGAGGCGGCGGCGACCGCCACGGCCACGGTAATGGCGGTGGCGATGGCGATCCTGCGGCGAATGGTCATGGGTCGCGGAGGACGTAGCCCACGCCGCGCACGGTGTGGATGAGCCGCGACTCGCCATCCTCCTCGAGCTTGCGGCGCAGGTAGCCCACGTACACGCCGAGCGAGTTGGACGTGGGACCGAAGTCGTAGCCCCACACGCGCTCGTGGATGACCGAGCGGGTGAGCACCACGCGCGGATTGCGCATGAACAGCTCGAGCAGCTGGAACTCGGTGCGCGTGAGCTCGATCTGGCGCCCGCCGCGCTCGGCCGAGTGGCCCGCGATGTCGAGCGAGAGGTTGTCGAAGCGCAAGGTGGCGACATCGTCACCGGCCTGGGTGCCCGTGCGTCGCAGCAGCGCCCGCAGGCGGGCCAGGAGCTCCTGCAGGGCGAAGGGCTTCACCATGTAGTCGTCGGCGCCCGCATCCAGCCCCGCCACGCGATCGCCCACGGCGTCGCGCGCCGTGAGCATGAGCACCGGCGTGGAATCTCCCGCGGCCCGCAGCCTGCGGCACACCTCGATGCCGTCCACCCCGGGCATCATCACGTCGAGCAGAACGGCGTCCGGCGCGCGCTCGGCCAGCGACGCCAGGGCCTCGTCGCCGTCTGCAGCGAGCTCCACCTCGTACCCGGCAAGGGTGAGGGCCCGCCGCACCGCGGTGCGGACGGCCTCCTCATCATCGGCCACG
>Ga0222714_10003943_pt1 | contig 14812 bp, 12 predicted proteins | sample C33_3DmetaG_FD_165048 | JGI IMG/M metagenome (GOLD analysis project Ga0222714, IMG submission 165048) | Estuarine water microbial communities from San Francisco Bay, California, United States - C33_3D | ecosystem: Environmental > Aquatic > Marine > Unclassified | place: USA: California... | reverse complement strand
CTATGGAAATGATCCAGCTTTAAAACAGGTAAATGTCAGTGATGTGACAGAGAACTTCCACGTATATGGGATGATTTGGACTCCAGAAAAAATAGATTTCACGGTAGATGACATCGTATTCTTCACTTACAACCCAGAAAATAAAAATGAAGCCAATTGGCCCTTTAACAAGGATCAATTCCTACTGCTCAACGTAGCTATGGGTGGAAATCTAGGCGGGGCAGTCGATCCCAACTTTAGCCAAGACCAAATGGAGGTAGATTACGTACGCGTTTATCAACCAACCAAGACCGCTGAATAAATCACATTCTATTGGTCTGGAGGCTTTTCAGATATTCTAAAGTCCGCTGAAGCAGTTCAGGCTGAATGGGCCTGACTGAGTCTGAATATGACTTCCAATTATCCTGAATATCTCCTTCAATTACTTGTTTAAGCACATGGTTCATTCCTTTGATTGGTGTCAAAACAGCCGCTTTATTGGCTTGAGCAAGCTTTTCCGCGTCTTCCATCATTACTTGAAGATCTTGATCGCCTTGAGTTACTAAGACCGGCACTTCCAAACGAGCTACTTCATCTGCTGGATCAAGGGCAAACCAGGAAATCAAATACGGCTGAACTGAGGGTCGAAAAAGCGACCAAAGCCAAGGAGAGACGTCAGGAACCTGCTTGCCTTGAACTAAAGAATCTAAAACCGGAAAAGCTAAATCTTGAACTTCCTTAGGCTGTTTGAGTAACTGACTTCGGATCACAGCAGAGGCAGGTCTTCCAGCTCCCGATAAACTGATCACTCCGACAACCCCCTTAAGTTGTTGGGCCGCCAGTGTTGCCACCAATGCCCCTTCGCTATGTCCTGCAACCACTAAATGAGTATATCCTTCAGCATGCAGTTTATTGCCCCAAGCAACTGCGTCTGTGACAAAGTCTTGAAAACGGATATCCGCCTCCTTGATCTCAGCTGAAGCAGAAGAACCAATACCTCTTTTATCAAATCTAAATACAGTAAAACCTGCATCTGACCAACCTTCAGCCAAAAACCGCAAGCTGTTGTTTTGCATCATGGCTTGATTTCCATCCCGATCTGTAGGACCTGAACCAGCGATTAACAACACAGCCGTGTTGGTCGAAATAGGCTGATGAGGAACAGTCAACATTCCCCCTAGGGGCCCCATTTGCCATTCTTTTTCGGTAAAATTATTGGATAACTCCTGGGCATAAACCCAGGAACTCAACAACACAATGGCCCACAGGGAGCATAGCATACGCTTCATGACAGTCTTTTGAGAAGAAAGATACAAAATAGACCTGTCCAGAAGTCGATTACCCGCTTTGACAAGCGGTAATTTGACTATTTTTGCCCTCCTAGGCCCTATAGTTCAACGGATAGAACGAGCGTTTCCTAAACGCTAAATCCAAGTTCGATTCTTGGTGGGGCCACGATGCAACCTTACTATAGTGCTGAACAATGGGCCTGTTGGCTCGATCAGCTCGCAGAAGACTCTTTAGTGGTGATGGAGGATTTCCTCCCCGCTTCAATATTGACTTTAGTGGATGATTTTTTTGATGTTCAGTTGGCAGAGGGCGCATTGGCACCGGCCAAAATTGGAACAGCCTTTGAAGAACAGAGACTGGCTGAAATTCGATCTGACTTCATCTGCTGGATCGATCAAATGCAACACCCTCAACTCAATCCTTTTTTTGAATTAATCGAAGAACTAAAGGGCTTGGTCGCCCAGGAACTATTTCTATCGCTAGAAGGGTTTGAGTTTCACTTAGCTCAATATCCTCCTGGAGGGTTTTACAAGCCCCACTTAGATCAATTTAAAGCGCGAAACAACCGCATGCTTTCCTTGGTTATCTACCTAAATCGGAATTGGATTCCAGAACACGGCGGACAGTTGCGCATTCACGAGCCTGTCATCAAAGACATTGAACCTGTTTTTAATAGAGCTGTTTTGTTTCGATCGGATTTGGTATTGCACGAGGTACTTCCGGCGTATAAAACCAGAAAATCTTTAACCGGATGGCTGCTTAAACGCCCCTCGGGCGTGGGGCTTTTTGGGGTCTAGTAGTTTTGTTTATCTTTAGGAAAATACTTCTCCCATGAAACAATGGATCATTTTAGCATTGGCCTTCGTCTTGGTACAATGCGGACCCACCTATACGTACAGAGCCCATAAAAATGATTTTGCCCAAGAAGTAGCTCAACTTGCCAAGCAAGACCAAACTCTTTCCCAAAGGGATTACCTATTATTTGTAGGCAGTTCCAGCATCAGACTCTGGGACGATATGGAATCGGACATGAAGCCATATAACACCGTTAAACGGGGCTATGGAGGGGCGCACTACTACGACTTAATTCACCACACCCAAACCCTGATTACACCCCACAAAAATGCTCGAGCAATTCTTTGTTTTGTGGCCAATGACATCGAACATCCATGGGGGGACCCAAAACCCAAAATGACGCCTCAAAAGGTGTTGCGTCTAGCCCAAAAATTCTCCGGTCAAGTCGAAAAACTTCACCCCAACATACCCTTGTACTTTATTGAAATCACGCCATCACCCAGCAGGTGGACACTTTGGCCAGAAATAAGCCAGGCCAACGACTTGATTCAATCCTGGACTGAGAAAACGCCCAATCGTTTCTTTATTCCTACCCGTCAGGCGGTATTAGGATCGGATGGACTGCCGCAAAATCACTTGTTTATCGAGGATGGACTTCACCTTTCCCGGGCGGGATACCAGGTATGGGCTGAACAGATAAAGGCAGGACTTAAGGGGCGTAATGACTAGTTTGCCGACAACTTAGACAATGCTGGGTGATTCGTAGGCACATACATGCCGCGCCAAAAACTCACCCCTAAACCATCGTATTTCCAAACGACTAATCCTTGAGGATTTACCTCCCAAAATCCATAATCCCCCTCCGTTATCAGTAGGTTTCCATTGGACATGGTTTGGACTCCACCTACCCTAGGAAAAAACATGGATGGATCTGAAAAAGAGAAATGCACGGGAACCTGAGTGTCTACAGCGACACCTGGCTTGAGAAAAGATAAATCAAAAACATAGGCCTCTGAATAACCATTGGCCTCTTTATTGTTGTGGAACAAGGAGAGTAGGGTCTTGCCCTCTTTTTCAATAAAACTTGGGTGGTGGTTGTAGTGAAGTTGTTGAGGCTGGCCATAGGTTCCGTAAACATTTGGGTTTCCCCACCTTAAAATTAAATCACCTCCTCTGCCATAACGACCCCCAGAACCTGTTTTAGCTTCAGCAGTGGTTGTACTGTGGTCAATAATCCAAACCTCTCCATAAAAATTAACAGACAAAGCAATGATATCTTGCTCAGGATGGTAGTCCAGGCCATTGATGTGCATAATGTCCCCTTGACCAACAAACTCATGGATATCAACTTCATTTTGATACGTGAAATTAATCTTATGACGTGACGCATTAGGGTCTCCATAATTAGGCCCACCTGGTCTCAATCCTTGAACTAAGTGATCCCTACTATCCCAAGACCAGACTATTTCGCTTGTCACCGGGTCTATTTCGATCACTTTTTCTGGAAAAACATCGGTATCGATTTCTAAACCCATAGACTGTGCTACCTCTCGGGACATCCGAGACCAAACCAAGGCCAAAACATGACCATTGGGCATGATCTCAATATCGTGATGTCCGATAAAATCTGGTCCCATAATTGAATAATTCCAAAGTACTGAACCATCAAGTCCTATATGCTGAATTAACCCATTTTGACCTCCATAGGCAACTGATGGATTGGGTGCTTTAAACGCGCCCATAATCGTACCGTCATCCATGAGTTCTATGTCCTGCCCTAGAGCCTTTTCAAAAGTCCACGTGTGTTTTTTATTTCCTTGATGATCCAATAAATACGCGGTTTTTGCCCCATTGACAATTGCGAGCACATAACCCGGATCTACAAAATCTTGTATAATTAAGGGCACTTGAGTTCCTATGGACTGGGTGTTGTATCGAAATATAGCCTTTAAATTTAAAGGTTGATCTAGATTGATTTGCAAGGAAGCAGTCTGATCTCCCGACCAACCTTCCCAACGATCAAAAATATAACCAGGATCAGCTATGGCTTGAATAACTTGGACAGTCCCCTTTTCAAATGTACCTCCAGTTTGACTCACTTGTCCACCCACGCCTGCATCTACAGATAACGTATAATACACCCCCAGCGTTGGTTGCGTGTCAGGGCTGCAAGAAAAAAGAAAAAGAACCAGTAGGGTACTGAGAGGAAAAAATTTCATAACACTATCTTAAATGCTAAAAATAATCAATAAACTTAATATAGTAATCAATCATACCACATGTCGGCAAAGACCACTCTATAAGTTACTTCTAGAATTTTAAAGAAAAACGGTTTGCCCAGTTTTTACCGACTCATCACAAGCCAATGCGATTTTTAGACTATCCACCGCCTCAAGTACGTGCTGAGATAGATCTTGGTCATGTACAATCGCCTGATAAAAATATTCCTGCTCTAGGTCACATAACCCCTGATGATCGGGTGTTTGCTCCCAAATAGTTCGGTGATCTTGGTGTTTCCAATGCCCCTTGTCGTCTAGGTCAGCATGGTGTTTCAAAAGTACATCGCTTTTGGTGTGACCTGCTACATCGTCGGACTTCTGGGTATCTTGTACCAAAGACACACTGCCGCTAGGGCCGATCACATCTTTAACAAAAAAGGCTGTTTCCGACATCATAGGTCCCCAACCTGCTTCATACCATCCAACGGATCCGTCATCAAAACGAATCTGCAACTGTCCGTAATTGTATTGAGCCTGGTCAATCTCAGGAGTCAACCGAACGCCAATAGCCGAGACCGCTACTGGTTTGGCTTGGGTCATTTGACACATGATATCCAAATAATGAACACCGCAATCGACAATCGGACTTAAGGATTCCATCAGTTTTTTGTGCACTGCCCATTCATTGCCATGGCTTTGTTGGTTCAAATTCATGCGCATCACCAAAGGTTTACCTAAGTTATGAGCTTCAACAACAAAACGCTGCCATACAGGGTGATGCCTTAAAATATACCCAACTACTAGCTTTTTTTGATTTTTTTCAGCGGATAATCGAATACGTTCTGCTCCTTGGGCTGTAATGGCCATAGGTTTTTCCAAAAACACATGACAACCCGCCTCCAATGCCGCTAGAGCATATGATTCATGAGTATCTGGATAGGTGCTGATACAAACAGCTTGACAATCACTTTGGGTCAGTGCTTGATGAAAGTCGTCATATAAGGACACGGGGTGGGCGAGCAGATGGTTGAGTTTGTTTTTACTACTGCCTCTAGAGACCAAACCAACTATTTGGAAGCCCGGGTGTTTGTCATAGGCTAGGGCGTGTGAAGCCCCCATGTGACCGCAACCTACCACCAAAACACGCAGCTGACTACTCGTCATAAGGCCCACAATCAACGGTTCGACGTGTATCGGCTAAATAGGTGATTTGCCAGCCTTGATCAGACTTAAAAAGGGCAAATGCGTCCACTCCGCAATGGGAAAAGTTACCATCCAACCAAAAACTGTACTCCACCCATGCTTGGGCCATAGCTCCATCGACCAATATCTGAAACTGATGCAAGCGTTCCTCCCAAACAGGAGTGTTTTCACGTATGGCTACAGCGTGTAAAAAGTCGGTGGCCTGGGTGACGACCAACTTAGTTTGATCTTGTCTAGACAATACCGTTTGCAAAACTAGGTCCGGATGCATCACGGATTTCATGGCTACAGAGTCGCGTTGATGAAATCCTTGAAAAAAATGCTCAATGGTTTGTTTTACTTCAAGCGCAGAGCCTGTAAACTCCTGTGCATGGACCTGATGTATCCACAGCATCCACACACTTATGACTCCGATCCAACTGTGTCTCATGAACTAAATTTTACCCAAAATACAAAATGTTTGGGCGCATTCAATAAATTTATATCTATGGCCATGAATCTATCCTATACTTCAGTTGATGACTACATCAACAACCAAAAACCTGATGTTCAAGAACGCTTGCTTTGGATCAAATCTGTACTGGAAAAAAACTATCCAAACGCAACAGCACATATTCTATACGGGATGCCTGCCTACAAAATGAACAAGAAACCCTTGGTTTATTTTGCCGTTTATGAAAAACATTTGGGCTTTTACGCCACACCTGGAACACATGAGGCGTTTAAATCAAATCTAGTTGGCTATAAGACGGGTAAAGGGTCTGTACAGTTCCCCCTAAAACAAAACCTACCGGAGGAATTGATTCGAGCCATGATCGCTCACCGAGCTCAATGCATTCTTCAAAACAAGTAGGGGGCTCCTTCTCGCTTAAGCCAAGCTATTTTACGATCAATCCCCCATCGATAACCTCCCAGTGAACCATCGGTCCTCAGCACTCTGTGGGAAGTAACGGAATATTTAATGAGGGATGTTTCATCAGCCAAACTTAGGGAAGTAAACTGAAGCATCCTATCTTTGGTCTATGTTGTATCCTAGTTCCGAAAATTTATTGCCATATGATGGCATCGTCCGGTATTTTGGGGCATTGCTGAGCGAACAGCAAGCGGATGAGTACTTTGCCCAATTGATGGAGGAGGTAGATTGGCAACACGACCAGGTGAGGATGTTCGGTAAATTAATCACCACCAAACGAAAAATCGGATGGTATGGCGACCAGCCATTTGGATATACCTACAGCCAGATGAAAAAAACCGCTTTGCCTTGGACTCCAGGGTTGTCCGCCCTCAAATATTGGGCGGAGCAGGTGACTGGTACTACGTACAATTCTTGTTTGGCCAATCTGTACCACGACGGATCCGAGGGCATGGCTTGGCACAGTGATGCGGAAAAAATGTTGTTGCCCCGAGGGGCTATTGCTTCCATCAGTCTAGGTGCAGAACGGGTATTTGGATTTAAACATCAGGAGTTGGGTACCGTGGTAAAAACATCATTAGCCCATGGGAGTTTGTTGGTCATGGAAGGGGCGACCCAGGAGTATTGGAAGCACCGATTGGCCCCTACCAAAAAAACTGTAGGTCCGCGCATCAACTTGACCTTTAGAACGATTGTTGCCTAACCGATTGATGCTTTGGGTTCAATCAGATCCCATAGGTTGCCGTACACATCCTCAAAGACACATACCCTGCCGAAATCTTCCTCGCTGGGGGGACGTACTATAGGTACCTCGTGAATGATCAACCGCTCGTACATGGAGTCAAAATCATCCGTGTGTAAAAACAGAAATACTCGCCCTCCTGTTTGATCTCCGACCCGAGTGGCTTGATGTGGGTTGGCAGCCCTCGCCAAAAGTAAAGTACATCCACCCCCTTGTGGACGAACGACTACCCATCTTTTTTCCTCGTTGATTCGGGTATCTTCGATCAGATCAAAACCCAAGATTCGGGTGTAAAAATCAATCGCCTTATCGTAGTCATCGACCACTAAAGCGATTTGAACTAACTGATTGTTGGGGTTTTTCATGGGGCCTAATTTCGTGTATTGGTACTAGTTGGACAAGAAGTACGTGAAAAATACTACTTTAGACCCCATGTATTTTTTCCGGCAAAAACAAATCCTACCTTATCTTCTAGCCGCCCTGCTTGTGGGTATTGCCTCAGGAAGTGCTTCAGCGCTTTTTTTGCACTTACTCGATCTAGCTACAGAAACTAGGAGAGCCCATCCCCTGCTTTTTTGGGGATTACCACTTTCGGGGGCATTCATCGGATGGATCTACTACCGCTATGGGCAAGAGGTAGTACGCGGAAACAACCAAATCATTGAAAAAGCTCACCATGGTGGTGATCCCCTGTCATGGAAAATGGCTCCATTGATCTTGCTCAGCACGCTCTTGACACATTTAGTCGGTGGATCGGCAGGTCGAGAGGGAACAGCCGTACAAATGGGTGGCGCGCTTGCAGACCAATTGAATCGGCTTTTTCGCTCATTCTCCGTAGATAGAAAAACGCTGATGGGTATGGGTGTAGCCTCGGGATTTGCCGCTGTTTTTGGCACGCCTTGGGCGGGACTGCTTTTTGGTATTGAGGTCCTCAGCATCCGAAAATCGATGTGGAAAACGGCTTTACTTCCCATGACTCTAGCCGCTTGGATCGCCCATATAACTTGTTTGTTATGGGGGGGTGAACACACCGAATATGTTTTAGGTCCCCTGGTCTCCTTCTCAGTTCCCACTTTGGGTTGGTTGGTATTGGCTGGAGTGGCTTTTGGGGCTACTGCTTGGCTTTTTACAGCAACGACCCGACAGATGGGGCGCTGGTGGGGCAAGGTAGGTTACCCTCCGCTTAGGCCTTTTTTGGGGGGTCTAGTCCTGATGGCAATTTTCCTCGGATGGGACACCCAGCAATACGCTGGTCTAGGGGTGGATCAAATTGTAGCCGCATTCACTGAAATTCCCGATCCATGGTCTTGGTTGATCAAGCTCGGGCTGACTGCCTTTACGTTAGGCGCAGGGTTTAAGGGCGGTGAAGTCACTCCGCTGTTCTTTGTAGGCGCTACTTTGGGCAGTGTGCTGAGCGGCTGGATTCCTTTGCCTGTGGGGCTGATGGCTGCCATGGGATTTATCGCGGTATTTAGCGGCGCCTCCCACGCCCCCCTGGCCTGTATCGCCATGGGGGTGGAGCTTTTTGGCCTACCTGCATGGCCGTTTATCGGGATAAGCAGTATTGTGGCGTACCTCGTTTCTGGACCCACGGGCATGTATTCGGCCCAGCGTCCCTCATGGATGAAGTCAAAAATGAATCAGTTTATCCCTGCTAAGGAGTTTTAACTATTCTGTGGACTGTCTGTGTGGTTGGGCCTGAAAGGCGCAACAGATTTAATCCCACAGGCCAATCCCTTGTCCCCAACTGAATCACCCGATTACTTCCAATACTCAGCACGCCTAAGTGTTTGGTGCGGCCCGAGAGATCTGTGTGGTAGAGCTCCACACTGGTATCGGATCCGGGCACATAAATCCACAATTGATCTTGGACAGGATTAGGGTATATCAAGGTGTTTTCACTCAAGAAAAATGAGGCCTCATAGATTCCCTGACAGCTTTGATCTGTAGTTACCGTCCACTGGTTTTGACCCTTCTCCAGGTTGATTGTGGTGGTTTGTTGCTCGCTGATCCAGGTGCGTCCATTGTGGGTAATGCGGTAGCGATCTGAACCGTACAATTGTAAGACTACTTGACCTTTTTGGGCAGAAATTTCTGCTTTTGCGGCCAATGCGGCTGGCTCCACCACCTGAACGCCAAAACACTGGGTATACCCATCAATCCCATCCACGGAAAAGCAAACCTGGTAATTTCCTGGAGGTTGGTTTTCCAAACGCAACGAACCTTGATTGGCGTTGTTTAACACCCCGACTAAAGCTCCATTGACGCGCACTTGATACCCATAACTGAGGTCTTGAACCCCAACTACTAAGGCGCCATCTGCTTGGTCTCGGCAACTGACCGCTACGGCCTGGACTTCCCAATTTTCACTGGGCAGAGAAAACACTGTGCATCCGTGAACGTCTACCATAGCTGAGGCAGGTGTATTGGGGCACTGGTCCACTGCATCCTTCACGCCGTCACCGTCGGCATCATCTACGACCCGATCACAATCGGTGCCCACCTGATAATCGATGTACTGAGTTACGGCCAATCCTCCGGCAAAAGCAACTTTTACTGCATAGCGAATCGTCGAACCTGGTGTTTGGCTAGAGAGCACGCGGGTGAATACTCGATCCCCAACTTGATCCATCTGGGCTTCCGAAAAGGGTTGTGCCTGCCATAAATAAGCGACAGGTCCAGATTTGTTGGTGTCCAATAGAGTGAAAGTGACCACTACCTGGGTACCTACTGTTTCAAATTTAACTCGATATCCTTGAGAAAAAGATCCTTGTTGGGCAGTTTGAGCGGTGGTCGTACACGACTGAATGGGAGCAACTTCGACCGATACCGGCCTGGATGTTTTTTCCAAGCCATCGTCGTCCAGGGCTTGAGCGGTTAACACGTGATTCCCTGCCGGTGCATTGCTCCAAGTATAGGTGTATGGCGCTTGGGTATCGGTGCCCAGCAACTGTTCTCCGGCAAAAAAAGAAACTCGATTGATCGATCCATCCAGGTCTTGGGCGGACGCCTCTAAAGTAATGGGCTCCCCTTGTCGATAAGCGCTTTGATCCATGGGAGCAGTCAACTGAACAACTGGTGTCCACATGCCGGTTTCAGAAACCATCAAAAGCACTTGATCACTTGAAGTAAATTCCCCGGTGGATGCCGTTAAGGTGAGCTGATATACGCCCCCCTCAAGACCGTTTACTGTCGGGTTTAAAACTTCTTGGGATGACCAAGAAAGGACGGAAGGCCCATAGTCTTGACGCCAGGCATAAGTGACTTGTGCGGCATCCGGGTTACTGGATTGAGTGCCATCAAGCTGAGCGGTTGATTGGGGCAATAGAATAGATTGATTGGCCCCGGCGTGGGCTACTGCTGGCTTAGGAGTAAGATCAGCCGTTTTGGTCCACACCATGCGTCCTAGGTTAACCTCCCCTTGTTCTATGTGAATACGGATGATTTGCCTTCCGGCGCCCAATGAAATGTTGGGGATATTTTTGGTGGCCCAGGTACTCCAATTGCTGGTACTGGTGGATCCAAAGGTAATATTGCTGGCCAATATCCTACTTGCCTGCTCCAACCTGATGGGTCCTCCCCCAGCAGCGTTGCCACTGGCATAGGATAGAGCTAAGGCATAAATACCGGCTTCGGGCACATCAACCGTGTACTCAATCCATTCACCAGCGGCCAACCAGCCCAAGGATGGGCCTTGTTGGGGATCGACGAAGCCGTCCATGGCCTCTTGGGGGCGCCAATCACCTTGTTGATCTGCGGATAGATCAAAGTAGCTGATGTTTTGTCCTGAACCCGCTTCAAAACGATCGTATTGGCCTGAGGGGATGGTCCCAGGAATGGTGTGTGGTGCTGCGCCATAAGGCAATTGCGCCCCCACCTGTACTTCCACAGAGTTAGAAGTAGCCATTCGATCGGATTCTTTAAGCACTGCGTAAAAACTGTGTATACCCAAATCGAGTTCAGAAGCGGTCCATGCCCAAGGGGCCTCAGTAGTTGAGCCCAAAGCAACACCACGGTCATACCAAACCACTTCATTTAAACCAGTGCCTTCAGGCACCAACGTGAGCTGTACACTCCCTCCTGGGTAGGCTTGACTGAAATCGGTGCGCAACACACCGCTCACCGAAGCATCGCGATTGGTCGTCGTTGTGCGAGGCTGGGCAGTCAGTTGGTACCCATCGGAAAAAGTGACCACTATGGGGTCCTGAGTGTAGTTATGTGCGACATAAGTCCTGGCTCCCGCTTGATCAAAAACAACCGCTAGTGGGTAATCAGCGGTAGTCTGCTCATCCAATATACCCATCGCGCGCACCGAATGCAACCAGTGGTAGGTATGGGCATCAGACACCCCAAATTTTAGGATGCGGTTCGGATAACTGTTGTACAGCTGAATGGCCTTATCCGGATCTGTTAAGGACAAAAATTTCCAAAAAGTATCGTGCCACAGGTTGGGATTGGTGCTGGAGGTGCTCAAGATCTCCGTATTGGCCTCTATCTCTAGCCACAATTTTTCTGCGTACACTTTGTTGTGTCCCAAGTACAGTGAACCAGCGTGCATGGGGTATAACTCAATGCCGTAGGAGGCGGTGATGTCCGAGGTCCAAAAGGTACCGTTGTCATATGAATTGCCCCACACCCGAGAGACCAAACTGTAGTTCTGATTGTCCCTAAAGTTGCGTTCATACATATCCAGCCAATACTCTTCAATGGCGGTTTGCTCCGTGGTGTACAGGTAAATCCCCAAATCCCTGATGGCCGTATCTCCAGTAACACTCCCCCAATGGATTAGGGAGGCGTTGAACTGCATACTCTCAGAGGTGGATTCTTGGTCATTACCTTGGGGAAAACTCGCAGTACCGTTGGCCCAAGCATGTCCGGCATACGGGCTGAAGTTGCGCAAAAAGGGAAACTTAGGGTCCGCTCGGTCCGGAGAAGCAGCGTCCCGAACCAGCAGATTGATCATGCCACCCCACTTTTCTGCCCAACCGGGTTCAAATTGTTCCATAAAAGCTGCTGCATGAATAAAATACCCCCAGTGAAAGTGGTGGTCGTTGAGGTTGGTGTCCTGGCCATGTCCGGCTGGATAACCCAACATGGCTGTCCAAGGTGCATGGTAGTAAAACAAAAAGGCCACCTCTGAGGGGGTATAAGTCAACCAATTTTCCAAACGCGTTTTTACGGTTTGAATCATGCGATCCCGCGCTGCTGTATTTCCCGTTTTATGGGCGATACGCGCGGTTTGAATCATGCGGTTAAGCACTTGGCCTTCGTTGTATGAATCAGTCCACGTGGCCAATCCCTCGTATTGTATCTGGTTGATCTTTTGGTCCATAGCCCCAGGACTATACCCGGCACTGTAGGGCGCCATATGTGGCAGATCAGGAAGTATCCCCCTGAAGAGATTGGCCGTGGAAAAGGTATTTCCCTCGCGGAGTTTGAGCGCTCCTCTGGGCGTGGTGTATTGGCCCAAGACAGTGATTGGTGTATCCTCGGCTAGCCTAGACCATTGGTGGGGCAATAAACCCATCAATAGTTGATCATTCGTTCCCTCCAACACCTCCACGTCTACAGCAAAATCTGAACGCAGGGTAGCGCTTGATTGATCGTAAGCCCAAGCCACTTGCGTTTGTGTGGGGACTACAAAGGCATACTTCTTCCAAAGTTCAGCCCACTGTTCAGGAGTTTGTGTCGTGGGTTGTCCCTGTGCATCTTGTTGGGGCAACATCGCCAAAGAGGCGTAGTCTTTACCATCCAGGGTTGAGCTAAAGGTAGTTCCACTTTGGCTCCAGCTGCTTCCCGTGGGTGCATACACCACAAAATCGGCCCCATAACTGGCGTCCTTGACCAGTAGTTGATTACCCGTGACTACAGCAGACCCTTGTCTCACCTTGACTTGGAGCGGGCCGGGGCCGGTCTTTTTCAAGTAGATAAACGGCATACCCACCCCGGCCCGTACCCTCAGGGATTGGTCGGCATCTTGCCAGTGCATGTCTACAGTCCAGTCCGAGTAATCGGAAATGGTGGTTTTAGTGGTGGTTAATCCCTCAATGCCCAATTCAATCGGTGCAGAATCGCCAATGACCCCCCAGGGAATAAAAGTGACCACCAGGCCAGTATTGACTGTTTTAAAGGTCATCGGATAGTTAAACAAATTATCCGCATGGTTTTCGAGCAGCAGTTTAGACCACCAATCGTTGGTGGGTGCGGGGCGGCCTGCGGCCGCCCCGCTTAATTGAGGTGCTCCGGGTAAAAACCCGTTCCGTCCAGCAGCATCAGCCCCTGGATAAGCGGCAGCATAGCTCCCCCCATCCACGGATACCTGAGCTGAAACATCAGAGGCCCAATTAATAATAATTCCAACAAATAAAATAGTGATTGAATGAAAAATACGCTGCATACAAACCAAAAACTAGACCTTATTACATAAAAAACCCGGCACCAGGCAGAAGCCCGGTTCCGGGTAATCTCAACTTAATTGCAAACTTAAAACTAAAAAACTACTCTTTGGTCAACTTATAGTTCCAATAGGCACCACCACCGATACCTACGTGTACGGTTAGGTTACTAGCGTCAACTACAGTGACTTCATAGGTGATAGAGGAAGGAACGGCAGTTCCTGCTGCCAATTCACCTCCGTTATAGGCTTTTGCTAAACCGATGTAGGCTCCTGCTCCTGTAATTGTCACTGTACCAGCAGCGGCATCATATACATAGGTAGCCGTTGCTCCGTTGTGTGGGGCTACTGGAGTGCCACAAGCATCTCCACCACCTTGCCAACCTTCAACCCAGGTTTGAGTACCCATTACGTTGCTAAAACTTCCATCAGTACCAAAAACATACTGATCATCGTAGTAGCAAGCTCTAGTGGTCACACCTGCGGCGTCAATTGACCACCATTCGCCTGAACCTTTAGATGGTCCTACAGCTAGAGATCCAGCTACAGGAGTAATCTTCCAAGTACCGGCCAATGGGTTGGCCGCTACGGCTGCTTTCTTGAAGTAAATATTGTCAAAATACACAGTACCGTTTCCAACCACTTTAAACTGAATCAAATCAGACAACACGACTGGTGAAAAACTGCTCAATGGAATATCGATGCTGTTCCACTGACCTTTGCTGGTTACTGGAAGTGCTTTAGCCACCTCTACTGGACCACTGCTGATCAAGAAAAAGTCAAGGGCTGTAGCATCTGAAGTGAAATAATCAACGTGAAGCACTGAATATGTTGAAACGTCCAAGGCAGCAGCAAACTGAGTGCCTTGATAGTTCAAAGTAGCATACTTCAGCACATCATTTCCGTCATAATCTTCTGTGGTGACCACAGTAGATTGACCCCAATTAGGATTGAATTCAGTACCGGCTACATTGGTATAACTATCGCTAAAAATGGACATCACCATATCTGCAGCAGCACTTGGTGCTGTCGGTGCCGCATAGGGAACACCTTTTAAAGCGGCAATCTCAATGGCCAATGCTGTGATTTGATCAGATAGTGCAGCAATAGTCGCACCCATAGTGGTCGTATCCGTAGTCAATGTGGCATTTGAGGCCTGAAGTGCAGTAACCGTGGCTGTTAAAGCGTCTACCTCAGCTTCCAAAGCGCTGTTGGACGAATTTAACGTAGACAACTGTGCGGTTAATCCTGCTAAATCTGTCTTTAATTGGTTGAGC
>Ga0222714_10003942_pt1 | contig 14814 bp, 14 predicted proteins | sample C33_3DmetaG_FD_165048 | JGI IMG/M metagenome (GOLD analysis project Ga0222714, IMG submission 165048) | Estuarine water microbial communities from San Francisco Bay, California, United States - C33_3D | ecosystem: Environmental > Aquatic > Marine > Unclassified | place: USA: California... | reverse complement strand
GCAGACCGTGGAGCCCGTGGCGGGAAGCCTGCTGGATATACAGAGTCTGAGAGACGCCTGTCGCAACGTCGATACTGTGGTTCACCTCGCGAGTGTAGCCCACGTCAGTCCGGCTCGCAGTGATTCAACTGAACAGGTCATTGTTGAAGGCACCCGGAACCTCCTGACCGCTGCAATCGAAAACAAGGTGCGTCGTTTCGTCTATGTCAGTAGCAGTCTGGCCCAGGTCGTGGCCGACAACGGCGTTGATATCACAGCCTATGGTCGGTACAAGTACAGTGCCGAGGTGCTGTTACTGGAGGCACAGAAGCGAGGCGAAATCGAAGTCGTCATCGTCCGCCCGGTGAATGTTTATGGCCCCGGCATGAAGGGCAATATTGCCTCCATGATCTCGCTGGTGATGCGTCAACGCCTGCCACCACTGCCGGTGCTCGATGCGCGTCTGTCACTGGTGGGAGTGGAGGATGTCTGTCAGGCCTTGCAACTAGCCATTGAATGTCGGCAAGCCGCGGGCAGAACCTATACCGTCACCGACGGTCAGGCCTATCGTATCAGTGATATTGAAGCGGCAATTTACCGCAGTCTGGGCAAGAGATTTCCACGTTGGCGTACACCCCGTGTGGTATTATTTGCCGCGTCCCTCATCGCCGGCATGGTCGCGCTTGTAAGGGGCAGGGGCACCGGGATTGGATTGCGCACCTATCGCAATGTCACAACCGACAATCTGTTCGATAACACGGCTATCTGCCAGGAATTGGGCTTCACACCCCGCACCACTTTCTATCAGGAATTACCCTCAATAATTGCGAAAATTTCGCAACAGAATAATTAACGACGATCACCCAGAGAGTAACAATGGCAAAAGGAATTATCCTCGCAGGCGGTAGCGGCAGCCGGCTCCACCCCATGACTCTGGCCGTCAGCAAACAGCTGATGCCGGTCTACGACAAGCCGATGATCTACTATCCGCTGGCGACTCTTATGCAAGCAGGCATCCGGGAAATTCTGGTTATCACCACACCGGTAGACGCACCGGTCTATCAGGCGCTCCTGGGTGACGGTCGCAAGTGGGGGCTGGAAATAAGCTACGCACAGCAGCCCAAACCGGAAGGACTCGCCCAGGCCTTTATCATCGGTGAGCCGTTTATTGGCAGCAGCCGGGTGTGCCTGATTCTCGGTGACAATATCTTCTACGGGAATCGCATCGAGGAGACACTGAAGAACGCCGTCGATCAGCCCAAGGGAGCCTCTATCTTCGCTTACTACGTCAATGATCCGGAACGGTATGGCGTCGTGGTACTCGATGAGCACAACAATGCCGTGGACCTGGAAGAGAAGCCTAAAAAACCGAAATCCCACTACGCCGTCACCGGTCTGTACATGTACGACAACGACGTAGTTGAGATTGCAAAATCCATCAAGCCTTCTGATCGCGGTGAACTCGAGATCACTGATGTCAACAAGGTCTATCTCTCGCGTCAGTCGCTCAAGGTGGAATTATTCGATCGCGGCACAGCGTGGCTCGATACCGGCACCATCCAATCCTTGTTGGATGCAGCCAATTTTATTCGAGTATTGGAAGAACGGCAGGGGCTTAAGATCGGTTGCCCGGAAGAAATCGCCTATCGTCAGGGTTTCATCGACGCGGCCCGGCTACGTGAACTCGCCAAGCAGTTGATCAAGAGCGGTTATGGTCAGTACCTGTTGCAGCTTCTTAATGACCGCTGACCATGAAGATTACACAAACAGCCATTGCCGATGTTCTGATTCTGGAGCCGACACTGCACGGCGATGATCGCGGCTATTTCATGGAAACCTGGCGCCAGTCCCATTTTCGGGAGCAGGGCATCGCGCTCGAATTCGTACAGGACAATCAGAGCAAATCCCGACGCGGCACGCTGCGAGGTTTGCACTATCAACTGAAATATCCCCAAGGCAAGCTTGCCCGCATCATCTCGGGAGAGGTGTTTGATGTCGCAGTCGATATGCGACGCACTTCTCCCACCTTTGGACGCTGGGTCGGAGTGGTGTTGTCCGGTGAGAATCACAAACAGTTATGGATACCCCCGGGCTTTGCCCATGGCTTCTATGTCATGAGTGATTACGCCGAGCTGCTGTATAAGTGTACGGACTATTATCATCCCGAGGACGAATTCAGCCTGCGCTGGAATGACCCCGCGATCGGCATCAGTTGGCCCCTGTTGGATGATTCACCCCTGTTGTCGGAGAAGGATCGCTGCGCAAGATTGTTGAGCGAAGCACCTGCCTATCCCTGATGCCGAGAAAAATCGTAGTTACCGGCGGCAATGGCCAATTGGGCAAAACGCTGTCCGCACTTTGCGAAGCCGGCGCCAAGCCTGCGGTACTGGACGTGGCAGTACTTGACCGGCAGCAGCTGGACATCACCGATTCCATTGCCATTGCGTCAGTGCTCGGCAGCCTGAAGCCCGAATGCATCATCAATGCAGCCGCCTACACCCAGGTGGACAAAGCAGAATCCGACAGCGAACGCGCTTTTGCGATCAATGAAACCGGTGTCGCAAACCTGGCATCCTGGGTCGCCGCAAATGGCGGCACCCTGCTACATGTGTCAACAGACTTTGTGTTCGATGGAAAAGCGACACGCCCCTATACAGCTGACGCTGCTGCCATGCCCGTGGGCATCTATGGACGCAGCAAGCTTGCTGGCGAACAGCAACTGCGGCGTCTGCTGCCAATCAATAGCGCCATCGTCCGCACCTCCTGGTTATATTCCGAATACGGCAACAACTTTGTGAAGACAATGCTGCGTCTCATGAGCGAGAGAGACGAGATTGGTGTGGTAAACGACCAGGTGGGTTCGCCTACATCCACACATTCACTCGCTGCGCTGCTGTTGACCATGGCACATCGGCAATTCCAGAGCGGTATTTTTCACTGGACCGATGGCGGCGCGGTAAGCTGGTATGAATTTGCCCTGCAGATCCAGAGGGAAGGCTTGCAACAAGGCCTGTTGACGCGAAAAATACCGGTACGCCCATTGACCACGGCCGAATACCCGACTCCGGCAGGCCGTCCGGCCTACAGCGTGATGGACCGGCGCCGGACCCTGTCGCGATTCTCCTGTCCCCGAACCAGCTGGGAGCAGGAACTGGCCAGGGTGATAACCGGGCTGAAGCAACAGAACTGACAAGCGCAATGGACACACAATGAAACGATTATTGGTTACCGGCGGCGCCGGCTTCATCGGCTCGAACTTCGTACATCACTGGCACCGGGAACATCCGGAAGACAGTATCGTTGTGCTTGATGCACTGACCTATGCCGGAAACATGAGTAATCTGGCCAACATTATCGGCGAAGACTGGTTCACCTTTGCAAAGGGCACAATTTGCGATCAGCAACTTGTGGAATCACTGCTCGAAAAACATAACATAAATACTCTGGTTCATTTCGCTGCGGAAAGTCACGTCGACCGATCCATCACAGGACCGGATGCGTTTATCGAAACCAATGTGACAGGCACGCATACATTGTTAAAGGCAGCGAAGAAGTTCTGGTTGGAACTCAATCCCGGCATGGATCATCTGTTTCACCATGTGTCTACCGATGAGGTTTACGGCTCACTCTCGGCGACCGATCCGGCCTTTAGCGAGTCAACGCAATATGCGCCGAATTCGCCGTACTCGGCGAGCAAGGCCGCGTCGGACCATCTGGTTCGTGCGTATCACCACACCTATGGTCTGCGAGTCACAACCAGCAACTGCTCGAATAACTATGGTCCCTTCCACTTTCCAGAGAAGCTGATTCCACTGTGTCTGTTAAACATATTGCACGGCAAGCCACTGCCAATCTATGGCGATGGCAAGCAAATTCGGGACTGGCTGTTTGTCGATGACCATGCTCGAGGCATCGAGCTTATCATCAAGCAGGGTCGGATCGGGGAAACGTATAACATAGGTGGCAATAATGAGTGGACCAATATTGATGTTGTGACCCTGCTTTGCCAGATTACCGATAAGCGTTTCGCAGCCAAACCGGAGCTCTGTCAGCGTTTTCCGGATTCGCCCTGTGCACGCGGCGAGGCGGCCAACACCTTGATAAAATTTGTCACCGACCGACCAGGGCATGATACGCGTTACGCAATCGATGCCACCAAGATTCGCGAGGAATTGGGATATCAACCCCTGGAAAGTTTTGAGACAGGGCTAAACAGGACGGTGGACTGGTACCTGGACAATGAGCGCTGGTGGCAGTCGATTCTGGACGGTTCCTATCGGGCATAGCGCGCACGAAGAGCCAGTGGCTTCCGGGGAGATGCCGCCGCGACAGGCAACGCGGCAGCAGCAGACAAAGCGCCAGCGACAGGTATAGCAACAGCGACTGACATAGCATCAGCGACTGACATAGCAGCTGGCACTAGAATCAAGGCGGCCTCCGTTGAATTGTCAACGCAAGCAGCCGTTGCGCGTTCTAATTCCGAGGGCATCGACCCTCGTCAGAGCCCGCCACGGAATGACACGCAATGAGTAATGACATGCAATGAGCAATGACATGAAATGAGCAAAGAAATGAAAAGACTCTTGCCACTGCTGTTGTTGATCGCGCATCCCATGCTCGCTACAAGTCTGCACGCATTCGAAATTACCGGTCGTAAATGGCCGGGTGGAAAAACCGATTTCTACATCAATCTCAGCGGAACAGCGCCAAGCGGCATCGGCTGGAACTCGGCGTTTACCAGTGCAATCGCCGAATGGAACAGCAGAACTCCGTTTCAATTCACCGTCATTCCTGAAAGCCAGAATCCCTGTACTAACGATCGCATCAACGCGGTCGATTTCGCCGCCGATCTCTGTGGCGGAGAATTTGGAAAGAATGTCCTCGCTGTCACTCTGAACTCGTATTCGACAGAAATTCTTGGTGCTCCGAGCATCTATGAATCCGATATCGTTGTTAACTCCGGCGAAAACTTCAATATCTTCGATGGCAATCTGGGTCGACCCGGATTGCCAGGGCTCGATCTGCAACGCATCGCGTTACATGAGCTGGGCCATGCAATTGGGCTGGATCACTCCGCCAGCGTCAATGCCATCATGCGACCGACTATCAGCAATCTGTTTCATCTACAGGCCGATGACATACTCGCGGTGGAAACCCTGTACGGTGGTTTGGCCCGCTGCGCGGTCCGGGAATTCCGGTTTGGTCTGATCAATGACGCCCTCGATGAGAGCGACTGTACCGTTGAACAATTGACAGCATCCGTTGGCGATGACAGCTATATCGATCTCTACCGACTCGACGTTGCGACCCGTTCAACGTTTAACTTTGCGATGAATTCATCCGGACTCGACTCGGTACTGCTTGTCGCCAATGCGAATCTGCAGGTTATTGGTTACGACGACAAGCCACGCTCGGCACCTGATCGATCCTGTAATTCCTCGCTGACGATAACTCTGTCACCCGGCAGCTACTACCTGCTGGCGAATACCTTCGATGAGCCGCTCGATGCGACTTGTACGACCGCCGGCAGCTATCAACTCTCGACCACCTTCAGCAGTGCCAGTTTCCTCACCTTTGCTGCCACCGAGAGCTTCAGTGGCGGACCGGGTTTCGGCCAATTCAGTGCCGGCATCACGGCGAATAACGGGCTTTCGTACAGTAACCGCTTCCGTTCGACTGACAGTCTGGACATCAATGCAACCGTGGCCATCGATGCGGCACACCAGGGTCAACCCGGTTTTCTGGTGGTGGCGGCACTGATTGGCAACGAGATTCTGATGCTGAATGCGGAGGGAGAGTTCGTAGCCTACGCCAATAACGGAGTCTTCGAGCGCGCCATCAGCAAGACGCTGGGCAGCCTGGAGCAGGTCTTGATCGCCTCCGACCTGGTCCCCGCCAGTTTGGGCATTACCTCCATTGTCGTCGATTTTGTGGTCGGATACGGACTGGACAGCAACCCCGGTGAGCTGTATTTCCATTCCACGCCCCTGAATCTGACAGTCACCCCTTAGCCTCGCCTGCCATTCCCGGTACCCGGGGCTTTTCGCTGGTTCCAGCTAGGCACTTTTACCGGTATAATTCTCCTGTTTTTTCGGCTGTAAATCCAGCACCCAGCCGGTCAGTGAAAATTGACGCAATCTGGAAGGTCTTTTCAAGGTTTTGAGCAGGTTTAAGCAGGTTTTGATTGGTAGAGAAGGAGCCCACGGCTGTGCAACGAGCAAGTGCTAAGTTACAACGAATTCTGGCGATTCTGGTCCCCGTGTCGATGCTGTTGGCAGGCGGCGCCAGCTTCGCGCAATCAGCGGATGAGAACATTAAACCCGTCAGCAGCGTTTGTCTTTCCGGGCAGGCCTGTGTAGGCACCACCGCCGGTGGCGCTGGTCGCATGTCGACGGCCCCTGCTCCGGCTGCCGCACCTGTAGCAGCGAGTCCGGCTCCCGCCGTCATCGCCAGCGCGGAACCCGCTGCACCGGCCGCTACCGGGTTTGACGCAGCCGCCGCCTATCAGATGAGCTGCTTCGCCTGCCACGCCACTGGTGCCGCAGGTGCTCCCAAGGTTGGTGACAAGGCAGCGTGGACTGCCCGTTTAGAAAAAGGCATGGATGCGGTCATGGTTAATGCAACCAACGGCCTGAATGCGATGCCACCCAAAGGCATGTGCATGACCTGCAGCGCCGATGATCTCAGAGCAATTGTTGACTATATGGTCAGTCAATAGATTTGAATTTTGACTATTTTTATTTTTTCTTCTCAAGGAGTTAATTGTGTTAAGTATTAAACAGGTGTTGTCTGCTTCAATCGTTAGAACTGCTGGCCTGATCGCCACAGTCGTTTTCACCACTTCCAATTTCGCCGACGACAGCCAGCAGCCTCTGCAGCTCGCCGCTTTGAGCGACGGCTTCAATGCAGAAACCACCTACATGGCCTCCTGCTTTGCCTGTCACAGCAGCGGTGCCGCAGGTGCGCCCAAAGTCGGTCCTGGCAATGCAGCAGCCTGGGCGCCGCGCATGGAAAAAGGTATCGATGCAGTTCTGGCGAATGCCATCAAGGGTGTTAACGCAATGCCTCCGAAAGGCCTGTGCTTCAACTGCACCGATGACGACCTGCGCGCCGTGATCGAGTACATGGTAGCCAGCAGCCAGTAAGCTGGACACTGAACCACATGAAATGGGCTGCTTGCAGCCCATTTTTTTTGTGCCGCATTTTATTTTCCAGAGGCAGTAAACAACCGCTGAACAGGCAGACTGATCAGGCCGACCGATTTGGCATTCGCGGAGGTCTGGACTATACCTGATGTTAGTTCGATGAATCTGCATCAGGTTATTAATGTCACTGGCGACGACTTTTTCCCGTGCTCTGCTCGGCATCGAGGCGATTGAAGTCCGCGTCGAAACGCACCTGTCCAATGGGTTGCCGGGATTTGCTATTGTCGGTTTGCCGGAGACGGCAGTGAAGGAGAGTAAGGAGCGAGTTCGCAGCGCCATACTCAATTCGGGGCTCGAGTTTCCGGCGCGGCGCATCACGGTCAATCTGGCACCTGCAGATATCCCGAAGGCTGGAGGACGCTACGACTTGGCGATTGCGCTCAGCATCCTGCAGGCATCGGGTCAGGTGATCGAAGCCAGTCTTGCGCAACGGGAGCTGCTGGGAGAGCTGGCCCTCGACGGATCGGTGCGCAGGGTCACCGGCGCCTTGCCGGCGATGCTGGCCGCACAGGCAAGGCAGCGTCGGCTGGTGTTGCCGATAGCGAATGCCAGCGAGCTGTCAATGCTGGAGACCGCGCAGGCTGACTGCATCGGCAGTTTGCTGGAGTTGGTTGAGCACTTCGTGCAGGGAAGACAACTCTCAGCGCTCTCAGCACTCTCATCGATCCCACCTTCACCAGAGGCAACACCCGTACTGCCGGAACTCTCGCAGATACGAGGTCAGGCCATGGCGAAGCGTGCACTGCAAATCGCTGCGGCTGGTGGGCACAACTTGCTGTTTATCGGCCCGCCCGGCAGTGGCAAGACCTTGCTGGCGCGCTCCCTGATTGGCTTGTTGCCGGACCTGACAGAAGCCGAAGCCGTAGAGTTGGCCGTCATCAATTCCGTGGCTGCCCATCCTTTCAGCCCTCCCTCTTGGCGCCAGCGGCCACTGCGTTCTCCACATCATTCGGCATCGGCGGTAGCCCTCGTCGGCGGGGGCCACCGTGTCAGTCCCGGCGAGATCAGCCTGGCTCACCGCGGTGTGTTGTTTCTCGATGAATTGCCTGAATTCAAGCCCGGTGTACTGGATGCGCTGCGAGAACCGCTGGAATCCCGGGAGATTACCGTGAGCAGGGCGAGCTATCGGGTGTGTTTCCCGGCAAACTTTCAGCTACTGGCCGCGATGAATCCTTGTCCCTGCGGGTATGCCCACGATCTGCAGCGCACCTGCCGTTGTTCCGCGGAGCGTATTCGGGCCTATATGGGAAAGCTCTCGGGCCCGTTGCTGGACCGTCTGGATCTGATGATTGAAGTACCGGCCTTAGCACCTGCCGAACTGCTGGAGCCGCGCCAGGATACGACGGATTGGTCCGCTGTACGCACCCGTGTGGCGGCCTGCAGAGAGCGTCAGCTTAGCCGCGGGGGACAATTGAATTGCTAACTGGGACTGCAGGAACTGGGGCGTTGCTGTCCGCTGACGAGCGGCCAACGCCGTCTGCTGGCGCAGACTATGGAGAGACTGCGCCTGAGCGCCCGCAGCGCGCATCGGGTAATCAAGGTCGCCCGCATCATCGCGGACTACGAAGGCCGTCCCGACTTGACGAGCGCCGACTTGCTGGAGGCGATCAGCTATCGCTCTAGTGGACCGCTGAATTATCGGGTTGGATAGAGCCGCTGCAGGGAGTGCGCCCTTTCTGCGTCAGTATCATAGCGAACGCCTCTGGTGCCAAGGCAAAACATTAATCTAAATAAGAATGATTTGCATTTACAATTTTGTCTCTCTATACTTCCGGGAAGTCAGTTCTGACTCGTAAAATTCCGGAGGGTAGAAATGAAGGGCTTAGGCAGACTCACAACCTTGAGTGTGAGCATTGCATTATCGACAGGGATCTCTGCGCAGGACGCGAATGATTCACTTCCTGACCTCGAAGAACTATGGCGCGTAGTGCAGGTCCAACAGGCAGAAATCAAGCGCTTGCAAGAGGCATTGGAATCCAGCCAAACCCGTACCCGTAATGTTGAAATACAGATGCTGGAGACCACAGAGAATCTGGAAGCTATAGGTGAGGTGATCGATCAGCCCGCCGCTCGCGGAAGCGCCAGCTGGGCTGACAGAACCCAGATCGGTGGTTATGGAGAAATGCTCTATAACAACGAAACCGGTAGCTCCAGTTCAAAGGAGATCGACGTACAGCGTTTTGTGATTTTTCTCTCGCATGAATTCAATGAAAACCTGCGATTCTTCTCCGAACTCGAAATCGAGCATGGGTTAATAGAAGGCGATGCACCGGGCGCCGTAGAATTGGAGCAGGCCTACCTGGAATGGGATTACGCCGACAAGCATCGCGTACTTGCGGGTATGTATCTCGCACCACTGGGTATTCTTAACGAGACTCATGAACCTAACACGTTTTATGGTGTTGAACGCAACCTCGTTGAATCGCGTCTGATTCCTTCAACCTACCGGGTGAATGGCGTCAAGTTTGCAGGCCAGCTCGGCGGCGGCTTCAGCTACGATCTCGGAATTCATGAAGGGCTGTTCTTCGCGAGTGGTGACGGCGGTGATCTTACCATACGCAGTTCGCGTCAGGACGGAGCGAGAGCGGAACTCGACAGTCCCGCATATACTGGTCGCATTCGCTATACCGGCGTGCCGGGGCTCGAATTGGGATTGGCGCTGCAGTATCAGTCAGACATGACGCAAGATGGCAGCACGCGCAGCAACATTGGACGCTCAGGCCTGATCGACAGTTTCGGAAACCAGGTAACAGATATCTCAGGATTGCTGACGGAAGCACATCTGGTCTTTAACTCAGGTCCCTGGGGATTACGCGCACTGTACGCGCAATGGAATATCGACAACCGGATCGAGGACGTGGTGAACGGCAGTTTCATCAACAATGGTCTGGGCAGGGATTTGCAAACCGGCTACTACATTGAACCTTCTTATCAGTTCAACCGTAATCTGGGAGCCTTCGCCCGCTTCGAACACACCGACGAACGAGCTGGCAGCAACCGCGGCGCTGCGGCTGACTCCGAAATGCGTCGCAGTCTGGTGGGCCTGAATTATTGGCTGACTGAAGATACGGTCCTGAAATTTGACTACCAGTTCGAAAACGACGCCATCGACAGGGACCTCGACGGCTTCAATCTCGGGATCGGCTGGCAATTTTAGCGGTGAGTCAGGATTTACAATGCGTATAGGATTCAGATTCCTGATCAAGACCATTGCGTTGCCACTCGCTGTAATACTTTGTTTTGCTGCGAGTGCCGCGGGTCCTGTTATTGCGCCCGGTGAGTACCTTGATCGTATCTTCGCCGGTGCCGTGCCCGAATCAGAAACAGTCTGGATGAGCGGTGAGACGAAAGCGATCGCGACGAAAATTCTGGGACACAAACCAGACTTTCTGCGACTGCGCTATTGGCGCAAAGATGCGATGACCGTGTGGGTGATTGATGAAATCGGCAAGACCGAACCCATCACGTTTGGTCTGGTGATCGAGGACGACGTCATCAAATCTGCAGAGGTGTTGGCTTTCCGTGAATCGAGGGGATGGGAAATACAGCACGAGTTTTTCCTGAATCAGTTCCAGGGTATTGCGCTCGATTCCGATCGGAATTTGGACCGACCTATCGACGGTATCAGTGGCGCAACCTTATCCGTCCGGGCAATAACGAGAGTGTCGCGCCTTGTTCTCTACCTGTCGCAAACGCTCAGCTCCTGACCAGTAACCAATAAGTCGTGCTGCCGTACTCATTACAAGTGTAGCGAGGCTCTCACATGAACGCTGCCGCCAGGACCCGGCTTTTGCATGCGATCCATCGTCGGATGGGAGTGTGCAGCGCCCTTTTCGTCATACTGCTCGCCGTGACTGGCGCCTTGTTGCAGCACAGTTCAACGCTGGGAGTTGATAACGATTTCGTGTCACCGGGATTCGCAAAGGTCTGGTATGGCATTGTGGCACCGGAAGCCGGACCCAATTACGCCATCAACGGCAATCTCATTACCTCGATCGGTGATGCCCTTTACTGCAATGGAGAGCGCCTGCCTGGGCGCTTCACGGAGCCACGGGGTGGAGTCGCCTTTGCACACGGTCTGGCAATCGCCACGGCTTCGACAATTCTTTTACTGACTCCGGAAGGCGAGATAATCGAGACCCTGACAGTTGCATCCGGATTACCCGAAAACATCGAACGCATCGGCACAACCCCGGATGGGTCGATCTATCTGCAAGCGTCGAATGCCATCGTGGAAGTGGATCTGGATGCGGCGAGTTTCGTTACGGCGGAACAGCCCGAGGCGCCGATCAGCTGGTCCAGTGCAAGCCCGATTGACGGCGTGCTGGAGTCGACAATCAAGGAAGACTATGCCGGGACACTGATTAGCTGGGAACGGCTGATTCTCGACATTCACACAGGACGCCTGCTTGGCACCTTCGGGGTCGTGTTGGTAGACCTCATGGCGGCCTTGTTTCTGCTGTTGGCATTGACTGGGGTGTGGAGCTGGAGCAGACGCCGCGGGCGCTAGCTCACCCAACTCTGCGCGTTATTCTTCGGGCTTATCCAATTGGGTGTCGGGTCAGGATGACCCGGGTGAGTGACTGGCGCTCACGGGTCTTACTCGCCGTCAGGATGCTTGGCTTCTATCGCAGCGAGCCGTGCATCCAGATTGACCAGCAAGGCCTCCAGCTCTGCCACGCGTTGCTCGGCGCGCTCCAACGCGGCGGTCTGGGAGTCGAAGTCCGAGCGGGTCAGCAGGTCCAGTTTGGCAAAGCTGGTTTGCAGCTGTTGCTCTATTTTGGTGCGTATTTCTTCGCGCAGCTCGGCTGCCATCGGCAGCATCGCGGTCAGGCGCTGACTGAGCGACTTCAGAAAATCATTATCCAGCATGGCTTGGTTGTGTCTGTCAGAGTGAGTGCGGAATTCTAGCACCAGGGCCGCCTGAATCTGCAGTATTTCCCCAATTTTCCCGCGGCGCACCGAAACTACGCCCTATTATGGTGCACGCGCCTAAATGGCGCACTTCTTCTGCCCAGTTTTCACTCCACGACAACTGTGACGCTTGTCACAAAAGCCCTCAACGCCACTATTCATTGGTCTTCCGGGGAAAAATATATAACTGGCACGGGCCATGCATAAAGGACGTCAGTTGTATGAATTCGAACGGTCGAACCGCTTAAAACAACTAAGGAGCGAAATAATGAAGTTAGTCACGGCTATCATAAAGCCATTCAAATTGGACGATGTTCGCGAAGCATTGTCAGAAATCGGGGTACAAGGCATCACCGTTACTGAAGTCAAAGGCTTCGGTCGACAGAAGGGTCATACCGAACTGTATCGAGGTGCTGAATACGTCGTTGATTTTCTGCCCAAGGTCAAACTGGAAATCGCAATTGCTGCCAGCTTGCTTGATCAGACCCTGGAGGCAATCACCAAGGCCGCGAATACCGGCAAGATTGGTGACGGCAAAATCTTTGTCACAGATCTCTCTCAGATTATCCGTATCCGCACGGGTGAGACTGGCGAAGAGGCCATCTAGGTCTAAAAAATCACTCATTGTTCAAAGGTCTTTCTCTAGGGCTTGAGGCCCAGACCACTACGGAGGCACAAGGTGGAAAACCAAATTTTTGAATTGCAGTATGCAATGGATACGTTTTACTTTTTAGTCATGGGCGCATTCGTGATGTGGATGGCAGCTGGTTTTGCCATGCTCGAAGCGGGTCTGGTCCGTTCCAAGAATACAACGGAAATTCTCACCAAGAACGTGGCACTGTACGCGATCGCGTGCACCATGTATCTCATCGTGGGATATGAGTTGATGTATGGCGGCGGCATCATGCTGTCCGGCATCACTACTGTTGCCGAAATGGATGACGCGGCAATCGCACAGGTACTCGTCGATTCTGCCGAAGAAGGCTTCGATGGCGGCGCGGTTTATTCAGGTGCGTCTGACTTCTTCTTCCAGGTCGTGTTCGTTGCAACCGCGATGTCAATCGTGTCCGGCGCCGTCGCCGAGCGCATGAAGCTGTGGGCGTTCCTGGCCTTCGCCGTGGTGATGACTGCAGTGATCTATCCGATCGAAGGCGGCTGGACCTGGGGTGGCAACTCCGTATTCGGTCTGTTTGAGCTGAGCTACAGCGACTACGCCGGTTCCGGTATTGTGCATCTGGCCGGCGCTTCAGCCGCTCTCGCAGGGGTGCTGTTGCTCGGACCCCGTAAAGGCAAATACAGTGCAACAGGTGCCGCTCAGGCGATTCCTGGTGCCAACCTGCCACTCGCGACTCTCGGTACCTTCATCCTGTGGATGGGTTGGTTCGGATTCAACGGCGGTTCCACACTGAAGCTGGGTGGTATCGGTGTAGCCAACGAAGTCGCGAACGTGTTCCTGAACACTAACGCTGCTGCAGCTGGCGGTTTGATCGCCGCGCTCATCGTCGCACAACTCAAGTTCGGTAAGGCCGACCTGACAATGGCACTCAACGGCGCGCTGGCAGGTCTGGTGGCAATCACAGCCGAACCGGCTGATCCGAGCCCGCTGCTGGCGACTATCATCGGTGCCATCGGTGGTGTGATCGTAGTATTCAGCATCCTGACTATCGACAAGCTGAAAATCGACGATCCGGTTGGTGCGATCTCTGTACACGGTGTTGTCGGTATCTTCGGTATCTTCGCCGTCCTGCTGTCTGACCCTGACGCGACCTTCATGGGTCAGCTGATCGGTATGCTGACAATCTTCATCTGGGTGTTCGTCACCAGCCTCATTGTCTGGTTCATCCTGAAGACTGTCATTGGAATCCGGGTTTCCGAGGAAGAAGAGATCGAAGGTGTCGACCTCTCCGAATGCGGTATGGAAGCCTATCCCGAGTTCGTCTCTCAGTAATGCAGTAACGATTTACTCTCCCTTAGCGTAATATTTACGTGAAAGCGCTCTGGCAAAAGGGCGCTTTTTTTGTCTTCGAATCAGCAATCAAGGGGTAAGACCCCTGTTCTTCCTGCGCAGTTTCATCCGAAACAGCGCAGACACTGGCTGTAGGCAGAATGTGAACGTGGGTCACAGTTTTGCAATCGCATCGCGAGGCAATGTCCGAGTGTGAATCTGTTCACACGCTGGTCCCGCAATCGCTAGTAAGCTCACCCCCATGGCACTACCTCAGACTCCATTTACATCGAAGCATCTGCTGAAACTCAAAACCAGTGATCTGTTGCTGGGCATGTATGTTGCCGAGTTGGATTGCAGCTGGTCGAAAACACCGTTCCCGATCGGTGGCTTCCACATTCGCACGACCGACGATATCCAGGTTTTGCAAAAATTTTGCAAAATAGTGTTCATCGACACGACACAAGGTGCAGTCCCACGCGCGCACCAGCAGAGCCAACTCACCATTCTCAGCACGGCTCGACGTAACGTGCCGACTCCAGCAACCCTCAAGATTGATCGCGATGCCTATCCGGATACCCGGACCATCAAGCAATCCATCGACAAGTCGTTCAAGCTGTATACCGAGCTGCAAGACACTTATTTGCAGATCTCAACCGCAGTTCGTAATGGCGGCACCCTGAATCTGAAGGCAATCGACAAACCGATCGAGGCGATGATTGATTGCATCGTCGCCAATCCCCAGACCTTGATCTGGTTATTGAACACCGA
>Ga0222714_10003941_pt1 | contig 14816 bp, 27 predicted proteins | sample C33_3DmetaG_FD_165048 | JGI IMG/M metagenome (GOLD analysis project Ga0222714, IMG submission 165048) | Estuarine water microbial communities from San Francisco Bay, California, United States - C33_3D | ecosystem: Environmental > Aquatic > Marine > Unclassified | place: USA: California... | reverse complement strand
TTGTAGATAGGCTTAGATTCCCTATTGGGATTATCTATCATGGTATATTACCTTTCTTTTATGATTATTATTTGAGTTGTTGTGAAGCTAGTTTTCCAGTTTCCATTTCTGAAATTAACATTGCTTCGAACTCATCTATTGCCTTGACTAGGAAAAATATTTTTTCACGACCTTCAACGTCTCTCAGGGGTGAGTTCTTCCATTCATTGTCAAGTTTATTCCTAATTGCTTTTAAGGAATCTTGTAAAAGAGGATCTTCTAATAGTTCTTTAGCTCGTTGTCCTCTTGAAACTTGTTTGTTTAAATCCAATTATCGGCCTCTTGTTGCTAATGTTGTTCCAAGCCTATTAGCAGCTTGGTCAGCTCTAGTTATCGCAGGTGTAGAATAATTCCTACCTGGAGGGCCAAATGATCCTGTTCCTCTTATAGGTATATCGCTAGTCATCTTTGATAAATATGTTTTAGCTGATTTTAATTTAGAATCCTCCATAAATTCTTTAATTCTTGATTGAGCAATGTTTAAATCTGATTGATTCATATTATCAAAAGCATTCATTAATCTTGCTGCTTCAGCCTCAGACATTTGTATTTGACCTGTTGATTTTAAAGCATTAATTAATTTCGCTACTTCAGCCTCAGACATTTGACCTGAACCTAATGTTGAATCTTGTAAGTTTGAATTTACATCTTTACCTTTAAATAAATTAGCTAAAAAATCAACTCCTTTACCTAATAAACCACCACCCATTAAAGAGTCTGTGTATCCACCAAACATACTTCCAACAGCTCCACCAATATCTCCCATCCATTCACCAATATTTTTAGGAGACATAGCAGCTATTTGTCCTGTTTCTGGATTGTATTGAACACCTCTATAACGATATTTTTGATTCATCTCTCCCATTTGTTGAGCTAGGTCAGGGCCATATTTTTTTTCTAATTCTAACATTGCCATAGAGTTAGCAGCACCAGAGTCTGGGCCAAGTCCAGGAGGTATGACTTGTTCAAAACCTTCTACTAAACCTTCTTCAGATATTTTAGGGGGAGTAAAACCACCTCTACTTCCTCTTCCTTGTTGGAACATAGCATTGGGTTGACAAACTCCATCGATTAATTGATATCCGGGAGGACAAGGATCAAAAGGTTCTTCTTTCTTTTTTTCTTCTTGTTTTTTTTCTTCCATATCACTTTTAGGAAATCTTGCACCTTCTTCTAATTTACCTTCTTTAATTTGTTCGGTGCGAATATCATAAATAGGATTATAGAATTGTCCGGGTGTTACTTCATAAGTATTCTGTTGATAGTAAGGATTATATTCTCCCACTCTATAAGAATCTATAATAGCTTGTATTCTAGGATCACTACCTATGCTCATCTCATTCCTCTCTTAATTAATGCTTCTTGTATGTCACCTTCGTTTTTAATTTTTTGTTTTTCTATATCAGCTAGAATTTTTTGTTTTTGAATAGCAATATCTGCTTCTAATCTTTGTTGTTGAATTTGGATATCAGCCATATCTTTTTGTCTCTTTAATTCTAACTCTTGTAGAGCAATACCCACTAATGGATTCTGTTCTTGTGGTTGTTCTTGTTGTGGTTGTTGAGGAGGTATGTTTGCTGGGTTATTGAAGAATAACTCAGGTGATTTATACCCGGACACTTCTACTATTTTAGAAATAGTATTGTAGATTTTACCCATATCTACAAGTGTACCCATTCCACCAGCTTGGATTAATTTTTCTTGTAATGCAAGAATCTGTGCTAGAGCAGCAGCTCTTTGTTGAGTATCAGAACTACCTAATCCTACAGTAATAGTTAAATCCATATTAGAAACCCATGAACGAGGATCAACAGGAATATATTTACCTCTTAACCGAATAATTCTTTCTGCTTCTTGGTATTTAACTACATTGGCATAGATAAGTTTAAACATATCTTTTACCCCGGTCTCTGCAAAGACACGAGCAATCATTTCAATTCTTTGAGTAGCAGCGTTCATTAACGCATTAACAGATGTTGCAGTAGTATGTGACTTCTGAATTAAATCTGGATCTGCACCCATTTGTGTTCTAGAAACACCAGTACGTTGTTCTTTAATCTGATCGACTTTCTCCATCATACTTAAACCTTGATTTAAGAAGTTAGGAGTTGGAAATGGTTGAACTGCGTTAGGTGATTTAACACGAACAATACCACCAGGTCTAGAAGTTAATAGATCATCTAAATTAACTTGTCCATCGGTTACAATAGTACGAGCATTATTTTGTAAGTACATATTGTCGAGTGTTTGTCTTAACACTGTTGTTTTGATTAACTGTAAATCTGCTGTTAAGTCAGTAAGAGATAGACCAAAGAATCTGTGTGGCATTGGGATAGGAGTAATAGTAGCAAAAGGAATATGATCTATTTCTACGTTATCTAAAATTTCATAGCCTTGCCCGGCAACTGTAATCTTTCTTAATTCAGCAACATCATCTTCATCATAATCCACACGCATATAACATTCTGTAACTTGTACTTCAGCCATTGTAGGATCAGCATTAACAGTATCATAAGGTGCTTGATCGTCATAAATTCTTCTTGTTGTTTTTTCTTCGTTATAAACTTGTTCATCAAATGCAGGTAATCCCATTACCACATCTCTGTCAAAACCTTCTCTAATCAGTTGAGATCTAGTTTTAGTGACTCGATGTGCAATGAAGTCTGCTGTTTGAATATCTTTAGCATCACGAGAGATAAGCATTTCTTCTGGTGGTACGTTTTCAATTTGAACTTTCCCAACAGTTTTTTTACGTCTTACTTCACAGTCATAATACATTTTTTGAGATGGTATATAGTTACCTGTCTCATCTATAACTTCTTCTTCTTCTAAATGTTCTGTTTGTGAAATAATTTCTACATCTTCATCAGCAAGAAGTGATTGGTATTCTATCTCTGTTAAATTTTCATAAGTTTCTTTTTTCTCTTCAATAGCTTCATTCCAAAATACTTTAATAAAACCATTCTTTTGAATAAGAGCATCTTTAAACCAGGTATGTAATGTCATAAAACCGGGATTATCTTTCATCAAAATATGATTACAATAATCGGTAGCTTGTTCAGCAGCTTCGACATCTTCAGGGCCTACAGGAACAAACTCTACAATAGATTCACCCGCAGTAAAAATTCTCATTAAAGAAGGCAACACACTTTCTACAACTTCTAAAGTATCTTGAGAAGTAACTTGAGATCTTCCTTCAACTTCATTACCATAAGGTTCCCCTAAGTAATACTCTAAAAATTTTCTTCTTTGTTCTGTAAGTTTGCCACCATAATAACCGAGAGAACTATCTATCTCTTGGCTAATCATAGCCTTTAATTTAAAATCATCCATTATACTATTCCTATTTGCTTATATTCTATTTTTTTGCTCCATTGTTTTGTTTCGTTTAAACCCACTGCCATATAACGAAAAGCATCTGCAGCATGGGATGTCCAATCGTGTTGTGGTCTATTCTTCACTTCGCCTTTATCATTCGTTGCCCATCGATATTGTCTCAAGGCATCTAATCCGTCTTTTGTTGTTTCGTAATTAAAGTAACATCTAGATAATATCATACGCACTGCATTAATTCCGTCATCCACCGACATTTTTGGTACGAGTGATGTTACCATACCAAGTGACTGAGCAATCTCTAATCGAGATTTGCCAGTACCCAGCTCCCTAACAGAAGCATCGTGAGGAAAATAATGAGTGTCATACACATATCCTTTGTCTCGTAATATCGAGGAATAGTATTCTAAACTTTCCCCAGAATCTTCAAAATAGTCAATAACATGGATCGCATGGCCCTTTTGTTGAACGAACCATATCGCTGTTTTATCAGCCATACCCAAATCCCAAAAAGTGTCAACAGGTATAGTACTATCATAGGGAACCTTTGTTACTCTTCCTTCTTCATCACATTTACCTAATCCTTGAGAGTAAATAGCTCCTATAGCATTAGATTCAAAACTACATTCATATTCTGCCTCGTATATTTCTGGAGGCATCATCTTCTTTGCTTCGAGTAATTCCGATTCTTTAATAATCTTTGTCTCAGAGGCTTTATACATTCCAGCGAACCATCCGTCTGTATGTTTTGCATGGTCGTATAAATTATAAAAAGCATTATGCCCGGTAGGAGTTCCAATCGCAATCATCCAGCCATCCCGGTCTGATAATGCAGGCCTAATCACTTCAGTCCAGATTTTAGGAGGCATTTGTGCTACTTCGTCTAAGATCACACCATCAATATATAAACCTTTAAGGGTGTTCGGTCTTTCGCAGCCTAACAACTGTATTCTTCCGCCATTAGGAAGATCAGCTCTTAATTCTGTTTCGTGATACTCCATGTTTGGCAGCACAGAAGTATAATACTTGAGATAATCCCAAGCTATTCTTTTAGCCATACTGTATGTCGGTGCTATATAATAATACCGAGGTCTAGGAAGTGTATTCTGTAAACACTTCTTGATAATTTCGTTAACTGTGAGGACTGTCTTGCCGAATCGTCTATGGCAAACTAGAACATTAAATCTTTTTAGACCAAAGTGAATCTCCTGTTGGAGTTCTCTCGGTTTGTAGGGTATGACTATTTTCTTCATTAATATTTTTTAATATATGGGCAATCACATCGACTGTCCACCCATTGCCCAACATTTTATATCGTTGGGTATTAGAAACTCCTTGTGTGTAATTATCTGGTACAGTTTGTAATCGTTCACACTCTATGGGAGTGAGTTTACGATAATACATTCTGTCTTTTCTAATTTCTAAATGTTGTTCTGTTTTGCCTTCTTCGTTATATCTACCTCTAAATGCACCACACATAATGTTTGGTATCGATGCAGAACCAGCAGCAAGAGTACCAGATGGTTTATCTAGTTTACGAATACGATCTTGTTGTGAGTTATATCCTTTACCACTAACATCCATTTGCCAATAATTTGGTCTTTCTTTAATTCTTTCTGGGTTCTTAATCGGAACTAAAGTCATTCCGTTATTCCCAGCTCCTTTATACATTGTAGAAGTCATACAAAGAAATTTTTCATCAACCTCTCTATAATGCCTTCTATTTCTTTCTGTGTCTTTGACAGGTGAATTTTGTTCATATTCGAGAATATCTTTAAGAACTAATCCTTTATCTTGAGGTTGATCTACCCCCGGAATATTAGTCCAATATAATCTCTGTCTATTCTGTGCCGATAGAAGAGAACTATTAATCATAATCGGTTCTACTCCTAAATGTTCGGTAATCACGTCTTGATAAATCTTCTTCATTCTTACATTCTCTAGTAAGAAATACTTAGGTTTACATTCTTTCAGTAAACGGACAAATTCAAAAAATAAGGCACTTCTTGGATCATCAAAATTAAGTTATTTACCAGCAAAACTAAATCCTTGACAAGGAGAACCACCCATCAATAAATCAATAGGTTCTAGATCTGCTGCCTTAACTTTGGTCACATCTCCTAAATGGATAGTGTTAGGAAAGTTCTTTTTCGTTACCTCAATGGCATATTTGTTAATTTCGGCAGCATAATAGTTATAATATTTGATACCGAGTCTATTGAGAGCTATCTGCCCACATGACATTCCATCGAATAATGATAATACGTTCATATAGGTATTATCAGTACAATTTATATTTTTTCAACTTTTATTTTGTAGATAATCTTGTATTCGCTCTATATCTCTGCCTTTGACCTGGCCACGACCTTTAGTGTCAGACATTGGTTTATATTGAGCTAGTTCTTCAAAATAGTTCGTAATTGTTTTCTTTGTCGTCTTGCTTGTTTTCTTTGATTGTTTCTTTGCCATAATGCTTTCCACATACAAAATAGTATGCTCCTTTTTCGTTTATACCGAAACTACCATATTTATCGCAAATATGACACCTTCTGTACTTCATGTTTTCCAGATGATTCCAGTTAAACACTTGAACACTGTTATATCTTCTCAAAATACCCCTAAAAATCCGTTTTAAAGCCCATACAGCATATATATATCAAAAACCATAGAGAATTACTACCCCCTATATTTAAAACTCTATTTCCCATTCCCGGATACTAAGGGATTGGGATTGGGATAGAGAAAAAACCCATAACCCAGATGTATATAGCTGCGGGTTGTGGGTTATTATGTTTCTTTAATAGTTTTACACGACATCTATGTCGGTATCTATCCGACAATATTGTCGTCTATAGGGCAAAAACCATAGGGAATTTGTTTTGTGTTGAAGTGGGATATGAATATCGATATGGCAAATCAATGGGGGTGGTTTGGTTTAAAATAATCAAAATAGATCAGTAAAATCAACGTTTTTACCTGGAATTGTTGAAAAATAAGGGTTTTTATGATTGTTGCATAATGTATATTATAGGAATTTTGTTCTTTTTATAGAATTTATTCGATATATAGAACTTATATAGAGGTTTGAGTCTGAAAAGAGATAAAACGTAAACCCAACTATAAAACCCAACAATATCAACAACAATGAACCCAACTAATTTTGAATGGTTATAATAATTATATCTATATTTAGATTGTTTCTATCTATATCTATTTATATTTAGTATTCTTTTATATCTATTTTTGTAATATTTGGAATGGAAGAATAAACCCTTTATTTTTCTATAATATTCTCTAATAGAGGAAAAAACCCCCACAAAATCGGCAAAATCAAACTTTAAAATAATTAATTATTTTGTTTAAGTTTTGTTATTATTTTGATATTTTATATATATAAGGAGACTATAAAAATGAATAAACAACAAAAAGAAATGATTAAATTAATTGAAAAGGCATATTCTGAATTAAGTGTTCTTAATAACATTACTTGGACACAATACAGAGAGGAACTCTTTTCTCTTAATAAAAAAGAAGAAGTGGCACACAGAAATTTTACATCAAATAGAGAATACGATGTTTCAATTTCTATTTGTTCTAAAATGTTCGTTGTTAAACATATTGCCGAATGTTTAATCAATCCTAATCAATATGATTTAAAGAATATTTTATATTTAAAAAAATCTATTCCTTTAAGTTGTAGTTTAGTTCTTAACTATGGGAATAAAATTAAAGAGGCATGGAAAGAACAAGATATAAAAGAACTTTCCGAATTAGATTATGTTTTTTTAATTAATTATGATCTTTATGAAGAACTAGAACAAAGAAAAAGAGAAAGTTTAGAAAGAAAGGTTTCTTAATGAAAATAACTAATAAAGAATCTAGTGAATATAATTCAAAAGAGTTAGATTTTATTTATAAAACATCTTTAAAAAATGGTTTTGTAGGTGATTTTTTTGAATTTAAATATGAGTTCTTCCACTGTTCCGAAGTTTTCTTAGAATTATGTGGAGTTAAAATTAATTATTTTAAGGAGGTTAAATAATGTTATTTCAAGGAACTGACGGACTAGATATAATTTTAATTGTTTTATTTTGTGTCATTAGTTTTTATTTAATGAAAAGGGGGAAATAATGGAATACCACTTCGGACATATTATAAAAATACTCATTGAAAAACATGGATGGGTAAAAGTTCCACTTTATCAAAGTAACAAAAATTAAATTTATTCTTAAACCCTTTTAATAGGGTTTAGGACTAGATTTAAAATCTAGTAGAAAGAGTAGAGACTATGACAATTAACTTATTAACGAAAGTCTATAATAATTGGTTATCAAAAAATAAATTTTCTGAGGGTTGTGCCGAAGATTTATATTATCAATTATTAGACAATTTAGATAAAAACATTCCTCAAAGAAAATGGTTAAAAAGATTTATTAATCTTTGGGAAAAAGTGGAACACAAACCAAACGGATTGGGGATTTAAATGTCAGAAACTTATGAAGTAAATAAAACTTTTTACAATTTAAAGGATGCCGAAAAAGAAAAGGAACGAACAGAAAATTTATTTGATCCACCTCCAAAGGAAGTTTGGATTGATTGGACTTATGACAAAGAGGGAGATAAGGAATATAGTATTTATTTCACATTTGATTAAATAAACCCTTATTTTTAGGAGGTTTTAAAATGTAGTTTTTGACGTCAAAAAACCCTTATTTTTCAACGATAAAAGAACGTTTTTTTTGCCGATTTTTCGGATAAATTTCGTTTTTGAAATCTAGTTTGGATTTTGTTCTTCAACTCTCAAAAACTATTTTTGGAATTTCAAATTTCAAAAAAAAATCAAATCTCAAATCTAATTTGGATTTTGTTAGTCAATTCTCAAAAACTATTTTGACCATTCGATAGAGAAACTTTGGTCACCAGAAGTTAATGTAATTCTTTCTTTATCTGATCCGTAGTGTGTGGCTGCAGCTTTACCTGCGTACCAATGTAATTGTTTCTGGAGTATCTCAAGGCCCTTGATTGTGGACATATTTAATTTAGTGTCGTTCTTCACTGATTTTTCTAAATCTTCTAACAACTGATGATACTCAGATACTTTAAAATCTGCCCCAGCATGTTTTGCTTGTTCATATGCCAATTTCATTTTATCGTCATTAAAGACATGATTGTAGAAATTAGACCATGTAAGTTTACATTGTTTAACTGCCTCAGTAGGGTTCATGCCTTGGCTAATTAAAGTAAATACCTGGTCTATTAAGGTCTTAGTGTATTTGACCGGGCGACCAGTTTTCTTTTCAGTGGATAGTTGTGTTTTGGTTGACATCGACAAAATCTATTTCATGTTTATCAGATAATTCTTGAACAAAGTCTAATGCTTCATTTTTATAATTAAAATTACCTACACTAATAATTATACTGTAAGTATTATCGTGGTTTTGCAGTAGCATAAATCGTTGTTGAACTAACATACTGTCTAACAACTTGTCTTTGTTTTTCATAATTATCTAATTTGCTAATATAACTCTTTATGAGTTTGTTTAATTTCCTTTTATTATTTTGTAAGAATTTATATTTTTTCAATACATAGGAAGGAACTAACCCACCCATACGACAAATAAATTGGAAGTCTGGGTTATTTTTTTTTAACCATGACCTGGCCTCTTTTTTGTCTTTTGCCGTACCAAATTTTTTGTTGTAAAATGGGTTATCTGTAATCCCTAAACCATCAAGTATTAACTGAATAAGTATTTCTTGATAGAGTATTTCATGTACTTTTAACATCTGGACATAATAATCCCATTATAAGTTTATTATATCATAAGTGTCGTGGGTAAAAGGCGAATAAAAGGCGAATATTATATCTCGTAATAGTCACATAATCTAAATAAACCTTTTCTAAAGTTCTTTAGATGTGACTTAGCTGGATTATTGTTCACTATTACTTCATAAACAATAGAAGCATACTGCCCAGCTTTGCGTAAAGCACCTCGTACTCTATCTTGAGCACCTAATTTAGAGATAATAGATTTGTCTTTGTCGCCAATAATCTTTTCTTTAACATAGTCAAATGTAACTCTGGGATAATATCCAGCGTAATAAATATCTTGTTGTAGTCTTAATCCAGCGTTGTAAAGATCATTATTTAAATTGTGATTATCTGGAAAAAGCAAATGATTATTATAATAGAAGTCAAATATATCAGCGTGTCGCCTACGTAATCTTTTGTGGGCTTGTTCACCTTTTTCTTTAGGTGGGAGTTCTTCATAAACTTCTTCAAAATCTGGTAGCCTGTAAAGTTTACCACTTATTTCTACAATGGCTTGACCCCCAAAGTCAGATTCTTTAGATGCCACACATACCCTCACACTCATCTAGTAATGAATATTGTCCTAGTTGATCGTCTTTCTCTCTAAGATCTACTTCGTCAATAGGTTTGCAATCTCTATGTAAATAAATCTTATCCATTTGATAATTATCTTTATTGTTCTTTTTAAATTTTTCTTGATCTCTAATCATTCTATCAATTTTAATGACTTCTTCCCATTCCTCTTTGTTTTCTTTAATCATTCTCCATTCTTCGTTTGAATGATACGGGCAAAATGTACAAGCACTTCTTGGTGGTTTGGGATAATTATTTTCTTCCATCCATTCAATACAATGATTTCTTCTTATGGCTTTTTCTACTAATGGATATTGGTTCTCAATATATTTTAATTGATTAGTTTTCATTCTTTGCATTTCATCGAATGAAATACCCATGACTAACTCTACTTTTGTGTCTTTAGTAACTCTTTCGCCTTTTTTATAACCTAACAAAGATCTAATTTTTTGTGTAACAGGTTTAATTTTATAGTCTGCTGTACATTGTCTGCGTAATAAACCTTTTTTATCTGTATCTGTATTTTTTGTATAGAATGGTGCTGTAAATTTATGATATTTGCCTTGTGAAGCATCTATAATGTCTTGTTTAAGATTTCTCCATTGAACAATATGAACAGGATAACTTAATTGTGTTTTTAAATATTCTAACCAATCATAAACATTTTGTGGTTCTGCACCTACATCTGAAAATATAGCACAATCAACCATAGGAATTTCACCTTTTTCAATCATTAATGCCAATGTACTTGACTGTACTCCAGCACCTAAAGACAATACTCTAAGATGTTTTGATTTCATTACCAAACTCTTCCTTTAACTTATTAAACTCAGTTATTGACATACTGTACAATGGCCCACCATTTTTAACTGCCATTTCATAACGAGATTTTCTTATTCTCTTTTCACCTTCTTCTTCTTCTTCTTTAGTAGGTGGCATATCAATCTCATTATATTTTTGCCCAGTTATAAATCTTTCAAAAGCTACTGCAAACTCATTGTGGGTTTCAACATATACCGGGTAGGTTTTTAATACTTTTTCTTGATCATCAGGTTTTAGTTTTAAAAATCTTTCTATTGTTTTAGGCTTATTGGATCGCTGCCTAAGTTTAGCTGATAGTGATTTCCATATTTTCTCTAGTTCTATAATATTATTATTATTTTTATATATATCTCTATCTCTATCTCTATCTACGTTGTTAGGTGTTTGTTCAGACAAATCATTATCAAATTTCTTTTTCCTAGCTTCACTTCTTTTAGTGGATAGTTCTACACCTTTGTCATATTCTTCTTGTTGTTTTAGATTTACATAACGATTGTCAACAAGGGTGTATTTATCGTTAATGATTTTTATTACATCAGATTTTAATTCATCTAATTTTTCTAAATCTGGTGTGTAAGGAATAACCATTCGACAAAGTTCGTCTATGTTGTTGGGCAGCCCTTTGCCATGCGAATAACATAACAAATCAATATAAATGCCTCGTTGTTGAGGAGTTAAACCTCTGGTATCTGTTAACCAATCGTCACAAAAAAACCACATTGCTTTCATTTTCATTCTATCATAATCCCTTCTGTGCTCGAACCAGGTATAAAGTGAATCCAACCTCGATTCTTTAACTGTTGCATCAATTTATAAATAGTGGATGTGGAATTGCAACCATAAATTTCTGCCAGTTCTTTGTAGGTAGGTTTATTACCATGGTCAGTAAATGAACAAAGGATTTGATAGAAGTTCTTTTGTTTGGAAGTTAAGGGCAGCCTCATTTAAGAAGCTACCCTACTTACGTTTCGATGACTAAGAGATGTGTGAACATTTCTGTTAAAGGTTTGAAAGAGACTAACATCTAATATATTTTCGCATGATATACACAATGAATATATGTTGATATATGAAACATTCACACAAGTAAAATCTATATATAAAATAATTAAAATCAACTACTTTTTTTTCTTGCATTGTGTGGATAAAATATTAGGTTTTTTTTAGGAGAATTATTATGAATGTTAAAGAGACTAAAGAGCTAGGTGTCATTAACGATATTGTTATGTCACACCTAAGAGAATCTGAGAGTGAATATTTAGAAAGAAAGAAAAATTTAGAATTTCAAACTGATATTGGTCTTTCTTCTGTAATGGATAGTCCATTAGTTCACTATTTAAGATTAAGATATCCAGATATCGAAAGTACAACTGCCGATCATTTACATACAATGATTGGTGAGTTTATGCACAAAGAAATCCAAAGACACTTTATTGCTGCCAAAGGTACTAATTGTTACATAGAAGAACCTGTGCAAATAAAAGTTAAAGGTGATTATGGTGATTGGTATTTATCAGGTCGTATGGATATTTTAGAAATGATAGATATGAACCAGGTAAAGATAGGTGATATTAAAGCTACAAGTGCATATCAAGTATCTACTTTGAACAAAGAAATTTATAAATTTGAACAGACAGGTGATTGGAGAGAATTAAAACATAAATACTTTTATCAACTCAATGCCTATGCAGAAGGTATGAGGCAAAAAGGAAATTGGGTTAAAGATTTATATTTAATCATCTACTGTAAACATTGGACAAACAAGTTGGCTTGGGAAGATCCAAACTTTCCTCAATATCCATTGTATGCCCGGTCAATACCTATGTTAACTTCTGAACAAATTTTAGAATACTTAACTGAGTGTGTGAATAGACATCAAATGGCACAACACCCAGATAATAAGTTTACTCCAAAATGTTCTAAAGATGATTTGTGGTTATCCGATCATAAAGAGTGGGCAGTAATGACTAAAGGAAAAAAAAGAGCATTAAAACTTTTCCATTCTAAAGAAGAAGCAGAAGAATATGCTACTGATGTTCCAGATAGTTTTTTAGAAAATAGACCAATCGGAATACCTATGAGGTGTAAAGATTATTGTCTTTATAACAAAGTATGCCCTCAGTTTAAAAAGACTAAAGAAGAATTAGGAGTAAAAGATGAATAAAAGAATATGGGATAAGTTAAATACCACAGATAAAGATTTTACTAAACCTTTTGAAAAGTTTGGTAAAAATCTTACAACAACAGATCCAATGTATCAGATAATGAAAATGACTGATTTATTTGGGCCTGTTGGACAAGGTTGGACTTATGATGTCAAATACACTTATACGGATAAGAATGTATTTGCAGAACTAAAACTAGGTTGGAGAGAAGATACCAATAAAGAATTTAATTGGTATGGCCCAATATCATCTGTAAATTCGTTATACAAATCTAACAATGTACTAGATGATGAAGCACCTAAAAAAGCAATGACAGATACTTTAACTAAAGCTATGTCTCATTTAGGTATGTCAGCAGATATATTCTTAGGATTATTTGATGGTGACAAATACGTTAAACAAAGTAAAAACAATCAATCAACATTAACAACAGAAGAAGAAAAGGAGAACGATATATGAGTGATGAAATATATTTAAATTTATTTAAAGCAAACGAAAATGAATATGGGATAGTGTATGAAAATACACTCTTAGTTCCTGAACAAGATTTTACTTTTAAAGCAGGACATCCATATAAATTATCTTTAAAAAAGAAAACCTCTGATAAAGGTAATCAATATATTAGTATTCGTGTAATTATTAATGATTGGGCAATAAAAAATAGATCAGAATTTGCCCACTTGTTAACGACCAATGAACAAAAACCTAAACAAATTATAGATGACGACATTGGTTTCGACTAAGAATAAATATAAAGATAGGGCATACATGAAGTGGGCATTAGATAAATTTCCATGTTATGTGTGCTCTATTATGGGATTTAGTGATAATTGGTCTGAACAGAGACAGTTTCATCATTTACAAGGTGAGTTTAGATTAGGTATGGGGATTAGAGACGATAGAGTAGGAGTTGTTCTTTGTTGGAGTCACCATAACGAGTTGCACACAAAAGGTGGTGAAAGAAATTTTTGGTCAGATGTAGGTGTTAATCCTAAAATTATGGCAGACGAAATGTATGAAGAATACACAGAGAGGAATAAATAATGGACTTATTCAGTTATCCAAGAACTGCTGGTTATCAAAAAACTGATACTAGTAAAGATGCAGCAAAAGACATTGAGAAAAACAAAGCTCAATCTTTAAGGAATAGAGTTAAAGAATTAGTTATTCAATTTCCTAAAGGCTTGACCAATGAAGAAATTGCTGCCTTCTTAAAAGAAGATTTAGGTAACATAAGACCTAGATCAACAGAACTTCAACAACAAGGTATTTTATACGATACCGGGGAAAGAAGAAAAAATAAAAATAATAAAAATGTTATTGTGTGGAGGGCAAAATGAACGAAGTTAATATCAAACTATCATTCGATGAAGCAGAACAAATAGCTAGAGTCATGGATCTAAGAATGGAAAATATTAGAGAGATTAGACTTAAGTATGGAGATGAACATACTAAAATCGTGATGAGAGATTTCCTAAGAGGAATTAATAGATTTATTTCTCAATACTTTATGCAGAAAACAGAAAAGTCAAAGAGAATAAATAAAGCACGAGAAGATTTTATGAAAAGAGTAAAGGAGTATTATGAAAAAGAAGCAACCAGATCTAAGTAAAGAGATTATTGAAATACACAGAACATTACGAATTATCTATGAAAGAGGTCATTTAGCTGGATTAAAAGAGGCTTTAAAGACAATGAAAGAGGTAGGAAATGAAAAGAAAACCAATATATGAATACACAGACAGAAGGATGTCTGTTGAATATGCTTTGTTTGTTAAAGAACTACAGAAAGCTAGAGACAAGGCAGCACAATTAATGGGTAATAATTATTTTGCAAATACAAAGGAGATAGTAAATGAACAAAGAATCAATAATTGAAAAAGCAATACCAATCAATACCATTGGTGAAGTTAAGTCTATCATTGACGGCCCTAGAAAAGGGAAGATATATTTATATCATCAAGGGTTCTTAGCTAATGATCTTCAAGAAAAAGATAATTTAAATTTAAGAATGATGAATAGTGGTATCAAAAGAGCATTTGAAAAGAGGGAGTGTATGTTATTTCAAAAGAAAA
>Ga0222714_10003940_pt1 | contig 14822 bp, 10 predicted proteins | sample C33_3DmetaG_FD_165048 | JGI IMG/M metagenome (GOLD analysis project Ga0222714, IMG submission 165048) | Estuarine water microbial communities from San Francisco Bay, California, United States - C33_3D | ecosystem: Environmental > Aquatic > Marine > Unclassified | place: USA: California... | reverse complement strand
CGCGGCTGGAGTGCAGTGGCGCAGCCCCGGCCATCGATCAGGGGATCCGGTCGGTGGCACCGGCCGGCCGCGTCGTCCTCGTCGGCATGGCCCCGAGCACGATGGTCGAACTCCCCCACGGCGTCATCCAGGCCAAGGAGCTGTGGGTCACCGGGACGTTCCGCTACGCGCACACGTATCCGAAGGCTGTGGCCCTCGTGGCGTCAGGAGCGATCGATCTGGACGCTCTGGTGTCGAAGACCTTCGGCCTCGACGAGGTGGAGCAGGCGCTGACATACTCGCGGCAGGATCCTGCGGCGATGAAGGTGATCGTCCGCGTCGCGGAATAGTCAGTAGCCGACCCCCTGCCGTCTCAGCAGATGGAGTCACGTATCGAGCGCGGTGCAGCCAGCGGTCCGCCCTCGTCGCAGGCCTCGATTGCGGAGGTGAGGACCCAGTCGCCCTCGAGCCCGCGGAACACGAACGTCTCCTCGGTCTTGGCGTCGGGTGCCTTCACCACCACTGTGGCGACCGACCAGCCCTCGGCGCAGGTCAGGCTCAGCGTCTCGCCGAGCTCGGCATCGGAATCGCTGAGGATGTGCTCGACCTCGTCGGTGACGCCGGCGACATCGCACGAGGCGTCCACATTGGCGGCGCTGCTGCAGGCGGTGAGGGTGCCGGCGGCTAATGCGAGGAGTGGAATGACGGTGACCAGCTGCATCCCGCAAGGATGGCACGAGGCTGATCCCCGCGCACGGGGCTGTCTAGCGCTTGATGCGGATGAGATTGCTGACGGTGGCCGCGCCGGTTCCGAAGCCGTTGGCCGCCTGGACCGAGAATCGATACCCCTTACCCTTCACGAGCCCGGTGACCGTGCAGCGACTGCCCGTGGACGTGCACGTCTGGCCGCCGGGGAGGGCTGTCACCACGTAGCCCGTCACTCCAGCCTCGTTCGACAGCGACCACGATGCGGTCGCCCGCCCGATCTTCGGAGTGATGGTCACTGTCCGTGGCGGGAAGGGAAGGGCCTGCACCGTGAGGTTGATGATCGAGACGGTGCCGTTGCCGGAATTGGGGACGACGAGGGTCTTCGCGTCCGGCGACAGCGCGGGACTCACCGGATTGCGGCCGGTCAGATAGGTCCCGCGGACCCGCAGGGTGCTCGTGTCGATCGCGGTGATGCTCGAACCGCTGGTGGCCGGGACGAAGAGGATGCGTCCGTTCGGACTGAGCAGGGGAGTCGTCGGACCGTCACCCACGGGGATGGTCGTCGTGATGCGCGTGGGTGAGCGCTCAGTGTCGATCACGGAGACCGAGTCGGAGCCGTTGTTGGCGACGAACAGTGCGGTCCCGTCGACACTGGCGACCGGAGTGGAGGGGCGACTGCCGACGCGCACGGTGGCAGCGGACCCGCCCCGCTCCTGGTCGAGGATCGTCACGGTGCCGTCACTGGTGTCGGATACGTAGACCATGTCATTGATGACACCCAGGAAGGGTGACACCGCCGCGCGCGTGGGGCTGCCGCCCAGACCGTCCTCCGCCACCTGCTGACCCGTGGACAGGTCGATCGTCGACAGGGTCTCGTCCCCGGCGTTGGTCACGAAGAGCAGACCGTCGAGCGGGGCGTACTGGGATCCCGTGCCCTGGGTTGGAGACAGAGGCCTGCTGCCGACCGGGATGGTGCGGGTCACCGTGCCTGAGGCGACGTCGATGATCGAGACGTCACCACTGCCGGTGTTGGCGATGAACAGGGACTTGCCGTTGCGGCTCAGCACCGGGGCCGTGGGCTGGGTGCCCACCTTGACCTGGCTCAGGACGGAGCCGGCCGCCGTGTCGATGATCAGCAGGTTCGCGTCGGCCTGCGTGGTCGCGTAGAGCCGGGTGCCGGCGAGGTTGAGGACCGGCGGCTGGACGCCGGCGGCCACGTCGATCGACTGGACCAGTTGTCCGGCCTCGAGGTCGATGATGTCGATCGTGCCGGTCCCGGGATTGCTGATGTAGGCGGTGCTGCCATCGGGGGAGATCGCGGCACCGGAGGGACGGCCCCCGACACCGATTGTCGTGACCGGGGTGGACGGCTCTGCGACTGCGGCGGGTCCCGTCAGGAGGCCCAGGGCCAGGACACCCGCCGCGCCGGCCGCCAGTGATGAAGGCGCGACAAAGGGGCGACGGGGAAGTGACACGCCGAGGACGCTAGCACGGTCATGAGCCCCCCTCGGACCAGCGTCACGAGGACGCATGCTGCGGATTTCGTTGCGTAAGGGGGGTGCAAGAAACCTTTTCGGGCTGTATGGTGCTGGGAACAACGAAAAGTTCACTCAGGAGTGATCATGGGCCCAACCCCGAATGACCCGGCAACCTGGCGGCACGTGCCCGCCTCCTCGACCCCCGTCGACCACGCTCGGGTGGCGACGCTCATGGCGGCGGAGTGGGAGCGCTTCACCACGTCGACCCCCGGCTCCGGTGAGCACAACGCCCGGGCCAGCAAGTCGCTGCCGCTGGGCGTGACCTCCTCCTTCCAGCACTGGGACCCGTACCCGATCTCCATCGTCGCGGCGCGCGGCGCGTGGCTGACCGACGTCGACGACCGCAAGCTCCTCGATCTCTCCATGGGCTTCGGAGCCATGCTCGTCGGTCACCTGAACCCGACCGTCGTCGCGAAGGTCACCGAGGCCCTCGAGAAGACGGGCACCCTCTTCGTCACCCCGTCGCCGACCGCGACGGAGGTCGCAGAGCGCTACCAGCAGCGGTTCGGCCTCGACCGACTTCGCTTCACCAACTCCGGTACCGAGTCGACGATGTACGCCGTGCGCACGGCCCGCGCCTACACCGGTCGCAAGGCGATCGTGAAGCTCGAGGGCGGCTACCACGGCGGCTACGACGCACTCTCGGTCTCGGTGAAGCCCGACGTCGCGGATGCCGGGCCGGAGGACGCCCCGACGCCTGTCACCCCCTTCGACGTCGAAGCCGGCACCGTGCATGTGGTGCCCTACAACGACATCGACCGCCTGCGCGAGGTGCTCACCGCGCACAAGGGCGAGATCGCGGCCATCGTCATGGAGCCGGTGATGGAGAACATCGGCATCGTTCTCCCCGACGCCGGCTACCTCGCTGCTGTGCGTGCGGCATGCGATGAGTTCGGTGTCCTCCTGGTCTTCGACGAGGTCAAGACCGGTCTCACCGCCGGCTACGCGGGCGCGGCCCAGCGCCTGGGCGTCAAGCCCGACCTCATCACGCTGGCCAAGAGCATCGGCGGCGGCCTGCCGCTCGCCGCTTTCGGCGGCACCGCCGAGGTCATGGCTGCCGTCGAGGACAACCGCATGGCGCACTTCGGCACCTACAACGGCAACCCGCTCGTCATGGCGGCGGCCGTTGCCGTGGACCAGGTATGTACGCACGAGGCGCTCGACTCGGCCGAGGCGATCAACGACGGCGCGCTCAAGGCGCTGGATGGCATCATCGCGGAGTTCGAGCTTCCGGCGCACACCGTCGGCTTCGGCGTGAAGGGTGCGGTGACGTGGTCGCCGACGGCGCTGCGCAACTACCGCGATTACAAGCGCACCGACTTCGAGATGGCCGAGCTCAGCTGGCTCTGGGGTGTGAACCGCGGCGTGCTCACCCCGCCCGGACTCGACGAGCAGTGGCTGGTCTCGCTGGCGCACACCACCGAGGACATGGACCTGCTGGTGGGGACGTTCCGGGAGCTGGCCGAGGCTGTCCGCGCGTAGCGTGCGGAGCGCGGCAGGAGCAGGGGGCGCGCGTAGCGGCCACTCGGACGGGCAGTGGCCGCTCGGCGAGTGTCCCCCACCCGTCGCGGAATTCTCCTAGTGTGTCGCAGGAAGGCCGGTGCAGAAGGGTGGCGACAGGGTGTCCGAGCACGCAGGGTTGAATGGAGTCATGGTGCGCACCGTGCTGGTCGTCGAGGACGACGAAGCCATCCGACTCGTCCTGCGGACGAACCTTGAGGATGAGGGCTACCACGTTCTCGAGGCGGGGACCGCTGAGCAGGGCCTGGTTCTCATCATGGACGAGAAGGTCGACGTCGTCCTCGTGGACCTCCGCCTTCCCGGTATCCAGGGCCTCGACCTCGTGCGCAGCCTGCGGGCGACCAGCCAGGTCCCGATCATCATCGTCACGGCGCAGACTGACAGCCACGACGTCGTGGCCGGACTCGAGGCCGGCGCCGACGACTACGTGACCAAGCCCTTCGTCGCCAAGGAACTCATGGCGCGCATCCGCACCCAGCTGCGGCGCGCCAACCCGGGTGAGGGCGAGGAGGAGATCGAGCCACAGCCGCAGGCGCTAGTGTGCGGCCCCATCGAACTGCGCACAGACTCCGCGGAAGTGCTGCGCAACGGTGATCCGATCCCGGTGTCACGCATCGAGTTCTACGTCCTCGCCGAACTGATCGGCGCCCGCGGCCGGGTGCTGAGCCGCGACTACCTGCTGCGCAAGGTGTGGGGCTATGGCAACGCTGGCGACGGACGCGTCGTCGACAACCTGATCTACCGACTCCGCAGCAAGATCGAGGAGGATCCGGCGAACCCGGCGCTGCTCACCACGGTGCGCGGCTTCGGCTACCGGATGAAGGCATGACCTTCGGGGCACCCCGCCCATGAAGCTCGGACTGCGCGCCCGCGTCGCGGTCGCCTTCGCCGTACTGTCACTGATGGTCGGCGGCACCGTCTCGCTCACCACCTATGCCTTCGCGTCCTGGTATCTGGTCAACCAACGGGAGTCCGCGGCCCTCACCCGCGCGGCCCTCGACTCACGCGCTGCGGGTGCGGCCCTCTCATCCGGACTGACTCCCAGTGAGGCCCTCGTGCAGATCCCCTCGGTCGGCACCTCCCAGCCGCTCATCCGGGTCGACGGGATCTGGTATACCACCGGTGTCACCGTGCCGCCGGACGCTCTGCCCGACGACCTGCTGTCCCTCGCGATGATCGACGGTGGCGCAACGCAGCGCACGACAGTCGGCGGTGACCCGTACTACCTCGTCGCCATCCCGACGGCCGGTGCCCTCTACGTTGAGGTCTTCCCGTTCAGGGACCTGGACCAGATCCTCACATGGGGCGGCTGGACCCTCGTGGGCTTGACCGTCTTCGCCGGCCTCATCGGCGCGATCATCGGTGCGACCGCGGTCGGTCGCCTGCTCCAGCCGGTCCGACGGCTCGGCACTGCTGCGAGTCGCATCGCCGGTGGTGAGCTCGGGACCCGCATCGAGCTCACCGGGGATCGTGATCTCGATCCCATCGCCGAGTCGTTCAACGACATGGCCGGAGCCGTGCAGAACCGCATCGCGCGCGAGCGCCGCTTCAGCGGCAACGTCAGCCATGAGCTCCGCTCCCCGGTCACCGCGGCCCTTGGCACCGCAGAACTGCTCGAGGCCCGAACGGACCGGTTGCCCGAGCGCGAGGCCGGCCTCGTCGGCGTCCTCGCCGATCAGGTGCGTCGCATGTCGAAGATGCTTCTCGACCTGCTCGAGATCAGCCGCATCGGCTCGGACGACCCGCCGCAGTGGGAGAACGCCGACATCGCCGCCCTGTGCTGGGAAGTCGTCGAGATGCGGGGCCTTCCGCTCGACATCGTCAGCGGGGCCGAGCCCATCGCGCGCACGGATGCACGGCGGTTCGAGCGCATCATCGGCAACCTCGTCGACAACGCGAACAATCACGGCGGAGGTGTCGTCGCCGTCGTCATCGAGGCCGGTGATGACAAGGTACGCGTCAACGTCGACGATGCCGGTCCCGGGGTGGACGAGACCCTGCGCGAGCGTCTCTTCGAGCCGTTCGCCCGCGGAAACGCTGCGCATCGGACTGAGGGAGCCGGACTCGGCCTGGCGATCGCCCTCGAGCAGGCGCATGTCCTCAAGGGCGACCTGTGGGTGGAGACCTCCCCGCAGGGCGGCGCACGCTTCGTCGCCGAGCTCCCGATCACCCCGGAGGGCTCATGACATCTGTGGTGATCCGTCGATCCGTGAGTGGTGTCGTGCTGGCCGCCGCCGCTGCGCTCGTCTCCGCGTGCGGGGTCTCCCTGCAGTCCTCGGCCGAGCCCATCCCCCCGGATGTGCTGCCGGATCCCGTCGTCGTCTCACCGACCCCGACCCCGACCCCGACGCCGTCGGTGACCACCTTGCCGTCCCCCACCGCGGAACCGGCAGCCTCCGACACCGAGGAGGACGTCCCGAAGCTGCGATTGTGGCTTGTGCAGGAGGACGGCCTCGTCGCGGTCGAATCGAGCCTGCCGGTCGGCACGAACCCGGACTACGTCATGCAGGCCCTGGCCGTGGGCCCTACGTCGGTGCAAGCGGCGCAGGGTCTGCGCACCATCGCCAGTGACCCCCTCACCGGACAGCCGCTGGCGGTCATCGCGGCCGTGTCACCGGAGGCGACCCCGGCGACGGAGTTCGACCCTCTGCTCGACGACGCGGTCGCGGTCGCCCTGAGCCCGGCCTTCAGCGCCCTGCCCCCCAACGAGCAGGTCCTGCTCCTCGGACAGGTCGTGCTGTCGCTGACAGGGGCCGGGGAGTCGGCAGTCGTGTTCGTCGACGAGTCCGGGGCCCGGCTCGCCGTGCCGCTGCCCGATGGGCGCCTGCTGGACACCCCCGCCCGCGCCAGTGACTACGGGCCGCTGATCTACCGGCCGTAGCCGGGACCTTCTGCCCCTGACTCCGTCCCCGGGACGCGGGATCATGGAGGCATGGCCCCGGTCCTCGAGGTTACGCGACCTCACCACGAGCGTGCGGTTCACGAGGTGCTGCTGCTCCTCCAGACCGACGCTGATCGTGGCCTGAGCCCGGCAGAGGTCCTCGAACGTCGCGACCGCTTCGGCCCCAACGTCCTCCCGCCCAACCGCCGCCACGGACCGGTCGTGCAGTTCCTGCACCAGTTCCACAGCCCGTTGGTCTATGTCCTGCTCGCGGCGGCCGCCGTGACACTCGCGATCGGGCGCGTCGAGGACGCTGGCGTGATCCTCGCGGTGGTCCTCGTCAACGCAGTGATCGGCTTCATCCAGGAGTGGCGGGCCGGCCGGGCCCTCGAGGCACTTGCCGACTCGACCCGCACCGAGGCGTCCGTCCTGCGTGACGGTTCCGTCGTCCGGATCGATTCCACCGACGTGGTGCCGGGGGATGTTGTCCTCCTGGCGGCCGGCGGCAAGGTCGCCGCTGACCTGCGTGTACTGGAGTCGGCCGGGCTTCGAGTCGACGAGTCGGCACTGACCGGTGAGTCGGTGCCCGTCGACAAGGGCGACGGGGAACTTCCTGCCGACACGCCGATCGGTGACCGCTACAACATGGCGTATGCCGGCACGCTGGTGGTCGGTGGGGCGGCGACAGGCATCGCCGTCGCCACCGGGGTCGAGTCCGAGATCGGCCGCATCCATCAGCTAGTGGGCCAGGCCGAGGGCGTGCAGACGCCACTGACCCGCAAGCTCGCGCGCTTCAGTCGTTGGCTGACTGTGGGCATCGTCATCCTCGCCGTGCTGACCTTCGCCATCGGAGTCCTGCGGCAGGAGGAGGCCGGGCAGATGCTGCTGGCGGCCGTGGCGCTGGCAGTCGCGGCCATTCCGGAGGGACTGCCAGCCGCGGTGACGATCACCCTCGCGATCGGCGTCTCGCGCATGGCGAAGCGGCACGCGATCATCCGGCATCTACCGGCCGCGGAGACGCTTGGCAGCACGACGGTCATCTGCACGGACAAGACCGGCACGCTGACCATGAACCGCATGCGCGTGGTCGATCTGCACGTCGACGGGGTACGCACGTCCATCAAGGATGAGCTAAGCGCTGCGGCACGCGAGTGCCTCTATGCCGGGCTGCGCTGCAATGACGCCGAGTGGAACCCCGACTCCTCGACGAGCGCTGGTGACCCGACGGAGGTGGCGCTGCTCGAGGCGGCCTGGCGGCACGGCGTGGTCACCGAGTCGGGTGTCCGACGTCGGTCGTCCGTCCCCTTCTCTTCCGAACTGCGCATGATGGCGGTGCTGGACGACACCCCAGCCGGATCGGTCGTCTGGGTCAAGGGGGCCGTGGAGTCGGTGCTGGGTCTGTGCCCGGACGCTGACGACGACATCATGCTCAACGCCGCCGAGGAGATGGCCGTCGACGGTCTTCGGGTCCTGGCGTTCGCCCGGTGCCCTGTGCCGTCATCCTTCGTGCTCGACGAGACGGCCCTCGGCTCACTGTCCTGCACATTCGTCGGCCTGCAGGCCATGGCCGACCCCCCTCGCCCGGAGGCGATCGCGGCGGTGGACGCCTGCCATGCAGCCGGCATCACCGTCATGATGATCACCGGTGACCATGCGGCGACAGCACGAGCGATCGCCCAAGAGATCGGGATCCTGGCCACCGACGCTCCGTCTGACGCCGTCGTGACGGGACGCGAGCTCGCGACACTGGATCCCGAGCGCCTTGCCGATCGCCTGCAGGATGCCCGCGTCCTCGCACGCGTCTCCGCTGAGCAGAAGCTACGCGTCGTCGAGGCGCTGCAGAGCCGCGGGCAGATCGTCGCGATGACCGGCGACGGGGTGAACGACGCCCCGGCCCTGAAGCAGGCGGACATCGGGATCGCGATGGGGCTCGGTGGCACGGAGGTTGCCAAGGAGGCATCCGCCATGGTCCTGACCGATGACGACTTCGCATCGATCGAGTCGGCGATCGAGGAGGGGCGCAGTGTCTTCGACAACCTGACCAAGTTCATCATCTGGACCCTCCCGACGAGCCTCGGCGAAGCACTGGTCGTGCTGTCCGCGATCGTGGTCGGCACCGTCCTTCCGGTGCTGCCCGTCCAGATCCTGTGGATCAACATGACGACAGCCGTGGCGCTCGGGCTCATGCTCGCCTTCGAGCCGGGGGAGCCGGGGGCGATGCAGCGACCGCCGCGCCGCCCGGAGCAGCCGATCATGACGGCGGCCGTCGTGCGCCGGATCGTCAGCGTCGGCGCCATCATGATGCTCGGGGCCTTCGGCTCGTTCACCCTCGCGCAGTCGATGGGCCTGTCGCTTGAGCAATCCCGGACGATCGTCGTGTGTGCCTTCGTGGCCATGGAGATCGGCTATCTCGTCAACTGCCGCGTTCTCGACCGGTCGGTGCTCACCGTCGGGCTCTTCAGCAACCGCTGGCTGCTGTGGGGTGTGGGGACGATGATCGTCCTGCAGGTGCTGTTCGTGCAGCTGCCGTTCATGAACGATCTGTTCAGCAGCGCACCCCTGCCGTGGACAGCCTGGGTGGGTGTGGTTCTGCTCGGCGTGGTGACCTCACTGCTCGTAGGTCTCGAGAAGTGGGTGGCTGCTCGTGTTCGAGATAGCGGTCGTGCAGAAACTGCTTAAGCATCGAGCGATGCTCTCCCTGACCGATCTGGCCACGCTCGCGAACGCCCATCCCGGGGAATTGGCCGCCCCGCTGCCACTGTCGTCGTGTGCTTCTCCGGTGGTGCGAACGTCATCATCGATCCGGGCATGGGCTTCTTCTACGGGAACCTCAGCGATCCCCTGACCCGTGCGCGGCATCAGGCGAAGGCGCTGCTGCAGTGCTTCCGCCTGCGTCCCCTCGGTGTGCCGATCTGCAATGCGCTGACGCATGCGTTCGACCTGTTCGAGGAGCACTTCCGGACGGCCGAGGACTTCTACGCGATCCTCGCCGTGCCATGGCGGAACTTGGCGTCTGACGTCAGGCGGCGTGGAAGGGCAACGTCGAACTGTCGACGAGTTCAATCACGGCATCGAGCATCTCCCGGCGAGCCTCCGCGAGGAGTTCGACCGCTGCGGGATCGGCGGCGAGGTTCATCGACTCCCCGGGATCGGTCCGCAGATCGTAGAGCTCGGTGATGCCATGACCGGGGATCTCCGTCAGCCGGAATCGATCCGTCACCAGCGTGCGCATCCGAACGGGACCGGGAAGCCCGTCCATCCCGAAGGGCTGGTCCTCCTCGATGAGCAGCCGTTGGCGTGCGGCGAGGGGCTGACCCTGGACGAGCGGCTTCAAGCTTTGGCCCTGGGCTCGTGGCAACGCAGGAGCATTGACCAAAGCGAGCACGGTTGGGGCGATGTCAGCGCTGCTCACAAGCTGGTCATGGACCGCGGCCTCGATGCCGGGGCCCGCCATGAGCAGCGGCACTCGGACGATCGGTCGGTAGTGGCTGAAGTGCTTGAGCATGAGCCCGTGCTCGCCGAACGCGTCGCCGTGGTCAGCGGTGAAGACGATCAGGGTGTCGTCGAGCAGTCCGTTCCGCTCCAGGGCGTCGACCAGACGACCGATCGAGTCGTCGATGAACTCGATGCCGCCCAGCTCTGCGGCAAGGGCAGCCCGGTACTGCTCCTCCGTCGGCGACCACAGCATCATCGGGTCGGGCTCGGGCGTACCTCGGCGTGCGATGAGACCTCTGATGTACTCCGGCGACCTCTCGTGGGTCTCGTGGAATCCGGGTGCGAGGGGCATGTCCTCGGGACGATGGCGATGGAAGTACTCGCGCGGCGGTGCGAACGGATGATGGGGGTCCGGGAAGGAGACGTGGAGCATCAGGCTCTGGCCCGTGGTAGCCACCTCATCGATGCGTTCGATCGCCTGGTCGGTCACGTACGTGGTGGGGTGGAGAGCCGCGGGCACTGCCGACTCGTAGACATGGTCCCAGGGGGTGAACACGTCCGGTGACTGGGCGACACCGGCCATGGTCTGCGGATCCCATCCTCGTTCACGAGCCCATGCCACATAGTTTCCCGAGAGCCGGTCCCCGTGACCGACGGTCAGCGACACGTCGTCGAATCCGTAGTAGTCCGGGGGAAGCTGCACGTCACCCTCTGCGTGGCGTTGGTAGTCCTCCCAGGATCGGAATGGGCTGCCGAATTGCTCGACCGCGCGCTCCCAGAGCGAAGGCATCACGTCCTGGATCTCATCAAGCTGGTAGTCCTCGAACGGGTAGCCCATCGGCTGCAGGTGGAGTTTGCCTACGGCGGATGTGCGCCACCCCTGACTCCTCAGGACCCGGGGGAACGTCTCTGCCGACCAATCCAGGGGAAGGCCATTGGTGCGAAGTCCGTGGACGGAGGGCCACTGTCCCGTCAGGATCGTCGCGCGGTTGGGCATGCACACGGGGTTCGCCACGAAGGTCCTCGTGAATCGTGCGCCACGGGCGGCAAGGGCATCGAGCGTGGGGGTGCTCACGGGGTAGCTGCCCTCGACACCGAGATGGTCTGCCCGCAGTTGGTCAGCCATGATGAACACGATGTGTCGGGCAGGTGTGCTCATGGCGCTCCTCGGCTCGCGTGCTTTCCGGTCATGGGGTCACAGCGACCCGTGGACGAGTGCTCCGGCAATCATCGTCGCCTGCACCTGCGCACCGGTCAGTGACCATGGGTCTGACCAGTCGACGGCTCGGTCCATGATCACCAGGTCAGCGGCCATGCCCTCGCGCAGGTCCCCTCGCCACGACTCAGCATGACTCTGCCAGGCCGCGTTCCGAGTGAGGGCCGCAATCGCCTCAGAGGCGTTCAGGCGTTGCGCATCCGTATGGGTCGGGTCGGCCTGCCACGAGCGCGTCATGGCGGCCGCCACCATCACCCGCCAGTCGGGCGGGGCCACCGGGGCGTCTGAGGACAGGCAGACGTTCACACCCGTGTCCCACGCGTCCCGCAGGCGCTGCCTTCGACTGTTCCGCTCCGCCCCGATGACCGGTTCGACGCTGCGCCCGACAGCCCACCGGATGCTCGGATTCGCGTTCAGTGTCATGCCCAGCCGGGACATGCGGTCGAGGTCGTGGTCCACCACGAAGTCACCGTGGATCACGTAGTGACGGCGTTCTGGGGCAGTGCCGGGTAGTCCCTCCATCGCATCCACGACTGTCGTGATGGCCCGATCCCCGATCGTGTGCAGACCGATCTGCCATCCGCGGGAATCGGCCGCCTCGATGATTCGCCCGAGTTCCGCGACCCGCTCCTCGTCGGAGTCGCCGGCGATCTGCAGATGGCCGCAGGTGCAGTCGTCATAGGGCTCCGACATCCACGCAGTGCGACTCCGCGGGATGCCGTCGGCGAAGACCTTGACCTGTGAGATCCCCAGATGACCATGGGCGGCCATCGGGTGAGGCTGGCCCCAGGCCTCGAGCCCAAGTGCGACCTCTGACGCCGAGGTGCCGCCGAGACCGCCGAACAGCAGCATGAGATTGACGCGCAAATGGAGCTCACCACCTGCGTCCAGATCCTGGTACGCCGCAACCGCCTCAAAGTCTCCGCTGCCCTCCATCAATGTGGCGGCGCCTGGTCCGAGACCGGGGTCGGTGTAAGCGACCACGCCCTGAGACAGGAGGTCGGCCTGTGTCGCGAGAAGGGCAGCCCGCTTGTCGGCACGGGTCGGCTGCGGGATCACATCGTTGATCCTCGAGACCGCGGACTCGTGCATGACACCGGAGAGCCGGCCATCGGCACCGCGCAGGAACGAGCCTCCGTCCGGATTCGCTATCTCCGCTCCGTCGAGCCCAGCGCGACGCAGGGCCTCGCTGTTGACCCATGCCTGGTGACCGGTCATGTCGGTGAGGAGGACGGGGTGATGGGGAGCTGCCACATCGAGATCCGCCGCCGTCAGTGCGCCGCCTGGACCTGAGCCCCGTAGGACGGTCGAGTCCCAGCCGATCCCCCGGATCCATCCGTGGGAGTCCGGCTCGGCGTCTCTGAGGATGCGCTGGACGGCCGCTAGGTCGGGGGCTGCGCTCGTGCTGACATCGACGGCTGAGAGGGCCCGTCCGTACTCATAGCCGTGCAGATGCGAGTCGTCGATCCCTGGCAGCACGGTCGCACCAGCGCAGTCCCACAAGATCCGCCCAGATGCCTCGCGGTTGTCGTCCCACAGATGGGAGATACGACCAGAGGTGACGCCGATCGCCCGGATGGAGGCGTCCACCGGAGCGCTGTCCACGTTCATGAGAACGAGATCGGGGTCGGGCATGACAGCGGAGTGTGCCACAGAAGGCCGTATGCCAGGAATCATCTAGACAACATGAAGACCCTGCTGCGGGAACTCAGAAATTCGGACCGGAATCTCGGGCAGACCCCTGTTCATCGGATTCGTTTGGGTGCTAACGTTCGGCAACTTTTCCACTCTGCAGGAGGTTCATCGTGCGCAGCATCTTCCGAACAACGGTGGTGGCGGGGGCAACCGCCGCCCTGTCCCTGGGCGCCATCGCCCTCGCGGCCGCACCGGCTCAAGCGGCGACGGACATAAAGGTCGGCGTGACACCGATCAACTCGACCGGAGCCCTCCAGTACGGAGTGGACGCCGGCATCTTCGCGAAGAACGGTCTCAATGTCACGGAGATCGTGCCCTTCCCCGCACCTCCGCCCAGCATCGCGGCCCTCGCTGCAGGTGCGGTCCAGTTCACCTACACGCCCACCATTCCGGCGATCAACGCATACGAGAATGGTGGCGTCGCCCTTCGTATCGTTGCGCCGGCTGACGGCTACAGCCGAGTGGATCTGGCCAAGGCCAAGAAGGACGCGACCTACGCGCTCAAGATCGATGACACCGGCGTCTGCATCCGGCCGGACAGCGGCATCACATCGTGGAAGAGCCTTGTGGGCAAGACGGTTGCCGTTCCTGCCCGTGGCGCTCAGGCTGAGGTGACGATCGCCGCCGCCGTCAAGAAGGATGGCGGGGATCCCTCGAAGATCAACTGGACCACGATCAGCATCCCGCAGGCGGTCGATGCTGTGAAGTCCGGCACGATTGATGCCGGCTTCACCGTCGAGCCCTTCACGAGCACCTGCACCGCAGAGGGCATGAAGAACCTCGGGTCGCCGGGCATCCAGTTCTTCGACACCGAGTTGTCGATCGGCGTGTGGGTGACGACGCAGGAGTTCGCCAACGCCAACCCCGGGGCTGTCCGGGCGTTCCAGAAGTCGATCTTCGAGGCCAACAGCTTCGCCATGGCGAGCAAGGCCAACATGCGCAAGGTGACTATCGCCTCGACGAAGATCACTGAGGTTCCTGTAGCCCAGGCGCTCGCCGCGAATCCGACGTACTACCCGCTCTACGTGACTCGTGTCGACGTAGCCCGTCCGGCTCAGAAGATGTACGAGCTCGGGTTCCTGAAGGAGAAGGCGAACGTCGCCGGACTCCTGATGAAGCAGTACCGTCCGAAGAACTAGCCGTTCAGTGGCGGCAGGGGCCGAGTCCCCTGCCGCCACTGCATGTCTTCTGGGAGCCTGAGCATGTCGACCGTCCTTGAGCGCAGGACTGTCCGCATCCCGCCTGCTCTTGTCACCGCCCTCGTCTTCCTCCTGCTCTGGCAGGTCTTCACGATGTGGGGCCCCCTCGCGGGAACGTCGGTGCCCACGGCGACGACAACCGTCGTGACTTTCGTCCGACTCCTGGGTGACTCAGCCACCTATTCGGCGTTGGGGCAGACCCTCCTCATGGCAGTCGTTGGCTTCGTCATCGCCGTTGTCCTGGCGATACCGGTCGGGATCCTGGTCGGACTCTCCCGATTCGCGTTCCTGAGTTCGAAGTTCACGATGGACTTCTTCAAGGTCATCCCGCCCATCGTGATCATCCCGGTCACCATCCTGGTGTTCGGTCCTACCATCCGGATGGGCATCTTCCTGGTGGCGTTCGCCATCGTCTTCGCGCTCGCCATCCAGACGGCGTATGGAGTCCGTGATGCGGATGTGGTCCTCCTCGAGACGATGCGCTGCTATCGGCTGGGGATCGTCAAGCAGATCCGATACGCACGCCTCCCCAGCGCAGCCCCCTTCATCGCTGTGGGCATCCGCATCTCGGCGTCAGCTGCCTTGGTCGTCGCGGTCGTCGCCGGTCTCATCGGAGGTGCGCCTGGGCTCGGCCGCGCCATTCTCCTGTG
>Ga0222714_10003939_pt1 | contig 14822 bp, 15 predicted proteins | sample C33_3DmetaG_FD_165048 | JGI IMG/M metagenome (GOLD analysis project Ga0222714, IMG submission 165048) | Estuarine water microbial communities from San Francisco Bay, California, United States - C33_3D | ecosystem: Environmental > Aquatic > Marine > Unclassified | place: USA: California... | reverse complement strand
CTTCGACCACCGGGGCCAGTGACCAGCCGTGGCTGCGCGCATCGAAATAGGCCTGTTCCATGTAGCCGAGGCTCGGCGCGATGATGATGCCGGCGGTGTGGTGATCGGCCACGGTGCGGCCGGGCGCGGCGGTGAAATCGGGCAGTTCAGAGAGCGCCACGTTCATGCGGAAGGTGCCGGAACCGGAACGCCAGCCGGCGATGCGGCGGCGGAAATCGTCGGGCAGGTCGGCGGCACCGATCAGGCGTTCGTAAAGGATCTTCGGATGCACGTTCGATACCACGGCGCGTGCAGCGATCCTGTCGCCCGCCGCGGTGACGACGCCGGTTGCCCTGCCCTTTTCGATGACGACTTCGGCGACCGGGGCGTTGAGGCGGATATCCACCCCGCGCGCCGCAGCCGCACGGGCGAGCGCCATGCCGATGGCGCCCATGCCGCCGATGGCATGGCCCCAGGCGCCCTTGATGCCCGCCGCCTCGCCGAAGCAGTGGTGCAGCAGCACATAGGCCGAACCCGCCGCGAAAGGGCTCGCGTAATTGCCGACGATGCCGTCGAAGCCGAAGGCGGCCTTGATCGGGTCGCTTTCGAACCAGCGGTCGAGAAGATCGCCCGCCGATGCGGTGAACAGATCCAGCAGGTCGCGCCGCGCCGCCATGGGCAGGCGCGAAATGCGCCGGGCGATGCCGCCCGCCTTCAGCATCTGGCCGAGGGCCGCGAGCGGCGCACCGTCGGTCACGTTGGGCGGTGTCTCCAGGACAAGGCCGCGCAGCACATCGGCGATGCGTTCCAGCATGGCGCCGTAATCGTCCAGCCTTTCGGCATCGCGGGCCGAAAACTGCGCGACCGAGGCCTTCGTCCGTCCCGCCCCGATTGAAAGCGCGCGACCATCGGGCAGCGGCAGGAAATTCTGCAACCGGCGCGGCACTACCCGCAGTCCGTGGCCGGCAAGGTCGAGATCGGCAATGACCTTCGGGTTGAGCAGCGACACCGTATAGGCGGCGACGGAATTGCGGAAACAGGGGTGGAATTCCTCGGTGACTGCGGCCCCCCCCGCTACGGAGCGAGCTTCCAGCACGCAGACCTTCAGCCCCGCCCCCGCCAGGTAGGCCGCGCAGACGAGCCCATTGTGCCCGCCACCAATAATCGCCACGTCGAATTCACTGACCGCCATGCGCGCGCCTCCACCCTCAAGGTAAGCGGGCGCAAGGCAAACGGGAAGGCCCATCACGGCGGGCGAAAAAGGCTATTGCATTGGCAAAAACTGCTGCGGTTTGTTAGTGTCCGGGGCCGCTCCCCAATGTTCAGCGATTAAAATAAAGGCTCAAATGGCCGGTCGACGCTACATCATCGACGATACTGCGCGTCACACCTTTCGGCTCAACCGCGAGGTGCTGGTCTCGGAACATATCGCGCGGCAGGAAATTGAGCGCATTTTTGCGCGCTGCTGGATCTACGTCGGCCACGCCTCCGAAATTCCGAAGCCCGGCGATTACCGGACCCGGCGCGTCGCCGGCAGGCCCGTGATCTTCTGCCGCGACGCCGAAGGCGAGATCCGCTGTCTGTTCAATACCTGCCGTCACCGCGGCGCCATTGTCTGCCGCGAGCGCGAGGGCAATACCCGGCGCTTCTACTGCATCTACCACGGCTGGACCTACGACAATTCGGGGCAACTCAGCCGCGTGCCGGGCGCTGAAGCCTATGGCAGTGAGTTTGACGCCGCCTGCCTAGGTTTGCGCAGCCCGGCACGGGTCGAAAGCTACCGCGATTTCTGGTTCCTGTGCCTAGATGAAGCCGCGCCCAGCCTCGCCGATTATCTCGGCCCTGCCCGCGATTATATCGACCTGGTTGTGGAACAGTCACCGGGCGCGCGCATGGAAGTGATCCCCGGCACCCAGGAATATGACGTCGCCGCAAACTGGAAGCTGATGGTCGAAAACAGCGTGGATGACTATCACCTGCCGTCGACCCACGCGACTTGGCTCACCTATATGGCGAATTCCGGCGTCCAGGTGCGCCCCCGCCTCGAAGAAGGCTTAGTCCTGCCCGCGCGCGGACGCTCAGTCGCGCTCGGCAACGGCCACTTCACCACCGACAACATCAACTATCGCGGCCGCCCGGTGGCCAACTGGATCCCGCTCTACGGCGAAGACGCCCGCGCCGAGATGGCGGATATCCGTAACGAGCTTGTCGCCCGCCTCGGGAAGGAACGCGCAGCGCGGGTCGCCGACACCAACCGAAACCTCGTGATCTTCCCCAACCTGGTGATCCACGACGGCTCATCGGTGACGATCCGCACCTTCTACCCTGAAGGTGCTTCGCGCATGCATGTCACTGCATGGGCGCTAGGCCCGCGTGAAGAGAGCAAGGCTGCACGGGCGCGCCGCCTCGATTCCTTTCTGACCTTTTATGGTCCCGGCGGCTTCGCTACCCCCGACGACATCGAGGCGCTCGAGCTCGTGCAGCAGGGCCTAGCCAACTGGTCCGACGACCCATGGTCGGAGATGTCGCGCGGCATGAGCAAGCCTGACAATGAGCAGCTGAATAGCGACGAACACCACCTGCGCACCTTTTGGCGGCGCTGGAACCAGTTAATGACGGGGGGCGCATGAGCGCCGCCGTCGTAACCCGCCAGGAGGTCGAGGACTTCCTGTTTCTCGAAGCTCAGCTTCTCGACGAATGGCGGCTTGACGAATGGCAGGCCCTGCTCGACGACGACGCCTCTTATTTGGTACCATCCAATGACCAACCGACAAGCGAGCCGGGAACAACATTATTCCTGATCGCAGACGACCGAACCCGTCTCGACGAACGGCTTTTGCGCATCAAAAGTGCCGATTGTCACGCAGAATTCCCGCATTCAAGGACGTGCCGGATGATATCGAATGTCCGCATAGACGGAATTGATGGCGACTTGGTCCGCGTCGCTGCCAACTTCACCTGCCATCGCTTTCGCCGCCACGGTCGAGCCTATGCATTCATCGGATGCTATCGCTATATCCTGCGCAGAGGGAAAAATAGTTTTTCGATAAAGGAAAAAAAAGTTATCTTAGCCTCGGAAGAGTTGGGCCAGCTTGGATCTGTCAGTTTCGTTTTATAAAGAATGAAGGTTTTGACCCCATATTTTTCCAAAATGTGTCTCTTTTAAAACACTAAAGGCTGAAAAAATTCCAAATATTCGAATGACAACCAAAACAAAAAAGACAACAACGTATTATTTTTGGATCCTCGCATCGCTTACGGCTATGCTGCCGACGTTGCTTTTCTATTACCAGTTTGAGCGCTCATTAGACAACGTTGTGGCCAAGTATACAGAAATAATAAATCAGTCCCATGCTGGCTATTTAAATTTTATTCATCAGTTTTATGACCAAGCGAAACTTCGCACCAGTTTTTTATCTGAAGTTCCTCCAATTAAAGGCATCGGCCGCGCTCTCAAAAATAACGGAATCGACCCAGTAGATGGGACTGAGATAAAGGTTTGGATAAATCGACTAAATCAAATTTTCGTGTCCTACCTATCCAATTCTCCCGATACCTTCCAAATCCGTTTAATCGAAGCAAGTGACAGCGCTCGTGAAGTTACACGGGTGATTAGAACAGGTAATAAAGTGACTATTGCAGAAGATAGTCAATTGGAGTCAATGCAAAGCTATGATTTTTATTATAACACAATGGACAATCTTCCAAACGCAGTCCATATATCAGCAATAACGTTGAATAAGACACTGGGCAAGATCGAACTCCCGAAGCGCGAGACCTTTCGCACCTCAAAAACAGTAACAAATGAACAAGGGGAGGTTTATGGCGTTTTAGTCATAAACACCCTAGCTGAAAAACTTTTAAAACTTATAGATCCGACACCAACGCAAGACTTAACACAATGGACCACCAACGCTGCGGGGCAATACCTTATACATCCCCAACCTGGCAAAGCTTTCGCCCATGAACTTAGTCAGGAAGCAATGACTTGGCGTCAGGACTTTGAAACCTCACCCACAGAAAAAAATTTCGCTAGCCCTCAGAATTTATATCAGCACACCAACCTGCAATTACTCCGCTCACGAGATGGCGTGGATTGGCTGGTTTGGAGCAGAGTTTTAGTAAACAGTGAGGTTGACAGTCACGGCGGGATCATTTTGCACTCCGGTCTCCCAATGGATCGGATCAGGGCTAGTCAGTGGCAGGAGACGAAAAATTTTCTCTATGTTGATATTGCAATAACCACGTTTTTCATAATTTTCTTGTCGTATTTTCTGCTAACGCAAAAACCAAATTCGTTACAAACAGGATCAGAGAGAAGCCTAACATATAGTCAAATCGGCATATTACCAAAGCTCGCAAAAGGAGGGCAAAATATTGGGGAAATATTTGTGGGGTTCGCAATCGTATTATTTTGGTGGGCAATTCTTTCTCTAAGTATAGGTAAGCCAATTCAACAACCTTTCATAATTATGTTCATCCCAGTTATTGTTAGTGTTTTTTTTCTCAGGTTGATTGGCGGATTAGCCGCCACATTTTTTAGTGTTTTAGCGGCATGGGAACTAACTCTAAGCTCATGGTCGAACTTTTTACAGCCGTCAATTTATTGGTTTGCCGCGATTTGTTTTTTGTTGACCGGTTCAGTCTTATCTTTTTTAGCTGAGTATTCTCAACAGAAATCGGAAAAATTATTAAAAAGAATAACAGATGAACAAGCAGTTTTTTATCAAAGTAGTTTGGAAAATGTTCTCAATAGTGGGATTACCGCAATTTGTATTTTCGATAAAAATAATATTATTTTATTTGCGAACGATGCTGCGCGAAAAATTTTTGGAGAAAAAGTTCGGATAGGATTTCCTATTAATTTTTATAAAGAAAAACAAAAAGATGGTTTTATTGAGTGGCGCCTTCCAGAAGGTACGCTCCAATTCTTTAAATTCGACGAGAGAGCCATCATTTGGAATGGAAAAGTTGAAAAGCGGATGACTTTTAGAGACTCCACTCGTGCAGTGGTGGCTCAAAAAGCTATCGAAGAAGCCAACAATAATAAAACTGAATTCCTTTCAATTATGAGCCATGAGATCCGATCACCTTTGGCAGCAGCTCTTGGGATGATTGAGCTTCTTGGTTCGACAAAACTCTCATCGGAGCAGAAAGAATATCTGTCTGGTGCTCAGGCGTCGGCTCGACAGCTTTTTAAAGTCCTCGGCGACGTCCTTGATATATCAAAAATCGAATCCGGCGCGCTCGAAGTTGAAAATGTTATTTTTAATCTTTCTCATTCGTTACAGAGTGTAGGTTCGATGTTTGAGCCTGATGCTGTAGCGCGGGGTATTGATTTTGAAATTTCAATCCCTCCTGAGCTTGAGCAAGTTTTTGTCAAAGGTGATTTAAACCATTTCAAGCAAATCCTGATTAATTTGATTATTAATGCCATTAAATTCACCCTGAATGGCGGGATTTTAGTGAAATTAGATAAGATTGCTGAAACAAGCGATTCGCTCTCAATTAGCGTGTCAGTTCGTGATACCGGTATCGGGATTACTCAGTCTAATCTCGAGAAACTTTTTAAGCCATTTGCCCAAAGTGACTCATCTATTACAAGGCGATTTGGGGGGACTGGTCTTGGCCTGACCATAAGTAAGCGGCTTGCCGAGGCCATGGGAGGTAATATCAAGGTCGAAAGCCAAGAGGGGCAAGGTTCAACGTTCTCTGTCTTTTTGAGCTTCGAGAAAGCTGAGGAAGGAGTGACTGAGGCGGACATTTCAACATCGAGGCCTCCTCTCGGCGCTCTTGATCTAGACATAATTCTAGTGGACGATTCACCCATCACTCGCAAGGTTGCCGAGATCATGCTGACGCAATCCGGCGCGCGTGTGCGGACAGCAGCGTCGGCAAAAGAAGCCCTGGCGTTATATGATGAGTATATTCCTGATCTTATGATAACCGATCTACAGATGCCTGAGATAAGCGGCTTTGATCTCACCAATCAGATACGTATCAGGGAGGGGGAACAGAGACATACGAAAATAATGGCTCTCACGGCTCACGCCCAGAAAGAAGAGCGTCAAAAGTGCATCGACGCCGGAATGAATGGATACTGTGTTAAGCCCTTCACTAAAGAAAGCCTTATCACAGAGATTTTTGCGGTTTTCCATAAATAAAATTTTAAACAAATAAATAATTTTCCGTGATTTTTGTAAATATTTTTTCGTCTGGTGAACATCTTGATTTTTGGGCAAGATCACCCACGATCCCAGTGACAGCAGGTATAAATTGAGAAATTAGTCAATGATAATTAATTTTGTGCAGCTATAATTTGTATTCGCTGGTTCTAAAATTCATCATTAAATGTCTGCGCTTTGCAACCGCTGTATCAGTCGCCGGAGGCGTTTCTTATTAGCTCCTAAATCCCAGTAACCTATTCTTGATGCAGAATATGCAGCAATAGTCGAAGATTTTTCTCCCATTGAAATTATTTGAATACAGACGTCATCTTTAAATCGTAAAACTTCAGTCTCTACCACAAAGCACAAAAATAAATTTTCTACACGAATATCGGAAATATTTTTGGTTTGGGAGATAACATCCTGGACTACCTTTTCAAGTCTTTCCGCGGGGAAACGAAAGACTGGTGCCGCTTCGTCTGGGCCCCCGGGGAAACTTGCTGGCCCTATCAACCAGTTATTCGGGGAGCTGGGCCTTACAAGATCTCGAAAAAAGGGCGCAGGAATTGCTGATGGATTTAAAGACTTTTTTTCGGTAGTCACGATCCCCTCCCTCCATCGAATTCCCGAGGATTTACGACTTTTTCGGCGCCATTCCCAAGGCTTCGAAAACTTACTGTTCCATATGCCACGCCTGTTTCGTCGAGCGTCCACTTCATCGGCTTGATAACGGCCCTTGGAGTATTGGCGGTAATCAAGGGCCCATCCCTGACGAACCATCCATCCGTTCAAATTTTCCGATTTCAGAAAGCAGACTGCTACGATCCGCCGATACCGGTCTTTGTCGCGTTGCTTGCACGTGATGGGGCGTGAACCGATTTAATCCGCTAGGGCGAAAGACGCCGCTTGCCCGCACCGCCAGGGCGTTCCGTCCCTATCGCACGTCTGCCTCCCTTCGGGGGCGTCAATTCCCCAAAGGCGTATCCGCTGGCCTCGGATTTCGATGGTGTCTCCATCAATAATGGATGCGCGCCCGGCAATGTCGGCATGGGCCATAACCGGGATAAGCATGAAAACGAGCATAAAACTTAGTGGGCCTACTTTCATCCGCTCATGATGGCGGATTATCTTCACGAGTTCAAATCCCTACTTGGTCAATAAATGTACGTGGGAACTATAGCGCTGCGAAAACACGTTCGGTGGTAGCCCCGAGGTAGCCTTGAATAACCGAGGGGTTAGGTGATCAGCAGCAGGCCGGGATGGGTTCCGCTTAACTCCTTGGGCGGATTAACAGGAAGCTGGCTATCGAGGGAGAAGTAGTCGAGGTCAGCAATAGGGCGCTGCCGCCATTCTGAAAATTTTGTTCTTCCGAGGAATAACTTTCAAAATAGTCTTATTTCTATTTTCCGTGAGGGCTTTTTCGATCACCGCTTTAAACCTGATAAAGAGCCATCGACAAGCTAATCGCGCGGCCGTGTATGGAGGGAAATTTAGTAAAATAGACAATGGGCCTAACCTCTTTTTCATCAGTTACTTTAATCAATAGAAAGTCCCAATGCTCTGGCGGCTGACAATGTTAGATTTCCATCATAAAAAGGGCCTTCCAGCCGCAAGTGTTAGATATTGAAGGCGTCACCATGAGAGACAAAGCGACCCCGTCCGAGATACCCCCCCTCGAAGAACAGCGCCCTGCACCGGCTGTGCCCCTTGCACCAACACCGGAACAGCTCAAGCTTAAACGACGCTTCCCGACCTCGATGGACCTTCGCAAAAGGGCGCGCAAGCGTTTGCCGAACTTCGCCTTCGAATACCTCGACGGCGGCGCTGGCGGCGCGGATAACGGCATCGCGCGCAACTGGGGGGCGTTCGACGCGATCGAGATGATCCCGCGCTATGGCAAGGTGATAACCCCGCCGCCCACAGACTGCACCCTGTTCGGCAAGGCCTATTCCGCGCCGGTCGGCGTCTCGCCAATCGGCGGGCCGAGTACCGCCTTCCCCGGGGCCGAGCGCTATCTAGCTGCTGCCGCGCAGACGGCCCGCATCCCTTACACGCTGGGCGTCCTATCGGCGATCACAATTGAGGAGGCCGCAAAGATCGCACCTGACGTACTTTGGCTGCAACTTTATCGCTTCGCCAAGAACGAGCACAAGATCGGGATGGACCTGGTGAAGCGGGCGGCTGCAGCCGGCGTCAACGCGCTGGTGCTGACATGGGACACGCCGGTGCGCACCACCCGGCCGCGCGAGGTGAAAAGCGGCATAATGAACCCGTTCCGTCTTAACAACCGGCTGCGGCTGGATGCGATCAGTTCTCCGCCTTGGCTGTTGTCCATGATGAAGAACGGCATTCCGAAATTCGTCAGCCTGCGCCCCTACATGGACGGTAACGCGAGCCTAGCGGAAGCCGCCGCCTTCATGCGGCGCGAACAGGGCGGCGCTTTCACATGGGATGAGATCGCGCGCTATCGTGACGCTTGGAATGGGCCGCTGGTGATCAAGGGCGTGTTACATCCCGCAGATGCCGACCGCGCGGTCTCGCTCGGCATCGATGGGCTGATGATCACCAACCACGGCGGGCGGCAGATAGACGCTCTACCCGCCTCAATCGACGCCCTGCCGGCCATTGCGCAGCAGGTCGACGGCCGCGTCACCATTATCGTGGATTCGGGCGTGCGATCGGGCATCGACGTTGCCCGCTGCCTGGCGCTTGGCGCCGATGCGGCCTTCGCGGGCAAGGCCTTCCTTTGGAGCCTCGGCGCGCTCGGCGAACGCGGACCGGCCCACATGATCGATTTGTTAAAGGACGAGTTGTCCTCCACCTTAGGCCAGCTGGGCTGCGCCACAATCGACGAGCTCCGCAAGGTCAAAGTGCGCCACCCGGGCGCCTACACGCTTGCCGATTTCGTTAGAGAGATGTGAAGGGAATATGTGTCTAACATCAACGCCCTTAGGACACATTGAGGCCTTTGCGTATCCATTGGGCATTACAGCGATATTCTGCTGCAACAAAAGGGCTATCAAAATGACAGCGGGACCTTGTCGCTGATCTCTACAGCCTCGTCTTCGATCGTTGGCTTGCTATTAATCCGCTTAGGCAACTGGACGAAAGCGTTCAGGGCCTGATCCTGATGTTCGGCCCTGATCGCAATCTCCTTGAGGACCAGCGGGGCAGCGAGCACTACGCCCCCACCAGCGCCTAAGTACCCCCCAAAAACCGTTGATTACCTTGATTAGCTTGATTACCGTCTTGGCAGGACTCAGGGGGATTAGCTTTGTACAAAGACTAAGTCACTCCAAACTGGAGCCTTTGACGAAGAACTCAAAATGAAGCTTTAATTGTGTTGTCTATTTGCTTTTCTTCGAAAGGACACCATGTTCGAAATGTTACGTTCTTTTCTCTCGAATCCGATCGAATACACCTTCGGTGGTCATAAGCCCAGTGTAGGAGATGAGTACCTCAAAGTTTTGCCTAGCTATCCTCGCCATACCTGGAAGCGGTACCGTTTGGAAATGATTACCGCTGACGCTGGCGGTATTTTGATGGCTAGCATGATTGAAGTAACGAGTACGGCTAGTCGCCGCCCCATAGCATACGAAATGCTCTACAACGCCAATGAATGGCAGTTAGCTAGTCGAGAATCAGGGGTCGAATAAAAAAGCTATAGACTGAAAAATGCGAAGTTTCTTTTTATCTAGACCATATTGCATTTTTAGAGCTCACCTATTTTTTTGGGGCTCTATATTTTTAGCGATTTATGGATATGCATCTCCGCTTGCTGCAAAGGAAAAAAATGACTGTGTTCTAAAAGAATTAGAACTTGCTCATGCAATCAAAAACCGCGAGCCAGTTTCGAAAGCACAAATTTTTAAAGTTTCTGACAAGCGGGTTTACGCTTTTGTTCGCCTTGACTGCCGCAAGTTTGGGGGTGGAGCACAATTAATATTCTACAAGAATGGTAAGCGTTATCTGGCTCTTTCTGAAAAAGGATACGCATCAGATAATTTTAGAACTTGGGCGTATGTAACAGCCAGGAAAGGTGACTGGAAATTAGAGTTACGCATTGACGGGAAAGTTTTTGGGGAAAGAATGTTTGTGGTGACGGATGAATAATACCCTAAATATCTTCTCTATTTAGTAGATAACCCAGCATTTCGCGCATTTCTCTCTCTTATTTCAAAGCACCATACTTTTCTACTTACCTCGCATAACTCTGCTTTATCATTGTAAAAATACATCATTTCTTTGTTTGTTGGCAGATGTATCCACTGCTCCAAAAGTTTTCGATCGACTGATGGAACATGATCGGTAATCCAAGTTCTTAGCCTATCGGGGGCAGCAACAAGGAGCCGCCCCTCACGATCATAATTACCATGAAGACCCACCTTTGAGTCGTCGCCATCCAATTCACGATTAACTCCCCCAAGCCACATCCTAGAACAAGAGGAAGCACATCTTCCCTGAATGATCGTTGATAAGCCATTTTCGCGGATTAAAGACCCCACACAATATCCAGCATTAGCGTTTCCGCCTAAAGAATCCCTAAGGATCACTTCCTTTATTGAATGCTGGCTGAGAATTCTTCTTAATTGATTACATTCATTACCAACTACGCGACCAGACATTATCACCTGATTACTATTTATTTCTATATCCATAGCAAATGACATTGTGGGGATTAGAAGTCCAACACCGCTAGCCAAAAGAACGAGCCACCCGATCGCTTTTATTAATAGGTATCTGAAGCTTGCTAGCATTTTAAAAATCATGATTACTTCCCTTCATCAAGCAACCTCCACACAATTCTCTTAGCTCCTTCAGTAAACTGAGCGGAAAACTCAACGCATCGCTGCGTGGTTCCCAGCGCGGAGCAACACACATGAAGCTAACCGTCTCGAAGGCTACTTCCCACAACAAGCCAACGCAATACGCTAAATATACGCGATGAGTTGAACAACAGGCGCGTATAAGGCTGACACATTCAAAGAACTAAAGCGCAAACGCAAAGCTGACTTTAAGCAGCTACGTGAGAATAGTCACTTTAACGTAAAGACGCACCGCAAGACTAAGCTGATACAAGCTGGCGTTAGCGACACGCGCACATTGCTGAACGTACAAGTGAGCGCTGACCACGTGAGCAGGCTTGGCGTCGATATGGTTAGTTATTGCGTTAGTAACCGCAGACAAAACGATGACTTGAAATTCTTAACGCTACTACATGAAGTTTGTGAACTTAACGTTGAGCGCGTGATTGATTCAGCACAGCGTATGAGAGAGCTAATTGAGTTTGCTTGTAAGGAAGTTAAGGTCTTCGCGCTTGGCGTCGTTGAGATTGAGTTGGTGAACTTGACGCTACTGAAGCGGATACAAGAACAGACTGACGTAGAGAAGCGGAATCTACATGTACTGTGTGACTTGATTCCACCGACGGAACTCGACGGGCTTGTTGTGCGAAACGCGGAAGGAACGAAGGCGCTTGTACACGCTCACTTGCTTGTTGATGTGCGTGGTAAGGCTGATGAGTTCGAAGCTCAGCTTAAGAAGATTGGTGCTTGGCGGAAGACTGGATACCAAGTGAGGCTTGAACCGCTACACAGCAACAAGAGCCTGTGGAAGAACCTTGACGGAATAGCCAAGTACGGAACGAAGGGCGGGAACGAAACATTGAGGTACAAGGCTGGCTTTGGGCGGGACCTGAGCGAAGACTTAGACGCGAAGATGTTCAAAACGGCGAAGCTAGGTAGACGCGACAGGATTAAGACGGCTGATGATGAGACTGAGCTGACCCTTGAGGATGAGCGTAGCCTGACGGTGGGCGAACTAGCCTTTTTGAACGAAGCCTATGAGCGGCTGATGACGCTGAGGCGGGATAGGCGCGGATACCTGATACGGGCGGGGAAATGACGGGCGGGCTGAAGAACCGTTGACTACGTTGACTACCCTGACTACCGCTGATGAGTGGATGACTAACTGATACTACAGACCCTCAGCCCAAGCCCTAAAAAGCCCTACTAAAGCCCATACTTATACGCCCCCTACCCGCGCCCGTTTTGAGGCTAAACTGCGCCGGAGAGTGATCATACCTGATTATAACTTTTTCGGGCGGTGACTGTTTTTAGTCACCGCCCGATAAGCACCTGTGTTTACAGGATATTTTGGTGGGGAAATATCGCGAATCGGGGCGGACGTAGACTACCGCCACCGCCCCGATAGTCCGCCATGCGTAGGTCTCGTCGGCGGTGCTGCCCGCGTCTCCGATTTAGATTCTCGCTATCCAGCATAGGTCAGAGTAGACTTTTCATCGGTCGCCTTCTAAAGTTAGCTTTTAGACTGTCCCGTGGTTTGTTCAAGTAATGCCATATATGAACAGACATCTGAGCAGATTGATAATTTTGGTCGCCCTTATCGTCGCTGGATTCAAGGCTGGCCAACAAACGCTCATATCCCTCGCTGCCGCCTTCTTGATTGAAATGTTGTTCGTCGGCTGGGATCGCTGCGCGCTTCGGAAACTGGCATACCCGGACACGACAGTCGTTTCCGACGTGATCATCGTGATCACCATGTGGATCGGACTTTTTTACTTCGCGGCGCCGAATCTCACGAAACTCCTTCCGATGGCCCAGCTGCGCGACATGTTCGAGCAAGCCGGGCTGACCATCAAACACCTGCCCGGGCCGGACTGGGCTCGTGCCGCGATCTACATTGTCTTTGCTGATTTCGTGAATTATTGGGCGCATCGTGCCGCGCATAATTTCCGACCGTGGTGGGAGGCGCATAAAATCCATCATTCAGCGACGGCGTTCTCTATCCTCACGAGATTCCGGGACCACCCCGTTTATTTGATTTTTTGGCATGTGTTCTTTGCCATTCCGCTGATCATCATGTCGAATGTGGAAGTGGCTCTTTGGGTATCCATCGTGTCGAATATCCACCAGTTGATTATCCATTCGGATGTTCGCTGGTCCTGGGGGTGGTTTGGGCGTTGGATTGTCGTTCCTCCGATGGTTCACCGTACGCACCATTCCTGCCAGGAAGAGCACTTCAACACCAACTACGCCTTTACCTTCATCATTTGGGACCGCTTGTTCGGCACCTATTACAAAGGTCCGGTAGTGCCGGATGCCGTGGGCTTGCAAGGCGGTGAACTCGCCGATGCTTCGGCTTTGACGCTGGCCATCGCGCCATTCCGTCCCTTGTTCGAACGATTCGCATCGCGCCAAGGGTGATGGCATGGCAGTTTGCACGGACTCCGGGGTGCGGATGTGCGATGGGTTCACTAATCAGCGGGACCAAGGTTCGAGTCCCTGTTCGCCCTATACAAATTAAAGCATTTGCTGTCTTTTTTCTTGATGAAAGGACATTATTTGTCCTATATAACCTATATCGCGGTACGGGCGCGATCCGCTAATAGGAAATCGGCATGGGCGACGAAACGTATTCGGTGAAAGGTGTAGCAGAGCGTATCGCCTATAAGGGCGATGCCGACGAAATTCGGAAGATCATCCGTCAACTCCGCCATTGGACCAATGCCGACCTATTGACGCCACTGGGCGAGAAACACACCGGCACCGGAGTGAGCCGCCAATACGACGCCGATGAGGTTCGAAAGGCGGCCATTTTGTTAGAGCTATCACGTTACGGGGTGACGGTGGAAATGTTGGAGGGATTCGATGAATGGACATCCCTTCTTAGAGGCACTGACCGCTGGAAAAAGGCTGCCGAAGGCAAGGGGGAATACTTTCTCCAAATGGCGTGGGAACCTGGGGACGATGGTGGGTCCGTATGGACGCCGAACCTGACGCACGGTCTTCTGGTGAGCAAAGAAATGAACAGGCGCCGGGATTTCACCTTGGTGAGCGCGATAATTATCAACGCAACGACGGTCTTTGAGCGCATCAGGTTCTAAATTTTTTAAGGAACAAAGGACAAACAACGTCCTTTTAGAACAAGGGTAAGGAATGACACACGCGCTTAGCCCAAAAACTTCGAGGGAACAGCCGAAGGTCCTTTTGAGCGGCTTGGACAGACTTTACGTGTCGTTCTTTATGGACGTATCGGATTGCGGCGAGGCCATCTTCGGCTATGCGAAGCGTTTGGGCATGGTGCGTTATCTCAAGGATGGAAAGAACGAAGTGCCCGGCCTGCCAAAGGTCCTTTCGTCTCTTCCCCGCTTACTGAAAGAATTCTACGACGAGAACGATTGGCACGACGCGGTGAAAGATCGCGTCAAAGCCTACAGGTTGGGCCAATGAGCGATATCAAGACGATCCTTGAACTTGCTCAGCGGAGGGTCTGGCGGCTTGAGTGCGCCAAGCGTGGTCTGGGTGGGGCCGATGATCCGAACAGCCAGCGCAAGGCCTTCCGGCGCGCCTATGACAGACTAATCCAGACACACATTGATGTTCGCTCCGGAAGGATAGCCTTACGGGACAAAACGACTTTGTCCGGTGAATAAGAGATGGCGAGACAAAGGCGGGACAAGATGGGACAAGTGGCAGCGGCCAGCCAGCTCAAAGGCGCGGATTTCTGCGGTTTCTGCCGGACAACGAGCGGACAAGTCGGGACAAACGAGTTACGCGGACACCGGACAGACAGGGACAACACCCTAGGGGTGTCCTTTTCTCCTGTCTGACAGAGGGTCGGCCACGAAACGTTTTGGGGTGCCGATTAAAGCCG
>Ga0222714_10003937_pt1 | contig 14827 bp, 12 predicted proteins | sample C33_3DmetaG_FD_165048 | JGI IMG/M metagenome (GOLD analysis project Ga0222714, IMG submission 165048) | Estuarine water microbial communities from San Francisco Bay, California, United States - C33_3D | ecosystem: Environmental > Aquatic > Marine > Unclassified | place: USA: California... | reverse complement strand
TTCGCTGGGTTCTTCCACTAATGGAATTCCTAGTTCTGTTCTTGCTTGTTCTTCACTGTCAAACCAATACCACCCATCCACTGGATATGTGTTAGAATCTTTGGTTGCTCTACGTAGCTCATAGGCACCGTATGCACCTAGCACAAAATTTGGTCCATAGACCAATTCACCGTCAATGTTCTTATAAAATCCGCTGGTATCACTCATATATCATTCCTTATCCTGTTACTGTCCAACCCTTAGCAGTGGCTATGGTTGGATCATCTTCTGAGGTTCCTGGATTACCAGTAACTATAATAGTTTGTCCAGATGCAGTTCCTAAATTAGTATACAATGTATTTAATGCAGTTGCATTCATCGCAGAGGTTGTAAACTCAAGTGTACCATATCTCATGCCAGTAAACTCACTGGCATTTTTAATAGAATAACAAAGACGAATGAATTGACTCTGAGCACTGTTTACTCCACTGGCATCCAACTTGGGTAATTTAATTAAGCTAAAGCATTGGACAAACATACTACTAAACGAAGTTCCAGATAATGTGATATCAGCCACTATATAAGTCAATGTTCTACAGCCATTGAAAGTACTTCCAGCATTTAACCAAGTCATTGGTTGATCAAATGTTATCTTGTTTATAAAATAACAATTTTGGAAACTATTCTGAACATATTGTAGATTAGCTGAATTTTTAATGTTTACTTCATTTAATGACTGGCAACCATAAAAAACATACTGAAAGTGATTAGCATTGGCGCCAATAGAAGAACAGTCTAGCTCTATTCTTTCATTGGAAGCATTACTACATCCCCAGTATGCTCCATAGAAGCTGGTACAATTTGATGTGTCCCACTCAGGCAGGCTAAACAAACTGTAACAATTATAGAAGCATTGATTTAAACTAGTTGGTTGGATATTATCAAATCCTAACGGAATTTTTATTAAATTATTACAATTATAAAATGCTTGGTTCATAGAGAGCAATGAACTGAATTGCCAAGAGTCTGGAATTTCTTTTAGTGCATAGCAGTTCTCAAACATATATGAAATGTTAGTAGCTGACGAAACATCCCAGTTTGGCAGTGTTGTTAGAGCATAACAATTTGAAAATACAGTACTGAAACTTGTAATATTAGAGGTATCTAACATAGGAGCTTGTTTTAAAGAATAACAACGTGAAAATAAGGAACTAAGGTTTGTCACTGTTGATTTAAACCCAAATGTAGGAATTCTTTTTAAATTATGACATCCAGAAAATGCCGATGACAAAGCAGTTACAGTATTTCCCCACAATTTTGGTTGCAGTTCTTGAATTGATCTACAATTATAGAAAATAGAAATGACACCTGTTGCAGAATCAAATTGAAGTCTGGGTATTGCTATTAAATTAGAACATTCAGAAAATGCCTGAGTAAAAGTAGTACATGTGCTAGTTGGAAGTTCAATTGTGGGGTCATATATTTCTCCAATTTGAATTTTTAAGAGGGCCGAACAACCGTACCAACATGATGCCAAGGTAGATATCGCGCCAAGAGTATCTAAGCGTACATATTTTAATCCTGACATTTGATAAAACCTTAGAGACCAATTAGGATCTTGACAGTTTACTAAATGGATATGCTCAAGTCTTGAATGTCCCCAAGTAGTACCAGTAAAGGTAAAAGTACTATCACCAGTACAATTTGGAAATGATGCTACTATTTCCAAATATGGAGAACAAGTATAACCATTTGCTGGTGTTTCTGGCTCAGGACGATCAGTTATTTTAGCATAAGTTATATTAGCACCAGATTGTGCTCTAACGTGAACAAGAGCCTGTTTATAAGGAAGTAGTGTACCTGATCCATCATTGGTCAATGATATTGCTGAACCACCAGAAGTCAATGATAGTTGAAAGGTTCTTGCTCCTGAGTTTACGTTAATCACATAGTAATTTCTATTTGCAGATATTCCTGTTGTAGTTGTCACTGAATAAAAGTTAACGATGTCACCATTTTCAAAAGCAAATCCACTAGCTGAATCAACTGTTACAAGATCTGTGCTGTCTGTAAATGTTACTGCGCCATTTGTGCCATCCCAGGTTGAATCTGACCAATCATAGTTATAAGTGTTGTTAGAGCCACTAGAATATTGTTGGAAACCATTGCCATCTCCCCAATCAACTTCATAGTTACCTGTAATATTTCCAATCTTTATTGGATTTGTAGTTGAATCATCAATAGCAACTAGTATGCCGGCCGCCTGATCTGTATTTGTTATTGATACATTGTCAAGCCAAGCTGGATTTCTCTTCCAAACTTTATCAGACAGATCAACTGTTGAAAAACCCACTCCATGGATATTTGCAGTTTTTTGTTTGCTTAACACATAGTTAGGCGAAGACAGGTTGTTTGCTCTAATGCTACGACTTGACATTATTAAGTTAACTCACTTCCAAATAGACTAAATGACACGTTGCCGCTGGTTGAATACACAGTGACAACATCTGTTGTTGCTAGAGTAATGCCCATGGTTAAAAATATAGTGTCAAACCCTTCTATAGCAGTATCATAAGTAAGATAGTGCTCACTTGATATTGTAGCACCACCTGGACGGACTGCTACCCTGAATGTTGTTCCAGTCTCTCTGTTACAAACAACCAATGTTGAACACACTGCTGATGTTGCACTTGGTACAGTATATAATGTTGTATTTGTTGTAGCACTTGGTGCCTGTTGCCCAAGAACCTTGTATGTGTTTGCCATAAATTATGCACCCATTAATAAAAATTGTGTTTCAAATCCTGATGTGGCTCCGCCACCACCTTCTCCAGTTGCGTCAGTTCCATTTACCCATGCACTGCCATTATATTTAAGCACTTGCCCATTACTGGGTGAAGAAATTGTAACATCACTTAGATCATTTAATGTTGATGCTCCACCTCCTCCGCCACCAACGAATGGTGTGCCGTTGGCATAGTAGTAGTTATCAGTTAATACACCACCAGCTGAAATATTGCCAGTAGCAGTAAATGGATATGACGCTAAAATATCAAGTGTTCCTTGTCTAATCGATAGTGCATCTGTCCAATCACTGTCAAAAAATTGTAGTTTAACACCATCCGATGATACGCCACCTCTAATTGATAAACTTGTTGTACCACTGATACCATGACCACTTACTTCAGATGCGGCTACACGTCCACTAGCTACCACCTGACTACAGTAGACTCTATTAAAAGTTGGCGAATTGCCAGTTCCTACAGCCTGTCCAATACTAATAGTTCCAGAACTATAAGTAACACCAGTACCACCGCTGAGATGTGCATCAACATCTGAATCTGTATAGCCAGCACTATCAACCCAACTAAATGAATCACTACCACTATCATATGAAAGAACATAACCACTAGTAACTGTTCCATCTGCCCCCAATAATGTTTTAACATCTGAATCTGTATAGCCTGCAGGTAGGCCTGTAAGTTGACTGCCGTCACCTATAAATGAACCTGATGTAGTGATGTTACCAGCTGAAATATTGCCAGTGGTTGACAGCGTGTTTGATCCCCAACTTGCTAATAATGTGTTAACGTTGGCAGTACCAAATGATGACTCAGAAACTATGGCTTCTGTGCTAATATCTACCCATACATTACTAGATCCATCGTTGATATATTGAAACAATACGTCAGTGTCAGTGTCATACCATAGATCACCATAATTAGCACTACCAGGAGTGGAATTTGATGTGGTAAAGTTTCCACTGCCTCCACCTTGTACTTCCTGACCATCAACTAATAGGGTGCCTCCTGATACAGTGAGTGGTGTTCCGCCTATATAGATTGTACTGCCGCTTACATATAGACTTTTCCACCAATGTGTCTCATCACCTAGGCTGTAAGTTACATTAGCACTTGGTATGAGGTTGCCTGTAATGCCTGATACAGTGAGATTACCAGCAGTTACATTAGCATAACTAGACACGACAACGTTTGAATTTGTTGCACCACTGTTACTGGTTAACCCTAACACAAATTGATCGTTGGTTTCGTCCCAGATCAACGCTACATTACTGGTTGATCCACCATCACGATTAAACACAAAACCAATATCAACGTTGGCGGCTGTAGAATTTTTATTAACTACCAGTAATGGATCAGTTATGGATGTAACGGTAGTAGTAATATTATTAAAATTTGGTCTTGTTAATGCCATTTGATGCTCTTTTATCTATATTATCTAGTATTTATCAAAAAGAAAGGACCCGGAGGTCCTTTTCTTTTCTTGGTCTTTTTTAAGCCTGTGTTTCTGAGAATGTAATTTGGAATTCTCCGTTAGCACTTGAACCTGGTGCCGCCGCTGTAATGTTAATAGCGAGGACCTCTGGACCATTTGGATAAACACCATTTCCTGGAATAGCTGAGTTAACCAACTGTTTAACCTTACTTAGATCTAGTAAACCTGAGTTAGTTTCACTGATTGGAATCGCAAACAAACGTTCACCACCTTGCACACCAGCCGCTACAGAAACTATAGTTAATGTAACATCATGTGTAGGTGTTGAACCGCCTGCTGAACTACCTGATGTTGATACCCATAGGTTACCAGGAAGTGTTATAGTGTCACCTACAGCAAAACCAGTACCTAAATCATTAACAGTTACATAAGTGTTGTCATTGCTTACTACACTAGTACCACTGTATTTGTAAAGTGTGAGGTTTGCCGCTGTTCCACTGCCACTTGTTGTCACTGCACCAGTTCCAACTACAGCATTTCTAATTAAACGTGTAAATGAACTTGGACAAAGACCAGTTCTACTTAGACCACCAACTTGGTATCTATCAGCACCAACTAGACCACCTGTTGTGTCGCCAGTAAAACCAAACGCAGTAGCAAACTGTGTGAAACTTGGTTGATTACCATTGATTTCAGTATTTAAATCAATCCATTCAATGGACGATCCATCAATGTTGTTTGGATTTAAAATACCTTCAATAACAAAACGACCGCCAGTCACGTTAACAATCATGTTTTCTAGAATCAACTGTGCTCTGTTAAGCAAGTCTCTATCTCCTAGATCACCAATGATTGTGTTTGAAACTGCTGGAGCCAAACGCATTAAGAACACTGTTGATTTCTCACCAGCTGTTGTTGGTAACGCTAAGTTTTGTCTGTTGAATGTAAACGCATAACCTCGGTCTTGGTCAAAACCACCATCCATGATAACTGCAGAACCCCAGTGGTTAAGTGTTGGAGCACATGTAGCATCTAACAGTGTTACACCTACACCTTCTGCATGATCAGCCGCAATACCTTGGCTAAATGATCTTGATTGACCATCTTGCCATAGAGTAAATGTTGCCGCTCTGGTTAGGTTAGTAAATGTGTTACTACCTGCAGTATGTCCCTGTACCTTAATAACTTCGTTCTCTACTGAGACGTAGAATGGATAAGCCACACTAGCTGGAGGATATTGTATACCATCTTCAACTGTCAATGATGTAGCACCTGCTAGAATACCAGCGGCCAATCTGGAAGTTGGACCTTCGTTGTTTGCAGAATAACGTACTGGTAAGTTACCTGAACGCATATATGCTTCGTTGTTAACGTTGTTGTTCATAAATCTATGAACCATGATATAGTTGCCCAATGGACCACGTAGACCAAAGTCAACGAAGCCAGCACCGTACCATGTGTATTGTACTAACAACATCTGCATTTTACTTGCATCTAGCACATAACCACTAGGACCAGTACCGTCAACTCTATCTAAATTAAAGTCAGCTTGTTTAACACGACGATCAATTACACGACTTGCTTTAACACGTGTCTGATTGCTTAGACCGCGCCATGCTGGACTAACTATCATGGTGTTGTTGTCTACAATATGTGTCACAGTGTGACTCATACCGCGAATAACAACACGATCATATTTAACTAGTTGTTCTAAGAAACGACATGAACCATCACCAGTAACAAGACTACTGCCTACTTCCATTGACAGTGTACCTGCTAATTGGAATGTTGCTGATCTTAACACTACGTTAATGTTAGTACCGTTGTTTTCCCAGAATGCACCATTCTGTTCATCAAAAATACCAGCACGTACAGCGCCACCATGCCAACCTATTAAGTTAATTTTTGGTTGATTACCAATTACAGGAGTTGCATTACCTAAGGTTTCCTGTGCTGTAACTGTAAATGATGTGTCACTTAGAATTGATGAAACTCTATAATAATTGTTATAACCTGAAGTTGTAACACCACTTAATTTGATATTAGCACCAATCTGTAGATAGTGTTCAACATCAGTGTGTAATGAAATAGTACTTGTTAATGCCGCAGTACCATCTGCTTCAATGTCAGCAACATCAAAGTTAGTTGATAACAGTGTACCTGATGTCCATACTAGACCTTTACCAGATTGGTAACGGAAGTATTTCTTACTCTGTCTGCCTGCCATTGCACCTCTGTGTGGAGTACCTGAACCAATTAACACACCGCCATCAAACGGTCTATGGATAAAGAACGCACTTGGTCTAATCCATACATCAGCAGTTATAGCACCACTGACTGCCGCACCTGATTTACATTGGAATGTAAATGTTGTGGGTGTTGGAATACTCAATACTGTAAATGAACCTTCAGCATATTCCTTATTAGTTGGTGAGTTTGTAATATCAACTAGAATTGGTGTACCTGGTGATAGACCATGATCATATGGTGTTGTCACTGTAATGGTACTTGGAGTACCTGCATCAGATACTATACTAGTTAAAGGAAGTGTAGCACCATCAAAGGCCGCGGCCTGTCTAATCTGTGAATCTGTTTGATTCAATTGATGTCCTATAACCTCACCAGTTAATTTACGTGGATAGTAAGTAATATAATTTGTATTTGAACTGAGTACTTTATAAAGTCCTTCTGTGTTACTGTTTCTATGGTTGGTTGTACTGATAAATGTGTTACCATTTAATCCATGTTCTGGAATACGAATAGCAACTTGGTTAACTTCTTCGTTACCTGCTTGGAAGAAACCAGTTAAACGAACAACAACTGTACCAGTTGGGGCACTTGATACTGCCGTAGTTCCTAATTGACCTCTAGCAATGGTTGCTGTGTTAGCAACTGTTGTACCAACTGTGGTCATTTGAATAATTTCAACGTTTGCACCACTTTGTGTACCTGGGTCAATGTTTAATTTCATCACATGTGAACCAGTGATCATATTTCTCACAGGGGTAGTATTCATCCAACCTCTGTCAAGTTTGAGGTTAGTTGCACTAGAAACTGTTTGAACACGAGCAATCTCAATGTTACTTACGATTCTTACACTGTTACCACTGTTAAGGTTAACGTTACCACTATTTGATGCCATTTGACGTCGTACCACTGTTAGTGTATTTGATACAACGTTGGTCACTGTCATAACTTCCCAAATGTCAGCGTTGTTAGTTTCTACCATGATCAATTGACCTGTAGCAAACCCTGAACCACTAGTGAGAACTAAACTGGTAGTTGCTCCAGAAGTAATGCCAGTAGCCACTGTGGTTTGATCACTTGCTGGCAATTGAACTAGTACTAACTGATCACCTTCAGCAAAGTCAGTAGTGTCATCAACCACGATTGTACTTTGGTTTGATGCTACAGCATCTTCAGCTATGGTTGCTGTTAGAGTACCACCTGCTACATAAGGATTAACTATTAACGCATAGTCGTCATCTTCCCAGTTAGGTGCAAGTGTACCACTTTGGTTAGCTAATGTTACTGAAGTGTCTCCACTTGAAGAAATAGCACCACTACCAAATGTTGTAACGTAACCAGCTGAACCAATTCTAAATTCACTACCTGGTAACTCATAGATACTTGGAACATCATTGTTTAAAGCAATAGATTGCCACTTGGTATTTTGTAGACCATATTCAAAGTCAGCGTCGATCAATGACTGTGGGTTAGCCACACGCATACGTTCAACAGCATCTGTTCCAAATGGCCATGGGCGGATATATTGTGATTCTGTTTCAATATAAACAGCCAATGTGTCACTGGCACTCATAAGTGCTGTAGTTGCTGTTAGTGTAATTGTAGTAACACCGTCTTCTGTTGTAGGAAAGTCAGCATCAGTACCTGATGTAAATGATACTGTACCACCTAAATCAGGATCAGCAAAGTTATAAATGAATACCTGGTCTGTTGCGTTAAGGATTGTTAAGATATCAGATATTTCATAGTTACCTGGAATCTTAACTGTACCTACACCAGCACCACCTGGTGTAAAAACGTAGTTTTTTATCTGTTGTCTTGCCATCTTTTATGCCCCAAAAATAATAGAATTAGCTAACAATCTTGCCTTCAACACAGCGGATAACTTGCCATATTGCAGTGTACTGTCTGCTAGTTTTGCGTTAGTAATAGTTTGATCACTTGGTATACCTGAATCAAGTATATTTCCGTAAACTATTACGAAAAATTTATTTAACCATGAACTTGTAGGTGCAGTATCAAAAACGATTTGAGTACCACTAAAATAATAATCAACTGCTGGTGTTAACACGTTTCCATCAGCAACTGCTAAACAGGCAAACGGATTACTTACTATGTAAGCCGCACCTGATACTGTAGTTGCAAATGAAGACTGATTACCATCGAAACTAGCAGATATATCATCCAACTTTACAAAGTTTCCTATAACGGGTGTTTGTCCTAAATATGCCATATATTTCTCCTAGTTTTTACCTACAACAACTTCAATTGTTGCATCACCTTCTGAATCTGCTAGTGCTTTACCAATCACTGCGCCAACTTTAGGATTAGCTTCTGCTCTAGCACGACCATTACCTGCTGATACCATTAGATCACCTTTTTTAACTGTTCCAGTGACCTTACATGGTACACGACCAACAAGTGCAAGTTCAACAACATGTTCTGCTTCTAATGCACCATTCATTAAATGTGCAGGATTAGTAGAAACAACACCTGCTACACGTGTGCAGTGATCCACGTCACATTGTGCGACTTCTTTCTCACCACCAAAGTGTAAAACTGTACCTGGCTCATATTCAGCGTCAGCTTCATATTTCTCAGCCAAGTCAGCGTATTGTGCCTGTGTTGCTGTTGTTGATAATACGTTTGTGCTTGGATTATAAGTTAAATTTGTATCCATGTTCATACGTTGATGACCTGCTGTAGAAGAGTCAACAAATGTTATGTAACGAGCCGCCGCTGATGTATCATCTCTTTCTACGTATGGTTCAACAGTAATGTTACTACCGCCATTAAATGAAACACCATTAATGGTTCTTGCTGTGGTAAATGTGTTTGCTGTTGTTGCTGTAATTTCATAAGCACCAGTTAATCTTCCACTTGGTACAGTGCCTGAACTTAGTTGACTTGCATCTAAAGTTGTTAATGAAGCACCAGAACCACTAAATGTTGTTGCTGTAGCAGTACCGTTAACACTTAATGCTGTAACATAGGCAGTACCAAATCTTGAACTTGATCCACCAATATCACCACTACCACTTGAACCAGTTTTTGTTATACTACTTGCTCTAACGTTACCTGTGTGTGCTGTAGTGATAAATGTAGCAACGTTTGTGTTGTCATAGTTTGACACTCCACTTAGATTACTACCATCACCATAATAAGTTGTAGCGTAAACTGCGGCAAATTCCCCACCACTGGCACCAATTGTACCTACACCAGTTGTTCCGTCATTTCTTAACGCTACAGTGTTATCTGCGGCATTGAGAGATACTGTACCATTTACACCAACACCGCCACTGACAATCAGTGCACCTGTAGTTGTTGATGATGATTCTATAGTAGATGTTACTTCTACGTTACCAAACACTGTGTCAGAATATTGGAAACTAGCATTTGCTGTGTCTACTGTAGTACTTGGTTCAGGTAATAGGTTATCAAATAATTTATATTTTCCGTCTGTGATATCACGGAAGAATCCTGTGTATCTGGTATTAGATCCATCAAAGTATGATGATACAACACCTGAATCTAAGTTGTCGCCTGGGTTAGCATTAGCTAAGAACAAGAATGGATCGTTAATAGTTAAACTGTCTGACGATGTTGTTGTAAAAGCACCAGCAACTGTAAAGTCACCAGCAACCTGTAGACTCATACCAACATATACGTCTTTGGCAAAGCCAGCACCACCACTAACAATCAACGCACCGCTTGATGAATTATTAGCCTGTGTAGTATCAGTTGCGTGTAATACACCACCTAGGTGTAGATCACCACTAACACCAGCACCACCAGTAACTACCAAAGCACCTGTTGTAGTAGATGTACTCACATCGTCATCAGATACTTTAACTCTGGTATTTCCTGCTACTGTGATACCTACTGATGTTGTACTTGGCCACCAAATACCAGTACCTGCCGCATCTACTGAATAGATACTTGGACTGGTAGTTGATCCAACTGGATAAGCGTTTGATGTAATGTTTACAGATGAAAGAGCGCCTGCAACGTAACTAATAACAATATTAGCACCTGCAGTTGGAACACTGTCTAATAAAAGTTGTGTACCATTTGCTTCGAACCCAAACTCAGGAACAGCTTCAACACCGTTGATAAAAACTCTAAGGTCAGCAGACTTAGATACACTTCTATCTAAAGTATATTCTAAGTTCACACCGTCAGCGGTGATAATTTGTGTACTAGTTTGGAGATACTGTGTTTGAGGTTGTAGTCCGATATATGCCATCTTATGTGATCTCCATAATACTCATTACAACTGATGCAGAGTTAGCCGCATCACTGGTTACTACTAAACTGTCATTAGTGTTTAATACCAATTTTTGATCACCACCAATTGGAACTAAAGCACCTCCAGCAGATATAGGAGCACCTTTTACTAGGTAGTAATTATCTGATCCGTCATTTAATGCAACATCGACGGCGATAGATGATCCTAATATATTAGAAATCGTAAGCCCAACCACCACTGTTGTTGTACTTGCACCAACGGTGTAGCCGCCAACAGTTGCTGGTGATGTTCCTACGAGTGTACTTAATTTTCTATCAAATGTGTTTGCCATTTTTTATTTCCTATTATCCTAAAGCGATTGATAATGCAGTCGCGTCATCTGTTGTTGCCGCTGGTACACCGCCAATTAATACAAACGATCCACCAGTTACTGAAATATTACCACTTGACGCTAGTGATGTTAGTGTACCCAACGAAGTTACATTTGGTTGTGCGGCTGTAAGTAATGTTCCACCTACTCCACTGTTACCCCATAATGAACTTTGTGTTTGTACAACACCAGTTGCTTCTAGTGCTGTTAAATTACCCAATGCTGTTAGACTTGAGTTAACAACTCCGGAACCTAATGTGTTAAAGTTTAATACAGAATCGCCACCAATTGCGTATCTATCACCTGATGCTAGATTAACACCATCTGAATCAACGGTATGCTCTGTTGTTCCATCAATATCAATAACAACACTTGAACCTGAACCTGTATCATTGATACTGATGCTACTGTCATTCTGTGAAATTGAACTAACTGCAACGTTGCTTACTTCAATACTACCGCCGCCACTGAGTGTAAGATTACCAGAGGTTGTAATATCGCCAGTTGTGGCGTTAATTGTTAGTGGACCTACTGTAAGTCCGTGGTGAACTACGAAGTTTTTGTCTGACATAGTTCCATATCTCCCTATGTAAAGTTAAGATTTCTTTTATAATTTTATTTATACAAATATCAAAAATACTAATACTGACCATAAAAAAAGCACCCTAAGGTGCTTTTTTCAATTAACTGCGTAGTTAATTATTCTACATCATGCCTGGCATGCCCATCTGTGGTTGTGCTTCATCTTTTTTAGGAATTTCATTAATAGCACAATCAGTGGTTAGTAATAGTCCAGCAATACTTGACGCATTTTGTAATGCACAACGAGTTACTTTAGTTGGATCTACTACACCCATAGCGATCATATCACCGTAGGTATCAGTTGCCGCATTAAAGCCGTAATTGCCTTTTTCAGCACTGACATTGTTGACTACAACACTAGACTCGCCGCCTGCGTTGGCAACAATTTGACGTAGAGGTTCTTCAATTGCTTTTAACACAATAGCAATACCTGCGTCTTGATCTGCATTGTCACCATGTAGATCTGCTATTGCTGTTTTAGCACGAACCAGTGCTACACCACCACCAGGAACGATTCCTTCCTCAACAGCGGCTCTGGTTGCGTGTAGAGCATCATCAACACGATCTTTCTTCTCTTTCATTTCAACTTCTGTTGCGGCACCAACTTTGATTACAGCAACACCGCCTGAAAGTTTAGCAACTCTTTCTTGTAGTTTTTCTTTGTCATAATCACTGGTTGAATTAGTGATTTCTGTTCTAATCACATTAACTCGTGCTTCAATGGCAGTGGTATCACCTTTACCATCAACAATAATAGTGTTGTCTTTAGATACTTCAACACGTCCTGCTTGACCAAGATCTTCTAATGCCGTGTCTTCAAGTTTTCTACCAACTTCTTCAGAGATGACTGTGCCGCCTGTTAGAACAGCAATATCTTCTAACATGGCCTTACGTCTGTCACCAAAGCCTGGTGCTTTAACAGCAATGGTTTTAATAGTACCACGCATGTTGTTAACAACTAAAGTTGCCAGTGCTTCACCTTCTACTTCTTCAGCGATGATCAATAATGACTTACCTTGTTTTGCTACTTTTTCTAACACAGGAAGAATTTCTTTAATGTTGGTAATTTTCTTATCTGTTAGTAGCACATAGGTATCTTCGTGTTCTGCTGTTTGATTTTCTTTATTAATAAAGTATGGGCTTAAATAACCACGATCAAACTGCATACCTTCTACCAGTTCAAGTTCCATGTCTAATGATTTACCATCTTCAACAGTGATAACTCCTTCACGGCCAACTTTTTCCATTGCTTCTGCAATGATACGACCAATTGATGAGTCACTGTTTGCTGAAATGGTACCTACCTGCTCAATTGATTCTGTAGTTTCACATGGTTGTGAAATTTTAGCAAGTTCACCAACGATAGCAGTGGTAGCCTTGTCAATACCACGTTTCAAATCCATTGGATTCATACCAGCCGCCACTGATTTAGCACCTTCTCTTACAATAGCCTGTGCTAGAATAGTTGCTGTTGTAGTACCGTCACCTGCTTCGTCTGCTGTTTTACTAGCAACTTCTTTGACCATTTGAGCACCCATGTTTTCTAGAGCGTCCTCTAGTTCAATTTCTTTGGCCACTGTAACACCGTCTTTGGTGATGTGTGGTGCGCCATATGATTTTTGTATAATAACATTACGTCCCTTTGGACCTAATGTAGTTTTAACTGCGTTGGCCAGTGTGTTAACACCTTCAATCATCTTTGAACGTGCTACTTCGCCAAATCTTACATCTTTTGCTGACATTATCTTTCTCCTTATTCGTCAATAGTGGCATAGATTTCTGATTCATTGAGAACCAAAACTTCTTCGCCTTTGATTTTAACTGCTTGACCAGCAAATTTTCCAAATAATACCTTGTCGTTAATTTTAACTGACATTGGAATAACTGTGCCGTCTTGTGTTCTACGACCTTGACCAACTGCTAGTACTACACCTTGATCAGGAGTTTCTTTAGCATTGTCTGGAATGATAATACCTGATGATGTTTGTGTGTCTGATTCAACACGTTTTACAACCACGCGATCGTGGAGTGGGTTTAATTGCATATTTCATTTCTCCTTAAGCAAATAAAATTTTTCGCTTCGCCCATTACGGCGCGAAACTACTAGTATAAACTAGTCATATTATTTATGTCAACCTATTTTGAAAATATTAATGTAGATTTGATGGTGCCTCAAAAGCCACCATCTTGCCATCCTCGTGCTTCTTGCCCATTTCTTCTGCCATGATCTTAATACCAAGGATAAGAGCTTTGAGATCTCGTTCACTCATGTCAGGCTCTTGTTCCCCCCAAATTGCTTCAATAATTTTTTGTTCTTCTGGAGTCATTATAGTACAAACTTTCCTGTTCTAATTTCACAACCAGTAAAGATGTCAACTGGCTCATCATCACCAAACTCGGCATTGATTTCCATAAGTTCTTCTTCTGAGTAACCATGTTTTTGACGGAAGTTGATATAGTTTCTAAGAAAGACCTCGTCTTCAACTTCACGAACTTCTTCTGTTCTGTTTCTAACTGCGATATCAATAGTGCCATCAACCACAGCCATTTCTAAGATGTCGCCTGGAACAATGTTGTTTGATGAGTCCCAACGAAGCTCACCTTTAGGACCTAAATGATATTCTTTTTCTGCTAGAACAGCAACACCTGAACGAGCACGTTCTCCTAAAGTACCCCACATTTTTGATGGAGTAGTATCATTGTAAATTTCTGCTAATTCTTGTTTTGTTTTTTTTTCTAAGTGTATCATAATGTCTGCTCCTTTTTCCTAACTTTCTAAATACTATTATAGACTCATTTTGATTATTTGTCAATCAAAATTTTAACTATTTTTTGTTGTTTTTTAGCCACAAAATACTATTATTTTTTACGTTCCAATACTTCCAATATGGCCTTATATCTGTGTATGTCTTCTGCTGTTGAATTGTTCTTTAAGAGATTACAACGATTACAGATAATCCATAAGTTTTCAATATCATTAGTACCTCCTTCACTGCGTGGTATGATATGATCCGTGCTAGGTGTGTTTACATCCTGTTTGTCTACGTTATTATGTCCTAGCCCATAATCTAATTCACTGCCACAGCAACTACAAGTATCACCACATAGTTTAAGAAATTGTTCAGCATCCACTCCCCACTTGTTGGCATTCTTATGAGCCCACA
>Ga0222714_10003936_pt1 | contig 14827 bp, 14 predicted proteins | sample C33_3DmetaG_FD_165048 | JGI IMG/M metagenome (GOLD analysis project Ga0222714, IMG submission 165048) | Estuarine water microbial communities from San Francisco Bay, California, United States - C33_3D | ecosystem: Environmental > Aquatic > Marine > Unclassified | place: USA: California... | reverse complement strand
ACGATGCTCTTGCACCTGGGTCGTTCCATTTGGCAGTCATAACAGGTGAACCATAAGATACTTTTACAATTTTACCTGTTTTAGGGTTTTTAACGTAAACATACCATTTTTTAGAACCCCCCTTTTTTGGTTTACCCAATTCAACTTTTTTACCCTGATATTCAGCTTCGTTAATCATCGGGAAATCCAATGGTAATCTTTCACCTTCATAGATAAAGAACTTACCCAAATCCGAATCCAATATTTCATTATCTTCTTCGTTAAAGTAATGTCCCTCATTTCTTAACTTTCTGGCTTCTTTTATTATCTCAAAATACTTTTCACTACCAACTCTGTATATGTTCTCTGACACGGGGATATTATTATCAATATGATATTGTAATTCTTCTGAAATATTTTGTTTTGTATTAACATACGAAGACAAAACTGTCTTAATAGATTCTTTTAAATTTTTCATTTTTCTTTTTGAGGGTTTATCCATAAAATCGTAATAGTCATTATACAATCTCATTAATTTAAATAGGTCCATTTCTTTATCTATTTTTTCAAATTCGTTAGATAACCACTGTGCACCATTTAAATGTTCATTATTTAATTCATCATAAACTAATAATCTATCATGGTCTTCACTCCAACCACGATACAATCCAAACTTTGTATTATTTAATCTATCTGATAATTCCTTGTCTTTTATAATTAAATAACCTAATACTCCACCAATAATATGTTCATCAAACATCTCATCACTGTCTCTGTTTGTTGTACACCACTTTGTATTTGCACCATACTTACACGATGCGTTGTGTGTCAAAGGAGCCACCAATAAGTAAGTGTCATCCTCATATAACTTTTGGTATTCATCTGAAGATACCTTAAATTTCTCTACAACCAAATTAACCAATCGTTCTGTAGATTCTTTTTTCTTATGTGAAACCCAATTTGGTTTTTGTCCTTTTCCTGTTTGAGAGTCTTTCTTTTCGACTCTTCTTTTTTGTGCACACGCACTCTTTTTTTCCGCAGCCGACATTTTACCCGCAACTCCCGCTGCTCTACATTTAGGATATGCACCCTTATCTGCATCTGACCTACCACATGGGGGGTGTTTACCATCTTTGTCTTTTCGACAAATATCAACCCATGGCCCTTTTGGTTGTTTACTTCCTTTTGGTTTCTTTTTTTTACCAAACCAAACGGCTAAATCTTCACTTAAAATATATTCAGACATACTTGATTTTTTTATCCTTTTTGTTATATATATTATAAATATCAAAGAAAATAGATTATGGAAGAAAATACCCAACAAAATCAACCCACACCACAGGGAACTCTGTTTGAAATAATTAACTATTACTCTAATGAAGATTTAAGTAAATTTGTTGACCAAATGACCCAAGAACAAGCTTTGTATTGTGTGATACACGCCACTCGTTCAGGACACAGAAGAGGGGTATATGGAATGGAAGAATCAGAAGTCATATCAAAGGCGATTAGAGTTTTAACGACTCCACCACCGATGACGGAAAATGATTTTCCTGAACCTGAAATTCATAAATCAGAATAATATTTTTAATTGAGGACTTATTAGTCCTCTTTTTTTTGCCCAATAAAAACTAAATAAACAAAAATAAAATCAAAAACAAAACAAAATGAAAAACACAAAAACGTACAATGAATTAGTACAGAAGATGAGAGAATTCTTCTTAAACAAAAACTTCAAAGAAGTTCCTACACAAAGTAGATTATCAATTTTGGCTGCGTGTGAAAATCCACACTCTGTAAAAACCTTTGAATATTCAGGTGAGATTTGGCCATTACCACAAACAGGTCAAATGTGGTTAGAGTATGAATTACTTAAAAACCCTGAGTGGGAAGGTGTATTCTGTGTTTCAACATCTTACAGAGAAGAAAAAGAACCCATACCTGGTAGACACGAACTTATCTTCCCTATGTTTGAATTTGAATCAAAAGGAGGAATAAAAGAAATGTTAAAACTTGAGTCTGAATTATTAGAATGGTTAGGTTTTGATGGACCTGTAGAAGTTAACTATAATGATGTATGTGAGGAATATGGTGGTGTTAAAATTTTAGAAAACGAACACGAACAAAGAATGTGGGAGGAAAAAGGTTCAGTTGTTTCATTACAACATTTCCCATTAAGAACAAACCCTTTTTGGAATATGAAACACAAGGGAGATGGTATCTTCAATAAAGTAGATGTTATTTTATATGGTCAAGAAACCATAGGTTCTGCAGAACGTTCATCTAATGTTGAAGAAATGAGAGAAATGTTCTATACAATCGAAAATGGCGGTTATTCCGCTAAGTTGTTTGAATTGTTCGGGAAAGAAAGAGTTGAAAGAGAATTAGAAGAATTCTTATCATTTGATTTCTTCCCTCGTTTTGGTGGTGGAATCGGTATGACTCGTTTAGCAAGAGCATACGAAATGATGAAAGAAGAACAACTCGCAGTTGTTTAAGATTAGTAACATATCAAAATAAAAAAGGGGACCAATTGGTCCCCTTCCTATTTATTCAGTTTGAGTTAAATTATCTCAATTCTCTCAAGTCGAATGTTCTAACACCATCAACGATGATTCTACCATAGAAACGGTTGTTAACCATTTTCTTAGCGTATCTTGTCATGATACCCTTGATAGGTGTAAAGTTGAATGGGTTGTACATAGTTGGAGTCAACTGAAGAGGTACATATGGTGCGTAAACGTAACCTGTATCCAACAAAGAGTTACCTTTGTGTCCTAACAATACTGTGTTAGGTGGGAAGTAAGGGTCACGGTAAACTTGATATCTACCTGCCAAAGTACCAACTCTCTCGATACCCATGTTGTACTGGTCTTGCTCAGGAGATGCATTTGAAACGTGGAAGTACTCCAAGTCATCAAAGATAGCTGAGATTTCAGAAGAAACAACAATCCAGTTAGCTCCACCTCTCAATGTAGATTTGTGAATCTGTGCAGAGATTTGGTTGATAGCTGTGATTAATGTTTGGTTCCAGTCTTTCTGAGTGTATTGAGTTAATGGATTAGCCGAAGTACCTCTCTTCCATCCGTTGTAATCCCAACGTAATGTCCAAGCTGCACCTTTTCTTAAGTCTCTTAAGATTTCACGGTCGATTTCTGCTGCAACTTGCTCAGACAATAAAGCTGTTAATTCAGCTTCAGCATCGATGTTGTGGAAAGCAGAAACGTCTTGTGCTAATTCAGGTGACCATTGAGCTCTCAACTTTCTTTCTGTAACAGAAACAGTTACTGACTCTAAGTCAAATGAAACTTCACCAATTCTATCTTCGAATTCTAAGTTAGCGTATGTTCTCCAACTTGCATTGAATGATGCTAAAGGTGCGTTTGCTGTTAATGTCCATCCTGAATATCCATCCATAGATGCTGCACCAATAGATGCAGGAACTTGAACGTCAACTTCTAAGTAGATAACACCAGCAGCGTCACAAATGTTGTCATAAGAACCACCATTTCCAGCATTACTACCATAGTAGAAATCTGTTGCCTGTGAGCTACCATACTGAACGATACCCTTACCATACTTCTGAGTAACAACTCTGAAGATAAGTGCAGATGTACCTAATCCTGAGAATGAATAAGTAGCACCCTGTACCGCAGTAATTTGTAAGTCAGACAAGAAAGTCTCAGTATCCATATCCTGACCATCAGGACCGATTAATTTACCAGCACCTGCATCAGAGAAACCTGACAATGCGATAATAACTTTTCTGTGGATTGGACCACCTGTTGTAGCTCCATCAGTAGTACCACCGTTAGTTGTTGAATAAACACCAGCGTTTAATTCACCTGTGGTAGAATTCCAAACTTGTGTAACAGTAGCCGATGTAACAGCACTGAACTGACCTTTAGAGTAGTCAAATAACCCTGGAGGGTCCAAAGTTGGTTCGTTACCCTCATAGAAACGGTCATACAAGTTTTTACCTGTAGAATAACCTGATTCTGGAGTTTGGTCAGACGTTGCGTTTGGTGCTCCATAAGGTGCGTAGTGTTGCGAACCGTATGAAGTTTCGTACTGATAAGATTGGATTTTAGGTACGAAGTAGAACAATTTACCGATAGGTAAGTTCATAGCTTGTACAGAAACGATGTCGTTAGCTAACAATTTAGAGAATACTCTTCTCACGATTGGGAAAACTACAGTTTCGAAAGAACCTGAGTTATCTGAAGACGCCGCTTCGTTGATTAAATATGACGCTTGGTTTTCGTACAATTGCGCCATGTTCTCTTTTACGTGACCTTTAAGACCCTCTAAGAATCCTAATTTGTCCCATTTGTTGATTGTGTCTTCTTTGATAACTTTCAAGTGCTTAAGACCGATGTTACCAACAAGACCTGATTCTAATAATGCTCCCATTTTAGTATTTATTTAAGTTTTGTTTTATTTTGTAATTTTATTCATCAAATCCCTCATTCTTAAGAATTGAGGATTCTCATAAGTTTTAGACTCGATAAGATTTGTTGCAGAACCTTTAGAAGGAGATTTTTGTACTTTAGCCTCAACTGATTCTTTAACTACAACTTCTTTACCTTCATATTCTTCTTTCAAAGTCTTATACAAAGTCTTAGATTCCTTAAGTGTTTCAACCGAATCGAAACGTCTTAAGATGTTTATTTTTTCTTGCTTGGTTGTTGAATGTTCTGTGAACAAACGAGTAGCGTAAGCCAAGTTTGAATTAAATACAGCAACTTCATTTAACTTTTCTCTAAAGATGTTTAATGCTTTTCTGTACTCTTCGTTTTTAGCTCTTAAAGATTGAACTTCAGCCTTTAATTCACTTTCATTAGTTTTAACTTTCATTTTAGGTAATGACTTTTTAGTTTTGTCATTTCTTGAACCGTTACCTAATGTGTGAGCAGCTTCAGTAGTTTCACCTTCATTTTCGTAATCTTTGTGTGATTTAGAATCATCACCTTTCTTACCGCCCCATTCTTCAGTAGTTTCGTAATCTTTGTGTGATTTAGAATCATCACCTTTCTTACCACCCCATTCTTCATCAACCTCTCCGGTTTCTTTTCCATCCTTTTCTTCATCATCTTCCATCTCAATTTCAAAAACGATTTCTTCTTCCAAATCCATGTTTTCCATAGAATCCATTTCATTTTGCTCGTGTTCTGATTCAGTTTGAATAATGTACTCAACGTCTTCATCTTCATCGCTTAAGTGGATTTCGTCACCGTCTTGTTTAACAATGATTCCATCTTCGTCACCCATAGCCTTGAATACTTTCAAGATTTCTTCGTCTGAAGCACCTGTTAAGTCTAAAGGAAGTAAAACTTCTTCTTCATCATCAACTTCCAACTCGCTACCAGGTAAGTCCATCATCAACATGTCTTCCATGTCAATTTCTTCACCACCTTCGTCTCCGTCTTCCATTTCAGAATCTTCATCCGCATCAATGTCACCCATTCCGAGTTCCATATCAACTTCTTCTTCATCACCTTCTTGTTCTACGGTGATGTCCGTGTCAACCATTTCATCTTCTTCAGATAATGATTCTTTTACTAATTCACTGATTTCTTCCTTCATAGTAGAAGCAAGTATTCCTTTTGCATTTTCAGTTACGGCTTCTTCCAAATTTTTCATTTGTAATAATGCCTCTTCAACCAATGATTTTTTTGTGTTGTCTGCCATTTTTTTTATTGCGCAAATGTTTATTTTTTCTTAATAAATATTCTGAATTATAAAAAAAGTTATTTTATTAATGTTTTAGCAAAAAAAAATCGGGTATTAACCCGATTTTAAAAATTATTTGTCCTTAATTAGATATTACTCGTAAACCTCATCAATCTTACTTTCAGCACATGCTGTTATTCTCCAATCGTGTGGAAAACCTATAAATTTAGAAGTTACTTTAGCTTCAACATCAGTTACGTTGATTCCTCTAACTAATTTTTCTTCTCTAATTTTTTTGATTTTACCACTATTCTCATCGGGTAAATCATACTGAATTTTTGCTACAAAATATTTTTCGTCCATAATTTAAGTTTTTTTAATACCCTAAATAATCGGACAATTTCTTCATTAAGTCAAGAGATTTGTTTAAACCTTTTCCACCGTCTATTCTACCTTCTTGTGACCTCGACTTAGTTTCCTCCTCAAGATTCTCATCATATCTGTTTTTATCGTCCTTATTTAAGAACAAATATGCACCAGGTGTGGATGGTGAAGATACCAAGTCAAAACAGATTAATTCAAAATCGTCTTGAACTTCGTTTCTTTCTCCCTTTTTAACTAATGAACCTACACCACGAGAAGACACACCCATTGTAACACCTTGTCTCATTAAGTTTGCTGCCATATCACCAGGACATGAAACAACACCTCTTTCGTGGAAACCTGGTGAAGTCAATAACTTAATCTTTCCCATTAATGTATTCCCTTCCCACCACATATCAGTGATAAGATGAGATACACGGTCCAAGTCAATTAAAGATGACTCAGGGTGATTTAATTCAGAAATAGACAATCCTTTTTCAATTGCCTTTTTATAATTTTCTACTTCTCTACGTAAAATTCTTTCTGGATAGATACGACCGTTTCTGTTTGGTGTATCATACTTTTGAAGTACGGCATAAAAAACGAATGGTTTAGAATGTTCCAATTGTCCGTAAGATTCTTGAATAACTTCTGCATTACGTGAATCTTTTGGTGAAATATATCCAGCATCCCATTCTACTAAAATTCCTTTACCTGTATCTTGTGGTCCTAATATTCTCATGAGTTTTATTTTATAAATATATTATGTTACTCAAATAAGTGTAAAACAACATTGTATTCATTTAATTCATCTTTGAATGCTCTTTTAACCATTCTATCTAAACTTTTGGCGATATAAATTTTTAATGTTGTTGCCAATGGTGTATCATCACTAGTCCATTCATCAAATAGTGCATAATTTATTGCAAAATCTGTAACATCTTTTTTATCAAAAATAACCTTGTCTAATGTTGCCTCAATTGATGGGTCATCCATATCACCCGTCAATTCAATATTCTTTAAATAAATTTTTAAAGAACCTCTTTCATAAATTTTGTTCTTATCTATAAAATTATTTAAAGCATCTAAAGAATTTTTTTCTTCTTTAAGATGATTTTTAAATTTTTTTAATTGTTCTTCGGTTATTATTATATTCACAATAGAATTTTACAATAAATATCAAACTTTCTGTGTTTTTGTTTTTGATAATGTAAAATACTCTGATGTATATAATTCATCCGTGTAAACAGAGGTAACAATTTTTTTAATTTTATCTCTTAAAAATATTGATTTAAAATCCTCATCTTTATTCTTCAAAAATAATGTAATTTCTAAATTTAAGAATGACCTTTTGTCCATTTGTATACCACTCGTTCTTAAATCTAAATCTACTATTGAATGTTTTTCAAATGTTAATACGTCAACTGATTCTAATAAATTATGTTGTATTTGTCTTTTTAAATTACCTGTAACTCTATCCCAATTATTAACTTCTTTTGTTGGTTCTACCCAAGATTGTATTACTATGTATATTGATTTTAATTCTTTTGAATCAACCGTTCCATAAAAACACTTCGCTTTATCAAAAATGTTTAATTTTGATGTCTTCCCTTTTTTCATTCATTTCACTATTTCTTTAGTTTATTTTTGTTAATAATAAAAGAATTTTTAAACGAAGTCAAAACTTGACTACTAATAAGATATTTATTAAGATAATACTCATATATGATTATAATTACAGTAGGAAAGAACGAAACTATTGACCGAGCTCTGAAAAGGTATAAGTACAAAGTCATTAAAACAAAACAAATTGAAAATTTACGTGACCGTCAAGAGTTTAAAAAGAAATGTGTAAAACGAAGAGAAAAAATTAAGAAAGCCAAATATGTTCAAAAATTAAAAGATAGTTATAATGATTATTAACAAAAAAAGGGGTCATCGACCCCTTTTTTATTTTTCTTTTGTTTTCTTACTTTTTAAATTTAGATAAAACCCAAGCCTTTAAGATATCCCAATTTCGTGTTGCAAATACACCGAATGAGAAACCTGCCCAAATTTTATATCCCATAATCCAAAGTACCAAACCAACTAAAAGACCTAATACGCCTTCTACACCGTTTGAAACAATCCAGTCTTTACATACTGAATATACTTTTTTGATAAATTCTAAAACTTTTTTCATAATCCTTCATTTAATTGTTTAAGTTTATAAAGTGATACTAAATCACTTTTTGATTCTGAAACTTTTTCTATTGTTAGGTTTATTCTTTCTGTTATTTCAGAATCTTTTGATTCATTCAAATTTGAATTTAATTTAGATAATACAGATTCTTTTACCTCTTCAAATTTTTCATTAATTTCTTTTTTAGATAAAGATAATAATGATTTTAATTCTTCTTTTTCGGACTCATTAATATTTTCAAATTCTCTATTAAATGAATTTGAAGCTATTTTTAACATTGAAGATAAAGGAATATTAATAGATTCTTTTACTACTTTTTCTTCTTTATTTGAAATAATAATGTTTTTAATATTCTTTTTTGATTCTAAAACTGATTCTAAATTTTTAATTGATTTGTTGTTATAAACAACATTATCAATATCAGAATAGTTATTCATTTTTTCTTCACTTAATACAGAATCAATCCATTCACTTAATTTTAAAATTTCTTTATTGCTCTTTTCAATTAGTGACTGTAATTGTTCTATTGACTCGTTTACATAGTCAGAGGCAATTTCTTTATCTATACCTTTTTTTGATGATAGGTCATCATAGATATAGTAAATCTTTGATACGTTTTTATTCTCTAAAACATTTTTCTTGAAGTTCTTCATATGTGACTTAAAACCCTCTTTACCATAGAGTTTAACCATAGACTCTTCAATTTTTGTTTTTATTTGTCCGAAATGTTTCATAATATTTTATTTTATAAATATTACGAATTTAATAACTCGCCCAATTTGTCGTCCATTTCTGAAAGTGACTTCTTACCTTTAGACAAATCTAATGAATCGATACCCGTTAACATGTCGTCTTCTAAGATAAGATTTAAGTCATCCATATTTCTTGATTCAGGAGCCAATTCAGGTGCAGGTGCTGCTGCTTCAGCTCCACCACCTGCTTCAGGTGCCGGTGCAGTTTCTCCACCACCTCCTAAGTCACCAAAGGCATCTCCACCACCTCCTAAGTCACCAAATCCTGTATCTGCCGGTTCCGTAACCTCACCTTCAGGTGCTGCACTTCCACCTTCACCAGGTTTGTTTCCATATAACTTATCAATGTTTGCAAAAATACCTGTCTTGGTAATAACCTCAGCGGTCTTTTCGAGTTCAGCGGCAACCGCTTTTTCAATACGTTGTTGTTGTATATCCAACTTAATTTCCTCATCTGAGAATCCAAGAATATGTTTCTTAGCCCATGATGAAGAAACGGGTAATATACCATTTCCTGGGTCAGTAACCGCATCACGATATAACTGAATCTTCTGTTGCCATTGTTCAACCTTAAGAAGGTCGGCTTGTGTTGATGGATTAGTAAGTCCTAATGTGAAATTGTTAAGTTCATCTTCAAACCCTAAAAGGTAAAGGTGAATAATAGCAATTTTATTTAACTCCTGAATCATAGATTTTTGAATTCTATTGATTGTACGAGCAAATCTAATGTCCTGTAATGACAGATTCTTACCATCTCCAACAACCTCTTCAAATCCTAAAAATGCTTTAGGTACACGAAGTGCTGTAAGTAGTTTCTTTTGGATATATTCGATATCGGCAATTTCAGACAAGTTAGTAGCACCAGGTAAAGTATCAATTGGGTTCGGAGCATTAGGGTCACGAACAGGAATGAAATAATCTTGGTCAACCGCCATTTGATTATATCTCAAATCAACATTACCATTTGACGGGTCCACAATTTGGTCTCGTTTGAATTTGTTAGCAACTCGGTTTACATATGGTTCAACATCTTTGTCATCCATATTACCAACAAAGATTTTAAATACTCTTCTTTCTGGTGCTCTTGATGTTCTGTAGATTAACATAGCATCTTCTGCCAATAATAATTGTTTCCAAATTCTTCTGGCTTTTTCTAACATGGAAGTACCGTATGGAAGTTTTCGGTCATCTCCTAATAATCTAAAGTGAGCAACTTCCCAAGTGTTAAACTCCATATCCTTTTCTTTCCATATGAATTTCAAAGAATCGTTTTCAGTTGAATTGCTACTTCTTGTAGGTGAATATTTCATACCTCTTTCCAATCTTTCAATTTGGATGTTTGGTAATTGTTGTCCACCCATAATACCTTTTTCAGGGTCTAATTTTAAGTAGACAAAGTTGTCTCCAAACTTACAAGTATTTCTTGTCCACATAGGTAAATTAGTATTAATGTCAAGTCTATTGTTGAATAGGTCAGCAAGTACTGATTTAATACGTTTACTCTCTGAATAAATTTGTAATATATATCCATCTTCATTTGTTGTTGTTGATTCTTCGGCATATATGTCCAACGCGGCTGATATTTCGGGAGTATATTCCATACTCTCATAATCATAGTAAGACGCAAGTCTCGTTGGTTCATAATAAACGGCTTGTGTGTAAAGATTATTTTCAATCTTTGTCCATTGTTGTCCTAAATATAAAGATTGTTGTGCTTGAAGTTTTTCTCTTTCGTACTCCTGTTTGTTTGGAGTCTTTAATAATTCCCTTTTATCAAACTTATATATTGGCGCTTGTTGGTCCAAAGTAGAATCAGGACCAAATACCTGACCTAATCTTTGCCATATTGTTAAATTATTTTCTGCCATTAAATTACTTTTTACATAAATAGTATGAAATATTTAATTAAATTAAACATCACTTACCGAATAACCATAAATACTTCTCATAATCATTTCTGGTTGGGTTCTGATTCATACCACGATTATTATTTCCATTTGGCATAACAGGAATGGATGGATTAAAATTACTAGAAGTTTCTTTATATTCGTTTGTTGATACAGACCAACTATCTAACATAGCCTTTGTCTGTTCGGTTACTTTTTCCAATTGACTAAATGAACTTTCCCCAACATATATAGACATTGCCATCGCCATTATTAAATCATCGTGTTGTCCTTTTTGGTGGTCAGGTCTACCATTTACATACACAAAAGTACCTAACTCATTAAATAACCTTAAAGAACGTATTTTAAAATCATGTCTTAATGCCTCTTCAAACGCAGCAATAATTTGAACACGTTTAGAGTTAAAGTTAATACCAGGAATTTTTTCATTTATTTTTGGATTATATTTCCATTTATCTGCCATGTTGATTCCATCAACATATAAATTTTTATAACCCATTTCTTGAAGTTTTCTAGATGTAGACACTCCCATACCACCAGTAATATCTATAACAATAAATGCAGAATACATTGTAGCCCACTTATATGCAACTTCAGCAGCAACATCAGGTGGAATCTTACCTATATATTCCAATACCTGTTCTCGAGTATCAAAATCAACAATAGTAAAAGTTGTAAAGTCTTCACTATCACCACGAGAGACATCAATACCCATAATGTATTTATGACCAAGTTCAGGTTCTTTCCATTGCCAAACACTATTACCCATAAATTTATTAATGGGTTCCATTATGTCATTTTCCTTTATTCTGTCCATAGTGTCTTGTGGTATTACATTATCACCTGAACCTAAGAAGTTACACTCCAATTCCTGAGCAATTTTTCTTCTGTCAAACTTTAATTTTTTTGACATTCTTTCAAACCAATCAGAATAAGGTTTATATCCTTCTTCAAATTTTTTTGTGATTTCAGTAAAGTCCCTTTTCATAGGGTCAATGTGACCATATTTGATGATAATTTCATCATCATTATACTCTTCTCTATTTAACATGTAGTGAACTATATCATTTACCTTGATAAGTTTTAAATCACTAGCATAACGGGGGTCACGATACCAAAACATTTCTGTTATTTTGAAATCGTTCATACCTTTTACAGCCTGACTGTAAATAGAATGATAAATTGGGTCAAAACCGTTTGGTGTGGATATAACAATAACTTTACCACCGGTAGAAAGTGATGCCATACAGGCAGACCAGAAATCATTATCGGCTTCAATAAACGCAGCCTCATCAAAAATAAGGATAGTAGGTGTATAACCACGAAGCGCATCTTTAGATGTTGCGACGGCCTTTACCTCACACCCGTTACTTAATTTAAAGTGTCTTTGTGAATTTTTTTCTACAGAAAATGTAACACCAAACCAAGAAGGCCATTGGTCAACAAATGCACGAATTTTGTTCGCCATTTCTTGAGATGTATCTAACTTATTTGCAATAATTAGAATCTTCTCAGGTTTGTTTTTAGATGAGGTTACCAGTCTTTTAGAAACCCAAGCAGATGTGACTGTAGATACACCCGCTTGTCTATATTTTAGAGCGATGTTTTCTTCGTAATTGTCGTAATCTTTAATTAAACTTTCTTGGTCAGGAAACAGTTCTAATGGAACATATTTCGACTGTGTATTGTCGTAGGTTTGAAGATAAGTTTTTAGAGCATATGGAGTATCTTTTACACAACGTGCATATTCAAGTATTGCCTGTTCTCTAGATAAACCCATGTTCTCATTTCTTTACTTTTTATACGGCAGGACCACCGATACCTAAACCACCTAAGAAATCATCTAAGTCAAACCCTTCATCGTCATCTCTGAACTGACTCATAGATTCTTCGTATTCTTCGTCTTTAATTTCTTGTATGATTTCATCAACCATGGCTCTTACTGCCTTTTTACCATCTTCACTACCTGATAATATTTCTTTAGCTAATTCAAAGAATTGTTCAGTACTTAACGATGAGAATCTTGAGAATAAATAATTCTGAATCTCTCTCATATCTTCTTCAAACAACTCGTCAGGATAAACCTCTAAGAATTTTTCCCAAATAACTGGACCTAATCTTAAATCCCAAATTTCATATGGTAATGTATCTTGAGATGCCATAACCATTTCCGCTTGTTTTGGGTCATCAGGTAAACCTTGAGTTCCCAATACCTCATACACACCTTTTAATAATTCATGTATTAAGACAGGGAAGAACATACCCTTTGCTTTAATTGTTGGTGGGTCTGTTGTTTCGTCTATTTCTTCGGAACCGGCAACACCTTGACCTGAACTAGCCATCATCTGTGCCGCTTCATCGGGCATAACCCAATAAATCAAATCGTTAATTGACATCAACACACCATACAAATTTAAAAGTTCGGGATTTAGTCTATTTAATTCCTCCTCAACTAAGCTAAACATATAGTGTCCCTTTTTTGACGCTCCTTGTATTAGTGAATTAATAAAGCGTCTTTTAGCTTTTTCCATGTCAAATTTGTCAAAAGCTGCCATGAAATTATCCAAATCTTCTTCAGCCTCATCTTCAGACACTCCAAAATTTTCCTCAATATCTTCAGAAGATGGTTCTTCTGATTGTTTTCTCATTTTTGACGTATCCATTTGTGATGGGGAACTAATTAACTCAACATCAAATTGAAATGCGTCATCAGGTAATGACATTTCTTTCTTAACTAAATCAACAGCTAAATTTTCTAAATATTCTTCATTACCACCTTCAATCTGTTTTACTTTTTGTACAGCTTGCATCAACATCATTTGAAGTTGCATAAAGGCATTTTGACCTGAAACATTTGTTAGACCTGTATATCTTTTGACTTTTTCTACTACATCTTTAAATCTTTTAGATGCAATTAATTCTTCAAATGAAGAATCACCCTCATCTTCTGGAAATGCTGGTGAGTCAGACAAAGGAGTTTCTCTATCTTCAATTTTTTTCTGAATATCAGGTGACATTCTTTCAGGTCTATCACCATAGTCTATTGGGGCTTCTTTAAGATTTTTTTTCATCTGTAAATTGTATATTTAAATTGTCAAATTTTAAAAATGACGGTAATTCCATTGTGAAAGTTTCATCATCATTCTTAGCCTTTGGTGCTGGCGCATGTTTTGGTTTATAAGGATTTTTTCTTTCTGGTTTTGATGGTGTTTTAGTTGGTGTCTTTGTTGGTGCCTCTTTTGTACCAGGACCTTGCTCAACTAAATTCATTAAATCTTTCTTTGTCATAACGGGCGTAATGTGTTTTTGAACTAACTTAATCAATGATTCTTCAATCATTTTTACATTACGAAGATAAGATTCTTTTTTTGTATTTTCAACTTTAGTTGGTAAGCCCTTGTGTTTTGTACTCGCAAAATCATCAACTTCTTTTTTTGTCATGGATTTAGCTGCGTCTTTAACACTTTTAGAAACATCTGATGGTTTTACATCACCCTCCTTATAAGATTTAACTAAACCCATAAATTTTTGTTGTTTTTTTGAAACTGCCTTTTCTTTTATTTCAGACTCTATTGACATACCATCATCAGCGTTGTTATCACCATCGTTACTAGACGGTCCTTCATCATTTGAAATACTATTACCGGCATATGGGTCGTATCCACTATCTTTATCAACTGCAGCATCTAAATTAGAGTCTTCAGAAATCTCTTCAGATGTGGTAACCGTAACCGAACCATCATCATTAGGACTTACAGTTCCATTTACATTTAATCCACCCTGGTCTTGTTTAATCTTATCAACCTCACTTTTACTATATGTTGTTTTTTTAACAGTTTGTGTTGTAGCCTCTTTTGGTTCGGAAACTTCCTTCACAATTCTTTTATAAAGAACATTAATTTGGCTTTCATTTAAATTACGAAGAGTTTCAAATGAGAAACCCTCTTTCATTAATTTTATTACTCTAATAT
>Ga0222714_10003934_pt1 | contig 14831 bp, 20 predicted proteins | sample C33_3DmetaG_FD_165048 | JGI IMG/M metagenome (GOLD analysis project Ga0222714, IMG submission 165048) | Estuarine water microbial communities from San Francisco Bay, California, United States - C33_3D | ecosystem: Environmental > Aquatic > Marine > Unclassified | place: USA: California... | reverse complement strand
TGCAAGTTTAGGTTTTTTATCAAGCATTTTAAGCTCGTCTGGGGTAAATGAAAGTACAAGTCTTCGGTACCCGTCCTTCTGGACTATACCCTGAAGAAAACCTTCCGGGGAAGGATTAGGTAGTACCCGTATAACCTGTCCTATGAGATAGTCCATAGACTCCGGCATAGAGAGTATTTCGGCATACTGTTTACGAGATTTATTTACTTTCTTCTTTTCGTCTTTTATGATCTTAAGATACTTTTGAGATATCCTTTTAGCCATTGTAATCTTAATTATAAATTTTGCGGGACGCGCGAGGCGGTTGTAGTATGATTCTCGCCTCCGTGTATACCGGCGCCTGGTATTCGTATTCTGTTTTCATAACAATCCTTAACGTATCCCCTCTTTCTACCATCCCTCGTGTAATAGGTCCTATGGTAGCTCTAGAGGCAAGCTTGTGTTTTAATGGAGTCCCTTTGTCTCCATAAGCCGGATTGAATACGCTTCCTGTATTTAGCCTAGCCTGCCAATCTCCTATTCTTACAATTGTGTTATTAATTATCTCCTGGGTATCTGAGGATAGAGATGCAGTAACCCAATATAAGCCGTTATAAGCAAAGTCCTCTGTAGGTTTATTTGCTTCTATAATTGTAGTAAAGTAGGATAGATTGTTCCTAAAGTCTTCCTCTGTGAAGGGAATAATAAAATAACCACCTTGTGTTATACCTGCATTTAGGTTAGTTCCTACTTCAAAAATCCCAGTGAAGGCTCCTTGACAAGGTCCTAGTTGGCATTCAATCTCTTGTTGCCCGTTGACGATTCCATCGCACCCTACTATCGAAAATAGTAAAATACTAATAATATAACTTTTTTTCATAACTGTTTGATTTGAAGGAAACAAGGCTGCCGAAGCAGCCCTGAAGCCTAACTTTTAAATAGGTGCACTAGCTGAAGGAACCGGACGTGAAGAAGAAGCAGGTGTTCTACCTCTCTTACTTGTAGTTGTCTTAGCAGGTGCTTTTCTTGTAGATCTAGAAGGCGTAACTGAAGCTGCAGGACTGTTAGCTGGAGCTGAAGAAACCGGAGTTCTTCCTCTTCTTCCGCCTGTACTTGTAGAAGCCGCAGGTGTAGTCTTTCTACTACTACCTCTATTGGAGCTGGAGGTAGAAGCTGCCGGAGTAGCCACTCTGGTGGATCTAGACACCGTCGTAGATGGAGCTGGAGGTGTATTATCGGCACTTGCACTACCCCTCGAAACCCATCCTCGTACTGTTGTTAGTAGTTTGTTGATCATTTTAGGTTTTGTGTTTTGTTTTTGGTTGAGTTCTCTCCTTTAGAGGAGTTCTGCAGTAGAAGTAATTCTGCATATTCGTTTTAACAAGCATAAAGACCTGGTGTGCTTAATGTTATGTTTAATATTTCTCCGTCTATATACTTGAAATCATATTCCCATCTTTGTTCTATTTCTTCAAATAAATCACAAGAAGTACCGTAGTAACTTGCAGACTCTTCAGACGCAACATCTATATCTTCACTCGCATCAACATACTTCACAGTATACTTCCAAGGATACCCGGTTAATAGTTCTTTAGTTATTTCTTCTTCTGGAATAGTGTGTAAAAGGAAACTGTAGGTATTATCTAAAGTCATTTATCTTTTTCTTTGAAGTGTTAATTTGAAATAAGAACTCTTCATCACTTTCTTCAGTAGAGGGATTATACCCTCTTGACAATCTAGTCAAGTCTTTTTCAGCTCTACGATTATACATAGAAGCTTTCTTTTTATGAGTGTTACGAGCTTCCGGATCTTTTTTAAAGGTCTTACCCATTATGGCTCTTTAAAGTTTTTAGCAACATAATAAATTAGTAATAAAAAATTATGTAAGCAACTGTTAAGTTAATTTATTAGAATAAAGGTCTTTAACCTGTTGACTGATCGGTATAGCTTTACCTTCTTCATCAACTCTTACAAAGGTAATATCTGTACACAGCGCTGTTTCTCTTTCCTCAGTATACACGTTTACTGTCTCGGCTTCTAAAAACAAAGTTATAGAAGTATTCCCCATCGTTTTTACGCTGCCGTATATTTCTAATAAAGATCCTTCCTTTACAGGTTTTTTAAAAATACACTTATCAATACAGACAGTAACCATACGTCTATTGTGGCATACCATCATAGCGTAAGCTGCTGCTGCTCCATCGATCCAGTACATCAATTGACCTCCGAAGAGATTTCCATGAAGTCCTAGATGGGTTCTTAAGACAGGGTGGGTATCTATTAGTTTTCGTTCAGTCATACTAAATGATATGAACTTTAACTCTTTTTAGCAACTTTAATTTGATCTTTGTCTCTGGGATCTTGTAGTAGACGGTCTATTAGTATTCTTTCTAGTGTTAGAAGGGATGTTTTTACTTACTCCGCTACTTCTAGGTTTAGAGGGGGTTACTACTTGTTTTGTAGGAGGGAGAGAGATGACCGTTTGTTGAGGATAAGGATAATATATCCAAATAGGTTGATAGGGTCTGTAATAGTAACGGTAGTAGTGGTAGGGCGGAATCCAGGTATCTCTCCAAAAGAATCTCCACTCAGAATAAAAAGAGGGATTTCTATTATAAAGTACTAAGAAGTTTTCTGTATTAATATCAATAACGGATCCTGTAGGAGTCGTAGCTCTTACTACTGAGGTGGTTCTTACCGGTTCCACTTCTTTCACGACTAATTGGGAGTAACATCCAGTTAGTACAAAGTTAAAGAATATTATTAGTATTATTTTTTTCATATTTATAAATAGACCGGGTTAGTTTTATAAAATATTTTTAATATATTGTTAATATGAAAAGACTATCACCAGATAATATATTTAGTTTATTTGATAAGCTAGATGAGGAAATTTTAAAAGAGGAAGGCCAGGAAGAACTTTTAAAAGAAGATTATGTTCTTTTAGGCTTGGCTATAAAAGGTATAGAAAATTATGTATACCTTAATGAAATTTACTCTAATAGGTACGGAGAAAAGTATAATGCTATTGCAGAAGGTATAAAAAATAAATACTTTAGTAAGATGTATAGTTATATTGATGAAATACAGTTAAATAAGTTAGAAGATTTTCTAGGGGCAGTAGAATCTTTAGGTTCCGGAACAGTTGTAGTTGCTTTAGAAGAGCTTTCTCTTTATTTTGTAGGGAGGGAAGAATATGAAAAATGCGCTAAAATTAAAAAACTTACAGATTTAGTAAAAAGTTTCTTTTAATTTAAAAAAATAGTTGCTTTTGTGGTATTTTTTTCTTAACTTTACACTTAGGTACTAAGGAAGAAGGTTTATTAATATATTAATATATAATAAATTATATAATATATAATAATAATCTTAAATATATAAAAATTATAATACATAGTAAGTATGCGTAACAAGATTTTAGTGGAAAAAAAAATAGAGCGTATTGAATCTCTAATTAAAAGAGTAGGATTTCATATTCATAGAGATGAAAGAAATCTAGCTTATCCTGTAATTGATGCTATTATTGAAAGAGTAGCAGAAATTAAAACCCTATTATCAACAGAAACACAAGATTAATGGAGTTAACAGCGGAACAAATAGAAGCTAATTGGGTAACACATATTAAGATTGTAGATACGTTTATTTCTTCTCCAAGAAAAGAACAATTAATACAATTATTAACCCAATTACAAGAAGTTGTGCTTATGGCTCCTGCTTCTAGTAAAGCTCATTTTCATAATGCTTTTCCTGGAGGTTACTTAGATCATGTTAATAGGGTAGTAAAGTTTGCTTTAAAAACCAAAAAGTTATGGGAAGAGCAAGGATTAAATATAGATTTCACTGATGAGGAGTTGGTGTTTTCTGCTCTAACCCACGATCTCGGTAAGTTAGGTGATTCTGTTAATGAATGTTACCTTCCTCAAAAAGATAAGTGGAGGAGAGAAAAATTAAATGAAATGTTTACTATAAACAGAGAACTTCCTTTTATGCTTATTCAAGACAGGTCTCTCTTCCTACTACAGAAACATCAGATACCAGTTTCTCATAATGAGTATATGGCCATACGTCTGCACGACGGCGTTTACGACGACGCTAATAAAGCTTACTACATCTCTTCAGTACCGGAATCTAAGATGAGAACTAATATAGTCTACATACTTCATCAAGCAGATTTTCTTGCTAGTAGATTAGAGTATGAAAATTGGAAATTTGAAGAAAAACAAGAAGCACCCTCTAAACCTAAATTTAAACTAAAGTCCTCAGATGGATTAATGGATTTAGTAAAAAACTTATGATTTTAGAAATAATTTTAGTATCTTTAATTATACTTTTAGGGTATTCTTCTTTTAATTTACTTAAAAAGGTAGAAAGATTAGAAGACATAGTTAAAGACCAACAACAATATATGCAAAGAGTATCAGAGGTTATAGAAGAATCTAGAATTCTTATTAGAACAGTAGATGAAAAAGGTGTATTTGAGTCCGATGACGATATCGGAGCGTTTTTTAACTACTTAAAAATTATACAAGGTACTCTGGATAGCTATAAATTACCGGAGTTAAATGGGAAGAAAACCAACAAATAATAATTACTTTACTCAAGATACAGAAGATGCTATTGTTCTTTATAATAGCTTAACCGATCCTGACCTAAGAGCTAAGATCTTTTCAGAAAGAATTTATTTCCCTTTCTATAAACTAGCAGAGAACATAATACACACATTTAAGTTTTACTATACAGATGTTGATGATATAGAAGACTTAAAACATAAGATTATTACACTTCTTCTTGATGAAAAAATAGATAAATTTGATCCTACTAAGGGAGCTAAGGCCTATTCTTATTTTGGAACTATAGTTAAAAGGTGGTTGATTAATTACAATAATAAAAATTATAAAAATCTTAAGAAAAGAGGTTCATTTGAAGAGTACGAAATAGAAACTATAGAGCAAGAAGATATAAAAGATGAAAATATAATAACTCTTGCGGAGTTTATCGATAGTTTTGTACAAGAATGTTACCTAGAGCTGGATGAGATGTTCGAGAAAGACTCAGATAAGAAAATCGCAGATGCTATTCTCAATATATTTCAAGCTAGAACTGATTTAGAAATTTTTAGAAAGAAAGCTCTGTATATCTACATAAGAGAAATGACAGATTGTAAGACTCCTCATCTAACTTACGTGATTTCTATTTTAAAAAACAAATTCTACAGTGATTATTCTAAGCTTTTTGACAAAGGGCTTATAGAAGCTAGGTAAAAACTCCTTGAAAACTATTTATCTAATAAAAAACTATGTCATTAGATAAAATTATATTCGGAAAAAAGACATTATCCGATCTTTTTAAAGAGATCTACGATAACTCCAGGGAAAAAGACAAGCAAATAAGAGCTCTTATAGGAGAATTAAAAGAATTAATAGAAGGCATCGAGGACGCTACGTTAGTTGTGCCTATGATTAAGGAATATTTAGAAATTTCCGTAAAAAATGATAAGCACCTTATAGATATGGCAAGTATAGTGCAGAGATTAGAGACTGCAATAGGAAAAGGAGGGTCTGACATGTTCGATCCCTCTGAAATACAGTCCATTTTAGATGAATTAGAAGAACCACTACCAACTCCCCCTTCACCCTCCGTAGAAAACTATAAAAAAACAGATAAAGAAGAGGAAAATGGCGATTTATTCTAATAATCCCTTCGCTTTATCGTATTCTGACTCAAGAACAGCACGTATTCCCGTACAGGAACCTGTAAATACGTCAATTTTTGCTAGAGTTATATCTGTTGTACTTAATGCAGACGCTGATGATTATAAAAACAGGAATCAAAATCTTGATCTTAACGGAATAAGATACAGAGAACTTACAGCTACGGCAATAGGCCCGGAAGATGAAGCAGATTTTACCTCCTATCCCTTTGCATATCCACTGGATAGTAACATAAAAAGAGTGCCGCTAGTAGGAGAGATAGTAGAAATAGTAGGAAAACCGAAAAATCTTAACGGATCTATCATAGGATTAGAAAGTTTTTACACATTTCCGATTAATGTCTTTAATAAAACACAAGAAAACATATTCCCAGATCAGACTAATCCGGAATACAGTAAAAATGTTCAAAAAAAATTAGAAGGATTACACAGTTATCCACCTTTAGAATCGTTTGAAGGGGATATTATAATAGAAGGAAGATCAGGACAATCTTTAAGAATGTCGGGATTAGGTAAAGACAGGGGTAATTATACGGATAGCATAGCTTATTCCTCACCTATTACCATCTTAAGAAACGGACAACCTAAAATTGACCCAGAAACAGTTACTTTTGAGAATATAAACCAAGATGATTCCTCTATATACCTTACTTCTAACCACGTTGTACCTTTAGTTCAAGCTAAAATAGTTAACGGATCTTACGAAACACCGCCTACCGGAACAGATACCTATAGAGGAAAACAGATTTTAATTAATTCTGACAGGGTTGTATTAAATGCAAAAAAAGAAAATATACTTATATCTTCCACTGAAAGCACAGGATTATCCGGGAAGACAGTAAATCTAGACGGAGAAGACAGTATTTCGGTAGAATCTAAAAAAATATATCTAGGAAAAAATTCTAGAAACGAAATACAGTATGCCGTTAGGGGAAAAGATCTAGAAGACTATCTTACGCTTGTTAATAATTTACTAAATACTGTTTCTAATATACTTAAAGCAGTTCCTCCTTCCCCCTTAGCTATATCTGCTGCCCTAACCAACGTAAGCACCATTCTTCAGACTGCAACAAAAGACGTACTTCCTACTAAGCTAGCTTCTATTAAGTCTAAAAAAATATACGTAGAGTAATGAGTAGATTTTTAACAGCACCCCAACTCAGTTTATCTGCCGCCCTCGGAGTTCTTATTTTTAGCTTAAAAGCTAAAGTTGAACTCAAAGTACAAGACGAAATAAACACACTAATACAAGAACTACAGAATATAGACACCTGTAAAAACGAAGCACAATTAAGAAGAATAAAAACTAAAGTATCAAATATAAAAAGCTTCCTGGATAAATCTGAGTCAAGAGCTTCTAAATTTCAAAAAACTCTAGAGCCCTTAAATAAACTCGCACTTGCACTCTCTGCTGCTATAGTAGTATTAGAACTTCTCCCTGTACCTAATATCGGAACCACCGTAGGAGTTACTAATAAATTCTCAGATTTACTAGCTAAACTAAAAAAATTCTCCAACGAAGTGCACGATGAAGTATTTCTCCTTACTGGAATACTAGTTGGAGCAACAGGGTTAATCCCGTTATTAACTTCTATAAAAGTACCTCTTAATAGAATTGATGGGTTAATCAAAGAATGTGCTGAAGGTACAGCGGAAAGCACAGGAGTTACTTTTGCTGAAGATAGTAACATCACTACTCCCTTTGAAGAAGAAAACTTCCTAGGATATAAAATACAAGTTGAAACAGTTGACACAAGTAAAGTAGCTCCCCTACGTCAAGCAGTAGCTTTTGATAGAGACGGTATTAAGCGATTTACAAGTGAAAGATCATTTTCCTCTTCTACAGAAGTTTTAGTAAAAGAGGTAAAGTTTAAAATAGAAAATAATATTTTAAGTTAATATTTATTAATATGAAAGTAGAACTTTTAAAAAACATAATTAAAGAAGCTGTAAGAGAAGCAGTTAATGAAGAGATAAAATCTATCTTATTAGAAGCTGTTAGTATTGCGTCTAAAGAAAGCACTCCTGAAACTCAACCACAAAGTATTCCTGAGGTTAAGGCTGTAAGGACAGATTCAAAAGTAGATCCTGCTATCATGGAAATGATCAATATGACAAAAAATACCATGACTCAACAAGACTACAAATCTATTATTAATGCAGATTCTTCTATGATACCAAGACCTTCCTTCCAAACTAATAACATAGCAGAAGGATTCAACCCAGGACCTCAACCAGGAATAGATATAAGTAAGTTAGATTTTGTAAAAAATGCAGCAGCTATTTTTAATAAATCAGTTGAGTTAAGTAAAAGGTAAAAATGGCGATACAGTACCAAAAGATTAATCCATTAGACAGGCAACCTAGAAAAGCTATAGGTATAGATGTATTGCTTGGAGGTACTGGAGTGTTTAACTCTACATATACTACTAGAGACGCCATAAAAAATAACATAACCAACTACGTATTAACTAACAATAACGAAAGACCCTTCAACCCAGACTTTGGAGCCGGGTTACTAGGGTTACTTTTTGAAAATATAAGTGAAAGCCAGCTACAGGCAGTAAAAGAGATCTTACTAGATAAATTATCTATAAACTTTCCTAATATTTTAATAAGAGAATTAAACCTAGTAGGGGATCCGGACAGAAACACTATAAACTTTCAACTTAAATATGCGATTAGAGAAACCGGTATTGAAGATGAAGAAATTAATGTTCAAATAGAAACATAATGGCACAAAGTAGAGACATAAAATATGTAGGGAGAGACTTCTCTGATTTCAGAGGACAGTTAATAGAGTTTGCTAAAGGATACTTTCCTGATACCTACAACGACTTTTCTCCTAGCTCTCCAGGAATGATGTTTATTGAAATGGCATCCTACGTTGGAGACGTTCTTTCTTTTTACCAAGACAGTCAATTACAAGAAACCTTCCTACAGTACGCTAAAAACCCCGGAAATCTCTATAACCTAGCGTATATGTACGGCTATAGACCCAAGGTAGTAACACCAGCTGAAGTAGAAGTAGAAGTTTCTCAAGAAGTAGATGCTGATCCTATAACATTTGTACCAGATTTTTCTCAAGCTATTATTATAGAACAAAACTCAATAGTAAGTAGTAACTCAGCAGGTAATCCTCAATTCTTTTTTAATAACAGAGTAGATTTTGGATTTTCTAGTTCACTCGACCCTACTAGAGTAGAAGTACTTACACTTAGTGGAACAGATCCTGCAACCTATAGACTAACTAAGAAAGCTAAAATCTATTCTGGTGAAATAAAAGAGACTAATGTAAACTTCGGGACAGCAGAAAAGTTTACTACAATTACCTTAGAAGATGACAACATATCCAGAGTGTTAAGTATAACAGGGAGTGACGCTAGTGTTTGGTATGAGGTTCCGTTTTTAGGACAGGAAACAGTTTATACTGAAAATAGAAACACTGACTCAGATAACGGACAAGTTTATAATGCCTTATCGCTAACGAAAACACCTAGAAGATATGTTACTAGGTATAACTCTACCGGTAAGCTGACCATACAGTTTGGTGCCGGTGTTCTTCCTACAGATGATGAAGATTTTATACCTACTATAACTAACGTAGGTTTAGGAACAAATACAGGTGTAAGTAGATTAGATTACGCTTACGACCCTTCAAATTTTCTTTATTCTAGAACGTACGGATTAGCTCCTTCCAACGTTGATCTTAACATTAGATACGTAGTATGTAAAGGGATAGCAGATAATGTACCTGCCAATAGTATAAATACTTTAACAAGAATAACTAATCAAGGATCGGCAGCTAAAATAGCTACACTAGCTGTAAATAATCCCCAACCTGCAGCTGGAGGATCTGATGGAGATACGATCGAAGAGATCAGGCAGAACGCTTTTAGAGCATTTAATGAACAAGGAAGAGTAGTAACTTTAGAGGATTATAAAGTAAGGACACTTTCACTTCCTCCTTCTTTAGGTAGTATAGGAAAAGTTTATGTAGAGCAAGATCAACTAAGTAGTAGAGCGTCTACAACAGATTCTATTATTGATTCTAATCCCCTATCAATTACACTGCATATACTTTCTTACGACTCCGCAGGAAAGTTAACATCTACAACCTCTACATTAAAAAATAATCTAAAAAACTACCTATCACAGTATATTATAATTACGGATGCTATAAACATAAGAGATGCATTTATAGTAAATATTGGAGTAGATTATGAAATAAAAGTATTTCCTAATTTTATACCTAGAGAAGTTCTTTTAAAATGTAATAATGCTATAGCTAAATTTTTAAGCACTGATAGAGTAGACATTAATACACCTATTAACCTTACAGACTTACAACTACTATTAGCTGAAGTTAAAGGCGTACAAGTAGTACAGAGTGTAAAAGTGGTTAATAAAGCAGGAGGAGCATACTCAACTTATGGATACGATATAGAAGGAGCAACCAGAGGTAATATAGTATATCCTTCTCTTGATCCTTGTATATTTGAAATAAAATTTCCTGAAATAGACATAAAAGGTAGGGTAACAACCTAATGGCAATATATAGAATCTTTCCCGAAGCAGATGCATTTCTTTCAAGTGAAGCTCCAACAGCTAACGCCGGTCTAGATGAGATTATAGAACTAGGAGGCTATGAGGATATTGGAGGCTCCGGAAGAACTAATAGAGTAGTTATGAGGTTTTCTACTACTGATATTAATGAAGCTATAAACAGTAGACTGAACGGTGCACAAATAAGCGCAAGCCTCAATCTTTATCTAGCAGATGCCTCCGCCTTACCCGTTAGCTATTCAGTAGAATGTTACCCATTAGCCCAAATCTGGGATAACGGTAAAGGCAAATTCGGAGATATACCTATTGATACTTCCGGAGTATCCTGGACATATACAAAAGCAGGAGAACTAACACCCTGGACAACATCAGGCTTCGGAGTTAATATTACCGCCTCCTTCTCTGCTAGCTCAGAAGGTGGAGGATCATGGTACACAGGTTCAAACGGAGTAGACCTACAAAGTATACAACAGTTTTCTATCTATGAAGATCATGATTTAAATTTAGATGTTTCTAATGCTATAGGATTACTTTATTCTGGATCTATTCCTAATTACGGATTTGTAGTTAAGTTAGAAAATAATTTAGAATTTAATACCAATACTAACATTAGGTTAAGATTTTTTAGCAAAGATACTAATACTATTTACCCGCCTTATCTTGAGCTTAAATGGGACGATACATCTTACTCAACAGGAAGCTTATCTGTACTTTCAACAGATGTAGCAACGTTAGGGGTTAAGAATAATAAAGGTACCTACAAAAATGACGGCGTAAATAGATTTAGATTAACTGCTAGACCTAAGTATCCCACTAGGACTTTTACAACATCTTCTATATACTTAACTAATTATGCTTTACCGTCTAATTCATTCTGGGGTATAAAAGATGAATTTAGCGAAGAGATGGTAGTAGACTTCAGTAGTGAATACACTAAAATAAGCTGCGACTCCTCAGGACCGTATTTTGATGTTTTTATGAATTCTTTTCAACCAGAAAGATACTATAGAATATTAATTAAAACTACTCTGGATGGATCAGAAGTAGTTTATGGAGATAAAAATATTTTTAAAGTAACTAGAAATGTTTGATATTCAACTTTCAAAAACAGTAGTTAATAAACAGGACTTTAGTAAAGTAGTAGGTAGCTCTTTCTCTACATTTCAAGAACCGCAACCTGAAGAACTTATAGGAGTAGATGAATTTTTTCAAGAATATGATAGATTATTTTTTGATATACCTGTAGATGGAGCTACAAATTCCCACAGTTACTTAGCTCAAAGAAGCGGCGAGTATTCTAATTTTGAAAAAGACACTACTGATATACAACCTCTATTAGATGAAATAGCAAATTTAAGAGAACAACTAATAGAAGCTAACAATACTATTATAGAGTTAGAATCACGTGTATGACCGTTGCTAAGACTACATACAAAGTAATACAAGAAGAAGGACAAGGCTCCTTCACTCAGGAAGATTCAAATTTACTGAATCCTTTCGAGGTACCTTCTACATTTAATTTGAATGAAGATAGAGTAGAAGTACACTATTACGACTTTAATGATCAACTACTCGAATCAGAATATAACTTTAAAGATTATGGAGTAAGTAAGGATAGTTTTGCCTCCCCATCAGAAATAACGATTCTTACTTTAGATCCTGAAAAAGACGTACGTAAAAAAGGCTTTGTTGGAGCTGATATAAGAGTAGTTTATAACTTTCATAAGGTTTATAAAAAAGACACCAACTCTGAACTTTTCATTAAAGAAATTTCACCGGATAGAACAGAGATAAAGATAGGTTTTTTAAATGTTGATGAAGAATACATAAATACTGTTTTTAGTGAAATAATACAAGGAATAAACGAAAGCCAGTATACCGAACCTTTTTCAGTAAACCTTTTTAACAACAATTTTAATACTATTATAAACGCCGTAGCTTTTCAAACAGGTACGGAAAATATATACGCTCTTAAACTTTATACTCCTTTAGAAAATAGTGTTTTTCTTAAAGATAAAATTGAAATAGTTAGAGCTAAAGCAGACCAGGCTAGGTTTGTAGTCGAAACTAAAACAGTCTTAGAAAAAGATAAGATACCCTCTCTTAGAGGTCCCAATTTTGATATAGAAGTTTTTAGTAATTACTCTAACCCGACAGAGTATTTAAACAATACTAATATACTTCTTTCAATAACCTCTTCTAACTACCAATCTTATTCATCAGTAAACGAAAAAGGATCTGAAATTAGTGTAGATTATTCTGATTATACTAATTTTATACACTTTTCTTCTGCTGAAGAACGATTAAGAAACTTTAAGTATAAATTTGATTTACTAGCAGGATATGAGACAAGTAGATCACTAGCTGATTCTATAACACCTCTCTCTAAAGCCACAGCTAGTATAACTTACTATGACGGATTAATCCAGGGACTGGTTAGTAATTTTGACGGATACGAAAGGTACTTATACTTTACAAGTGAAAGTAAATCTTGGCCTAAATCCACTGACAGTATACCTTACCTTAATTATCCAAGCTCTAACGCTGTAGCAGAAGCTTTTTACGAAGCACAATTAGTAACCGCTTCCCTATTTGACGAAACAAACGTTAATAGACTAAGAAACACTATACCACAATATCTCATAGATAATCCTGATAACGAACCCTATCACCTATTTGTTGATATGGTAGGACAGCACTTTGATAACCTATGGATATATAGTAAAGGGGTATCAGAAAGGTATAACGGAGATAATAGACTAAATTACGGTATCTCAAAAGAATTAGTAGGAGAAGCATTAAAGAGTTTTGGAGTAAAAATATATAACAGTAATTCTACTTTAGGAGATTTATTTGCAATCTTCTCAGGTGAAACATACTCAACCGGGAGTGAAGTTATAAATCAGTTTATAACTAGTTCTTTAACTCCTATCTCTAAAGAAAATTATCAAGCAGAAGTTTATAAAAGAATTTACCATAATTTACCGTTGCTCTTAAAATCTAAGGGGACTGAAAGAGGATTAAAGGCCCTTTTATGTACTTTTGGAATACCAACTAATTTGTTAGATATTAGGTACTACGGAGGTATAAATTCTAATAACCTACCTTTTTACGGACCCTATTTAAGTTATACTAGTTCATTAGATAGAATACGTTTTGACAATACCGGAAGCGTTGTACAAGGCAATACACTCTCAGAAGGTACTTCTATAATTAAAAAGGACGATAAGTATACCTACGACTTGCATACAGTAGAAATAGGTTTCTCTCCTACGGATTATATTAATACGTATATTGTCTCTCATAGCCTGACCCCTAGTACGTACGACTTAGACACCTACATTGGAGACCCAGGATACTTCTATAGCTCTAGTTATAACGGGTTAGATAGGTTTGCTTTAGACACCATGTCAGGTAGCTTTAGTAAGTATGACGTTTACGATTTAGCCAGATTAGTTAAATTCTACGATAACACCCTGTTTAGAATGGCTAAAGACTTTATACCCGCTAGAACTAATCTTTCCACAGGTATTATAATTAAGCCTCATATTTTAGATAGAAGTAAGGTAAAGAGGACTTTCATTACTGGTAGTCATGAATACTACACCGGATCTATAGATACGGCTTTTTTAAGAGGCTCAACAGGTGCATCTTTTGCCGCCGGAAGTACTTTTTATAGAACAGCTTTTCTCTACTACGTACCCCTTCCTTCTGGAAGCTTTGGAGAAAGAAAATCATACTCTCTAGAAGCCAGGTACACCGGAGAACTATCAGGCTCTCAAATTACTCTCTCTAACGGAGAATTAAACGATGATAACGTTTTTAAGAAAAATTTAAGAACAGGATATACTTTTAGAATTAAACCCCTAACAGAAATACCACCTGATTATAGCTTCTCAGTCAATGTAACACACGTTTCACCTTAACTATGAGTAAAACAGTAAAATTTCAAACCGGCATTTTACCTTTAGGAGCTGACAACACGGCCTTTACTATCTATCATACTAGTAAAGACGAAGCAAATAGATTAGCCGACGGTGTTACTCCTGCAAACTTAAACGCTGGATATAACATTGCCGGTATAGATGATGATAAATTTACTTTTGTAATCTTCAATTCTGCCTCATCAGCTACAGTTACTGCATACCTACCTCCCCCGACTATTGCTAATTTTACTCCCCAGTCCGGAGAAACCGGCGATACAATACAAATTACAGGATCAGGGTTTGTAGGATATACAGCAGTAACTTTTGGAGGTACAGCAGCTTCTTCTGCAAACGTATTTTCTAATACTAGTATGTCAGCAGTAGTAGCAGGAGGTTCGACAGGACAGATTAAAGTATCAAATCCTAGAGGAAATGCTTTTAGTACTAGAGTGTTTCAATATGTTGATCCTTCAGGTACAATTTACTATCTTGGTCAATATTATAGAGATTTAAATGACTCAAGTATAGTTTGCTCTCAGCAAGGAACTGTATTTGATCTATTTATTCAAGGCTATAATAGTTTAAATGATGCTTTCGGAACTGCAGCAGTAGTTTATAGAGATGATCCGGATTTAGGAATACAAGCTAGC